>Ga0210398_10001789_pt1 | contig 21650 bp, 18 predicted proteins | sample IncBWC4OmetaG_FD_161047 | JGI IMG/M metagenome (GOLD analysis project Ga0210398, IMG submission 161047) | Forest soil microbial communities from Barre Woods Harvard Forest LTER site, Petersham, Massachusetts, United States - Inc-BW-C-4-O | ecosystem: Environmental > Terrestrial > Soil >...
GCATAAGAACACCGCGAACCGCTATAAGAGCCGGTTGAATGCGCGTGTGAAGGCCGTTGCGCCGAAGAAGAAGGTCGCTTAGGTTTAGCTTCGAAGCAGACAGAAAAGATTAGCGATGCGCCCAGATACGGCCTATGGCCCGTCTGGGCTTTTTCTTTGCACGCGCTGCTTAAAACCGTTTTCTGCGTAGCACGCAGAACAGGGAGATGCAGCCGGTACCAAGGAGCAAGAGGCCGTTCGGTTCGGGCGTCAATAAGACGCTGGTCGGTTCGGTCGTCAGATCAATCGCCTCGAAGTTGTCTTCGACTGTGCCATTTGACCAGGCAAAATCACCGGAAGAGTTCAACACAGTCGAGTCGGTTGTCCCGTCGGGTTGTATCAAGGTAAGAGAGGACGTGGGACCGGTGTAGACGCCGTCCGCATAGCCGTTGAAGTTGAACCGGCTCCCAAAGCCAATCCGTCCGTTATTGCAAATGACCTTGCCGCTTGGACCGAAGCCCCCCGGCTCGCTACAGGGTGTTCCATCGTCATAGGTGAGGCTGGGGAGGGTGCTGGTTGTATTTACAAGCACTCCGTTGGCGTAGGTGAGGTAATCCGAAGTTATCTCATTGAAGATGACGACCTCGCCCGAAGTGTCAATACCGGCGATTGGACGGCCGTTGTCGTCACCGAGGTTATAGATTGCGTAGGTGTCCGCGTGGACTCGCGCAGGTGCGCTGAACAGCGTAGCTGCCAGGGGGAGACTCGCAGCAAACAAGGGGAGTTTAGACAAGGAGAGTTTAGAGACTTTCATTGGGCTAACCTCACGTAGAACTCAATTTAGCGATCGTACGTACCAAGACCAATTGACTAGTGACGGTACTCTCACTCGCTCCGCGTGGCAAGTCGGCGCACAGACACAATCTCAAGCTTTGAAGGGCAAGTTGTTGACTTGCAAGACTGCAGCCCTGCCGTGAGGTGTAAAGGCGGCGCGAGACCGCGGTCCGCCAGTTTCTACTGGGGCGTGTCTTTCGGGGCGGCGCGGGGTTTGTCGTCCGGGAGGGTGTAGAGGGTCGGTGGGGCTCGGTGCTCGCCGGGCGTTGGGTCGCCGGAGGATTGGGTGGTGGAGGCTGGTGTCGAGGCGGCTGCAGGTGGCTGGGTTGGCTTGTTGGCGGGTTGGTTTTGGTCGGAGTCAGGCGGAGCGCTGGCGGCGGTAGGGGGTACGGCGGCAGGAAGCTGGGGACCGGGCCGCTCGGGAGGGTCGGCGTTAACCTCGGCAGCACTTGACGGAACCTCCTTTGCGGTGAAGTGGACGGGAAGATCGGTCTCCGGAGGGGCCGAGGCCTGAGCGAGCTTGAGCTCGGCCTCATCTTTGGAGGTGAGGGGCGGCAGGCTGTAGACCTCGACAGCATCGGCGTGAACGATGGCGAGGCCGAGGCCGTTGGGAGATAGGGCGAAGTTCTGACCGGCACGCTCGACCGGGGAGCAGTCGGCGCGGAGCAGCTGCTTGCCGGTGTTGGTCTGGTAGACGACGACGGTCTGGGCGCTGACCTCATCGGCGCTGATCGGCTGATCGGGGACGGCCGAGCTGCGAAGCATGATGCGGCTGAGGGCGAAGCGCCCGCCGGCGGGAGCATAGGCGAGGGAGGGTGCGGTGTAGTCGCCGAAGAGGCCCTGCTCCCACATCTCTTCGCCACGCATATTGAAGCCGCCGACCTGCTGCATGGTGTGGCTGGTGCGGCAGCCGAAGGCGATGAACTCGCTGTGGCTGACGAAGATCGGGGCGGGGGGGCAGGTGGAGTCGAAGGGAGCGAGCTCGTCGATCTTGCCGGCGTAGGAGTGGAAGTCGAAGGCGTAGTGCTGATGGCCCTGGTCTACTACAGCAAGAAAGCCTGCGGTGGAGACGGGTATGCCGCCTACGCCTCTGGCTTGAACGCTGCCGGCGAAGACGGGTTTGACGGGGTCGCCGTTATCACGGGGATGGAGGCGGTAGAAGTTGATCTGGACCAGATTTCTCTCCTCCAACTTAGGCTCGGCGGGCGGGGTGGGGCCAAAGAGAGAGGTCTCCGACTTTGGTTTGGGAGGCGTTCGCTTGAGGGTCTCGATAATGAGCAGGTCGGTGTCGGGAGAGAGGACCAGCGCGGCGATGCGGCGATCGGCCGAGACGAGGAAGGGGCCCTGGGCGAAGGGCTGGCCGGTGGCGAGGTTGGCGAGAGGAGCGAAGGTGGTGAGGTTGTCGCGGACACGGAGGAGGAAGTGACCGTGGCCAAGGTTCCAGAGGTATTGGGCCTGGTCGTGCAGGTGCCAGGTGGTGCGGGCGAGTATGCGACCATTGGGGAGCTCGAGGAGGACGGCATCGACTACGCGGTCCTGATCGTCTTCAGGCTCATTGGGCAGTCGAGGTATGAGGCGGTGGACCACGAAGGTGATGAGTAGGTGCTTGTCGTCGACATAGTGCACTGTAAGCATGGAGCTGCCGTTAAGCAGGAACTGGGTGGAAAGAGCCTGGAAGCCGAGATTTTCGAGCGGGATGCGCAGGGGCGGCTCCGGACCGCGGGCGTACGCGGGGAGGGCCGTGAGAACTAGAAGCCAGCCCAGTGCAGCACAGAGGAGGCGGTGCGGCGTCGGAATGGGGACGTTTGGAACCGGCATGGCATTTGACGCGTATCCCTACACACAATCGATAGCGCGTAGAGGTAATGTTTCACAGACGCACGAGCAGCGGCAACGTGTGCAGATTGTGACGAGCGCGGTGGCGGCCCGGACCGGCGCGGTGATACAAAGGCTGGGTAACTTTGATTCACGCAAGGGGAGACGCGATGTTGAATGGATGTAAGTTAGCGACGTCAGGCAGGATTGGACGCCGGGCGGGATTGGTTGTGACGGGGGCCCTGGTTGCGGCCTGGGCGTGGAGCGCGGGAGTTGCGCAGCAGGCGAAGGCGACGTCCGACGGCGGAAAGCCGCACGAGGTCTATGTGCCAATTCCAGGGTTCGACACGACGTCGATCGATACCGGGGTGGACCCTTGCAACGACTTTTACAAGTTTGCCTGCGGGAAGTTTGAAGCAAATCATCCGATTCCGTCGGACCAACAAGGTGTCGACCAATTTTATGCTCTCTACAACGTCAATACGCAGGCACTGAACGGGATTTTGAACAAGGCGGCGGCGGGTGGGGCGGGAAGGTCGCCTGATGAACAGAAGATCGGAGACTACTACAAGGCATGCATGGATACCGATGCGATCAATGCGAAGGGGCTGGCTCCGGCGGAGCCGCTGCTGAAGGAGATCGACGCGGTGACCAACAGAGACCAGCTACCGGTCCTGATTGGAAAGCTGCAGAGAATTGGTGTGAATGTATTTTTTGGCTATGGAGAGCAGCAGGACTTCAAAGATGCGAGCAAGCAGATCGCGTTTGTCAGTCAGGGCGGCCTGGGAATGCCTGAGAAGGACTACTACCTGCGCACTGGGGCCAAGGATGTGGAGCTGCGGGGACAATATGTCGCGCACGTCGCGAAGATGTTGGAGCTGGCGGGAAGTTCTCCGGAGCAGGCAGCAAAGGACGCTAAGAATATCCTTGCGTTTGAAACCGACCTTGCGAAGGCTTCGTTGGGTGTGGTCGACCTGCGAGAGCCGGAGAAGACTTACCATCTGCAGCCGATTGCAACGTTCGAGGCGACGATACCGGGTGTGGACTTTGGCGCGTTTCAGGATGCGATCCGTTCGCCGCGGGTAAGCGAGTTGAACAATGCGACACCGGAATTCCTCCCGGCGATGATCAAGGCGAGCCACGCAGCGGATATGGAGACGCTGAAGGCCTACATGCGTTATCAAGTGCTGACGAAGTCGGCCTATCAGTTGCCGAAGAAGTTCGCCGATGAGCACTTCGATTTTTACGGACGCAAGCTGAATGGGCAGCCGGAGCAGACTCCGCGTTGGAAGCGCTGCTCGAACGCAGTGGACGGCGCTCTGGGCGAGGCCCTGGGCAAGGTTTATGTAGAGCAATACTTCGCCGGGGACAGCAAGACGAAGATGCTGCAGATGGTGGGCGATATTGAAGCGGCGATGGACCGCGACATCGATCAGCTGGTGTGGATGTCGCCGGCAACGAAGGTGCGAGCGAAGGAGAAGCTGCAGGCTGTAGCGAACAAGATCGGGTATCCGGACAAGTTCCGGGACTACTCGAAGCTGGAGATCAAGCCGGATGATGCGCTGGGCAATCAGGAGCGGGCGGAGGCGTTTGAGAATGATCGTGTGTTGAACAAGATCGGCAAGCCTGTAGACCACCAGGAGTGGGGTATGACGCCGCCGGAGGTAAATGCCTACTACAACCCGAGCATGAATGACATCAACTTCCCTGCGGGAATTCTGCAGCCGTCGTTCTATGACCCGAAGCAAGATGACGCGGTGAACTATGGGCACATCGGCGCGGTGATTGGACATGAACTAACGCACGGGTTCGACGATGAAGGCAAGAAGTTCGACGCGAAGGGAAACCTTAGCGACTGGTGGACCGCCGACGACACAACGAAGTTTGTGGCACGGACGGACTGCCTGGTGAACGAGTACGGCAACTTTGTTGCGGTCGATGACGTGAAGGTGAACGGCAAGCTGACGCTGGGCGAGAACACGGCCGACAACGGCGGCCTCGTGCTGGCTTACATGGCTTACCTGGACCGTGCGAAAAAGAACGGGGTCGACCTTGCAGCGAAGAAGGATGGCTACACTGCGCCACAACGTTTCTATATCGGGTTTGCGCAGAACTGGTGCGAGAACTCGAGGCCTGAGGCGATAAGGACCCAGGTACTGACTGATCCTCATTCGCCTGATCATTTCCGCACGAATGGTGCGATTGTGAATCAGCCGGGTTTTGCAGCGGCGTTTGGTTGCAAGAAAGGCTCGCCAATGGTGCCGGCGAATAGCTGCCGGGTTTGGTGAGATTGTTGCCCAATCGATTGTTAGTTTTCACTTAAGATGTGACGGGAGGGGGCTTCGGCCCTCTTCCTTTTTTGTGATTGAATGATTCGAGAACGAGAGCGGATGGACGCTGACTTAAACGAAAGCTCCCGAAGAGCAAGATCGTTCAAGAGCCGGTGATGCTTTCCCACAAGAATGAATTGTGAAGAGTTCCGGAACAGTGAATTTGGTCGAGCAAGATACGTTCCTCTCGCGGAGGTAATTTGGAGAAGAGACGGGCGTTGGGGTTTGCAGCGTGTGCTGTGGCCAGTTGCTTCTGGGGCTGCGGATTTTTCTTTGGCAAGATTGCGCTGGCAGAGATGAACTTCGCGCATATGGTGTTGTACCGGTTTCTGTTTGCGATTATGGTGCTGCTGCCGTTGCTCTTGACGCATCGTCCCGGATTGAACCCGAGGGAGTGGGGCTTGTTGGCGGTTGCATCTTTTCTTGGCGTGCCGGTACAGTTTTTGATCCAGTTTTATGCGCTGTCGATTACAACGGTGAGCCACGCTGCGCTGATGGTGGGGACCATGCCGGTGATTCTGGCTGTAGGGGCAGCGCTCTTTGCACATGAACGGATGGACCGTGTGGGTTGGATGGCGCTGGCAGGGTCGACCTGCGGGGCAGGGTTAATTGCGCTTAGCGGAGGTTCACATGCGAAGGGCGGCGCGACGCTGGCGGGGGACGTATTAGTGGTAGTGTCGCTGCTGATTGCGCTGTTCTGGATCCTGATCAATAAGGAGTTGATGGGACGGCACTCGCATGTTGTGGTGACGGCCTATGGCTTGCTGATCGGGACAGGGATGCTGATGGTCTGGGTGCCGCTGCGGTATGGGATGCCACCGGTGGCTGAGGTGTCGCTAAAGACATGGCTGGCCCTGGCGGCGAGTGGCGTGTTGTGCACGGCCACGACGACTCTGCTGTGGAATTGGGGGATGACCCAGGTCCCGGCTTCGCAGGCAGGGGTGCTGTTGAATATGGAGCCGCTGATGGGGAGCTTGCTGGGCGTGCTGGTGCTGGGAGAGCGGCTGGGGCCGAGCGCGTGGGTCGGGGGTGGATTGATTCTGGCGTCGGCGGTGACGTTGACGACGCGGTCGAAGACCCGGGTGCGAGAGCAGATGCCGCTGACTTAAGTGAAGATTCCCAATGAATAAGATTGTTGCCGGTGATGCTTTCCCACCAGAATGCTTGCCATTTTTCTTCTGGCGAAAGGGTCTTCTCTGCTTCCTTCGCGCTTAAGCGTAACTCCCTGGTTGGCCGGATCTACGCGTACAACTGTCCAGTTTGCGTTCACCACAGAGGCATCGATTGCGAAAGACTAGTTGGGGACTAACTGGGTGCTGGCCCTCAGATTTTTTGTGGTGCGGCGCCAGATGGTTGTCAGTGCGGTGCCCGCGACGATGAGGCCCGCGCAGAGGCCCAGCCAGAGGCCTACGGCCCCTTCGTGGAGCCGGAAGGCAAAGAGATAGCCGATAGGGAGACCAATGATCCAGTAACCGATGATCTGTACGACAAGGCCGGCGTGGGTGTTGCCGGCGCCGCGAAGTGCTCCGGTGGCGGTGATTTGGAGGCCGTCGAAGAACTGGAAGATTGCGGCGACGAAGAGTAGGGGGACGGTCGCGGCGATGACGGCGGGGTCTTCGGTGAAGCTGCCTGCGATGATGTGGGGAAAGAGAAGAAGGACCGCGGAGAAGATGGCCATGGCCGTGGCCCCGAGTGCGATGGCGGCCCATCCGGCGGAGGCGGCTTCGGCTGGGGCCCTGCGGCCGATGGCCTGGCCGACGCGAACGGCCGCTGCGGCGGAGATGGCGAAGGGCACCATGAAGGTGAGGCTGGCGCAGTTGAGGGCGATCTCGTGGCCCGCGAGCGGGAGACGGCCCATCGTGCCAATGAGGAAGGTGACCAGGCCGAAGATGGCGATCTCGACGAAGATCTGCCCGCCGGCCGGCGCACCGAGGAGCGCGAGGCGGCGAATGCGGGTGGGGTCGAAGTGGCGGGCCATGCTGCGAAGGCCGTAGTGGTGCCGGCGTTCTATTCGAATGAGCGAGAGGACCATGAAGAGGGCGAGGTAGCAGCGAGAGATGGAGGTCGCAATTCCTGCTCCGGTGACGCCCAGTGCAGGGACCCGGATAGCACCCCAGGAGTGGCCGAAGATGAGAAGCCAGTCGCCGACAACGTTGATGAGGTTTGCGGTTACGAGAGCAAGGGCGATGGGGCGGACGTGGTTGAAGGCCTGAAGATAGCGGCGGAGGGTGAAGTAGAGAAAGAGCGCAGGGGTGCCGTAGTTGAGCGCGCCAAGGAAGGCGACCGAGCCGGTGAGGACGTCGCGGTCGATGGGTAGCCGGAACATGACGGCCGGAGCGCAGACGATGATGAGGATGAGAGTGAGGGCCAGACCGGCGGCGAGGAGAAGGCCGTGCAGGAGCCAGCGATTGGCTTCGTCGAAGCGGCCGGCGCCGTGCGACTGGGCGAGGAAGGTGTCGAGGCCAAGGAGGACGCCGGCGATGCCGAAGGCGATGGTGTTGTAGAGGACCTGGCCAAGGGCGGCGGCGGAGATGGCGAGGGCAGGGTTGGCCATGTGTCCGACCATGATGGTGTCGACGATTCCCATGGACATCCAGCCGACCTCGGCAAGGATGAGCGGAAGGGCAAGCGTGAGCACGGGACGAATTTGATTGCGGACGGACATGGTCTTGGAGGTCGATGGTTTGTTGAAAAAAGAAAACCCCGGTGTAGGCCGGGGTGTTTCGTTCGAGTACCAGTATAGCTGGTTGGATGGAAGGAATAAGAAGGCCGGCTAAGCTAATTCACTCCATTGCCGGTTCGTCTCTTCCCTTCTGTCGGGAGCATATACATTCATGCTCCTGTAATCTTCGATCGATTCCGATTCCTTACACTTTCAACCATGCGTGACGAACCTTTGACTTACAACTATACCCAGGGCAAGAGCGATGGGACGATGGTCTTGAAGCTTGTTGGACCGCTGACCCTGTCGACGATCTTTGGATTTCAGAATGAATTGCGGTCGATGACTCCGCAGGTGCTGATTCTGGACTTTAGCGAGACTCCCTACATGGACTCGGCTGGCCTGGGGCTGGTTATGAACTCCTATGTGTCCGCTCAGGACCATGGAAGAAAGTTGCTGCTCGCGGGGGTGAATCAGCGAGTTTCAGAGCTTTTTAAGATGACCAGGGTGCAGGGTGTTCTTGTGAGCTTCCCTACGGTTGAGGCGGCGGAGGCGAGTTTGTAGGAGTTCGTTGTCTTCGATTAACGCAGACTCTCATTTTTGGGCGGACAGGCTGGATTGAGAGCTGCGGTGCTGCGAACCGAGCAGATGATCTTTTCCGTGCGGGCGTCTATTGAGATGCCGAATGACCGCTACTGCGGGGTGATGATGCCACCTACGGGCATGCTTGTGGGCAGGATGCCGGGGCGTTTGAGTTTCATGGCTTCGGCGGTCATATCGGTGTACTTGAGGCCGGCGCCTGTGTTGAAGAGGACTACCTTGTCGGTGGGTTTAAGTTCGCCTGAGGCGATGAGGTCGTCGTAGGCGGTGGTTGCGGTCGCTCCCTCGGGGGAGAGAAAGATGCCTTCGTGTTTGGCCCAGTCGAGGATGCTCGACAAGATTTGTTCGTCGGGGTATGCGAGGGCCCTGCCACCGGATTCGCGGACGATGTCGAGGATGAGGGTGTCGGCGTAAGGCTTGGGGACGCGGAGGCCTGCAGCGAAGGTGGCGGCGTCCTCGAAGAACTCGCTGGCTGGCTTATGCTCGGCGAAGGCCCGGGCGATGGGAGCGCAGCCGGTAGATTGCAGGGCATACATCTTCGGGCGTTTGCCGGAGACCCAGCCTAGGGTCTCCATCTCTTCAAAGGCCTTCCACATGCCGATGAGGCCCACTCCGCCGCCGGTGGGATAGAAGACGGCGTCGGGGTACCGCCAGCCGAGCTGTTCGACGAGTTCGTAGCCCATGGTTTTTTTGCCTTCGACGCGGAAGGGTTCCTTGAGGCTGGAGATGTCGAACCAGGCCTGGCTGGTGGGGGTGCGGGCCTCTTTCTGGGCCTTCATATTTTCGGCGAGCAGACGGGCGCAGTCGGAGATGATGCCGTCGACCATGGTGACGTCGGCGCCGTAGACGATCCCTTCGAGGTAGTTGGACAGCGGGACGTCCTGCGGCATGAAGATGTGTGCAGTGATGCCTGCGGCCGCAGCGTAGGCGGCGAGCGCACCGGCGGCATTGCCCGCGCTGGGGACGGCAAGGTGCTGGAGGCCATAGTGCTTGGCCATGGTGACGGCGAGTCCGAGGCCACGCGCCTTGAAGGTGCCGGTGGGGTTTGCTCCCTCTTCCTTGATGTAGAGGCCCGGGTAGCGCTTGCTGTGGAGCATGGGCGTCCAGCCTTCGCCGAGGGTCACGGGAGTCACATCTGGGAGGACGCACGAGTAACGCCACATGCCGAGGCTGGCGGGAGAGGCAGCGGCCCGAGCGGTGATTTCATCCCGGTTTGCGGTCTTTTTGAGTTGGTCCATGTCGTAGCGGACATAGAGTGACCCAGCGCAGAGAGGGCAGACAGTTTGGGGAGCGTCGGCAGAGATGTGGTTATGACATCGAGAACATTCGAGCGAAGCAATGGCAGCCATATATTAGATGTTACCGGATTTGTGGACTTAGGTGGTGGGAAGCCCCCGGTATTTATACCGGAATTGAACTGAATGCGCGCGGGGTCGTGCGTCGTTTGCCCAAACAGGACGGCGGCTTGGCATGGAACAGTCCCCATGCACTGTGAGGTTAATTACTGGTGACTGTGTAGCCAGCGGCGGGAAGAGAATTCGGTGAGAACACTGGCGGCAAGAAGGGCGAGGCTGATGGTGAAGGCGCTGACGACCCAGTTCAATTCCATTCGACCTTTGAGCATGAACCGGTCGAGGAGTGCCAGGACTAGAACAAGAACGGCCGCCTCGGCAAAGAACGAAGAGCAGCGATGGGCACCGATCGAGATCAGATCGAAGAGCGGGGAGGGCCCCTTCTTTGAGACGACTCCGCTGCCTGAAGTAACAAGGGCAAGGCGAATGGGTGATGTTGGGGTGTGGGGTGATTTCTGTATCTGCTGGGGTGAGACGCTCCGGAGGGAGTTTAGTACATTTTTGTGAAACATAAACAAACCTTTGTGATGCCTGTAATCAGTTTGCCGCCCGACGAGGGGTGCTGTACAGTGAATTTCCGGTAAATGCAACATTCTTAGTTGGTTATTGGTAGTAACTCAGCATCGGCGAGGTGAAATCCCGGAGGGCCGACGGGAGATGACCACGACCATTATCATTTCGAGGTCCACGTTTTTCCGAGCCTGGTTGACCAAGCCGCGGCCATCGTATCGATGGCCGTGTACCCGGCTTTTTTACTGATAACAGGGGGGCTTCGGCAGAGAAAATCGTCTGCTCCGAGCCAAGTGTGCTTATTTGGTGAAGAAAGAGTTGCCAATCGTACTTCGATGGGCATACTATCCCTCTCGGTTCGGTGAAGTTCACAGATTATGGTGCACTTCGCAGAACAAGACCTATTGCATGAAGAGCTTCCCGACACTATCCGTTTCGGTTTGAGTTTCATAACCAACTTCCTGATGGGGCGGTTAGACCCCTCAGCGCGCTTCGGAAGGATAAAGATATGGCATGGTACGCCTATTGCATTGCAGAACGACAGGCATTTCCGGAACTTTGCCGGCACCGCCGCCCAATGCCCCTGACCGGGGTTTCGGGTATGTTCGGTAACCAGACTTTCCTCTTTCCCGCCAGCGATCTGGCCGTCATCGTCTCCGAACACAGCGCGGAAGACAATGCGCGGATGGACCAGCAGGCCGCCAAAGACCACGCCCGCGTGGTTGCAGATTGCTTCAAGCTGTCGACCGTACTTCCCTTCCGCTTTGGCACTACGTTTCAGGACGACGACGCTTTGCGCCGCTCGGTTCGATCGAACCAGAGACACTTCCAAGCCAACGTCGAGCGTCTGCGCGGCAAGGCCGAGATGCACCTGAAGGTGCTGGTGGACGATATTTGCCCCGGCAATGCGACCCGCGACATGACGGTCGGCCAGCAGTATCTGACCAGCCTGCGCGAGAGCGCGAGCCGGCAGCGTGAGCGCCAGTCGAAGGCACGTGCGCTTTCGATCCAGATGCATCGCATGTTTCTGCCGCTTGCCGAAGAGATCACATGCAAGCGGATGGACACAGGCAAGATGCTTCTGGACATTGCCCACCTGATCGATAACAAGACGGTGGAGAGGTACCAGAACAAATACACCTCGGCCACGCTGGAGCTGAAGGACTGCCGCATGCAGCTCTCGGGGCCGTGGCCTCCGTACCACTTCGTGCACCGCACTACTCCGCAGCACCAGCACAGCGCTTAGATGTAGAGAAAAAAACGACTCCCCTCCACCACAAGTGGAGGGGAGTTTTTGTATCTCTCCCCGGTAAAACTTTTGGTTTCTTATGGTTATCTATGGGTCTTGCAAGCGACTTGCCTTGAATCTGCTCGGCCAGACACCTTATGCCTCTTCCGTCGCATCGCACACAATAGCTGCGCATGGCAGAATCAGTTGTATTCATGGCGATTAGCTGAGTTTTTCAAGGAGAACGTGGAATGGACCGTTATTCGAAGTTTTTTACTGCCGTATTGCTTATTGCTGGAGTTTGCGGGGCCGGGGGTTACGGATCGGCGGCAACTGCTCTTTATGGCCAGGAACCAAACCCGACCGCGCAGATGGCCCCCAAGGACCAGCCACACATCGAGAAGCAGGACAATGGGATCTATCTCTATCGGGTGAAGGTGGTACAGCGCGACCTTGATGCCGTGAACTACCTGCACCGCAACGGCTCGACCAACATCGGCTTCAAGGGCACAACGCTGCTTCCGCTGGCGAAGGGTGAGGCCAGGGTGACCAGCGAGCGAGGGGGGATCCATATCGAAGCCAGGTTTCAGGGGCTCACGCCGGCGAATGGATTCGGGCCTGAGTATCTGACGTACGTTCTGTGGGCAATCACGCCGGACGGACGGCCAAATAACCTTGGCGAGGTGTTGCCGGCGGGCACGAAGAACAACATCGATGTGACGACCGCGCTGCAATCCTTTGGGATGATCGTTACGGCTGAACCGTACTTCTCCGTGACCCAGCCGAGCGACGTTGTGGTGCTGCAAAACGTGATTCTGACCGATAAGACCGGGCGTGCTCGAAAAGGTAAACGCCCACTATTTGCTGCTGCCGCGCGGCACCTATGCCCAGACGGAGGGGTCGAAGTCGAACCCGAATCCGATCACGCGCAATGAAAAATCTCCGCTTGAGCTCTATCAGGCCAACAACGCTATCCGCATTGCGCAGGCCGCCGAGGCGGAAAAGTATGCCCCCGAGATCATGAAGGAGGCGATGCAGGACCTCCAAAATGCGACCGCAATCGACCAGAACAAGAAGGGTAATCGCATGCTGGAGATCACCTTTGCGCGTCAGGCGGTGCAGCGTGCAGAGGACGCGCGCCTGGTGACACTGCGGAGACAGGCCGCGGAGAGGGAGCTGGCCGCGGAGAACGCCAAACGCGACGCACAGAGCCAGGCGCAGCAGTCGCTACTGGACGCGCAGCAGTCGCAACTCGCCGCAGAGCGCGCCAAGGCAGCGCAGGCCGAGGCCGATGCGGATCGCGCCCGAGCCGAAGCAGCGGCAGCGGAAGCGCAGGCGAGGGCCACAGCGGCCAACAAGAGCGCTTCGGACGCCAATGCGGTTAGAGAGAAGTTGCGTGCGCAGCTCAATAGCGTCCTTGCTACGAGCGAATCGGCACGCGGACTTATAGTGAACATGTCGGACGTTCTGTTCGACACGGGCAAGTACACGCTCAAGGGAGAGACGCAGATCAGTCTCGCAAAGGTCTCGGGAATTTTGCAGGCCTACCCCGGACTGAAGCTGCAGGTAGAGGGTTATACGGACAGCGTGGGAAGCGACGAGTTTAACCAGAAGCTCTCAGAGAACCGCGCCGATGCTGTGCGGGCCTTCCTCGTAAGCCAGGGCGTCCAGCCGGACAATATTTCAGCTACCGGCTATGGCAAGTCGAAGCCGGTTGCGGACAACAACACGGCCCAAGGCCGCGCGCAGAACCGTCGGGTACAGCTGGTTGTCTCGGGCGACGCGATCGGAGTGGAACAGAGTGGCCCCGACACTGCACCTGCGCCCACGACTCCGCAGTAAGCTGGCCCTTCCCCCAGAAAACGAGAGGCCGCCCGGTGCGGCCTTTCGCCATTTCGAACATGAAGTGATTGTATGGGCCGCCGGCGCACGTCAATTACCGTCGTGATGACGACGATCGACCAGGCCAACTCGATGGCTCAACCGCCGCGGCTGAGCCAACGTACCGAAGAGAACGCGGGCTAGAGGTGAATCGACCAGCCAAGCTCGGTCAGCTTCTCTTCGATATCGGCGAGCGCAACGGTAAGTGCAGACCGTCGGTGCGGACTTGAGGTCCGCTCGGACAGAATGCGTTCCCGTTGCAACTCGAGCGCCTGCCGCGTGCGTTTACGTTCTGCGGCCTCGGCGTGATTATCTGCAGCGACAGGTTTTGGAGCAGCAGCCTGGTTTTGCTGTTCTTCCACGGATTTACTCTCCCATCCTCGCGACATAGCTCTCATTCTACTCTGGGTAAAATCAATAAATGAATAAGTTTCGCGGAGCGGCGGCGGATTGCATGCTTTCCTGATCGAAAAGCATCCAGTTTTGAGAGGAAAAGTATGCGGGCATTTTCGATTAAACAATTCGGCATAGATCACCTGGAGCAGGTGGAACTGCCGATGTTACAAACAACGCCTGGCATGGTGTTGGTCAAGCTACATGCGGTCTCGCTCAACTACCGCGACCTGTTAATGGTGAAAGGACTGTACAACCCGAAGATGACGCTGCCACGGATTCCTTGTTCGGACGGAGCCGGAGAGGTCGTCGCGATCGGGGAAGGCGTCAATCGGGTGCAGGTGGGCGACCGCGTTTGCGGCATCTTCATGCAGCGATGGCTCGACGGGCCGCCGACGGCAGAGAGATCGAAGATGGCGCTCGGCGGAGACGTTGACGGTATGCTTGCCGAGTATGTGCTGCTGGACCAGGACGGGGTCGTCCGTTTTCCTAAGCACCTGAGCTATGAAGAAGCAGCCACTCTTCCCTGCGCCGGAGTGACTGCCTGGAATGCCCTGCACCATGCTGGAGGGCCTGCGGCCCCTGCCCTTCCGGGCGACACCGTTCTTATTCAAGGCACCGGCGGCGTGTCCATCTTTACGTTGCAGTTCGCAAAACTCCTGGGAGCGAGGGTGATTGGGACATCGTCAAGCGAGGAGAAGCTGGCTCGGGCCTCTGGCCTCGGGCTGGATGCGGGTTGCAACTACAAGGAGCGGCCAGAGTGGTCAAAGTGGGCCGTTGAGGTCACTCAAGGACAAGGTGCAGATCGCATCATCGAGGTCGGAGGCGCCGGCACGTTTGGTCAGTCGCTGCGGGCGGCGCGTGTCGGCGGTGTGGTCGCGCAGATCGGGGTTCTGTCGGGCGCGGCCACGTCGGATCCGCTTGCACTGACGCCGATCCTGCATAAACAACTTCGCGTGCAGGGGATCTACGTCGGCTCACGGGCCATGTTCGAGGAGATGAACGCCGCCATCACGAAGGCGGAACTGCATCCAGTCATCGACCGCGTCTTCGCATTTAAGCAGGCGCGGGTGGCCTTTCTGCATATGCAGTCGGCATCGCACTTCGGCAAGATTGTGGTCCGCATAACTGAGCAGTGACGAGGTTAACGGACCACTGTTGACGGGGCGAAGGTGCAAATCGATTGCGCAATCGGGACATTCACCCTTGTTGCATATAATCAAAGGTGACCCGGGGGACAAATCCGCAGTGATTGTAGAGATTGAAGGGCTTAGAAAGATCTATGACGGCAAGCAGCGCGTGGTCGCTGTCGACGACATCGATCTCAGCGTTCGGGAGGGAGAGCTCTTCGGGCTACTCGGACCGAACGGCGCCGGCAAGACGACTACGATCAGTATCTGCACGACTCGCGCTTTGCCTACCACGGGCCGCGTACACATCGCCGGAATCAACGTGGTGAAGACACCAGCGATTGCGCGGCGCTGCATCGGGGTCGTGCCGCAATACAACACGCTCGACCGCGCGTGCACCATCTTCGAGAACATCAATTTTCATTGCCTCTACTTCGGTTTTTCGCGGGCGGAGGCCAGGCAGAGAACGAACCAGTTGCTCTCGCAGTTCCACCTTACGGAGCGAGCAGGCGCTTATCCGGCGCAGCTTTCAGGGGGGCTTGCGCAGCGCGTCCAGATCGCCCGCGCCATCGCGCATCGCCCCAAGGTGCTCTTCCTCGACGAGCCCAGTGCGGGCCTTGATCCACAGAGCCGAATCGCAATGTGGGACGCTGTACGCGGACTGCGCGAAGAAGGGATTACTGTTGTGCTGACTACGCACTACATGGAAGAGGCAGACGAACTCTGCGAACGCGTCGCCATCATCGACCATGGCAAGATCCTTGTACAGGACACGCCGGCCGCGCTCAAGAGCTCGGTCGGAGCGCAAAGAATGTACGAACTCGACCTACACAGCCGGGGGAACATTCCTCCCCTGGTGCAACAATTACAGCAGCTCTCCGGCGTGGCCAGCGTTGAGTCCACGCCCGAAGGCGTTCGCATCTTTGCGCACGGCGCCGATGGCCTGTTGTCCGACGTTGTTCGCGTGGCGAACCCTTACGGTCTTCGCGACCTGACAATCACCGAAACCAGCCTCGAGACGGTCTTCATTCGGCTTACCGGACGAGACCTCCGCGAGTAACTGCACACGAGAGAGACCCTATGACCCAGCTGGCCGAACTCGAAACGAACCGCCCGCAGGCCCTCCGCGGTGCCGAGAGCTCGAGGTCCATGCAGTATGCGCGGGCGTTTGGCGGACTCTTTTTGCGCGATTTGCACGTTCTGCGGCGCGAGCTGTTCCCTTTTGTGATCCGCGTCTGCATGAACCCGCTGCTCTTTCTCTTTGTCTTTACCTACGTCATTCCACATATGGACGCTGGCGCGGCTATGAACCCGACCGGTGCGATGGCGGGCAGCGCCTTCAGCACCGTTCTTCTTCCCGGGCTTATGGCAGTTGCCATCATGTTCAGCGGTATCGCTGCCGTCGCACTGCCGCTTGCGCAGGAGTTCGGCATAACACGCGAGATCGACGACCGGGTGATGTGTCCGCTGCCGGTCCCGGCTGTGGCGATGGAAAAGATTTGCTTCAGCGCGGTGCAGAGCGTCATTGCTGCTTGTATCGTCTTCCCACTGGCCTATTATGTGCCCGCAACGCACCCGGTCGCACACATCAGCAGCTGGCCTTTCCTGATCGCCGTCGTCGCGCTTGCCAGCCTGACCGCCGGTGCGCTGGGGCTAACAATTGGCACAAGCGTAAAGCCACAACAGATCGGTCTCATCTTCGGTGTTGTTGTAATCCCAATTACATTTTTAGGCTGTGTCTATTACCCCTGGGCCAAGCTTGAACATATCCCTTGGCTCCAAATAGGGGTGTTAATCAACCCCATCGTTTACATGAGTGAAGGCCTTCGCGCTGCACTCACGCCAACGATGCCACATATGAATCGCCTTCTCATCCTGAGTATGCTCACCGCCTCGCTCTGCCTTCTTACGTGGTTGGGAGTGAAGGGTTTCCTTCGCCGCGTCATCGGTTAGTGCTCCACGCAGTGGTAGGGTGCGCAGTGTCTAAACTGCCACCAGTTTTCCCCGGAGATCTTCTGCTATCAGTTGACCGTGGAAGCGCCCGTTCTCGATGAAGATTTCGTTGGTCCGCTCTCCGGCCACAATCACTCCTGCGAGATAGATTCCCGGGACGTTGCTCTCGAGAGTCGCCGGATCGCACACCGGGCAACGGTCGTTTGATTCGTCCAGCGTCACACCAAGACGCTCGATGAAGCTGAAGTCCGGGTGGTAGCCGGTAAGCGCGAACACAAAGTGGTTCGCCAATGTCAGCGGGCCTTCGGGTGTGGAGAGGGTCACGTCATCTTCTGCGATGCTGGTCACAGCGCTGTTGAAGTTGGCCTTGATCTCACCGTTCTTCACGCGGTTGTTGATGTCGGGAAGGATCCAGTACTTCACGTGGCGGTGCATCTCTGCGCCGCGATGCACGAGTGTCACCTTTGCTCCGTGCCGCCACAGATCGAGCGCTGCGATGGCCGCTGAGTTCTTGCCGCCGATCACCAGTACATCGAGGCCATAGAACGGATGTGGCTCGTGGTAGTAATGCTTCACCTTGCTGAGGCCCTCGCCGGGAATCCCTAGGTAGTTCGGCAGATCGTAGTAGCCGGTGGCCACGACCAGCTTGCGCGCGCGATGGTGCAACATGCGTCCAAACCGGTCTGTCGTGTGGACGGTGAAGTTTCCGTCTCTGCCATCGACCCGCTCGACGTTCTCATACTGTCGAACGTCCAGACTGTAGTGTTCGGCCACCTTGCGGTAGTACTCCAGCGCCTCATTGCGATTGGGCTTCTGGTTGGGGCTGGAAAACGGCATGTTGCCGATCTCAAGCAGCTCCGGCGTGGTGAAGAACGTCATGTTCGCGGGGTAATGGAACAGCGAGTTGCAGAGGCACCCCTTGTCGACCAGCGCGACCGTAAAACCCGCCCGCTGGGCCTCGATCGCGCAGGCCATTCCAGTCGGCCCCGCCCCGATCACAAGCAAATCAAGTATTTCTGAAGCCACGGCCTCTCCCATACCTTCATTCTACTGAAGGTCGCCAAGGGTCGTGCAGCGGAGAGCTAGGCGTCGAGTGTTACCAGCTTGTGGGCGATGGCAAACAGCGCGAGTTCCAGGCGGGTCGAGACGCCGGTCTTGTCGAAGATGTTCGACAGATGGCGCTTCACCGTTTCCTCGCTGATGGCGAACTGTTTGGCGACGTCCTTGTTGCTGCAGCCCTCGACGATGCAGGTGACTACCTCAAGCTCACGCGGCGTCAGGCCGTAGGTCTTGCGCTCGGGAACGGCGGCGGCTTCCTTCATCAGGGCATTCAGCGCCGTAACCAGGTTGGCGACTCGCTCACCGCCGATCCAGTAGTCGCCCGAGAGCACAGCTCGCAACGACTTCGAAAGGTCGCCGGCGACCGCGTCCTTCAGGACGATGCCACGAGCGCCGATCTGCAGCGCTTCGATGATCTGCTGGGTCGAGATGGTGCTGGTCAACATGATGATCTTGACCCGAGGCGATTTGTTCATGATCGCGCGCAGGGCTTCGAGTCCAGGCAGGCGGGGCATAGCCAGGTCGAGCAGAAGAATGTCGGGCTCCAGCTCCAGCGTCTGGGTGATCGCCACATCGCCGTCCTCGGCCTCGCCGACGACCTCAAAGCCAGGCTCGTTCTCCAGCATGTTTTTTACGCCGAACCGCACCACAGGATGGTCGTCGGCGACAACGATACGAATAGGCGCTGCCCCTACACCTGCATCGTCAGATTTCTTCATTGCTTCCTTCATCACGCATCTTCTCCTGAGACTCCGCTGGCCCGATCATGAATGATTTCGCGTGCGACCAGCATACCCCGCAGCCGTTCGCACGCCACGATGAATTCATTGAGCGAAGCTACATGGTCATCACTCAAACCCCGCTCCTCCATTGATGTTGCAAGTGTTTGCAACCCAAGGGCTCCCACCATACCACAGCCTCCCTTGATCGCGTGCGCCTCCCTTCGATAGGTAGCGTCATCACCATTGGATGCCGCCAGTCGCATCTTCGCAAGGCGCTTCTCCGCATCCATAAGGCAGAGCGCATAGAGCTGCCCCAACTGTGAAGGCCGCAGCGACCCGGCAAGCTTGCGATACACGGCTTCCTCCAAATCAGCCGGGTTTGCCCCGCCCGGTCCTTTCGCCGCGCCGGCCGCGCCACCGACAATCGCCGCCGCGAATGTTTCCATCGTGAAGGGCTTCTGCAGAAACCCGTTGAACTCCCTGTCGGATCCATCGTCCGGCTTGGTCGCGCTCATCGCCAACAGGATCGTTGCAGGCCCGCACAGATCGCGCAACCGCCGTGCTAGTTCACCGCCGGTCGTCCCCGGCATCTGCAGATCGGCCAGAACGACGTCTGGAAGCAGACGTGTCGTCTGCAGATGACGCAGGGCGGAATCTCCTGAATCGACCTCCTCCGTCGCATACCCGGCACCGTTCAGAAGCAAGGCAAGCACCTCCCGGCTTAAAGCGTCGTCGTCAACAATCAGGACCCGCACCGGCATAGTGACCTTCTTCCTCAGCGCAAAGACTATCAATTGACAGAGCTCAGTACCACTCCTGCGCGGGATAGCGGTAAAGTAGTTGCCATGGTTCCGGACGAGCAGCAGAGGCAGCCAACCCAGGAAGCTCGAGTCGCCGCGGACCTTGCCGCCCTGTCCGCACGGGTCGAATCGTTGGAGCGGCAACTGGCTGAGTTGCGCGCTCAACCCTCCTCGAAGTCCCGACAAGCCCCTCCGCCGCCCCGTCCCGCTGCAACTACCGACGCGGAAGACCACCTGCCACCAGACCTTGCCAAGCCGCCGCTTCCGAAGCCCAAAGGGTCGCTCGAGGACCGTATAGGCTCGCAGGTCTTCAGCCGGATCGGCATTGTGGCCCTGCTGATTGCGACCACACTGTTTCTCAAATGGGCAATCGACAACCACTACATCGGCCCACTCGGTCGGATTCTGGCGGGGCTTATTGCGGGCGCGGCGATCGTCATCTGGTCGGAGCGGTTCCGCCGACACGGCTTCGGCGCGTTTTCCTACTCGCTGAAGGCCGTCGGCAGCGGAGCGCTCTACCTCTCGCTTTGGGCGGCGTTCCAGCTCTACCATCTGCTGCCGGCCGGCGTTGCCCTCGGCGCAATGGTCCTTGTGACCGCATGGAACGCCTACATGGCCTGGTCGCAGAACAGCCAGATTCTGGCCGCTTACGCCGTGGCAGGGGCTTTCGCGACCCCGCTATTGCTCGCCACCGGCGGCAACCACGAGGTCTTCCTCTTCACCTATATTCTGTCCATTGATACCGCAACCGTGGCGCTCGTCCGGTTAAAATCCTGGCCGCGACTTTTGCTCGGAGCCTTTCCCGCGACCGTCGCCTTCTTCATTGGTTGGTACGCCGAATACTACGGTGCATTTAACGTAGGGAAGCCAGTTGCAACCACTACGCTCTTCATCGTCCTTTTCTTTATCGTCTTCGTACTTCCAACGATCCACAGCACTCCCCCCGAAGAGCGAACGAGATCGCCGATCACAGAGGTCTTTCTTCCGCTGGCCAACGCGACGTTCGTGGCCCTTGCGCTCTACTCGGTTCTGCAGGACTCCCAGCTCCACGACTTTATGCCGTGGGTCGCAGTCCTCTTCGGCACTTTCTACTTGGGCTTGATGCGTCTACGCCAGGCGCGTGTGGCCTCGGCCGTCCATCTTTCACTGGCAGTCGTCTTCCTCACCATTGCGATTCCGCTAAAAGCGAGCGGACACTGGATCACAGTTGGTTGGCTGGCAGAGGGCGTCGCTCTGCTATGGATCTCGGCGCGCCTCTCTAGCCCTGGGTCGCAGCCTGAGGAAGCCAGCGTCCACCGTATTCTGCGCCGGCTCGCAATTGCAGCACTTTCGCTAGGGTTCTGCGGCCTGTTGGTCCAGCCCTTTTGGCTCTATTACCAGATCGACACGGCCTTCCTCAACAGCCGCTTCGCTACTTCCCTCTTTGGAATCGCCGCGCTGGCCGCTTCGGCCGGGATCGCTCTTCATGCCCGGCGGCATGAGGACACGGCTTACCCAAGCTGGCTGCAGATAGCCGGCGCGTCCACCATTGCGCTCAATTTGGTCGCGGTGCTCGCTTGTGTCCGAGAGCTCGAAACGAACTGGCGGCACACCTCAGGTAATCCTGAGGCCGATCTCCAGAAGTCGCTTGCTGTCTCCGCGTTTCTGATGCTGTATGGCGCTGGCTTGCTTGCCGTCGGCTTCTGGAAGCGCTCCGCCTTCATCCGCTGGCAGGCACTTATTCTGCTGGTCTTTACCATCGGCAAGACGTTCCTTTACGACACGCGAGACCTGAGCCAGGGTTACCGCGTCCTCAGCTTCCTCGGCCTAGGTGCGCTATTGATGGCGATCAGCTTCGCGTATCAGAAGGACTGGCTGGCGCTGCGCGATCATCAGCCGGCCACAGCGAGCAACGTGCACAACGCCCCAAGTGAAGGAGGCGACCAGTGAAATCTGCCTTGCTCCTCGCGCTCCTGCTCTGGCAAGCCACGCCGGGCGCGGAACCTGCCGCCGCCGATCCGCAATATTTGCGCTACCAGCGAACGATTACCTTACCTGGTGGTACTGGTCAAAGCTGCGTCGTCGTCGATCCGCAGATATTTCCTCATGCTGCCCCTTCGCTGAAAGATCTGCGCCTCTACCAGGGCCACGAGGTCCCTTACGCCGTCACGCTGAGCGAGCCGCAGCAGCCCGACAGCGACACCGCGCAGGTCCGCAACCTCGGCCTCCGAGGCCGCAACATCGTCTTCGACGTGGAGATGCCCAACCGCCCCTACACGGAGATCACACTCGATCTTGCGGGTCAGGATTTTCTCGCCACCGCAACGGTATCCGGCACGCGCGAGCCCAACTACTCCGACCAGACCCGGCTAGGCGAGTTCACCCTCTTCGACCTTACCTCGCAGCACCTTTCGCGCAATACC
>Ga0210398_10001791_pt1 | contig 21631 bp, 23 predicted proteins | sample IncBWC4OmetaG_FD_161047 | JGI IMG/M metagenome (GOLD analysis project Ga0210398, IMG submission 161047) | Forest soil microbial communities from Barre Woods Harvard Forest LTER site, Petersham, Massachusetts, United States - Inc-BW-C-4-O | ecosystem: Environmental > Terrestrial > Soil >...
CGCCACCGAAACCAACCACAAATCGCCTGATATCCGGGCAAAGGAAAACATCAGACATGAACTTACCCGACCACAAAAGCTCTTGACATCGACCGGCCTTCTCATGGAAGGGCAATGCACTCACCGACATATTGTCATCGGCGAGGCGTCGAATCCTGATCCACAACCCGGTCCACAAAAACAGAGGTCCTACACGACTTCGGTGGTCTTAGGCGTTCCCCACGGGTTTGTAAGTCGTTGAAACACCTTAAACGGCAAGACTGTCACGGAAGCCTTACAAGGCGTGAAGGGCGTAGAAGGACGGCGTAGTACATGGAGGTTGATCGACAGTCGGTTTGCGGGGGCGCAGTTCAGCTGGTTAGAACGCCTGCCTGTCACACAGGAGGCCGCGGGTTCGAGTCCCGTCGCTCCCGCCAGCATTTCAGAGTGCGAGTTTCAGGGGGTTGTCGTTCATGATTCGGCGGTAGCTGAGCGCTTCGGCGATTTAGCGCTCGCCGAGAAGCGGCTACCTGCAGAGCGAACTCATGTGTAATGCTGTCTTATTCCTGAACGAGGCCAGGCATGCAGACTTTCTTCCGGGATGTCCGATACGCCACGCGCAGCCTGCGCATGTCTCCCGCATTTTCGGCGACGGTGGTCATGACCCTGGCCCTCGGAGTGGGTGCTACGGCGGCCATCTTCAGCTGCGTCTACGCACTTCTGCTGCAGTCGCTGCCCTTTGTCGATGCGGGGCGCGTCGTCGCTTTGTCTGAGACTCACCCGCAAATTACGGGCGGGATCGAGGCTGCTTTTCCCGTCTACGAGGACTGGAAGGCGCAGCAACATAGTTTTACGCAGATCGCCGCCTACTCCACCCTCAACTCGGAGCAATACCACGTGATGAATTGCTCCATAGCGAACTTGTAGTTCCGCCGAGAATGATGAGAACTGAGGCTGTTAAGGACAGCGGCCTTTGTGTGATCCAAATCCGGCAGCCGCAGAACGATTTTGCGAGACGGCGGTTTCCTGCTTTTCTTGCGCATAATTGGCGGCCCCCACGCTGCTGACATGCACAAGGTAGAGCGACCCGCCGGGTCACACGCCCGGGTTCAAGAGCGCACGGGCGATTTGGCACGAAGTGAAGACCGCGGCAAAAAATACAGTAGCGACCATACATCCAGTTGGATTTTCCCCACTACCGAGTGGCTGCCTCTCAAAGGCACGCATGGCGCAGCTTCATGCGTGATCGCTGAATGGGGAGCCTGAGCGCGATTCGACTTTCGAGCGCATTCTTTGCTACTTCCGGTGCAAATACACGATCAGGTCGGCAATCTGTTCGCCACTCAGGCGCCCGTTAAAGGCCGGCATCGTGAGTTTTCCGTAGACAATGACCTGGCGAACTGCGGCGTCTGTTGCGGGTGTTGTCCCGTCCGGGAGAACCTTGTGCGCAAACACATCGTGCAGTTTAGGAGGCGCTTTTTTGAGACCGAGGTCATTCTCGTCGTGACATTCGTAGCAATGGATCTCGTAGAGGTCCTTCCCGGCCGACTCCGTCGGGCTCAGCGGTGGCTGATTGCAGCCTGCGGCGAACCCCAGCAGAACCGATCCAGTGATGAACGAAAGAACAACCGCAAACCCAGGACGCTGAGTTCCACCCTCCTGGCTCATCGGGTCGTCTTCCCCGGGGCATTGCTGGAGGAAATGCCGTGGCCCTACCTTTTCCAGTTATAGAGCGGAAGAGAGGCGATTCGTGCAGGACGTGGGCGCGGTAAATTGTCGCACCACCGAGGCGGCGTCGGGTAGCGCCTAACGAGCCGGGGGATATTTCGAGAGCTTGCGCTGCAAGGACCTTCGGTGGATGCCGAGAGCACGCGCTGCCTGCGATATGTTGCCCCCGCAGTCCGTGATGACGCGCTGCATGTGTTCCCACTCAACGCGAGCGAGAGAAGGCGTTGACCCCAGCGTTTCGCTGGCGGGGCTCTCGGAGGAAGTCAGCTTCTCGTAGGCGGAAAGGATTTGCTCGGCGTCGGCCGGTTTGCTCAGGTAGTAATCTGCGCCGCGTTTCATGGCCGAGATCGTCGTGGGTATGCTGCCATAGCCGGTGAGCATAATGATTTTTATCGACGCGCTGAACGTTCGGAGCTTCTCAGCAAGATCGAGACCGTCCATACCCGGCATGCGCAGGTCCACAAGTGCGAGATCGGGACACGACGCGCTGGCCGCCGAGAGAGCCTCGTCGCTGTTTGCCGCGGGCCGTGCTTCCCATCTTCTGTCGGCGAGTGCCCGGCAAAGACGAGTACGAAACACATCGTCGTCGTCGACAACAAGCACGCGACGGCTGGACTCAGGCATGGACACGATCGCCCTCCGCGATCGGAGAAAATTGTGCCGGCAAGATCAGCGTGGCAGTCGTACCTCGCCCCTGGCACGACTCATAAGAAAGCTCGCCTCCCATCCGCTCTGCAAAAGTCCGCACAAGGAAAGTACCTAGCCCCATGCCCCGGCCCGGCTCCTTCGTTGTAAAGAAAGGCTCGGCAATTCGACGCATGACCTCTTCACCCATACCGCTGCCATTGTCGGTCACCGAGAAAACGACGGTAGAACCGCTTTGGGTCGCGCGCAGGATCACGCGCGCATTTTCGGCACCGGCGTCGAGGGCATTTCCCAATAATGCAGCCAGCGATTGTATCGTTGCCCGCACAGGCAGGAGCAGAGACGTGTCAGCAGACTCTGTTTCGATTGAAATGTGAGAGCGCTCTGGATCCGGAATCTCGCCCAGCGTTTGATACAGGAGCTCTCCTACCTGAATCGAGTGCGGAGACTCACCGACGGGCTCAGCACCGTCTGCGCTCATGCGCTGCAGGATGAGCTGGCACCGTTCCACCTCCGACCGGATCAGACGCGCATCATCGGCCAGTCCTTCACGGCTGTTAAGTCTGGAGGCATAACGCTCGAGCTCGCGCGCCACAACGGCAATTGTGCCGAGTGGGGTACCCAGTTCATGAGCTGCACCCGCCGCGAGTGTGACCAGAGAAGCGAGCCGCTCCTGACGTGCCACACGATCCAGTAGCGTCAGCACTTCCAGCTCGCGAAGACGAAGCGCATCGGACACCCTGCCAGTGAAAAAGCTGATCAGGGTCGCTGCAATCACGAATGCGATCCACATGCCGACCAGGTGTGGCTCCAGCCCGTGCTCACCGGCATGTGCGATGCCTTCGCCCATCGGCATCTGCGTGAAGAACAAAAGCCCAAAGCAAAGAGTGGAGAGCAGGACGAGAATCGAGGTCCAGAGACGCTCCAATACGACTGCCGCCAGCGTGATCTGCACCAGATAAAGCAGGCTAAACGGATTCATTGGACCGCCGGTCAGCGCAAGGATGGCGGTCAGGCACAGCGTGTCGAAAGCAAAGATGGCTCCCAATACGATCTGGGGTGAACGAAGGACCGAGCGTGACGCACGCTGCAGCCAAACATTGGTCAGAAGCACCGCCAGGAGCGGCCCCAGCGTCCCCCGCCATGAAAGATGAACTCCGAGCAAACCGACTGCGATCGCCAGGGTTGCGAGCCCGCCAAAGACCATTCCATACCGGAGCCGAACCACCCAGGGCAGAGCCAGGCTGGGAGCGGCGTCGCGCTCAGCATCGAGCCGCAGAGATCGGGAGGCCGGCCGCCTGACTGGCACCGCATTCGGACCTCCGGAAGACACGGCAGACGGTTGCACCATAGTAGCTTCCATCATATTGCGCTCCTGGTGCGGTCTGCATACCTGCGACAATCTGCCGCACGCGACGACTCGTCTCTACGATGTAAGTTTGGCAAGGACCTCCAGGATCCACTTGAACAAGGAGTGACTTCCATGACAGCAAAGGCAGCAATCTCTATTAACAGAAGAGAGCTTTTGAGAGGGTCGGCCGCGGTGGGTCTTGCTGCCTGCCTCGGTTCGGTCTGCGGCAGCGTCCGTGCGGCCGTGCAGACCTCCGCCTCAGCATCGGCCGCAGACAAGATTTCCCTGCTGCCCGTTCCTTCGGGGGGAATGCTGCCCGTCGCGTTTGTGCTCGGCAAAGATGCGGAGGTCCTCGACTTCTGCGGTCCGCTGGAAGTCTTTGCCGGCGCGACAACGAAGGATGGAATGCAGCTGTTTGCGCCCTACACGGTGTCCGCGACGCGAGCCCCGGTGACTGTGCGTGGAAATATGAAGGTCACACCCGATTACGACTTTAAAACTGCGCCCCAGCCGAAAGTGATTGTGATTCCGGCAATGGACGACGACAGCGCTCCCCACGAGATGCACGAATGGATTCTCAGGGCGTCAAAGGAGGCTGACGTGACGATGTCGGTTTGCACCGGCGCCTTTGTGCTGGCTAAAACAGGTTTGCTGAATGGGAAATCCGCGACCACGCATCATTCGGGTTACTTCGTCCTGGCGGCCAACTATCCCGAAATACATCTCGTGCGCGGCGCGCGATTTGTCGAACAGGGCAACCTGGCTACTGCCGGAGGTGTTTCGTCCGGCATCGATCTCGCCATTCGAGTCGTCGAGCGCTATGTGGGCAAAGAGCCCACCGAGGAGCTGATCGACATGCTCGAGTATCAGGGCAGAGGCTGGCAGAATTCAGACTCCAATCAGGCCTTCGCCACGATGCCTGAGCTGACGGGCGGGAAACCGCTCTGCGCAGTCTGCTTTATGGGCGTAGACCATGCCATCAGCGCGAGCTACAAAGGCAAGACTTATTACTTCTGCATGGAAAGTCACAAGACCCTTTTCGAAAAGCATACCGATATATTCGACCGATTCCTGGCCGAAGACGCAGCATCAGGGTCCAGGTTGAATATTTGATCCACTCCTGAGATATGAAGGCGGTAAACGGTACTCGCTGCCGGCTACTTGTCATGCGACAATTTGTCGCACCCACAGCATTGTTCATGTTGCTATATATTCGTATGGCAATTGCGGTACCGTTTGCTATCGAACGACAGCCTGAAGATTGTGCGCTTTAAGCCAATATGGATGGGAGAGCGACCGTGAATCGAATCGCGAAATTACTCAGTCTCGTTGCACCCGTATTGCTGCTCATGTTTGCTGTCACGCCGTCGGCCCTGGCGCACGCTCATCCAAAAATCATGAAGCCGGCGCCAGAATCCAGCGGGCCGTCGCCAGATTCAATTTCCATCACCTTTTCGGAAGGCGTCGAGCCAAAGTTCAGTTCCATTCGACTCACCGATGGAGATGGCAAATCTGCCGACACGGAAGTGTCCCGGCCGGCGCCCCATGACCCGACTACCCTGATTCTTCCCGTTCGGAAGCTCGGTCCTGGAACATACACCGTACATTGGTCCAATGTCGCCGTTGATGGGCATCGTCTCGAAGGCAGTTACAAGTTCACGGTGAAGTGAACGGAAGGCACCTGATTGCTCGAGCCATCTGCGCCGCTCAGGATATGCTCGGCGGCCGCTTTTGACGTCGCTTTTGCCTTATCCGCCGGGATACTACTGAACCGCCTATGGCTTGGTAAAAGCAGCACTCCTGCCAGCGATCAGCAGCTCCGTCGGTGGCTGATTGGCTGTTCCGGGCTGCTGCTGGTGGCGATCCCGTCACAACTCATTCTTCTCGCTGCTTCCATGACGGGGGATCTTTCCTGGAAGCTGGCATGGTGTTCATTGTCTGATGTCGTGACAACACACGCCGGACGTTCCATAGCAATGAGCTTTTGCTTCGCCCCGTTCTTACTGGTGCTGTCTCTCCGCCCTGCGGCTTTCCGCCGCAGTGCAGGGATATGGACCGGAATCGCTTTGATTCTCGCACTCACCGCTTACAGAGCGATGCTTGGACACGCTGCTTCGGATGGCGATTTGTCATTTCGAGAGTTGGCGCAATTCCTTCATCTCTTTGCGACTGCCGTGTGGGCGGGCGGGGTAGCGATCGCTGGGCTGACCGTGGTTCCCCACCTTGCGGGAAGATCAGATTCGGAAGAGTTGATTCAGTTCGCCAGGCGGCTCTCGCGCACAGTCACGATTGCACTCGTTCTTGTTGTCTTGAGCGGTGCCTACAACACCTGGAGGGGCCTGGGCGGTTCTCTGATGCCTCTGTCCCGGACCGCCTGGGGAAACGTACTGAGCCTGAAGATCATCGTCGTGCTCCTGGCACTCTCTTGCGGAAGCCGTGTACGGCTTTGGGTGTGGAAAAAGCGCAAGTCGGGATCAGGCGGCCTGGATCAGATTCAACGATGGCTGCGCGTCGAAGCTTTGCTGATGATCGCCATACTGATTCTGTCTGCGTGGCTTGCCAATCTGCCACCTGCGAACATGTAGTGTGAATGCAGAGCGCCCGGGATGCAACATGTCCGTAGAGCGGATATGTCAGACGAGTGTGATTGTCAGTTGTCGATATCAAGACCGAGTCACTCATTGACATCGTTCCGACGTAAGTCGGCATTCCGGAAATTACGAATGCGACAACAGTGCGCCACGTTGTTTACCGAATCGTAATTTCCGTGTTGCCGGTCACACGGCAAGTATCACTCCCGCAGCTCAGCTATCCGTGGGTCCGCGAGATAAATCAGATCGCAAATCTGAAAAACAGTCGATGCGATGGGCTTTCCGACAACATCATTCTGGTCCAATGTGCCGGACACCAAGAGACTCGAGCCACGAAATCCATGCGCATCACCGTTAACCGCCGGTAGCCGTAACGAACTCGGCTCCCGGCCAGTTCCCGCAGCCGTACGCGCAGTACCTGCTGCGGATCGCGGTGGTGATGGTAACGCAGCGTTGCCCGGTTCACCGGGATCAGCCCCGCAGCACGTCGCTCACTGAACTGGTGGACCTGCCGGGCCCACTCTGCCAGCTCACACCGCGCCCGAGGCCTTACAGCTTTTTTGCGATGATCTCCTGCAGGACATGGCGGTCCAGCGAGGAGATCGGCGACCAGCCGCTTCAGCTTCCCGTTCTCCTCGCGCAGCTGTCTGAGTTCCCGCAGCTCGCTCAGGCCCAACCGGCATACTTCTTCTTCCACAGATAGAAGGTCTGCTGGCTGATCCCGTGCTTTCGGCAGATCTCCACGACTGTCTCGCCCGACTCTGCTTCCCGCAGCACCCGCAGAATCGCCTCTTCGCTGTGTCCTCGCTTCGCCATCTCCTGGCTCTCCTCTCCGCTTCAGGGAACCACGGCAGGCTGCCATCTCTCAACTTCAGAGTGGACCAGTTTTTGGGTTTTGGGTCACCTTGCCAAGAAAGTTCTTTCGCACCTAATGTCGCGGAACGAGGCGATATTCCCTCAGCGGAAAGCGGTGGAGGAAGGCGGCGAAGGTCTTTGCCACACCACCATCATCCCGCTTCTGCCGGATGTCGTGCTGCCGTGCCAGCATGGTAAGACGGTTCTCATCCATGAGACCGGTCAGCTTCTCCAGCACGAACAGCAGGTCTCGCTTCATCAGGCGAACGGGAACGGCGGCACTGACTGCGGTGAGGACCCAGAGGCCCGCTGCATTGGCGATGGCCTGTTCGCGGCACTGTTTCTCCTGCTCGGTCTTCCACTTCTCATCGCGGCTGGTTGACTGCTTCGAGTGGTGAACCGGGCATGCGGGGTTGGAGCATACCTTCTGAATGGTGCCGACATCGCTTCTTTCGGTGATGATGGCGTCGGTGGTGAACTTGCACGCTTTGAACTCGGGCCGCTTCGCACTCGTCTTTCGATTTCGGCTTATCGTCGCGGATGGCCGTGTATTTGTTGCGCGGTAATACCGGGCTACCCTCTTTCTGCCCGCCGTAGGCGGTGCTGATCTGCACTAGCTCCGGTCTGGCGGTGACGGTTTGGGCGATATGCGCTGAAACCTTCTCCTGATAACAGGGGGGGCGGTGCACCGGTCTCCCTGCTTTCCGAGGTCATCGCCAAAGAGCAGCTTGTTATGCCCAGTCCGCTTCGCGCAGTCGGCACAACGACCCGCTGCCGGGACAAGCTGCGGATCACGCTTGTTGAAGGGTGCGCCTTTTAGGACGAGCAGAATGTTCGCGCCAATCCAGAATTGCAGGTTGCGGACGGGTAGCAACATACGAGCGGGCTTCTGGCTACCGTTGTAGACCTCTTTGAAGCAGGCGGAGAGAGCCTGTTCCTGCACATCTGCTGGCAATTCTTCTGGTAGAAAATGGCTAAATGCAACGAATTGGAGCAACCAGCAGGAGATTGCTGACGATCGCGGCGATCTCGACCCTTTCGTGGAGTTTCGTCTTCGCCCAGTCCCCTGCGGATATTACCGTTCTCAAGGGGCTCGCTCCCGTAACGGTCCTGACGAAGACCAGCGCCGGAAAGGACGCACTAGGCGCCAATTTTTCTGTCACGGGCGGAATTCAGACGGGCACAATTCGCCAACCAACGCTGCTTCCTTTCGCGGAACAGCAACAGCAGGCGCTTCGGGATGCCTTCATTACGGACCGCAACCTTGCTGAACTCGCCGATGGGCTTGGGACCACGCTGGGCTCTGCGTATGTTGCACGCTTTCACTACATCGATGAGAAGCAAACCTCCAGGCTTCCGGAATCCTTGGCCGATCTGATCCGATACGCGACAGCGATCTCCGGAGCGCATTCGAACGAGGGAAAATATCTGTTTGCGAACGGAACCACGGATGGAAAGAAACCGGTGCCATCTGCCGAGGCTGACATTGTGAGCGCAGTCGGCGGCATCGAGGACGTGTTCGGCCACGCCTACCATTTGCAAGCTGGGTCGCCCGGGGCCGACCAATATGGAAACTCGCGCCCTTATCAGACCCAGCCGAACGTTACATCATTTGCGGGGCCGGATTACCTCGGTCATCCAGCGGACAACTTTGTCTACAACCATGGCCCGGTTATGGACCTCTCCAATAGTCCCTCGTATCCCAGTGGCCACACGACCTATGGCTATACGGGAGCAGTTTTGCTGGCCGTGCTGGTTCCCGAACGGTACGCGGAGATGATCGCGCGCGGTGCGGAATACGGAAATGACCGCGTGATCATGGGGTCGCACTACGTGATGGACGTGTTGGGCGGCCGCACGCTGGCCCTTTATGACATGGCGCATCTATTGGCCAATGATCCGGCCTATATGGGCTTGTCGGTCAGGGGGGCTGCGCCGATTGCCGACTTTCAGGCCGCGGTGAAGAAAGCGCGCGTGGAACTGCAGGCAATTTTGCAATCCGGATGCGGAAACACCATTAACGTCTGCGCCACGGAAGATACGGGCCGGTTCAGTAATGCGGAGGCGGACGAAGCGTTTTACGACGTGACCCAAACATACAATTTGCCCGCGGTCTATCCGAACAGTATTGAAGCCGAACATGTCGGCCAGCTGGCCCATGAGGCCGGATACCTGCTGACAACAGCCTTTCCGTCGCTGACGCTGGACCAGGCAGACCGGATCCTCACCGAAACAGAAGGACCGGGCGGAGGATTTCTCGATGACGGGTCATCCTTTGGCGTGTATTCGCGACTCAACCTCTACGCGGCTGCGCAGCGTGCTGTCCGAGTTGCCGCTGCTCGGTGAAGTGAGTGCGCCCCGCGTTTGGGATTTCTGGGTTCGGCCCGCAATGGCTCAAGTAACTGCCTTCAATCAAGAATTGGCTTTGGCATGGTGTCCTATTGTGTAGGTGACTCGCCTGGCAGGAAGCGAGCGAGCCAGACATAGACCGAATTAATCTGGATCGGAACGAGGTCTGGTTGCTGTATCCGCTTCACCCCGGAAATATCCGTTCTAACTGGTTTAATGAGTGGATAGGCGATCGAGCGCTTATCGAGCAATCCTGGTCGCGGCGCCCGAGTAACACAGCGAACAGAATTGCACCACCCTGGCTAGACGCTGCACCGCACAGCCTGCGCTTTTTACCTGGCCGCTTGTTCAGCTTTGGCGGTCACCGCCTCCAGCTTTTGCTCGGTGCCCCTGGTCTGTAGGTCGAGGTAGTGGAAGACCTCATACTGGGCCGCAGTCGGCCTGGTATAGGCCACCTCCACATCGGCGGTCAGGTAGGCCAGATGCGCATGCAGCTTTGCCTCCTGCATCGTGTCGCCCTCGCTCGAGCGGACCTTCATCTGAACAACGCTGTCAATCGTCGCGTTCAGCGCGTCGAGTACACTCGACGCCTGGGCGTCACTTGTTTTGTGGCTGGAGACCGCGTCCTGCAGCTTGTCGCGTGCGGCCAAAGCGCGGTTCACGTCCTGATTCAGGGCATTCATATCCGTCTGAATTTGTTGTGTCAGCGTCTGACGTGCTGCCAGGTCCTCCTGCGTCGCATGCAGACGCGGATCGAGAGCGACGGCAAACACCTGCGTGGATTTTTGTGCGCCGCAAGTGAGCACAACTGAATAGGTGCCGGGCAGCACCATGGGTCCGTTGGTCGAATAGTCCAGTCCTCCCGCCGCAGCCGGAGAATGGTAGCCATTCACCTCTACCGCGGGTGGGTAACGCAGGTCCCACTGGAATCGATTCATCCCCGGCTCTATCCCCGTCAGCTTCCCTTCCGCTCTCTGCCTCTGTTCAATGGCACTCTCACCGCTGTGATCCGGTTCAGGTATCCCTGCCTTCTCCGCGGCTTTCTCCTGCTTCTCCTGTTCGGTTTCCAGATGCAGAGTGAAGCGGCGCACGACCTTCCCGTGGGCATCTTCAAACTCGAGCGTCGCCGGCGTCTTGCCATCGTACTGGTCAGGGACGTGGAAAAACACCGTGGCCCCGAACGGCGGATTCTCTCCGGAGTTCGGCTGCAGTTCGTCCGGATCCGACGGTGCACTGTACGCATGGGTCAGCCACGCCTGCTGCGGCGTGAATATGTAGCTGCTTTCGGCTGTCACCACAGGACTCTTTGTGAGCTGTTCCAGCAGCGCGAGATTATCGAGCACCCAGAACGCGCGGCCATGCGTGGCCACAACTATGTCTCCCTGGCGAGTGTTAATCGCGATATCGCGTACCTCGGCATTCGGCAGGTTCAGCGTCAGTGGTTGCCAGTGAGCGCCGCCGTCCATGCTGACGTAGATGGTGCTGTACGTTCCGAGGAACAACAGACTCGGATTGTTGGGATCCTGTCGAATGACGAACGCGAACGCGTCGCTCGGTAGGCCATCGGTAATTGCGGTCCAGTGTTTGCCAAGATCCGTGGTCTCGTACACGTACGGCTTGAAATCGTCCCACATATAACGCCATGCGGTCAGGTAAGCGGTGCCCTTGTCGCTGTACGAGGGCTCAATCGAGCTGATTGCGCACTCTGGCAGTCCCGGCGGCGTCACCAGTTGCCAATTTTTCCCGCCGTCGGTAGTCACGTGAACTAGCCCGTCGTCGGACCCTGCCCACAGAAGACTCCCATCTATGGGCGAAACCGCCAGCGACGAAACCTCGGGATAAACCTCTGCTCCCGTCTGATCCAGATCGACCGGACCTCCGCTCGGGATTTCCGTGTTCGCTTGGTTGCGGGTCAGATCCGGTGAGATGCGCGTCCATGTCATACCGTAGTCGTCGCTTTTGAAGACGAATTGCGCAGACACAAACAGTTCTTTGGGGTTAGCCGGCGAGAACAGAATCGGATGGGTCCATCCAAAGCGGTACTTCAGCTCGCCGGAAGAAGCTCCGCTTTGATAGAGCGGCCAGGGGCTGACGCTTTGGAGCTGGCCGGTGGGCTGGTCCTCTTTGACGAAGATGGTGTAGTAGCCGCTGCCGTACGTGATGTTCGGATCGCCCGGCTGCGGCACCGTGAAGGTGCTTTCTCCATAAGCCGCGCGCTTCCAGTCGGCCAGCGGAATCGCACCGTCGGGAGTGGCACTCGGCCCCTCGAACGAGCCCTCGTCCTGCTGCGCACCGTAGATGTGAAACGGGAACTGGTCGTCCAGGTTCACGTGATAGAACTGCCCGGTCGGCTGATTGTGGTCGGGGCTCCACGTCTTGCCGCCGTCGGTAGAAACCGTCGCGCCTCCATCGTTTCCCTCCAGCAGGATTTTCGTATCGTTCGGATTGATCCATATCATGTGATTGTCGCCGTGGGGCGTGTGCAGCTTCGTGAAGGTTTTCCCCCCGTCATGCGAAACCCACAGCGCATCTACCTGGGGTGCGTAGATGGTGTTGGGATCTTTAGGGTCCGCGTAAATCGCCGTGTAATAGAAGCCCCGCTGGCGGAGCTTCATCTCGTTATTCACCAGTTTCCAGGTCGCGCCGCCGTCGTCAGAACGGAACACTCCGCCATCCTTCGCCTGGAAAATCGCATACACCGTATCCGGGTGACTGGCTGCGACAGTGACGCCGATGCGCCCCAACACACCTTGTGGCAGCCCGGGATTGTGTGTCAGATTCGTCCAGTTTTCGCCGCCATCGGTCGTCTTATAGAGTCCGCTGCCCGGCCCGCCGCTGATGAGCCCCCATGGCATGCGCTGCGCCTGCCACATCGTGGCGTACAGCACCTCCGGATGGTTCGGATCCATGACCAGATTAATAGCACCCGTCTTGTCGTCAACAAACAGAATCTTCTTCCAGTTCTTTCCGCCATCTGTCGATTTGAAGACGCCGCGATCGGGACCGGCGACAAACACGTGCCCCATGGACGACGCATAGACCACGTTCGGGTCCCGGGGGCTCACCACAATCTGGCTGACCGACTGCGCCTCGTGCAGTCCCGCGTACTCCCAGGTCTTGCCCACGTCTGAAGATTTATAAATTCCGTCGCCGGGAATCATGTCGTTGCGAATATCGTCTTCACCCGTCCCCACGTAGATCGTTGAAGGATTGGACGGAGCAACGGCGATTGCGCCGATGCTGCCGCTTGGTCCAGGTAGCTTCTCGTCCGTGATGTTTTCCCACTTGATCCCTTCATCCGAGCTCTTCCACACACCGCCACCGACCGTTCCGGCGTAAAACAGGTTGCCATCGCCGGGAACGCCGGTCACGGTGATGACGCGGCCGCCGATGTACGGCCCCACGGAGCGCCATTTGAGCTTGCTCATCAGCGCCTGCGAAGTCAGCGGGCCTGTGGTTTGCGATAACGCAACAGTGGGAAGCAATCCGATGACGGCAAAACCAAAAAAAACACGGGCAGTTACGAAACCGAAAACACGTCTCATGATTCGATTCACCTGTTGAATTTTGCTCTGATCTGTGGAGGGTCGAATATAACACCGCAGAGGATTCGTCGAACGTGCCGGAGCGCAGTAGTTCTTTTGAGGAAGCGCCGGGATGGAGGTCTATCGTAAGTGGACTTCGCCAGAAGACGAAGCCCATCGTGGTTCTGTGCAAAGTGAGTGCTAATTGCCAGTGCCGTTGCCTTCGTCACGGCGATGCAGCGTCGGCTGGTCGCTGCCGCTGCTCGTGTCAGTACTGTCGGGAGAATTGCTTGCGCGACGGAGAGTCGGCTTGCCTTTCTTGTTGTCGATGATGCGCCGTTTGTTCTCGATCCGCGCGAGGCGCGCCTTCACATCGTTGAATTCCGAAGTCGTAACCAGATACTCATCCCGCGGCGGCAGAATCGTGGCAATCTCCCGCTCTGTGGCTTCAATTCGGTCTGGTGTCGGTGGATGATCCTCAAAGACTTTGGCCATTATCCCCGGCTTCTGCTTCTCGAGGTTTTCAATCTTTTCAAAGAAGCTGATGAAGGCCTCGGGGTCGTAGCCGGCGCGATACATGTACTGCACGCCCAGATAGTCGGCCTGGGCCTCGAACTCGCGCGAAAACTGCAGAAACGTGACAGGAATCATCAGCTGCGCAGCTTCATAGATGCCGTAGCCGGTCCAACTGTAGCCGGTCATCATGATGAGCGGGACCATGCCGATCTGCGCATAGTTAGCGCGGGTCATCTCGCGCGCGGCATGATGCGCGCAGACGTGGGCGGTCTCATGCGCCATTACGCCGGCCAGCTCCGCTTCCTCGTCCGCCGCCAGCACCAGACCTGCATTCACATAGAAGAAACCACCCGGCAGCGCAAACGCGTTGATTATGTCCGCATCGATCACCTTGATCGTGAAGGGCACCTTGCAGTCCGAGTTCTTGACGATGTTCTGGCCGATGCGGTTGACATACTCGTTCACAACCGGGTCGGTGATGAACTTGGTGCTCTTCTCGATCATGTCGGCGTACTGCTTGCCCATTTTGATTTCCGACTCGGTCGAATACCAGTTGCCCATGCCGCGCGCGCCAATGTTGCGCGTTCCGACGGCGTTCACGTCCTCGATGGTGCCCGCCTTCACCCCCGGCATCATGCCGTTGGGCAGCGGTTCCACCTGCTTGAAGGGACTGACATTGGGATCGGTGTAGGGTCTCTTGCCGGCGGTTTGCGCGTCGTCGGCCGAATCGTTCGGCGCATTCGCGGGCGGACCGCCGGAAGAGCAGATATCTCCGCCCTTGCCAGGCGCGCGATGCAGGACAGGGCCAGGGCAGTTCTCCGCCGACTGGTCGGAGGCAGCGGCCGCGGTTTGCTGAGCCGGGGTGGTCGAGGTTTGATCCTGGGTCGGCTGCGGCGTCGGCTGCGCCGCAGGAACGGAGGTTTGCTGTGGGGTATTTGGGGGGGAAGCGCTCGAGTCCGTCGAACTTTGCGCGTGCAGGCAGGCGCTCGCAATGACGAGGCTGGCAAAAACCGTCAGGTTGAGGCTGATCTTTGGAGTGGGCATGGGCAGACCCTCCTGCGGGGCAGACATAGCCTGCTGTTCCTAGACGTATTATGCACCTTTTCGGCGACTGTCGTCCGCAGGAATATTTCGAGTCCTGTGACTGAACATAGCGCTAATGATAATGTCGTATAGTTTACGACGAAGGGAAGAACGCACATCCTCCGAGATTCGGCCCCGGTTCCGTAAATCGCATCGTGACTCACACAGGAGGACGGGAGGTTAGCGTCCCGCGGAGGAGCCGTGCATTTGGGCCGCTCTGGTACTGGATTGAGGTGTGAGAGAACTCACTGGGAGTTTGAGGCAATGACAGGCAAGGCGCTCTTGTTTCCCGTAGCGCTGGGTTGGCTCCCGCCGCTCCGGGCTGCAGCCCAAACCGCTACCGATATGGCAGTCTCAGGAGTCCCTGGGGGCCCATGGTTCTTCCGTTCTCCAGAGGAAGGAACACCAGAATATGAACCCTCCGTGGCACAGAGCTGGTCACGGCTCGCGGACGACCTTACAGCTGCGAGGCGTATACGATCAGTTCTGGATTAAGTTTGCAAGCCATTCACCGCTAGGAGCTCTCCGAGCGAATCAGCGAGCGTTGCCCCGGACAGAGGCCCGGCAAGGGTTTAGCGTTCTTCGGACACGCGGAGTTGCCGTTCGATGGCCTTCGTCCTTTGCCCCGACCTGCAGCGGGAGCAATGTATACCTAAGATGAGACGGCTACTTTTCGCGTACTTAGTCCTTGCTGCAGCTTGCACCTTTGGTGGCCATTACGCAGAGTCCCAGCAGTCAACGGACATTCGCAGAGTGCTCGACGGGAGAATGCTGCCCGGAGAAGAGGTCGCGACCTTTGAAAGAAGCGAAACACTCTATCCGTCTGATGTCGTACGCCGTGGCAGCGTCATCCGAGCGCTTCCCGTCGCGGACAAGCGGATTGAGAGCGTTTTATTTCAAATCGGAGATAAGCGATATGACTTGTTCGACTACCTGGCACTGAATCGGGTCGCAGGTCTGCTGGTTCTCAAAGACGGCAAGGTAGCGCTGGAAGACTATGAACTGGGAGCTGGTCCGCGTACGCGCTGGGCGTCCTTCTCCATGGCGAAGTCTGTGACCTCCACATTGATTGGCGCAGCTCTTCAGGACGGCCTCATCGACAGTCTCGACGATCCGGTAACGCGCTACGTGCCTGCGCTTCGCGGCGGCGTCTACGACAGTGTCAGTATCCGCAATGTACTGGAAATGGCGTCCGGCGTGCGCTGGGATGAAACCTATACCGATCCCAACTCGGATTGCCGCAAACTGACCGACGCGCAGATGAGTCACCAGGGGGGCGCATCACTTGCTTACATGAAAGATCTTCCCCGGGCCGCTCCTCCAGGTTCTGTGTGGAACTACAACTCGGGTGAAACGAACGTCGCCGGTGCAGTGGTAGAAGGAGCCACGCACCTGAGTCTCGCTGCGTTTCTCTCCCAAACGCTCTGGTCGCCCCTGGGGATGGAGCGCGATGCGACATGGTGGACAGAATCGCCCGGCGGCATGGGCATGGGTGGCGCGGGGGTCGGCGCCACACTCCGCGACTATGGGCGGTTCGGTCTGTTTGTCCTGTCGGATGGCGTGATCGCCGACCGCCACACGGTTCCGGAAGGTTGGTTCCAGGAAGCCGGCAGACCTCATCGCATTGGGGGCAAGTCTGTCGATTATGGCTACCTGTGGTGGCCCATGCCCCCGCGCGATCCCATTCACGCAGGCGCGTTTGAGGCGCGCGGCATCTTCGGCCAGCACCTCTATATCAATCCTTCGCAGAAGCTTGTGATTGTCGTGCTGAGTGCCCGGCCAAAACCGACCGGATCGACTGTCCTCGACGATACTGCATTCTTTGCGGCCGTGGCGCGAGCTCTCCGATAGCCGGAAGGCCCCGCACTACGCATGCCTGGGAACACAGGCAGCGCAGATGCCATGAAGGACCAGGTCGTGGCTGACGACACGGAAGCCGCGTGGCAGCCTGGGTTTGATTGCGGGAACGCATCCGTCGAGTTCGTACACCTTTCGACAGTCGTTGCAGAGGAAGTGATGATGGTGCGCCTTTCCGGAGAGCTCGTAGCGCGCAGATTCGCCGGGCAGTTGAACCGTCACCAGCCAGCCCTCCTCGGTCATCGTCTTGAGGTTGCGATAGACAGTTGCGATGCTGAGATCGTCTACGCTGCGCTTTGCGTAGGAAAGGACCTCGTCTGGCGAGAGGGGACGATCCGTCTCGACAAAAGCTGCACGAATCGCGTCCTTTTGCCGTGTATTTCTTGTCGCAAGCGTGGTGCGAGACTTCATCGCGATGGTCCCTTTCGTCTGTAAAATGGCGGCGGCCGCACCGGTTCAAGAGGAATCAGAAGCAGCGAACGTTCGCGCAGCTCCGGACGTACGACAGGTTCCAGGGTGGAATCTGAGGAGCGGGGCAGAGTAGCTGCGGGCGGAACTACTGCCGTATGCGCCGTGAAACACCAGACGCAGAAGGAATGATTAAGCGCGTGCGACGGTGGGTGACTGTGTCCGGCCTCCACCGTCAGGAAAAGGGTCAGCAGAAGGCACAGGGCCGCCGCGATCACCTTTTCGGGCTGGCGATTCGACCCTTTCATGTAGTGATGCTATCGATCTCCTGTTATTGGCGCAAGAAGATGACGCGCCAGCTTACCTCGGCACACCGGATCGCGGGCAGAACTCAGGGCCTCTCAGGCGTGCGCACGAGGCGCGCGGGGTACACAGTCGGCACAAGTGCCATACAGGAAGATCTCATGCCCAGTCGCCTGGAATCCTTTTGGAAGTTTCGGCATTGCCGGCGCCATACATCCTTCAAGGTCAAAAACCTTGCCACAGGTATTGCACTGGAAGTGGTCATGATGTTCCTTGCCTGCCACCTCGTAGCGGGTTGTCTCGCCGGGAATCTCTACCGGCTGCAGCCAGCCTTCGGAGACCAGTGTCTGGATGTTTCGATAAACGGTCGCGATTCCGAGGGTTGGGTGACGCAGTTGCGCACCCTGCCAGACTTCTTCTGTGGAGAGCGGTCGATCAGCTTCTGTGAATGCCTCCCGAATGGCCGCTTTCTGCCTTGTCTGTCGCTCATACACGGGCGGAAAATGCCCCCCAACGATTGAGATTAACGTTTATTGGTCCGACCTGTTTCTCTATAAATGATAATACGTTAGTATTAGCGATATGTGCCTGACTGCAGCGTATTCGATCGTGGGACAACATTACTGGGTCGATCGACTGAACCCATGGGTGGTGCGCTTTGGCAATGGTTTTGGGATCCGCTGGTACGGGCTGGCCTATTTGGCGGGATTCCTGCTTGCCGGGTCGATTTTTTCCCGATGGGCACGAAAGGGTCGGCTGCCGATTGGAGAAGAGGAGGTCACAACCTTCACCCTCTATGCGGCCATGGGCGTGATGATCGGCGGCCGGTTGGGTTATTGCCTCTTCTACAACCTGCATGAAGTCATGCATCATCCGCTGGAGATCTTGGCCCTATGGGATGGCGGCATGGCGAGTCACGGCGGCATCGCTGGGCTGGTCCTCGCGATCTGGCTTTTCGCGCGCCGGCGGGGCGTAAGCGCGCTGGTGTTACTGGACGCAGCGGCCGCCGTCGGACCTCTCGGCATTGCACTGGGCCGCATCGCGAACTTCGTAAACGGGGAGCTGTGGGGCAGACCGGCCAACGTGCCATGGGCCGTCATCTTTCCGCAAGCGCCGCTGGTAAACGACGTCGAGGTGCCGCGTCACCCCAGCCAGATCTACGCGGCCGGAATTGAAGGAATGCTTCTATTTCTCATCGCCCAGTGGGTATTTGGGCGGTCTTCCCGATCGGGGCTCACCACTGCTACGGTTCTCGTCGCTTATGGAACAGGCCGCTTTATCGATGAGTTCTGGAGGCAACCGGATGTTGGCCAGCCGGTCTACTGGGGATGGATGAGCAAGGGGCAGCTGCTGACGGTTCCGATGATCGTTCTCGGCGTTCTGTGGCTGGTCCAGTTGAGAAGCAGCGCGGCAACAAGGACGCAAGTTTGATAACCGACGAACATGCGATCAGGGAGTCGCAGGAATGAACGCTTTGCTTCTCACTTCAATGGCCGCAGTCTCCACCTCAATCGGCGGCTGTTGTGCCGTTGCGCTCCAGCGCAGAGTTCATTTGCTTATGGCTTTGGGAGGCGGAGTGCTCATTGGGGCAGTGTTTCTGGATCTGCTGCCCGCCGCGTTCTCAGCGGCGGCAGCAGGGGGCTGGACAAAGTTATTCGCAATCGCCATTGCCGCGCTCGGAACGCTCCTGATCTTCTGCGTGAAGCACGGGGCGGATCGGCCCTCACAAGGGGGGAAGGACGACCGCACGGCCGGCAGAATCAGCGCTTCTCTCCTCGTCATGCACAGCACTCTCGATGGAACCGCCATCTTCGCGGCGTCCACTATCTCGTTGCAAGTGGGCCTGATCGTTGGCCTCGGAGTGGTCGCGCATGACATCTGCGACGGATTGAATACCATCTTGCTGTCGACTGGAGGACGAAGAGCTGAAGGTAAAGATTATGGGTTTCTGGCTCTTGATGCCCTGGCTCCGATTGCTGGTGGATTGATCGCTGCCCATCTGTTTACGATCTCACCTTTCCTGGTGATGGCGTTCCTGAGCCTTGCGGCCGGATCGTTCCTCTTCACCGCGATGTTCGGCCTGTTTCCCGATGCCTGGCGGTCCGGGCATCGCAACATAGTACCGTGGACCGGCCTGGTGGGCTTCTTTCTGATCTGGTGGCTGTCCAAAATGCTCGGATCCCTTTCATGAGCCGATGAAGCGTGGAAGCTGGCGTCCCCGGAGAATATGTTCCGCCCAAAATTCGGAACTCTGCAAAGCACCATCTCACCCCCAACCGGCCTCTTAGGCGTCGGCCTTGGCGTGATCTTCAATATCTACCGAAACTTCCCTCAGGACGAACTCGGCATCCTGATCACACCTGGCGGTACAGTACGAGTAGCTTGGTTCTGCGACCCCGATGGCAACGTGCTGACTGTAACGGACGCTTGACCGGCGTGAGCGCCCGCTGAGGAGATATCAGTTGAAGCAAATAGTCGCCATCGTGTTCGGGGTGGGCCTGATCTGCAACGCACTCTTGTTCGTGCCACAGGCTTTGGCGGTGTGGCGCAGCAAGAGCAGCAAAGGCGTTTCCCTAATCACCTTCGCGGGTTTCAACGTGCTGCAGATCATCGCAGTGATCCATGGCGTTTATCAGCATGATCTCGCTTTGATTCTGGGAATGATCGCGAGCCTACTGACCTGCGGAACGGTGACGGTGCTTACAATTGCCTGTCGTCGCCGTGGGGTGTGAAGGGACTCTTTGCCGCTAAGTGCGGTTGGTCGGCGACACGGAAGTTTCGCTGTTCGACCGTCCGCCAGCCAACCATGAAATCCCTCCCTCCCCGTTATCTCCGTATTGCCGGTAAACCCACCAGAACCCGAAGTTATGGCGTATGGGCCTCCGATGAGAAGGCCGGACGATGTCAAGAGCCCGCAGCCTGCCCTGGCCGGAAACTACTCTGTGATTACCCGGTCCGCCCATGCCACGAGAGATACGAAAATTGTCGGCCTGCCGAACTTCGCGCCCCATTGATCCAGGTCGCTTTCGGCAACGGGGCGGGCGCGACTGCAGGCACCGCATGCATAGATCTGGACATGTCTTCCAACAATCCTGGCCATGGTTTCCTCCAACCGTGGCCAGCCAACCGGCACGACTGCACTTGCTACGGACTTTCGCATGAGAGAGACCGCTTCATCGAGTAGAAAGATCTGGACCGAGTGTCCAGCTTCGGATAGAGCGAGTCCGTGCAAAAAACGGAAAGGCCGCCCTGGTAGGGTCGTCGGAGCCCCAGGCACTTTTCATCATGATGTTCAGCGATTTGTGGGTGGCTTCCTGACCCCACGACGTCATACCAACAAGCGGCAGCGCAACCAATTGACGATGGAAGGCTCGTCTCGCCATAAGCACTTCCGGGTTGGAACCAATGTATAGCATTTGGCACAACCTGCCCTACCAGATCGCCGAAACGGATCGCTTTGGCCTCACAAATCCGATCGCGAGCCACTCGATCGATGACCTCGCGGAGCGCCTTCACTAGTTGCACCTGGCAAGCCACCTTCTTAGAAAACAATTCGTGAGCCCAAGTCCTCGAGGCCGATCCGTGCTCTACCGCTTTGGGTCGAGGCCGGGAAGGCACGCGTGAATGCGCTTCACCAACCGATGTGGTCGCGGAACGTGACACAGCCGTGCGCTCGTGATTGAACTCCGCGCATTCAGACCAGGGTGTTCTTATCCCGGGTGTCAGATGGGAGCTGGACACGCGTAATAAATGTGCAATCCACAGCTGCCATCCTGCATCTTGAGCTAAATACAACAGATTCAGTGCTCTATTGTTTCCACTTCGTGGCTGGGTGAGGCGCGAAGTCCGCTGCGTCTATTCGCGGAATGTGTCTCGTAGCCAAACCGGTGCCAACTTGCCGCCTGTTTTAGGGAATCCTTGCTGGTGCCCGGAGGGGGACTTGAACCCCCACGGCCTTGTGGCCTGCGAATTTTAAGTCCGCTGCGTCTGCCGATTTCGCCATCCGGGCCCATCCCTATCCTAAGCCTGCCTCTGCACCGGCCAACGCCGTCGCCCGCGCCGCCGCCGCAACCGCCTCGCTCCTCACCCGGGTCAGCGTCAGCACCGTAATATCGTCCGCCTGCCCATGCCGCAGCGCCGCCTTTGCAATCGCCGTCGCCGGCTCCGCGCTGATCGCCTGCGTCCGCGCAAACCCAAACAACTCCCCGCGCCCATTCCTTGCCTCCACCACGCCATCGGAAAGAAGCATCAGCCGATCGCCTCCCTCCAGGCGAAACCCATGCTCCCCATACTTCTCCTCCGGCGCAATCCCCAGCGGCAGATCCGGCTCCAGCAACATCTCCTCCCCGTTGCGATACGGTGGCAAATGCCCCGCATTCGCCACCGTCACTTCGCCCTCCGGCATAACCCGCGCGCAGATGCAGGTGATGAATCCCTCGTCG
>Ga0210398_10001792_pt1 | contig 21616 bp, 22 predicted proteins | sample IncBWC4OmetaG_FD_161047 | JGI IMG/M metagenome (GOLD analysis project Ga0210398, IMG submission 161047) | Forest soil microbial communities from Barre Woods Harvard Forest LTER site, Petersham, Massachusetts, United States - Inc-BW-C-4-O | ecosystem: Environmental > Terrestrial > Soil >...
ATCCGGCGGCTCAGCACTGACATTAAATTGCTCAATAGCCGACACGATCTGATCCGGAGCTACTTCTCCCTGCACCTGTACGTCAATAAGTTCAATAGCCATACCTTGCCAGCGGGCTTGCAATATCTTAATGAAATCAGCGTATGCAGCCGATTGTTTAGAAGTAATCAGCCCAATACGATGTGGTGGATATGGCAAGGATCGTTTACGTGAATCGTCAAACAGCCCTTCATTTGCCAGTTTAGCGCGCAAAAGATCAGCAGCTCGACGAATACTACCCTCTCCGGCAGGCTGCAGACTGAGAATGTTCACACTAAAGCCATAGAGATTATGCAGACGAGGCTGGCCGCGTACTTTCAGTAACATGCCGTCTTCTAAGGGACCCGGCAGATTATAGACCGTACCAAAAAATCTCACGCTGGCATTTTCATCCTTAAGATCAAAATAAACCCAGCGGTTCTTACTAACCCGAAAATTCGCCAGTTCACCGATAATTACGACTTCTGGATACGCAAAATCAAGTGTTTGGTTCAGGAGCCCCACAAATTCACTGACGCCTAATTCCAGGCTAGCTGTATCAGGTTGCATCAGCATTTCCCGGCGGTAACTCATTACGGCTCAAGTTCTGCTGGTAGAGATAATAACCCGGAGGTAGCTGGATGAGCGTATTCACGACTCTATACATAATGGTCACGGGTAGACTGACGGCCGGTGAAACGCCGGTGCTGGCCAGCACAGCGGTCATTAACGCCTCGTAGATACCCACGCCACCCGGTAGTACCGACACCAGTCCGGCAAAGTTAGCAATACCGTATGCCAGGATGACTGCACCGACATTGACAGGTTTGCCAAATGCCAGATAGACAACATACAACGCTGCTACCTCAGTTATATTGGCCAGCAGCGCATACCAGAACGGCTGTTTTAGCTCCTGAATATTGTCTTGAATTGCTTCATAATTGTCATGGAAATCATTAACTACCTTGCGAGCACCCTCAATATTAATCGTCTCTGGATAACGGGGGCGAACAATATGGATAAGCCGATTAAGACCTCTGGTAACTGACGTAAAAAAGCCGTTGATGCGTGCTTTGCTGCCCACCATATATACAAAACCCACCGTGCCGATAACAAGTAACGTAGAAAGCGATCCGGCAACTAAAATGACCAGGTTATTCACTCTTCCCATAATGGCCAGACAGAATAAGCCAAAGATGATCAAGAGCTCAAACGACAGAAAAGTCAGCACTAACTTCATAATCTGGACCAGTGTGGCTTTACCGCTGCTTAGTTTTTCACCATCACGCATGCGTAAGCCAAAATAGGATACTCCGGTTACGCCTCCGCTTGGAAACACATGATTAACAAAGTTGAGCTCAAGAGACGCTTTGTATAGGTACTTATAGGGCAAGCGGTTGCCAACGATTTTAAATAAGCGTTGATACATTTTCGCTTGGGCATGATAGTTCAAGGCTTCAACCGGGATTATCAGTAATAAGATCCAAGCATGAACATGCGCTAGATTACGGATAGTATCTCCCAGTTGCTGCCGTACAGCATATACTAAGATCAGAAGAGCTAGCAGCGTCACGATATTAAGGATTAATTTCCAGCGACGGCTGAGCCAAGGGTGTTTGCTCATGATGTTCATTATACAGATAGATAGGCTATAGTATGGAAGATGGAAAGTCTATTAATCTTAGGGCGGCAGCCAGCACTTGGCTTAGCTGAACTTGAAAGTCTATATGGGGCTGCAGCTGTACGAGCGGTCGGCACGCAAGCTGCAGTCGTTAGCGTTGATCCCTGTATCTTAGCTTTTAGCCGCTTAGGCGGTAGCGTAAAGTTCTGTAAAGTCTTAACCACACTTGATACTACTAACTGGGGCGATATAGAGAAATTCTTACTGAAAGTTGCGCCTGGTCATAGCCAAACTATGCCCGAGGGTAAAATGCAGCTTGGCCTGAGTCTCTACGATTTTAGAGAGACTCCCCAACGCATCACAGCTACCGGTCTCACCCTTAAAAAAGCTCTCAGAAAAACCGGCCGTTCGGTCCGTTTGATACCAAACAAAACCGCCGAACTGAATAGTGCCCAAGTGATACATAATCACCTAACAGGCCCGAACGGTTGGGAATTAGCTTTTGTACGCGACGGTACTCGGACGATCGTTGCCCAGACTGTCAAGGTTCAAGATATCGAATCGTATACTCGTCGTGACCGTGAACGCCCGAAGCGTGATGCTAAGGTCGGCATGTTGCCACCAAAGCTTGCCCAGATTATTATCAACCTGGCTGCTGGACGTGTACCAGAGACTGCACTGCAATCAATCTGTGATATTCCAGCTGGGGAACCAATCCCTGCCCCTATTTTGAACCAAACAGTGCTTGATCCTTTTTGCGGTACCGGCGTTATCTTGCAAGAGGCACTACTGATGGGCTACGGTGTTTATGGTACTGATCTCGAACAACGTATGATCGACTATAGCGCCGCAAATGCCGACTGGTTGAGCCAGCACTATCCGGTTAGCGATACCAATGCGCTTTTTGAAAAAGCCGATGCCACACGCTATACCTGGCCGCATACATTCGATTATATTGCCTCGGAAGTGTATCTTGGCCGACCATTTACCAGCCCTCCATCTCCGCAAATCGTGCAACAGACTATGGCCGAATGTCAGCTGATCATCAAAAAATTCTTACAAAACATCGCCCCGCAGCTTAAGCCAGGTACGCGGCTCTGTTTAGCTGTTCCAGCTTGGCAAACCAAGCAAAACCAGTTTCAACACCTACCACTTGTTGACCAAATAGCTGATTTAGGCTATACTCGAATCAGTTTTGAGCACGCTGCAGAGACTGAACTGATATATTATCGAGAGAATCAGATCGTCGCTCGCGAGCTCATAGTAATTACAAGGAAGTAACCAATGTCCCACGTCAAAGCTGGCGGTACCGCCAAAAATGTTCATGACTCCCCTGGCCAACGCCTCGGTGTTAAGCTGTTTGGCGGAGAAAAAGTTAAAGTCGGCCAAGTGATTGTCCGACAAGTTGGCATGACTAAGCGTCCTGGCGTCGGTACGACAGTTAGCCGTAATTTTACGATTCACGCTGCTCGTGACGGGGTTGTTACATACACCAAGCGTAAAGTACGTCTTTTCACTGGCCGTTCAGTTAGTCGTACCGAAGTAAGCGTTCGTTAGCTTCTAGTCTCTATCTTTATTATTCAAGTTGTTGGCGAATACGATCAACGACGTCGGCAATAACAACTTGTGATTTCACCAGATAATCGTTAACGCCCAGTTCTTTCGCACGCTTGATATCACTGTCCTGTCCAAGCGCCGTGAGCATCATAACCTTAAGATCAGCCGTCTCGGGAGTATTACGCAGAATATCAAGTACATCAAAACCGCTGACTTTGGGCATCATTACATCAAGAAGCACAAGATCAGGATGATACTTTAGTGCAATAGCAAGTGCATCTTCACCGTTGGCAACCCGACGAACGTCAAAACCTTCGGCCTGCAAGCGAATAAGATAAACATTAGCAAGTGCGTCATCGTCTTCAACGAGCAAAATACGCTTTTGATTACCTGATTTTGCTTTTTCGTCTGCTGTTTCTGTTGGCTCCATACCATGTATGGTAACCTATCAAATCCTTTTGTTCAACTTCCAGATAAAGATTTACAAGAGTGCTCTAATGAAGCCCTCAAACATTGGGTGAGGACGATTTGGACGGCTTTTGAATTCCGGATGAAATTGGCTTGCTAGTAAGAAGGGATGGTCAATACCTTCGATAACTTCTATAAGGTTGCTGTCGGGGTTAATACCACTTGCCTGAATGCCCCAAGCCTTAAATTGATCTCGGTACTTGTTATTACACTCTCCCCTATGCCGATGGCGTTCCACAATATCCCTAGTTCCATATAAGCGCTCAGCCAGGCTACCGCGCTCCAAGGTGCAACGGTAATCCCCAAGACGCATGGTGCCGCCGGTATTCAGCTTATCGGCTTGATCAGCCATGGTCGTAATAACGAGATCCTTGCCGTCAGGCGCTAATTCAAAGGTATTAGCGCTTTTCAGGCCACTGTTACGAGCGGCGGCGATAACTGCTACTTGTAGCCCAAGACAGAGTCCCAGGTACGGTAATTTGTTTTTTAAGGCATACTGAGCGGCCTTGATCTTGCCCTCTAGGCTGCGTTTTCCAAAGCCGCCAGGTACAACAATGCCATCATAGCCTTGTAATGTTTTAGCAATGTCAGCATCTGGAGCATCGAATTGTGAAGCGTCAATCCAGGTAATATCAATCGCACACTTATTATGCCAGGCAGCAGCCTGCAATGCCTCAAAAACCGACATATACGTATCAGTATTGTCCATATATTTAGCTACAAAACCGACTTTGACAGTCTTATCGTAGTGAGCCACTGCCCGATCGACGACTCCCCGCCATTCCTTAAGATCCGGTTTGGAAACTTTTAGTGCAAGGTGATCGGCAATAACATCGGCAATACCACTGTCTTCCAGAGTTAGCGGGACTTCATAAATACTCCGAGCGTTTGGCAGGAGCGCGATAGCATCTTCAGATACACCGCTGAATAAGCTCAGCTTGCGTTTGACGCCGTCGTTAGCAGGCCGCTCACTCCGTCCTACCAATACATCAGGTGTAATACCGAGGCCTCTTAGCTCTCGTACAGAGTTTTGAGCTGGTTTGGTCTTCGTTTCGTTACTGGCACTCAAATAGGGCAAGTAGACAACGTGTATGTATGCGCAATTCTCCAAGCCGACTTTAACACCCAGTTCACGAATGGCTTCAGTAAATGCCAGTGATTCATAATCTCCGACGGTTCCGCCAATTTCTACAATATGTACGTCGAAACCCTCACCAGCTTTGATAATCCAATCCTGAATAGCACCGGTAAGGTGTGGAATAATCTGTACGTCATCGCCGTCAAATTTACCCGCCCGTTCGTCTTGTATCAGTTTCAGCAAAACCCGCCCACTCATCAAACTACTTGCCGAAGTCATCTCTTCATCAACAAAACGCTCATAGTGACCGAGGTCAAGATCAGTTTCTGCCCCGTCTTTTGTAACAAAGCACTCGCCGTGCTCACGGGGATTCAACAGACCAGCATCAACATTGAGATAGGGGTCGCATTTTTGGAGATTAACGCGAAGCCCACGGGCCTTTAAGAGTTTGCCGATTGAGGCGGCAGTGATGCCCTTCCCTAGTCCGGAAAGTACGCCTCCTGTCACAAACACATATTTGGTAGCCTTGGCTGCCACGACCTCATACACCTCGCTTAATCTGTATATGCTACTCTATATACCTCTACTTAGCAAGCATACGTTAGAACAAAGCCGATCAAGCTATTGATTCAGATAGGCCTCAGCAGCCTGTAATTGAGAGTCATTTGGTGCTATTGGGTCATTACCAGAATCTTTTACAGTCTTATCCGGAACAATACCTTTATGCTCAATATCCTGGCCGTCAGGACGGTACCAACTGGCAATGGTAACTTTTAGCTCTGATCCGTCGCTAAAGTTAATAAGCTGTTGCACCACCCCCTTACCGAAGCTTTTCTCACCGATGACATAGGCATCACCATTATCATGGAGTGCTCCAGTGGTAATCTCGGAAGCGCTGGCACTACCGCCGTTGATAAGTACGACCGTAGGGATACCGTGTAACACATCGCCGCCTTCAGCACGATAGGTCTGGACTACGGTATTACCCCGTTTTTCTTGGAGAACCATCTGATTTTGCTGTAGCCATAAACTTGAGACATCAACAGCCGCACTTAATAAACCGCCGGGATTGTTTCTCAAGTCAAGAATGATACCTTTGACGTGCTCGTTAGCAAACTGTTGAGCAGCCTTTTGTGCCAATCCGGAAGTGTCGTTGGCAAACGTACTAATAGACATATAGCCGATATTGCCCGGCAGTACTTTAGTGATAACGCTAGGAGCAGTAATATTCTGTCGGGTGATAGTCAGACTCAAGGTTTGCGTCTGGTTACGTAGAATTTGCAGGGTAACTTTGGTACCGGCCGGACCGCGAATCTTATTTACAGCGGTATCTGCGGTCATACCTGCTGTGCTGACGCCATTAATGCCCGTAATGATGTCCTGGGGCTGCAGGCCAGCGTTAGCAGCCGGTGTGCCGCTGATAGGAGCAATGACCTCTATATCGCCGTTACTATCCTGGCTTAACTCCGCTCCAATGCCACTAAAGGTATTATTAAGTTCATCACTGAATTGACTGGCTTCTTGCGGCGTGAAGTATTCAGTGTACGGATCTCCTGGTGCTGAAGCGAGACCCTGTTTAATGCCGTTGAGTAGTTCCGTTTGCGTCAGCTTACCGTCATAATTCTGTTTCAGCGCTTGGTAAACCTGATTAACCGAGGTGTAGTTCAGCGTGGCCGGCAAGTTGTTATTGGAAGAGGTAAGATTTTTATCCCAAGGCAAGCGAATACTTAACCGATTGTCACCAAAACCGACACCTATGAGAAAAACCACTACGAGCACCAATAGAATATTTGCTCGACGTATCCAAGGATACTGATTAAGAAGCCCCCCGGCTTTTGGTTTCGACATTACATCAATTATAGCAGCATAACGCTTGGAATATACTGAATATTGAACGAAATAATTTCGAGATTAACCGCTTAGTATATGTAGCCGGCGAACTTGCTCAGCGGACTGTAAGAGTAGCGGAAATGACCTTCAAAATCGTAATTCATTTCACTAACTGCAACATAACCTGCTGGTACTGTTCCGCCCTGGAAGCTCTGTCCGGCCAAGGCTTGAACAACGGCGACATGGCCAAACTCACCAGCAGTTTCGACTGCTAAGCCACCGACTTGTGGCGCACTGTGGGTCGGATAATTTGATGTCCCAAGCCATTCATTAGCATTGCCAGATACTTGAAAGTCTGTATGCCCTTCAACTTGAGTGAAGTACCAATAGGCATACGATGTGCACTCGCGGTTCGGAAAGCCGCCGATTGGATTAAAAGAATCTTGGACAGAGTCACACCATGCTGCCGGATAACCACCACTGCCACTTCCATTATTACAGGTGTTACTTGTGTACGTACCGCCACCTATAGATCGAGTACCCGCTTGAATGATTGCCGCCTGTTGGGCGTCAAGTGCAGAAATTTTGCTCTTGTTGGCACTGACCTGCGCATTGTACGCGCCTTGCTGCTGCTGAGTGAGCGATAATAACTGTGCTTGTTGTGCTTGAGCAGTTGCCAACTGGGCATTCTGAGCATCCTGGGCCGTTAATAACTGATCAACTTGGGCTTTTTGTAGTTGCAGTGTATTCTGCAGTGCGGCAATTTGTTGAATAATAGCGGTGAGTTGATTCTGTACAACCGTCTGGTATTCTTGCTTGTCGACATAATCACTGAGATTTTTACTTGTAGCCAATTCCTCGATAGTAGTCATTGAGCCGTCGATATACATCGTCTTAATATCGTCGGAAAGTGATGCTTTCTTGGTAGCAATCTCTTGCTCATTGGCAACCATTTGCTGTTGGATGCTTGCCTCGCGTGCTTGATTGGCATTAATTTGCTGCTGCAAACTACTGATTTGGGCATCAAGTGTATCCAAGGCTCCCTGGTAACCTTCGGACTGTAGTTGCAGGGCATTGATTGATGCTTGTGTCTGAGCATTCTGATCATTAAGATTACTGATTTGTTGCTGACAATCGGCAACACTACTACAGGTCACAGCATGTACAAAACGATCGAAACTTCCCGAGACAGCCAAGACCGCTACCAAACAAACACCGACAGCCAAACCAAGGCGATGGGACGTCCGTAAACGGTGACTATGTAATTCTTTTTTTTGTTTTGGCATAACTTTTTTGTTTTGATGTATGCTACTTCGTATTATAGCATGTGTCAGCAAGTCCGTCATTAATGGCTACCCTCCTTTAGTGACTAAAGTGGGATGAAAATAGAGCTGACTTGACTCCAGCTCTCTGTTCTCATCCCTAATTTATAAATCTAGCTTTGCTATTTCGTTTTGAACTTTAGGTAGCGGCGGGTCGCAATAATAGAAGATACCACTCCCAATACTATACCAAGCATTAGCTGGATTCCCAAAAGTAGAAAGAAATGGTTATCAAAATAGCTATTGGCGTAGGCAATATTGAGTAATCCTAACGCGCTCGCCTGCAAGGCGTTGCTTGCGGCCTCAAAGGCACTGTAAATAATAAGTACCGAAAAAATCCCCGAAAAAATGCCATAGATAGCACTCTCGACCACAAATGGTCCCCGAATGAAACTGGTACTGGCGCCAAGCAGCCGCATAATAGTGATCTCATCTCGACGGTTAAAGATAGCCATTTGAATAGTATTGAAAATAATAAGTGCACAAATCAGCGTAAAGACCACTATCGCAAAGATACCTATTTCACGGAGGACATCAGTAGCATGGGTAATCTTATTAATCGCTACTTCCCTATCACCGCTATACGTAGGCGCATCAGATTGAAGCGCAGCAATATTTGGCTCAGTTAAAAAGCTTTTAATTGCTTGGATTTGATTTAGATTAATTGGTTTTATGAGGACAGTAGCTGGCAGTGGGTTAGAAGTTTCTCCAATAGCTGTTACAAGCTGCTGGTTACCGGTGTTCTGCTGCTCATACTGTTGTAGGGCCTGGGCTTTACTTAAGTAAGTGACATTGCTAACGTTTGGCAGTTTTTGTAATTGTGTTATTAGCTGATTGGTTTGCTGGGACGTAACACTGTCTTTTAAGAATACCGAGATGTCTATCTTGCTCGTGATTTGAGCAATAGTATTCGTAAAAGTAGCGTTGGTAATAATTGAAAACAATACAATAGTCAGCGTCACTACCATAACTGCCATCGCAGCAATGGCTAAACCAATGTTGCGCATGAAGTTTACGATGCCAGTCTGAATAATGCGCCAAAACGTAATCAGGTGTCGCTTCATGTCTTATAACCAGCGTTGGCGCGGTCGCTGGTAATCTTACCACCTTGTATAGTCACCACTCGGCGCTTTAATTTATTAACAATCTCTTGGTTATGGGTAGTCAGTAACACCGTTGTACCATATCGATTGATCTTCTCAAGAACTTTGATTACATCCCATGCATGCTTGGGGTCGAGGTTACCGGTCGGTTCATCGGCCACGAGAATACGCGGTTGACGCACCACAGCTCGAGCAATTGCTACACGCTGTCGTTCACCTCCCGACAATTCGCGTGGCATATTATTCTCCTTACCTTTCAGATTGACGATACTGAGCACTTTCGGCACGGTATTCTTAATCTCACGATTACTTGCTCCGACAATCTCAAGAGCGAAAGCAATGTTTTCAAATACCGTCTTATTCGGTAAAAGCTTAAAGTCTTGAAATACTACACCGATCTTACGTCGAAGCAGCGGGATGTCTCTATCCTTGAGCTTGTCGTAATCAATACCTCCCACGATAATTTTGCCGGAAGTTGGACGTTCTTCGCAGGTCAGCAAACGCAATAAAGTAGTCTTCCCGGCACCGCTCTGCCCTACTACTATTACAAACTCTTTTGGCTCGACATGAAGCGTGATGCGATTTAAGGCTTCACCTTCACTCCGTGAATATTTTTTTGTTACCCTGTCCAACAAAATCATTGAGGATATTATAGCAGAAGCCCGGACTCGTAAGTGTAAAGTGCTCTTGAATGCCATTGTTCTTTCAGTAGAACGTCACCCCTGTACTAGGCTTTTAGGCTGTGTTCGAGATAGGCATTAATAAGGGGTGTCAGCTCACCATCTAAAACTGCTTCGGGATCGGATGTTTCATAACGGCTTCGTAAGTCTTTGACCTGTTTATAAGGGTGCAGCACATAGCTGCGGATTTGATTGCCCCACTCGGCTGATTGGTTCGGCCCTTTAAGGTCTCCTAACTGATCTTTATGCTGTTCCATCTGCAACTGCGCTAAACGTGAACGCAGAATAGTCATTGCCGTTTCTTTATTTTGCAGCTGGCTGCGTTCGTTCTGGATAGCAACCGTTATGCCAGTTGGCACATGGGTGACGCGCACGGCCGAATCGGTAGTATTAACACTCTGACCTCCATGACCGCCACTCCGATAGACATCAATCTTCAGATCCTTATCATGAATAACAAGCTCATCTGGTTTATCAATTTTCGGCATTACCTCAACCTTCGCAAAACTTGTCTGTCGTAAGTTGTCGGCATTAAATGGACTCAGACGAACGAGGCGATGCACACCATGTTCACCTTTAAGCTTACCGTAGGCAAACGGGCCTACGATGGACAGCGTAATGCTCTTTATCCCAGCCTCTTCCCCAAATGATTGCTCGACGGTAGTAACATTCCAGCCTACCTTTTCACAGAAACGGCTATACATACGCAGCAACATCTGTGCCCAGTCCTGAGCATCGGTACCGCCCGCCCCAGCATAGATACTGAGAATCGCATTATGGTCATCATAAGGACCGTTCAATTTTAGCTCTTCTTTTAGTTCCGTAAACGTCTCATTGATATGACGAAATTGCTCTGCCAGTTCAGGTTCTAGGCTCGGGTCATTAAGCTCCAAAAGTTCACTGACACCAGCTAAAGCCTTCTGTAAATCCAGCCATGGCCGCACACGAGCCTCAAGCTTAGCAATATCCTGCATGACAATTTGAGCCTTGGTTGAATCATCCCAAAAACTCGATTTATGGCTGGCTGTTTGTAGCTCGAGCAGCTGATCGTATAACTCAGCAATATTGAGCCGGTCTAAAGCTGCATCAACACCAACGCGCAGTTCATTAGCTTGTTTGCGTAAATCGTCCATCGACCCCAGTATAGCAGCTCAACTTGTTGTCGAGTCAGCCTGCCATAAGGAAGCAATTTGTGCTTCTAATTCGCTAGTGAATTCTTCGCCACAGTTACCGAGTACGCCAAATCCCCAGATATTGTCAGTAAACATTGCTCTTGTCACATCGATAATCTGCTGCTTATTAATCGCTTTAATCCGTTCGGGAACTCGGTAATAGTCTTCTACCACACCGTCAAAAAAGTAGCGGCCCGCGTAGCCAGCAGCGGTGCCACCAACTGTTTGAGCACTGCGCTGAAAACGTCCGAGAGCATATTGCTTAGCGGCATCAATCTCCGAAACAGGAGTTTCTCCATCTTGTACTTTATATAGTTCGTCAACAGTAATTTTGAGTAGGGCTGCAGCATTTTTGTCAGAAACTTGCGCGCCAAACCACCAGTTACTGGCACTCCGTGTATGACTCAAACCGGAATTCATACCATAGACTAATCCTCGCTCACGGGCAGTACCAAGGATCTTAGAATATAAGGTTTCGGTGAGCATGGTATTAACCAGGCTTAGGGCATCAGTTTCCGGATCATTGAGTCGGCGCATGGCAAATGTATCAATATAAAAATATATGTTCTCAACTGTGTCATTTGGCACGTAGACTGGTTGACGCTTCAATCGCCGGGGCCGCTCATGCGGCAAGGCAAAACGTGCCCGCTCTCTGGGGAGATCAATAGCCTCAAGTAAGTCAGCGATGATTTTTCGGCGCTTTGGCTTGAGGTTACCCGCAATTACAAAACGCATATTTGCTGTGTGATGTGTACGGGCATAGTGAGCACGAACATCAGCCACGCTGACATTTTTCATAAGGCTTAAGCGCTCCGCATCAGTTTTGGCAATTAAGCCAAGTGCCTGGCGCATTTCTAGACTCAAACGCCTAAAGTGGTTGTTACTCCGTGCAGCCATTTCTTCTTCAACATTTCCAAATTCGGCATTGAATTCTTCATCAAGAAACAATGGTTTTGTAATAGCGAGCAGCAGCAAGCCTAGGATTCTATCCCATTCAAAGTCGGCGCATTCAGCTTCATAGGTAATGTCATATACACCGGTGGTAGCGTTATTGTAGGCACCGTTTTTTTCCAGTTCGGCCTGAAAATCACGGGCTTTTGGAATAAGCTCATTTGCTCCAAGCAATACATGCTCCATAAGGTGTGGGACTTCCCACTTGTTGGGTTCAACTAAATACTCACCGGCCCGGAAGTTAAAATCAAAAGTCATTACCGATGCATCCGGTATATGGATCAGTAGACCCTTGGCTCCATTGTGAAGGCTAATCTCAGAAACGGTATGTCGCATAAAAACTGTACGCTATTTCTTTCGTCTTTTAGCGGCAGTTTTACGTTTTCGTTCAACTTTGCGAGCCTTTTTAATATGAGCCGACTGCTTCTTTTTTGCCTGGTTTGGAGTCTTTGCATTCTTAAAATCTTGGGCTTCAAATTCCGTTTCGGCGGTGGTAATTTGTGAAGCGTTATCAACCGAACTGCGAGCAGCACGCGTAAGATCAGTCTCAATAGCTCGCTCCAAATCTTCCGGAGCAATTGGCTGAGCATGAAACAGATGTACTAACACATCATGCCGCAGTGAATTTTGCATGTCTTCAAATATTAATTGACCGCGGCGGCGATATTCTACCAATGGATCTTGTTGGCCAACGCTCATCCAGTGAATTCCCTCACGTAAATGATCCATGTTTTCTAGATGCTGCATCCACAGATTATCAAGAACTTGCAGGTAAATATCACGTTCAACTTTACGCATAATGTCCTTGGTGAAAGCTACTTCACGCGCTTCATACAGTTCGAGCGCCTCAGTTTGTAGGACTTTTTCAAAACGTGACGCGTCTGAGTCAAATAATCGGTCAAGCGTGGATTCTTCGAAGGGAAAAATTTCACGAACCAAGTCTTCAAAGTGATCGGTCGTAACCAAAGGTGAAGTTGCCAACCCATGTGCTTCTTCATTAATAAGAATTTTTATGCGTTTGGTGATGTTAGCAGAACGTAAAATTTCACGACGCATAGCATATATTGCTTTACGATGGCGATTCATGACGTCGTCGTACTGCACAACATTCTTACGCTGATCAAAGTGGAAGCCTTCCACTTTCTTCTGAGCGCCTTCTAAGGAGCGGCTAATCAATCGATTCTCAATAGGTGTCTCATCATCAACACTGAGCCGTCCCATAATATTAGAGATACGATCTCCACCAAAGATGCGCATTAGATCATCTTCAGTACTGACAAAGAACTGAGTAACACCTGGATCGCCCTGACGTCCGGATCGCCCACGTAACTGATTATCAATACGACGTGATTCGTGCCGTTCACTACCAAGCACAAACAGTCCACCAAGCTCTTTTACCCCTTCGCCAAGCACAATATCTGTACCACGTCCGGCGATGTTAGTAGCCAGTGTTACCGCTCCCTTTTCTCCAGCCTGAGCGACTATTTTTGCTTCACGTTCGTTATTCTTAGCATTTAATACTTGGTGCGGTACTCCTGCCTTGTTAAGAAGCTGTCCGAGTACTTCGTTTTTCTCGATTGAAACAGTACCGATCAAAACTGGTTGACCCTTGGTGTGTAAGGCTTTGATTTCCTGAATAATCGCCTTGAATTTAGCCGGTTCAGTACGATAAATTCGGTCTGTCTTATCATCACGAGCGAGCACCCGATTAGACGGTATTTCCACGACATCAAGTTTATAAATCTGATGGAACTCTTCAGCTTCAGTAGTAGCAGTACCAGTCATGCCAGCTAACTTTTCATAGAGACGAAAGTAGTTTTGGAATGAAATTGTGGCAAGCGTCATACTTTCCTGTTGAACTTCAACATTTTCTTTCGCTTCTATGGCCTGGTGCAGTCCCTCATTATAACGACGGCCGGCTAGCAAGCGACCGGTAAACTCATCCACGATCACCACTTCACCGTCGTTGGTAACCACGTAGTCTTTATCTCGGTGAAAGAGCGCATGGGCTTTGAGCGCTTGTTGCAAATGATAAATAGTACGGATGTTTTCAGAACCATACAAATTGTCGATACCTAAAATTTTCTGGACTTTTTCGACGCCAGCATCATTGAGAATAACAGTTTTACGTTTTTCATCAGTTTCGAAATGCTTCTCTTTAACAAGTTGCCGGACTATTTTTGCAAACTGCGAATAGGCCGTACCGCTGGTGACACTTGGCGCACTAATAATTAAAGGGGTGCGGGCCTCATCAATAAGGATAGAGTCCACTTCGTCGACAATCGCAAAATGCAGTTCGCGTTGCCTCAACTGATCTTCCTCACGGACCATGTTGTCTCGCAGATAGTCAAAACCGAACTCGTTGTTGGTGCCGTACGTAATATCAGCAGCGTAGGCTTCCTGACGAGTAGCCGGTTTAAGATGACGAAAACGCTCATCTTCGTGTTCGGTATTCGTAAACTCAGGATCATATATGTAGGAATGATCGCCGACAATAACACCAGTCTTCATGCCTAAAAAGCCGTAGACCTGACCCATCCACCCTGCATCACGTTGCGCCAAGTAGTCATTAACGGTCACCACGTGTACGCCTTTTTCTGTCAAGGCATTCAGATAAACAGGTGCAGTAGCCACCAAGGTTTTTCCTTCGCCGGTCTTCATTTCAGCGACATTACCTTCGTGCAGCACGATACCGCCAATCAGCTGTACATCGAAGTGTCTTTGACCGAGGGCTCGGGTAGCTGCTTCGCGGGCAACTGCAAAAGCATCCGGCAAAATATCATCAAGTGATTCTTTCTTCAGTCGTTTTTTCAGTACCTCAGATTGTTCACGCAGTTGCTTGTCGGACATCTTTTTGTATTTATCCGCTAAGGCATTGATTGTCACTACCCGCTTGCGCAAACGTTTCACCGTTTTTGCCTGCGGATCACCCAAAATCTTCTTAAAAACAATATTCATTAATCCAGTACGTCTCCCTATCTGACGATTTGCTACAAGTCACTTGTACGTTATAGCCTACAATTATAGACTTTTTTTGTCTCAAATGCGACTGCAATTTTGTTAGCTTACACTATGAATGACTAGCTTTTAGGCTGTCGTTTACGACGAAAACGTGCCACTAAGTGACGATGGAATCTACCATTTCCGTGTTTATCTTTATAGTTTTGTAGTTGGTGTTTGAGCTTTACTTCCACAACATCAACCGCGGTAAACATAGTTGGAGCACTCTCTTTGGCCACGATAGTCTGATGGGGCAGAAAAAATGTTACCTCACAGGTACAGTTATCCTTATTTTTTACTTTGTTTTCTTTAAGATAGACTTCGGCATGAGCACTTTCACGGCTGTGCCGTGAGATATAGCGATCAAGTTCGCCTATTTTTTTATTGACGTGTTTACGCAAATCATCATCGACAGTAGTGTGAATACCTTGAATTTCAAATTTTTTCAGCATACGACTTCCCTCCCTATTTATATTTCAGTTCGGTCACCCATATATGGACGCAGGACTTCCGGTATCTTAACATTGCCTTCTTCTGTCTGGAAATTCTCAATAATGCCGATCAATGGCCGTTCAGAAAAAGCCGTAGCATCGTTAGTGTGCACTAATTGTACGGAGCCATCATCTCGGCGTACCCTAGTCTTCATGCCCTGAGCCTGAAAATCAGTTATGTAATCAGCGGTGTGTGTCTCACGATACTTATTCTGACCTGGCAACCAAACCTCAACATCCATACCATGCGCATTAGGAAAACCAATATCGGCTGTACACTTATTCAATAATCGATATGGCAAGCCGAGCTGCTGCATAAGATATTCCTGAATAGCTACCAGAAATATATGCTCGTCAAAAGAATTCTCCGGCAAATTAAAACATTCCATTTCAAGTTTATTAAATTGATGGAGCCGTAAGATGCCTTGCATATCCTTACCGTATGTACCTGCCTCACGTCTAAAGGCCGTAGTGTAACCAACGTAGCGAAGCGGTAAATCTGCCTCGGCTAAGATTTCATCTAGATACATAGGTGCCAAGGTGTGTTCGGCACTGGCGTTTAGCCAGAGATCTTCATCCTCAATTTTGTAGGTCTGCTCCTCTTTGTTCAGCCGGCCAGTTGCTTCATAGACCTCTTTTTTAGCAACCGCGGGCGGCAATACGGCTACAAACGGCTTCGCACTTACCGATAAGTTATTCTCCTGAATAATCTGCTCAAGAACTTTCTGATCCGTCAAAATACTAAGTGCAAAATGCCATAAAGCAAATTCGAGCAGTACTAAGTCACCTTTCAAGTAGACAAAACGTGAAGCAGCAACTTTACTAGCCCGTTCTTTATCAATCCAGCCTTTGGCTTCACCGATTTGCCAATGATTTTTAGGCGTAAAACTAAAACTTGGCTTATCTCCCCAGTGTTTGACGGGAACATTTTCATCTTCACTCGCTCCTATGGGTACGTCATCGAGCGGCATATTTGGCACGGTTTTCAAAAGCGTCAGAAATTCTAATTCTATAGCACTGAGACGATGTTCTAGATCGGCCAATTTATCTTTGATCTCACGACCGGCAGCTACCTGTTCTTCACTAGGTTTTTGACCCTTAGCTGCGCTGCTCAGTACATTACGTTCACGCCGCAGATCTTCAACCTGCTGCAAGAGCTGACGACGCTCTTCATCAAAACCAAGCAGTTGTGTGACATCAACGTTATATCCTTTTTGCCGAGATTTTTCAGCAACCGTCTCTGGATTATCGCGTATAAATTGGATATCAAGCATACGACTATTATAGCCATCTGTCCGTGAGTAACCTAGCACTAGCGGGCAATTTGTACACTCAACTCTGTAATTGATTGGAGGAAGCTTTGCATGTGCTGATAATCTCGTCGATCATGGCTGCACATAAAGTAAAGCTTGGTCGCCAGTATCTCGAGGTCTTCGGCTTGGTTATAGTCAACTAACTTCTGCATGACATCCGGTGTAATGACGGTAAGCGCATCAATCTCCTGCCCTTTTTCAATTTCTAAACTGAAATAGTCATTAAAGTCTCCTTCAAGATTAAGCTTCTCTCCGTCTTCAAGGTCACGAGCTACATCAATTTTTGTTTTTTTACTCAGCAGAAGCATATGGGGTAATGGGGTTGTCCGGGTTAATGTTCCGATAGTGTAGTTGTGAACATGACGGCGCCGTCCAGAGCCAGTGGTCGTGCTGTAGGCTAAAATGTCACAGTTTATATCTCCAAGCTGCGCTTGAATAATAGGGCTGCAGACCGAGTCCTCACCGAACTGCAGACTTGGAGGAATAATAAATTCAAGCGGCGTTTCCAGATCAAACGTCCAGTTATTAACAAGGGCAAAAGTTTCCCATGCCATATTTTTCAATTTGTTAGCCTTATAAGATATAAAGACGGAGTACAGTACAATAATGGCAACTGAAACCGTATAGCCATTTTTCACAAACAGTAGCCCAATACTGACTGCAAGCCCACTGCCTATTAGCCCAAGTTGCCATCCCTGGAGCGTACTTTTAAAAACTTTTAACCATGTACTCTGCATCGCAGCTAGTGGTTGGTAGTCGATGGCGTCGAGATTACTCATGCGTGTTTTTGAGTCGCGGATAAAGAACTGAGTGTTAGTTCGGTACGAGAGCGAGCATACGTACAGAATTCGCATGGTCCACCCATTGCAGCGTCACCAACCGGCGGCATGATATCGTTGTCCATACACTTTTTCATCTTCATAAGGGTTGGTTCAACCCAAGCATCACTTCCTGTATACGGAATTAGCTTGGTATGAAACTCTAGGTGATCATTAAAGCCATCAAGATCAAGGCGCGCATTGGTATAGACAAAATAGCCAGTATCGCTCACCGGAAAACCATTCTGACGCAGCAGCCACTGGTAGACCTCCATCTGACGTTTGTAGCTAATCTGCCAGTCAGCATCAAGACTTACTGGGCTAGCTTTAGAGGTGGCTTTATAGTCAACGACGAGAAGCTGATCATCATCTCCAACCCAGACGTCATCAATGGCACCAAAAACATGTAGATTAGTCGGCGTGTGCAGCGTTGTTACGCCAGTGAAGTTGGTCCGCCATGTATTGAGCTCCTTGTGAACATACGGTATGGCTTTAAGCTGGTTGGCGGTCATGATAGGATGCGGTTTACCCTGAACTCTATACCGATCAAATTCTTTTTTATATAGCTCATCAATTGCTTTGTTGATATTAAAGGGCGGCGAACTTGGTCGAGTAATTTTCAAACGGACGTCGAGCCAAAAACAGCGGGGGCATTGCATAAATAACTCAATTTTGGACCGTGAAACTTTAAACGGCTTAGTCTGACCCGGTTGATAAGGCTGTGAACGTTCCCTGCTATATGCCATAGCGTCTATTGTAGCAGTCAGTATCGTTCAGAAGACTACTGGCTGTTGTATATAGGTGTAGTGGTGTTGTAGTTGTACAAATCAACAGTTTCGCAGTTCCATCCCTTATGATGCGTGGGATCAATTTCAAGATCTGGCAGACTCGTTGGGCTATTGGGCGCATTATTACTACCAGCACTCACCCCAATGCCTCGCATGACTATATTCTGAGCAATGCTGCTGGTGCTGAAATCAGTGCTTGCCAATTTGTATTTAGCACAAAAGTAATATGTGTAGGCAGTCATTTTATGGTAACTAATCGTGCTTGGAACATTGTTAATGCCCGCCTGCGACAACGAATCCGGGGCTACCCCATTATAGGTATAGTTATTGAGTTGCTCAGCAATATTGTTAGCTGCGTTGAAGGTTTTTTGGTCTTGTTTGGTAGCAGAAGCCTGTAACAACACAATTATCAAGATCGCCAGCGTAAAGAGACCAATTACACCAAGGCCAACCCTATATTTGAGAAGTGAGCGTTGCATACGCTACTCTGTGCTAATTAGCCTTATGCTCATCGTTCCAGTAATAGTAAAGAATTCCTCCGGCCACGAGCAGGATGACGAGGACATCAAGCACTACCTTTACAAGCGAACCGGTGTACGTACCGCTTACCTTGGCAAACACGGTAGCTAGAAATCCAATCAGCGTGAAGAAGCAGATAAAAAAGCTGCTGATCTGCAAGAACTGGGTAGTGCGTCTTTTCGAAGCATCCAGGCGTGCCGATGGATCAAGCAACTCTGCTTGCTTAAGCCTTAAAAAGAGACCTGAGAAAACAGGTACGGCAACCAACAGTAAGGCAAGCGGGAAATATAAAACAGAAAAGCTGTGATTACCATTCACAATGGCTAAGAGAGCGCTGACGAGTCCAATTGCCCCGGTTACCAAAGCAATTGCCATGAAGACGTATTCAACGCCCCGGGGGCTTAATACTCTAACAACCGGTTGCGGTATTACATTTGCAGGAGGAGGTGCCGGCGCTGGCGGAGGTGGCGGAGCCTGGGCAAAATCATGCGAAGGCGCAGTATGAGTTGGCAGAGGTTCCAGAAAGGGAGTTGGAGGTGCCGGCGGGCTCGATGGGTGCGGATGAAATTCATGATGCTCATCATGATGATGTTCATGGGGATGATGGTGTGGAGGAGGAGGTGCTGGTGAGAAACCAGTGTCTGCTTCCTCTGGAGGCGTAAAATGTGACGGTCTATTTTCAGGTTCCTGATAATCTGACGATGATTCATTATCCATAGTTAATGCTCCTTAGTTGCTTTCATTATACAAGCGCCTTAATCAAACACAAGCACCGTAAGCTACTAGACTTCTTCGAGGATACGCATAAGCTCAGCAGGTGTATCAGCAAGAGCAGTCGGACGCATAGCTACCAGCTTACCTCGCCGCGCAAAACCCCAGGTGACTGCTACGGTCCTTACCCCGACCGACTGGGCAGCCTCAATATCACGGAGCTCATCACACACATATACCGCATCCTCTGCTCGGAGGCGTTGTTCCTTTAAGAGCTGGCGAAGACCGGGAGCTTTACTGAACACCCCTACACCAGCGTAGATTTCTAGAAAATATTTATGGATCTTTTGATCATCCAGAAAATGATGCACATTCCGCAAAGAATTAGTACTCAGGATAAAAAGTTCATGTCCTTCGCCATGCAGTTTGCGAATTACTTCGGGCATTCCAGAAAACGACTGGAGATTTTTAGTTTGAATGGAACGCTTCATCCGTTGTCGGCCTCGGATGAACAGCTTCGGTGCATTCCACCAGTGGTAACCCAGTTTATGAGCCATATCCCGCATCGATAGTCCGCGCAAGGCACGTTTTTGTTCATCGTTAAGCGGCGCAAGTTTAGCCTGCGCAACCAGAAAATCAGAAACATAGTCAAAGCTATCGGCAATTGTGCCATCCATATCGAAGATAATTGCGCTCATGCATCTAGTGTACACAAAAGTGCCGCTTTGTCTTTACATTGTAGGAAGAAGAAAAACAACGTACCATAATCTATATGGCAGCTTCAACACTTGCAACACTTGGAGGGGGCTGTTATTGGTGTCTTGAAGCATTTTATCAGCGCGTGGATGGAATAGTCTCTGTAACTTCAGGTTACAGTGGTGGGCATGTCGATAACCCCACAGCAGAGCGTGTATATAAAGGTGATACTGGTCATGCCGAGGTCGTACAGCTGAGTTTTGATCCAAAGATCATCACCTACGAAGAAATCTTGGAGATTTTCTATGTCATGCACGACCCCACCACACTGAATCGTCAGGGCAATGATGTGGGAGATGAGTACCGTTCAGTCATCTTTTATCATGATGATGCTCAAAAAGAGACTGCCGAACACGTTACAAAGACATTTGCTGCTGATCTGTGGAAGGATCCAATTGTCACCCAGATTGTACCATTCGAGAAGTTTTGGCCAGCCGATGAGTATATGCAGAACTACTACAATAACAATCCAAGTGCTAGTTATTGCCAAGTTATCATTGACCCGAAACTTCAAAAGCTCCGTCAAAAATTCGCCGCTAAGTTAAAGCCGCTTTAACCGCTCGGCTTATTCCTCTACAACTGAAACGTCGCGCCAAAAAGCTACATAGTTTGAAAAGTCTTTTTTGACTATATTAATTGCACTTGGCTTAGGCTCAGGATAACTCCAAGCGTTATCCTTGCTCGATTTATCATCTTTGCCAACGTCAAAGTATTGGCAAACACCCTTCCACGGACAGGTATACGGTGTGTCGCTCTTTTTTAAATACTCGCTCTTGACGCTATCCGGCGGAAAGTACCAATTCTGCTCAATGTAAATTAGATCTGCCTTATCGGCTTCTGCAATCACTATGTCATTCCAAATTGCTTTCATGCTATACCTCCCCGTTTATGTAATACAGTCCATTATGTCACTTGCCCACAATGGTTAGCAAAGTTAGAACAGCAACGCACAGACCAAGCACGCGACGAAAATAGTTAACACCTCGGAAAATTTCAAGTAAAGACCAGATACCAAGCGCTGCGCTGGCCAGCCACCACGTTATTAACTCGGTTCGGTGTGAAGACGAAAATAAAGAGACAATCTCTAGGATAATCCAGAGTATAAGCCAGACATTCGGTATCTGAGCAATAACTATATTACCTTCTTTATCCCGCCAAAACTTATCCCACAAGCTGCGATTATTTGTTTGAAGGTGTGTGTTCGTGTGTCGGGTTTGGCTAACTAGTTCATCATCCATCTATACGTCCTAGTATAAAGCACATTTTATGTAAAAAGTGTTGCGGATATTACGATAGCGTCCAGCTATTCTAGGTTATGTATCTGGTCGTGATCAAGGCCATAATAGTGGGCGATCTCGTGCCAAAGAGTGTGTTTAATCTCTTCCTTTAATTCCTCAAGGGTACTGACGTGACTCTGTAG
>Ga0210398_10001794_pt1 | contig 21578 bp, 17 predicted proteins | sample IncBWC4OmetaG_FD_161047 | JGI IMG/M metagenome (GOLD analysis project Ga0210398, IMG submission 161047) | Forest soil microbial communities from Barre Woods Harvard Forest LTER site, Petersham, Massachusetts, United States - Inc-BW-C-4-O | ecosystem: Environmental > Terrestrial > Soil >...
GCCGGCAAGTCCACGACCATGCGAATGATCGCCGGATTCATTTCACCCACGACTGGCCAAGTCTCGGTCTGCGGGCACGATATTGAAAAAGCACCGGTGGAGGCGAAATCCTGCATGGGATATTTGCCGGAAGGTGCGCCCAGTTACGGCGAAATGACGGTCAGCGAATTTCTCGACTTCGCCGCGGATATCCGCGGCTTGACCGGTGAGCGGCGACGCGAGCGACGCGGTGTCGTGATTGACCGCCTTGGCCTCGCACCCGTCATTGATCAAGTCATCGAAACCCTCTCCAAGGGCTTTCGGCGCCGCGTTGGCTTGGCACAGGCGTTGATCCACGATCCTCAAGTCTTGATTCTGGATGAACCCACCGATGGGCTCGACCCCAATCAAAAGCACGAAGTGCGGCGCCTCATCAATGAATTGAGCAAGGACAAATTGGTAATCGTTTCGACCCATATTCTGGAAGAAGTGCACGAGGTGTGCACGCGGGCGATCATCATATCGAATGGCCGCATCGTCGCCGACGAGACCCCGACCGCGCTCGAAGCACGCTCGCGCTATCACCATGCGGTGAGCTTGCGGTTTGAGAAGGACGCTGAGCTGACAGCGGCGATACGAGAAATCTCGGGGCTGCCGGAGGTTTCGGCGGTCGAGTCGGATGCGCGCGAGCGCCGCCTGACAGCTTTACCTAGACCTGGGGCCAACGTGTTGGCCGCGGTCAGCGCCGTCATCGACCGGCACGCTTGGGATGTGCCGGAATTGCACTTGGAATCGGGGCGCCTCGATGAGGTGTTCCGGGCATTGACGGATCCAAAGGGCATCGATGTGTCATCCTCCGCGGAGCTGGCGGCATGAACAAGGTGTGGGTGGTCTTCCGGCGCGAATTGCGCAGCTATTTCGCGACTCCTTTGGCCTATGTGTTCATCGTGATCTTCCTGGTGCTCGCCGCGGTATTCACTTTTCAAGTGGGCGGCTTCTTGGAGCGCAACCAAGCCGATCTGCAGTCATTCTTCCGCTGGCATCCCTGGCTGTATCTAGTGCTCATCCCCGCGATCTCCATGAGGCTGTGGGCGGAAGAGCGCAACAGCGGCAGCATTGAGTTGCTGATGACATTTCCAATCACCTTGTGGCAGGCGGTCGTCGGCAAATTTCTCGCTGCCTGGTGCTTTGCCGGGATTGCGCTGCTCCTGACCTTCCCCGTGTGGATTACCGTCAACTACCTGGGATCTCCCGACAACGGCGCCATCATCGCCGCGTACATCGGCAGCTTCCTCATGGCGGGCGGATTTTTGGCCATCGGCATGTGCCTATCGGCGGCCACGCGCAACCAGGTGGTGGCATTCATTACCGCCGCCTTGGTGGGTTTCGTGTTCCTACTGGCGGGTTTTCCGCTGGTGCTTGATTTCGTGCGCGGGGTGCTCCCGCAAACCATCGTGGATGCGATCGCATCATTGAGCTTCTTCACGCATTATGACGCGATCTCCAAGGGGGTGATCGATTTGCGTGACCTCGTGTACTTCGCCGCGCTGATCGGCTTTTGGTTGGCCGCCACGGCCGTGGTACTCGATATGAAGAAGGCGGAATAAGTGAACGCGAATCGTTGGCAAAGAGTGGGTATGGGAGTGGGCGGCTTGGCTTTGCTCGCCGTTCTGTTTTTGGGCGTCGTCATGCTGTCGAACGTAGGTTTACGCGGCATGCGCCTCGACCTGACGCAGAACAAGCTCTATACCTTGAGCAGCGGCACGCAGCAGGTGCTGCGCGATCTAAAAGAGCCGATCAATCTGTACTTTTATTTCTCGCGAGACGTCGCCACCAAACAGTCGCCGCTGATCCTCCCGTATGCCACGCGCGTGCGCGAGTTTCTGGAAGAGATCTCGGCGCGCGCCGGCGGCAAGATTCATCTGCACGTCGTCGATCCGCAGCCTTTCTCCGACGATGAAGATCGCGCCGCGGAGTTCGGCCTGCAAGCGCTGCCCGCCGGCAACGGCGGCGACTCGCTGTATTTTGGGCTGGCGGGGACCAATTCGACCGATGGCCGCTCGGCCATCCCGAATTTCACTCCCGATCGCGAAGAATTTCTGGAATACGACGTGGCAAAGCTCATCCAAGAGCTCGGCACGCCGAAAAAGCCGGTGATCGGCCTGTTGAGTTCCATCGGTCTACAAGGACAATTCAATCCCCAAACCGGACAGATGGGCGAGCCCTGGCCCATTTACACCCAGCTGCAGCAATTGTTCACCGTGCGCACCTTGACGTCGGACCTCGATCACATCGACAAGGATGTCGACGTACTGATGCTGGTGCATCCGAAACAACTGCAGCCCAAGACGCTCTACGCCATCGATCAATTCGTCCTGCGCGGCGGCAGATTGCTGTTGCTGGTCGATCCCGATGCCGGTGCGGATTTGAGCGGCCAGAACCCCTCCAATCCCCTGGCGGCCGCCATGGCCAATCACTCGTCCGATCTGCAACCGCTGCTTGCGACCTGGGGCGTTGATTACGATCCCACCAAGGTCGTCGGCGATTTAGGGCGCGGGCTGGAGGTACGCACCAACGCTTCCTCAGGCCCGGTTCGCCATATCGGCATCCTGGGATTGCGCAGTGCCGACATGAATGCCAAGGACGTGGTCACAGCTTCGTTGGAGTCCATCAACATGGCGACCGCGGGCTATCTGTCGCAGCGAGCCGGCGCCAAGACCACGTTTGAGCCCTTGCTGATGAGTTCCACGAGCGCCGAGCCTCTGCCCGCGCAACGATTCAATGGATTGATCGATCCGTCGGCCCTGCGTGATGGGTTTAAGTCGACGGGCATTCGCTACACCCTGGCCGCTCGCATCACCGGTCCGGTGGACTCGGCTTATCCGAATGGACCGCCGCCGGATCAGAAGCCCGTCGCGGGCCCGCCGATCCCGCACCTGGCCAAGTCGAGCACGCCCGCCAACATCGTGGTGATTGCCGATACCGACTTTTTGATGGACTACCTGTGGGTGCAGCAGCGCGAACTGTTCGGCCAACGCATCGCGCAAGCCTTCGCCAACAACGGCGATTTGATCGCCAACATCCTCGACAACTTAAGCGGCAGCAGCGCCTTGATCAGCATTCGCGGACGCGCATCCTTCTCCCGTCCCTTCGAACGCATCGATGCGCTCAAGCGGCAAGCCGATGAGCGCCTGCGGGCCAAGGCTCTGGAGTTGCAATCGGAGCTGCAGCAGACCGAAAGCAAATTGACCGAATTGCAAAGCAAGCGAAACGATCAGAGCTCCATCATGCTCTCGCCCGAACAAGAGGCGGAGCTCAAGCGCTTCACGGCTGAAAAAACCCGCGTGCGCAAGGAATTGCGCGAGACGCAGCGCGGCCTGGACGTGGACATCAATCGATTGGGCGCGCGGTTGAAGGTCATCAACATCGCCATCGCGCCACTCCTCGTGGCAATCGCTGGCTTTGTCATCCTATCCATGCGACGGCGCCGCCGCACTGCCGCAGCCGATCTCAAGAGTTCGACATGAGCCGGCAGCAACTCATCGCGTTGGCCGTGGCGGCACTCCTGGCGCTATCCGCGGCTCTGTATTTCAGCACTCAGCGCAATGCCGCCCGCGAAGTTCATGGCGTGCCGATCTTGCCGTCGCTGTCGAGCGAATTGAATACCGTGACTTCCTTGAGCGTGCTGAAGGGCAGCCCCACACCTTCCGTCACGGTTCACAAGCAGGGCGAGCAGTGGACGGTTGCCGAGCGGGCGAATTATCCGGCCGACGTGCCGAAACTGCGCAAGCTGCTGTTGTCCTTGAGCGATGCCAAGATCCTAGAAGAGAAGACCGCCAATCCGGCCAATTATTCGATCATCGGCGTTGAGGACCCGACCAAACCTGGCGCAACGGGCGCGCAAATAGAATTGATCGGCAAAGAAGGCAAGCACGACCTCATCGTCGGCAAGCCCGTCGAACAAGGCAACTTCGTCCGGCGCGTCGGCGAAAAGAGCAGCTACATCGTCGAGCCGGGGATCTCCTTCGAAGCTGAACCGCGCTATTGGATCGATACACATCTGCTCGACATCTCCGCCGACAAGATACAGAGCATCCAATTGAAGCCGGAAACAGGACCTGCCTATACGCTGCGACGAGTATCGGAGCCTGCACCGGCGACCGCGACTCAACCTCAACCTGCAGCGCCCGCGACGCCCGCGACGCCTGCAACGCCTGAAAAGGTCGCCACGCCTGGCTCCAGCACCGCACCCGCTGCAGCCGCTGCACCGACCGCAACCGCTCCGCCGGCTGCAACCGCTCCCCCGGCCGCAACCGCTCCCCCGGCCGCAACCGCACCCAGCAAATTTGTCCTTGAAGGCGTGCCGAGCGGCAGACAGGCTGCGGATTCCAACGTCCTGGCGCCCTCGTCCTCCACGTTCGGCAATCTTGACGACGATGATGTCGCGCCCGTCGGCGACATCGATTTCAGCAAGCCTTCGACCGTAACGCTCGCACTCGCTGACGGCAGTGTGATCACCCTGACCGGTGCGGCCGTGGGTGAGAAGCGCTGGATTCAGGTGGCGGCGCCGAAGGATGCTTCATTGAGCGCCAAGACGAGTGGTCGCGCCTTCGAAATTGCAAATTACCGCTACGACCAGATATTCAAGCCTCTGGAACAACTGTTGGTCCCCAGGCCCGCGCCGAGCGCCAAACCCGCTCCGCTGGGCACCTCACCGCCTCACAGCGCGAAGAAACCGGCGGCCGCGCCCAAGCCGTGATCAGCGGCACAGTTGCCGGGTTCGGGCGCCGGCTGGCGGCACTCGTTTACGACGCGTTTCTTCTCGCCGCTCTGTTGATGATTTTTACCGGCGGCGCGCTTTTCTTTACGCGCGGCGCCGCTGTCATGCCCGCCACGGCGGGTAACTGGACTTATGTTTATCGCGCGGGTTTGGTGCTCGTCATCGCAGGCTACTACGCGCTCAATTGGCTGCGCAGCGGACAGACCCTCGGCATGCGTGCGTGGCGCTTACGCACGGTGACCGCTTCGGGTGACACGCTGACCTTGAGCGCGGTGATCTTGCGCGAGTGCTTTGGATTGATTGCATGGGCGCCGGCAGCATTGGGTGTGTTGTGGCTGTACCTCGATCCTGAACACCTGGCGCTGCATGATCGGCTGTCGAAAACGCGGGTCGTTCATCTAGCTTCCGCCGGGTGATTTTGATCGGTTGGTGTAGCGCTCGTCAGGGAGGCTAAGCAGACTCAAGGCACGAAGGCAGCAGTGCCTTGAGTCTGCTTAGCCTCCCTGGCGAGAGCACTAGCCGATCAATATCACGCCGCCGATGCTACTTGGCAGGCGTCGGGTCTGCGACTGCGTACGGGGCCACCCGACAGATACTGTGGCATTGAGCGGTCCCGCTTGAAAGACCTGGGGCGATGGGAAGCGTCAAGGCCCTGTTTCTTCCGGGCCTTGACGCTTCCCATCGCCTCAGGCCTTACGAGCCGCTCAATATTCACAGTGCCGAGGGACTAGCGAGTTCTTGAGATCGCGATCAAGGTGCAAAACCCAACCACCGCCGTCGGTAGCCAGCCGACCAGCGCCGGATTGAGATTGAAAAGTTGCCCGCCGTTCTCAACGGTGCGCGTCATCAGAAAGAACACGACGCCCAAGAGTGCGCCGACAACCGTGCGCGTTCCGGCGCCCGTGGTGCGCAGGGGTCCAAAGACAAAGGGTAGCGCCAGCAAAGTCACCACGATCACCGCGAACAGTCTGGCGATGCGCGACCAATAACCGATTTCGTACGATGCGGTTCCGAGATTGTTGCGCCTTAGATGATCAATATAAGAAGCCAGTCCACGCAGCGTCAGCATTTGCGGATCGGTGGCCGCGAGGCCAAGGAACTCCGGATTCACGCCTGAACGCAGGGTGAGCTCGCTGACCGTATCGCCCTCGACCTTGTCCTTATCAAAGCGGGATGTCGCCACGTTGTGCAAGCTCCAGCGTCCCGGATCCGCGACCGAGATGCGCGCCGCTCGTTGAATGGAACGCAATCGCGTGGGTCCGTCCAATTCAAACACCGAGACACCGCCGAACGCTCGATCCACCTCGCCGGTCTGCACCCGCAAGATGCGATTGCCGTCCTTGACCCAGGCGCTGCTCGAACCTGCGAAACTGACATCGGCCAGTTTAAGGGTGGTCTTTTCGCGCTTGGCGAATTGCGACATGGACGGCGCCGCATATTCGCCGATCCCGAACATGATGACCGCGAGAGTCAGGCCGGCAAGACCGACGGGCCAGGCGATGCGCCACACCGATACGCCCGATGCGCGTGTGACCACCAGCTCGCTGCCCGCAGCCAAGTTGCCCAGGCCCATCAGCGCACCGATCATCGCGCCAATGGGCAGCAGCTCAAATGCGGATTGCGGCAGATTGAAGAGCGTGAACAAGAACGCGTCGCCCGCACTGTAGCTGCCGACACCGATATCGCCTTGTTCGCTGATGAACAGAATGAGCGCGGCGAGCGCCAACAGCACCGTCATGGTCATGAGCGTGTAGAGCAACACCGTGCGATAAAGATACCGGTCGAGGGTATTCACGCCTTCCTCGCGTCGCGCATCAGCAAATACAAGCCCAGACCCAGGGCCGCGGCGTGCACCCACCACACGCCGATGGCGGGGGGCAAATCGCTCTTCTCGAGCCAGGTCTTCGAAGCGGATAGCAAAGTTGAATAGACAACGTACACCACGATGGCAAAACCGACTCGCGCATAGCGCCCCTGCCGGGGCTTAAGCTTGCTCAACGGCACGGCGATGAGGACGAGCACAAGCGCCATAAGTGGTGCAGATACCCTGAATTGCAGCTGTGCGATGTCGGACGGGTCGTGCGAGCCTAAGAGCGCGGCCGTCGGCTTGGTATCAGGATCCAAGGGGCCCTTAACGTCCTGCGGCGTGGCGATGGGAATCCCATGCTCGCGAAATTCAATGACTCGAAAATCGTCTTTGCCGGGCACACCTTCGTAGCGCCGGCCATTGAACAGCGTCACCAAGTGCATTCCGGCTGCATTGGCCTTGGTATAGGTCGCGGTGTCCGCCAGCGCCACCTCGATTCGCCCCTGTACCTCACGCTGTACGAACACGTTATGCAATACGCCGTCCTGATCGACGCGTTCGGCGTAAAATACGGCATCGCCGCCGCTGAAGCCGCGGAACCGGCCCGCGTCAAGCTGGCCAAATTGCGCTTCTTTTATCGCTGATTGACGCAGTAGCTGCACTTGACTGTCGGCGCGCGGCACTTGGACGAACGCCAGCCATCCTAGGCCCAAGGCAATGATCACCGCAAAACAGAACAAGGGGGCCAGCAGGCGGGCCGGGCCAAATCCACATGCCTGCAGCGCCGCCATTTCGCTGTCGTGGTACATGCGGCCGAGAGTCAAGACCACGGCCAGCAACAAACCGACCGGCACGATGACCGATAGATTCATGATCGCGCCCAGCGCGATGAGATCGAACACCACGCCCCGTCCGTACTGATTCTCAGCGGCCTGGCCCAGCACCCGCGATAGCTGATTCGACACCAGAATCGCGACCAAAACGCCTGTCACGGCAAGCCACGTCTGCACGACCTCGCGTAGGACATATCTTTGCACTGTCCATTTCATATGGTCAGCTTAGAGCCTTCCCAATAATCTAGTAAACTATTTGCGCAATCCACGAGTGAACAACTGAATAAAAACGGAGCTGAATGATATGGAATTCATGGCAATGGTTGATGCCAAAGCGCACGCGCCCTCGGGTTGCGCGGCGGTCGGCATCTATGAGAATGGCGATCTGGGCGTGGCAGCCCGTCAGGTCGACAAGCAAATGGAGGGCCTGATCACCCGCCTGCTCGGCAACGGTGATTTCGCCGCCAAGCTGGGTGATACCCTGATGTTGCCGCTGCCTTCCGGGTCGGCTGCTTCTCGACTATTGCTGATTGGTCTCGGCACGCGCACCGCATTTGGCCGCAAGCAATACCGCAAGGCGATGCTGGCCACTGCGCAAGCGCTGGCGAAGACCGGCGCCGGCGACGCGGCTGTTTATCTCGCCATGGAGCCGGTACCTGAGCTCGACATTCAGTACCGGGCGCGCATCGTCGCGGAAGTGTTCTCCTCTCAGGCGTACAAAATCCCGGATTTGAAGACCTCCCCGAAGCCAAAAGCGCGGCGCTTGATTTCAATCAAGGTGGCCACCGCCGATGCGCGCGCCGCGAAAACTGCCGCTGAAGGGTTGCGCCAGGGCGCCGCTATCGGCAGCGGTCTCGCCTTCGCGCGTGATCTTGCCAACCTGCCGCCCAATGTTTGCACGCCGACTTATATGGGAACCCGCACGCTGCAGATGGCCAAGGAATTTTCGAGCCTCAAGGCCAAGGTCGTGGACGAAAGCGGCATCAAGGCGCTCAAAATGGGCGCATTCCTGGCGGTCGCCCAAGGTTCCGAACAACCCCCGCGCCTCATCGTGTGCGAGTATCGCGGCACGCGCAAAGACAGCGCGCCGATTTGCTTGATCGGCAAAGGCATCACTTTTGACTCCGGAGGCATCTCGCTCAAGGATCCGCCCGGCATGGACGAGATGAAATTCGATATGGGCGGCGGGGCGGCGGTACTCGGTGCCGTGCGCGCGATTGCGGAACTCAAGCTGCCCATCAATGTGGTGGCGATCGTCGCAGCCGCCGAAAACATGCCCAGCGGCAGCGCGGTCAAACCTGCCGACATCGTGACGACCATGTCGGGACAGACGGTCGAAATCCTGAATACCGACGCGGAAGGCCGATTGGTCCTGTGCGATGCCATTACTTACAGCCGGCGCTACAAACCGGCCGCCGTCGTCGATGTCGCCACGCTGACCGGCGCCTGCATCGTTGCGCTCGGCAATCACATCAGCGGTCTGATGAGCAACACGCCCGCCTTGGCCCAGGAGTTGGAGTCGGCCAGTATTCGCGCCGACGATCGCGCTTGGCGCATGCCAATCGGCGAAGAATATGCCGATCAACTGAAGAGCAACTTCGCCGACATCGCCAATGTCGGCGGCCGCGAAGGCGGGGCCTGCACCGCCGCCTCGTTCCTCGGCAAGTTCGCCAAAGACCTGAAGTGGGCTCATCTGGATGTGGCGGGAACGGCCTGGCTGAGCGGCGCGCAAAAAGGCAGCACCGGGCGGCCGGTACCGTTGCTGGTCGATTTCCTGATTCATCGCGCCAAGGCGTCATGACGGAGCGCGTCGATTTCTACGTGCTCAAAAGTGCCGCACCCAGACAACGGTGGGCCTTTGCCTGCCGTCTCACTGAAAAAGCCTATCTCAAGGATTTGAAGATCGTCATCGTCAGCGACACGCTGGCCGATGCTCGCGCGCTGGATGAATTGCTTTGGACTTTTAACGATCGTTCGTTCATTCCTCACAAAGTTTGTCTCGATGAACAATCGATCGACCCGGCGACCGCGGTCCATCTGACCGTGGAGGCGGCGCTGCCCGCGGCGGACCTGCTGGTCAATTTGGCGCAGCGGCTGCCGACGGAATTTCAACGCTATAGCCGCATCGCCGAAGTCATCGACGGAGACGTCGAGCGCCGGCGCCTGGGGCGCGAGCGCTTCAAGGTGTATCGCGATCTCAAGCTGCCCTTGGAGACTCACCAGATTGATGACACTGCGGATGTTTGAGCGCGCGCATCATGGATAAGGCTTACTCACCCGCCGATATCGAAACGCGCATCTACTCGAAGTGGGAGTCGCGCGGATATTTCGCGCCGAGCGGTAAGGGACCCGCGTTTTCGATCGTGATCCCGCCGCCGAATGTCACCGGCACGCTGCACATGGGGCACGCGTTCCAAGACACCATCATGGATGCCTTGACGCGATTTCATCGCATGCGCGGCTTCGACACGCTATGGCAGCCGGGCACGGACCATGCGGGTATTGCCACGCAGATGGTGGTCGAGCGTCAGCTCAATGCCGCGGGGCAAAGCCGCGTCGAATTGGGACGCGATGCCTTCGTGGCGCGGGTCTGGCAGTGGAAGGAAACCTCGGGCGGAATGATCGCCAAGCAAATGCGGCGCTTGGGCGCTTCGGTCGATTGGCAGCGCGACGTCTTTACCCTGGATCCGGCCATGTCGCTCAAGGTAACCGACGTGTTCGTGCGACTGTACGAGGACGGCCTGATCTATCGCGGCAAGCGCTTGGTGAATTGGGATCCGATTTTGAAGACGGCGCTGTCTGACCTGGAAGTGGTCGCGGACGAGGAGACGGGCTCGCTTTGGCATCTGCGCTACCCCCTGAGCGAAGGCCCCGGCTATCTGGTCGTCGCAACCACGCGGCCGGAGACCATGCTGGGCGATGCCGCCGTCGCCGTGCATCCGGACGATGACCGTTACCGGCATCTGGTCGGCCGCAAGGTGCGGCTGCCGTTAACCTCGCGCGAGCTCCCCATCATCGCCGATACGTATGTGGATCCGACCTTCGGCAGCGGCTGCGTCAAGATCACGCCGGCTCACGACTTCAATGACTATGAACTGGGGCAGCGGCATAAGCTGCCCATGATCAATATCATGACTCTGGATGCCGCGCTCAATGACAGCGTACCGCGTCCCTACCAAGGCCTGGATCGATTTGCCGCGCGAGAAAAAATTCTCGCCGACTTGGACGCCGTGGGACTCATCGAACGCATCGAACCGCACAAGCTCACCGTACCGCGCGGCGATCGCAGCAACGCGATTCTCGAGCCGCTGCTGACCGATCAATGGTTCGTCGACATCAAACCTCTGGCGGCACCCGCCATCCGCGCGGTCGAGGAAGGCAGGGTGAGCTTCGTACCCGAAACTTGGACCGGTGTCTATTACGATTGGATGCGTAAAATTCGAGATTGGTGCATCAGCCGCCAACTATGGTGGGGCCATCGCATTCCTGCCTGGTATGACGGGGAAGGCCGCTGCTATGTCGCGCGCAGCGAAGCGGACGTGAGAAGCGCGCACGGTATCGCTCCGGATGTGGCCTTGCGCCAAGACGATGATGTGCTGGACACGTGGTTCTCATCGGCGCTGTGGCCGTTCTCGACCTTGGGCTGGCCGGAAAAAACCCCGGCGCTGCAGACTTACTACCCCACGTCGGTCTTGGTGACCGGTTTCGACATCATCTTCTTTTGGGTCGCCCGCATGATGATGATGGGCCTTAAATTCATGGGGGAGGTGCCGTTTCGCAAGGTGTACATCCACGGCCTGATACTCGATCAAGACGGCCAGAAAATGTCCAAGTCCAAGGGCAATGTCATCGACCCGCTCGACATTGTCGACGGCATTTCCCTCGATGCGCTGCTCGAGAAGCGCACCACCGGCCTCATGCAGCCGCAGATGAGAGCCGGCATCGAAAAGGCGACGCGCAAGCAATTTCCGCAAGGCATCGCTGCGTACGGAACCGACGCACTGCGCCTCTGCTTTGCGCGGCTCGCTACACAAAGCCGCGAATTGCGCTTCGACATGGCCAAGGTCGAGGAATATCGCAACTTCTGCAACAAGCTGTGGAACGCGTCGCGCTATGTGCTGATGAATACCGAGAACCAGGATCTCTCCGCAGTGGGAGCGGAATTCAGTCTCGCGGACCGTTGGATAGGCTCGCGCCTCAAGGACATGCTCGGACGCATCGAGGCGGGATTCGCGGATTATCGGCTCGACGCGGTTGCCAATGCGTTGTACGAATTTACCTGGCACGAATTCTGCGACTGGTACGTGGAACTCTCCAAGGCCGTGCTGCAGTCCGATTCTGCCTCCGCGGCGGCCAAGCGCGGCACGCGACTTACCCTCGTCAAAACTCTGGAAGTACTGTTGCGCGCCATGCATCCGCTCGCGCCGTTCATTTCGGAAGAAATCTGGCAGCGAGTACGCGTACTCGCGGGCGCGAGCGGCGAGACCATCATGCGTGCCGAGTTCCCGCACGCGGAATCGATGATCACGGATGCGATGGCCGAGCCGGAGATGCGATGGGTCATGGATTTCATCCTCGGCGTGCGCCAAATCCACGGAGAAATGGATATCCCTTTGGCGCGCAAGTTCGAAGTTCTGCTGCAGAACGCCGGCGCCCGCGATTTGGAATATCTGGGCCGCAACCTTCACTACCTGGTGCGCCTAGGCGGGGTCGAGGCGCCGCGGGCGCTTGCAGCGGGCGAGACGGCACCGATTTCCGCCGTTGCATTGCTCGGCAATCTGGAAATATTGGTGCCCATGAAGGGTCTCATCGATCCGGTCGCCGAACTCGATCGCCTGGCAAAAAGGCTGCGAAAAGCCGAGATCGACATGAGCAAATTGGAGGCCAAACTCGGGAACAGCCAGTTCGCCAAGAATGCACCGCCCGACATCGTCGCCAAGGACCAGCAGCGGCTTGAGGAATTGCGCACGGAAATAGGCCAGCTAACCGCCCAAACTGCCCGGGTGACTCAGCTCAAAAACCAATGAACGCGCTGCATTCGCAGATCGAGGCGGTACTTGCCCAATTAAACCGGGTGATCCTGGGCAAGGATGTGCAGATCCGGCTCTGCGTTACCTGCCTACTGGCGCGCGGCCATTTGCTCATTGAGGATATCCCCGGCGTGGGCAAGACCACGCTGGCGCACGGCATTGCTCAGACCCTGGGGCTTTCGTTTCAGCGCATTCAGTTCACCAGCGATCTGTTACCGGCTGACGTGCTCGGAGTTTCGATATTCGACCGGGAAACCGGCAAATTCCGTTTTCAACGCGGTCCGATCTTCGCGCAGCTGGTGCTCGCGGACGAAATCAACCGCGCCTCGCCCAAGGCGCAGAGCGCGTTGCTGGAGGCGATGGAGGAACACCAAGTCACGCTCGACGGTCAATCGATGGCGCTGCCGGAGCCCTTCTTCGTCATTGCCACACAAAACCCTCAGGATCAGGTCGGTACCTTTCCCCTGCCGGAATCGCAATTGGATCGATTTCTGATGCGCGTTCAGCTGGGATATCCGGCGGCCGCCGCGGAGCGCGAATTGCTCAGCGGAGTCGATCGGCGCGAGCTGGTGAAAGCGCTGCAAACCATCACGACTCCCGAGAGCCTGCGCCAGTTGCAACAAGGCGTGCTCGAGATCCATGTCTCCCCTGCGCTCCTCGACTATGTGCAGGCGCTCGTGGCTCATACCCGCCGCGCACCCGGGTTGAACGCCGGGCTGTCACCGCGAGCGGCCATCGGATTACTGCGCGCCGCGCGGGCCTGGGCCCTGATCCACGGACGCAGTGCGGTTATTCCAGAGCACGTGCAGGCGATATTTCCGTCGGTCGTCGAACATCGCGTACGTCAACGCAGCAGCGATGCCATCGCGGTCACCCGCCTGCTCGAGGCCGTGCCGGTTCCTTAAACGCTTAAGGACGAAACCCTTGGTCACTCTGCGCCAAGCGGCGATCAATCAACTCCGGGCCCGGGTCATTCGTCGCCATGGCCGCGACCTGCTGCCCATCAGCATCAATCGGCGTCGCATCTATATTCTTCCCACCCGCTTCGGCTTCATGCTGGGTGCGATTCTCGTGGCGATGCTGATCGCGGGACTCAACTACAACAGCAATCTGGCGCTGGCGTTCGCGTTTCTGATGTCCAGCATGGCCCTCGTGACCATGCATCACTGCAACCGCAACATGCTGCGGCTGTCCGTGGATGCGACCCCCGAAGTCGACGCCTTTGCCGGTCGCGAGGCGATGCTCGAGTTCGAGCTGCGCAATGGATCCCGTGTCGATCGGCGCGACATCGAAGTGCGCTGCCTCGGCGCCGTCGGTATGAACAGCGTTGCCGCCGGGGAAAACGCGACCATCGAGGTAATCGCTCCGGTCGCGAAGCGCGGCGTGACGCACGTCAGCCAGTTCGAACTGCGCACCCGCTATCCCTTCGGCTGGTTTTACTCATGGACCTATGTGCAAGGCTCCATCGCGGTGTACGTCGCCCCAGCACCCATCGGCAATCGAGCCCTCCCGTCGGGGTCCGCGCAAGGCACCGGGTCCCCCTCCGAGGCGCGCGGCGATGAAGATTTCTCGGGGCTACGGGCCTACGAGCCGGGGATGCCGCTGAAGCACATGGCTTGGAAGGTGCTGGCGCGCGGCGGTGAACCGGTGGTGCGCAGCTACTCGAGTTTGGCGGCGCAGCCGGAGTGGCTGGACTGGTCCGCCTTGAAGGGGTTGGATACGGAGGCGCGGCTCTCGCAGCTCTGCCTCTGGGTGCTGGAAAGCGATGCCGCGCAACGGCCCTATGGTCTGCGTATTCCCGGCAAGGAACTTGCCCCCTCCGGCGGTGCGGCGCATCGATTCGCGTGCCTTCGAGCGCTCGCCGCCTTCGGCGTCGGTGAAACATGATCACCGAACGCGTCACCTACGAACAACTCTTAGGCATATCGGGCTGTCTGGCGTTGGCGCTGCTCGCGCACATCACGACGCTGCCGCTGTGGGTGCCGGCCATCGTGGTCCTCTGCGGCCTCATTCGTTTAGGGTTAGCACGCGGCGGTCGCGCCGCGCCCCCCGGCCGCGTACTTGTCGTCGTCGCGGCGCTGGTCGTGCCGCTGTTGCTCGTGCGCTTCCATACCTTCAACGGCTTGGTCGCGGGGACCGCTCTGCTCTCCGTGACCGCAGGCCTCAAATTGTTGGAAACAAGAACTCGGCGCGACATCTACATCATCACGTTGATCATCTATTTCGTGAGCCTCGCGGCGCTCCTGGAGGGCGACTCCTTCTGGCTGCTCGCTTATTTGATCGGAGTCTGTTGGCTCACGACCGCGACGTTGCTGCGCCTGACGAGCAGCGGACCCGCTCCGGATTGGCGCCGTAGTTTGCGCTATGGCGGACGTGTTTTGGCGCAGGCCTTGCCGCTCGCGCTGGTTTTCTGGCTGCTGTTCCCGCGATTCGCAGGTCCGCTGTGGCATATACCCAATGATTCGCAAACCGCCGCATCGGGTTTGAGCGACACCATGAGTCCCGGTGACATCACACGATTGGCACTTTCCGATGAGGTGGCATTCCGCGTACGTTTTGAATCAGCGACACCGCCGAATCGCGAGCGCTATTGGCGTGGACCGGTGCTCGACACCTTCGACGGCCACACCTGGTGGCGATCGCAGACATCCCAGATCGGCGCGCCGCCGCTCAAGCCGCTGGGATCCAGCTACACGTACACCGTCATGATGGAGCCGCATCGGCGACGATGGATTTTCATGCTCGACTGGCCGAGCAGCTGGAATCTTCCCCGATCAGAGCTCAGCGGCGACTACACCCTGATGCAGAACGAGCCCCTGTCGCGCCCCGTCGATGTGCTGGGGGTCTCGTATACCCAAGTTCAATCCACGGAGCCCTTGAGTGCCAGGACACGAAATCGCAATCTTAAGCTGCCCGGCGATCGCAACCCGCGCACGAAGGCATTGGCGCAAGAGCTGCGCAGCGCGCACGCCGACGATATGGAGTTCGTGCGGGCGGTGCTGGCGATGTTCGGGGAGCAACCCTTTTTCTACACTCTGACTCCGCCGAAGTTATCCGACGATTCAGTCGATGAATTTCTATTCAATACGAAGCGCGGATTTTGCGGCCATTATGCTTCCGCATTTGCGGCCTTGGCGAGAGCCGCCGGCATACCGGCGCGCGTGGTCACCGGATATCAGGGCGGAACGCTAAACCCCTATGGCGGCTATTGGATACTGCGGCAAAGCGACGCGCATGCTTGGACCGAAGTGTGGATCGAAGGCCGCGGCTGGGTGCGCATCGATCCGACCGCGGCGATCGCACCCGAGCGGGTCGAGCACGGCCTGGCCGACGTCGCCAGCGGCGAGGAATCGCCGGCCAGCGCCTGGCAGCGCAGAGCCCCTTGGTTCTCAGGGCTGCGGCTGCGTTTCGACGCGGTCAAGGAGATGTGGCGCGAGCGCATTTTGGATTTCGACCAGGACTCGCAGCGCAAGCTGCTCCAGTTTCTGAGGATTCCCGATCCCGACGGGCAGAAACTCGTCTTGGTGCTGGCCGCCGCCATGTCGCTGGTGTTGGGTTGGCTGACCTGGCAAGTGCGCCGCGAACTCTCGCCGCGCTCGAAAGACGAGACGGCTCGCGCCTATACGCGGCTATGCGCAAAGCTCGCCGCCGTGGGGATTGCGCGCATGCCGTTCGAAGGGGCCGAGGCCTACGCGCTCCGAGTGGCGCGTCTGCGGCCGGACTTGGCCGCCGGCGTGACCGATTTATGCCGGCAGTACTCGTTGCTGCGCTATGCAGCCCCCTCAACGAGCGTCACCTTGGGCCAATTTCAAGCAGCGGTGCGCGCGTTTCGGCCAAAGCACTTGTGAATTTGAGCGTTCCCGCTTGCCATGCGGGGCCGCTCAATTTCACGTTGCACACTCAAGCAGCCAGATTTTCGCGCGTCTTCAAGAATTTGATTTCCGGCCAGCGCTCTTCGGTCAATCCCATGTTCACTCGGGTCGGCGCGAGGTACACCAGCTCCCCGGCATGGTCGATCGCTAAATTGTCGTGAGCCTTGACGCGAAACTCCGCCAAGCGCTTGTCGTCCTGCGTGCTCACCCAGCGCGCCACGACCACATTGATCGGTTCAAATACGCATTGCACGCTGTATTCGTCCTGCAATCGAAATGCCACGACTTCGAACTGCAGCTGGCCGATGGCGCCGAGAATCAGATCGTTGTTGCGCAGCGGCTTGAACAGCTGCGTCGCGCCTTCTTCGCAGAGTTGCGATAAGCCTTTTTGCAGGGCCTTCATGCGCAGCGGATCCTTGAGCACCGCGCGCCTGAAGATTTCCGGCGCAAAGTTCGGAACGCCCGTGAAAGTGAGGTTCTCGCCTTCGCTGAAGCTGTCGCCGATATTGATGCTGCCGTGATTGTGCAGGCCGATGATATCGCCGGCGTAGGCCTCCTCGGCCTGGCTGCGGTCAGCGGCGAGAAAAGTCAGCGCATCCGCAATGCGCACGTCCTTGTCGAGGCGCACATGATGCAATCGCATGCCGCGCGCGTAGCGCCCTGAGCACAAGCGCATGAACGCGATCCGGTCGCGGTGGCCGGGATCCATATTGGCCTGAATCTTGAACACGAAACCGGTGAGCTTGTCTTCATCCGCGTTGACGGCGCGCTGCAGCGTCGGTCGCGGCTGTGGCGGCGGCGAATGGGCGACAAATGAGGACAAAAGTTCGCGCACCCCGAAATTGTTGACAGCCGAACCGAAGAACACGGGGGTCTGTTTCGCCGCGAGATAGCGTCCAAGGTCAAACTGCGGGCTCGCGCCGCGAACCAGTTCGACCTCCTCGAGAAAATGCTGGTAGCGATCGCCGAGAAACTCGCGCGCCTCATCGCTCGCGATCCCGGCGATGGTCTCGTGGGTGCCGACGCGGCCTTTTTCCACCGGCACGTACACGTAAATCATGTCTTCGATCAAGTGATAGACGCCGAGCAGATCGCGGCCCATGCCGATCGGCCAGGTGATGGGTGCGCATTGAATCTTCAATACGCTTTCGATCTCGTCCAGCAATTCGATCGGCGCGCGGCCATCGCGATCCAGCTTGTTGACGAATGTCATGATGGGCGTATCGCGCAGGCGCGTCACTTCCATGAGCTTGATGGTGCGTTCCTCGACACCCTTGGCGCAGTCGATGACCATCAAGGCGGAGTCGACCGCCGTCAAGGTGCGGTACGTGTCCTCCGAAAAGTCTTCGTGTCCCGGCGTATCCAGCAGATTGACGATGCAGCCATCGAAGGGAAATTGCATCACCGAAGAGGTCACGGAGATGCCGCGTTGCTGTTCCAGACGCATCCAATCAGAGGTCGCGTGGCGCGTGGCCTTACGCCCCTTGACCGTGCCGGCCATTTGAATCGCACCGCCGAACAGCAGCAGCTTTTCCGTCAGCGTGGTTTTGCCCGCGTCGGGGTGGGAGATGATGGCGAACGTTCTGCGACGCTTGATTTCATTGACAATTTCAGATTCATTCACCGACCACTTCCCCAAGCGTGTACCAGCGTCTGTACGCGCACCAATATGAATTCATCGCAGCTGGGGTGGCACACACGGTGCCACCGGCGGGAACGGCTCGACCTAAGCCCCGCGTGTATTATAACCGAGCCCCGACGCCGTTTTCAGTCACCGCGCCTTGCTGCCGACCCCGCGCGACTTGCCGGTCATGACTTCCATGCAAAACTCGATGAAGGCGCGCACTTTCGCTGCGCGGTGAAGCCGAGAGGGATAAATGGCGTAGAGAGGAAAGCGCTCATCCGACCATTCCGGAAACAGCTCGACCAGCCGGCCGTTATCCACAAGATGCCTGCATCCCAGTTCGAGGACCTGGGCGATTCCCGCACCGGCTTCGCATGCGCCAATCAAGGTTCCCGAGTCCGATACCAGTAGGCGCCCCTTGACCCGAAGCGGGATCACCTCTTTCCGCCGTCTGACCTCCCAGCCGTAAGGCTTGGCGTTTGCCGCATCGTAGAAGTCTATGCAATCGCATGCTTCGAGGTCTTTCGGGTGCCGCGGCCGTCCATGCGATTTGATATACGAAGGTGCGGCCACGGTCAGAACGCGCGTTTCAATGAGCTTTCGCGCGACGAATGAGCCAACCGGCGGCTCGCCGAAACGTAGAGCGAGGTCAAATCCATCGGCGACAAGATCGCCCACTGCATCCCTCATGATCAACTCCACCGAAACATCGGGGTAGCGCGTCAGAAACGCCGCAAGATGCGCCGACAGAACAATGCGTGCGAAATAGGGATCGATGTTGACGCGCAGCCGTCCGAGTACCTTGTTGGCGGACCCGGATGCCGCGATGGCCGCCTCCTCGATACCCGCCAGATGCGGCCCGACTTGTTCATAAAAGCGCCGCCCTTCATCGGTCAGCGAGAGCGAACGAGTGGTCCGCGCCAGCAGTCGCGCGCCGACACGTTGTTCCAGGCGCGAGAGTGCCCGGCTTACGCCTGAGGGAGAAAGTCCCAAGGCTTCGGCGGCCCGCGCGATCGTTCCAGCCTCGACCACCGCGATGAGCACCGTCAGGCCGGAAAGTAGCTTGCTGTCGAAGGTCATTCGCTTCCGAAGGTCATTGGCTTTCGAAGGTCATTGGCTGTCAAAGGTCATCGTTATTCCTGACGAAAACTCACGACTATCTTCACATAAACGCTGTTGTAGCATGAATGCCAACGCGGGATATTACTCCTCACGCGCACGAGCGTGAATTTCAAGGAGTAGCGAACATGTATGCAGTTACCGGAATCACCGGGAAAGTCGGGGCCGCGGTGGCCCGCAGTCTTCTTTCCGCCGATCAACCCGTCCGCGCGGTAGTCCGCGATCGAGTGAAGGGAGTTCGATGGGCAGACCTCGGCTGCGACATTGCGCTCGCTGATTATGCGGACACGGGGGCGCTGGCCAAAGCCTTCGAAGGGACGGAGGGTGTCTTTGCGATGCTGCCCCCGGTATTCGACCCAGCACCCGGATTTCCCGAGGCCAGGGGATTCATCGCGTCGATGGTCGCAGCGCTGGCCGAAGCGAGGCCAAAAAAGGTCGTGGCGCTCTCGACTATCGGCGCCGACGCGCCCAACCCAAATTTATTGAACGCACTCGGTCTCATGGAGGATGCCATGAAGGGGCTGCCGATGCCCGTTACATTCCTGCGCGCCGCCTGGTTCATGGAAAACGCCGCATGGGACATCGCTTCGGCCCGGCAAGGGGCTATCCAGAGCTACCTTCAGCCGCTGGATCGTCCCATCGCGATGATCGCCGCGGACGACGTCGGCCGCGCCGCTGCCGCGCTCCTGCAAGAACATTGGCTGGGACGTCGCGTGATCGAATTGGAGGCTGCACAGCGCGTGTCGCCGAAGGCCCTGGCCGATGCATTCGCCAAGGTGCTTGCGCAACCGGTGCGGGCGGAAGCCGTGCCGCGCGACCGGTGGGAATCGATCTTTCGCGCCCAGGGCATGAAGAATCCAACGTCGCGGATGCAGATGATCGACGGATTCAACGCCGGCTGGATCGACTTTCCGAATCGCGGCGTGAACAGCCGCAAGGGTCTCATCGGCATCGATCAGGCCATCGCCACGCTGATCCAAAGAGAACTTGCCTGAGTCAAAGTTCCATGCCCCGCGCGCCGGCGCGGGGCATGGCCTCACTTAACGATCGGTCCGAAGCGACAACTCAGTAGCCGACCGGCGTCGGGCTCGCAGTGACCGTAATGCCACCGAAGACCCCGTCAGTCTGATCTGCAAAACCCGCCGTGTAGAACAGCGTGGTCACGGGCTTGTCCGCATCGCCGTTGCCGAAGACAAGTGACCACAAACCGGGAAAGGCGAACGGCTGACCGCTGCTGGACATGAGGGGCCCCTCAAAGTTGGCCAGGGAGGTCCCATTGGGAGAGAAAATATTGATCATTCCGTCGCCAAAATTGCCGATCAGCACATCCCCTTCTAGAGACCCGAATCCGGCCGGTGCAATCGCAATTCCCCAGGGCGCGTTGAGCGCGCCTGCCGATGCGAATTCGCCCATCAAGTTTCCGCTGAAATCGAAAATGTCGACGTAGCCAAGACCGGCACCGGTGGTTTCGTCATGCATTGCCGAGTCCTGCTTGGCAAACGTGACGTACAAATTGCCATTCAGGGCAGCGATGCCGAACGGCACGAAGCCCGCCGGGATCATCGGATCAATGAATTTTCCCTGCATGGCCGCCGGCTTCGAAAAATTCGTATCGAAAACGTCGACCTTGTTGTTATGCAAGTCGGTGGCATAGAGAAAAGTAGCCCCTCCGACTGTGCCGATCGCGAGTCCTTTGTACACCGCATGATTGGCGCCATTTGCCACGCCGTCGTCATAGGCAGTGACTGCCGCCGCGCCGCTGTCTTTTGCCCAAGCCGCAATGGTTCCACCCTCGCCGCTAAAGATGAACAAGGCGGACTCTTGACCATTGCTGGTTGAAATCAGGAAACCTCCATTGCCGTTGAAAACCTGGCCCGTGGGATTCGCCGGTACACCGGCCGCGGATGCCGGTATAGCGACGCCTACGCCGGGCGAACCGGTCACTCCCTGCGTCTCATTAGCGCCGATGCCGCTATAAAGAGTGCTCAGATTGCTGTTGTTGTCGGAAATCCAGAACGGCGATCCCGGCGCGACCGCGATTCCCCAGGGATTTTGCAGGTTCGCATCGATTGTCTTCGCGGTGGCAACCACCGTGCTGCTGTTCGACACCAATGCGGTATCGGTGAATCCCATTGCCGCAGGGACTGTCTGGCTCATGCTGGTGCCGCTGCCGCTCCCGCCGCCGCACGCCGCAACTGTAAGGGCACAAACCATGCCGAGCTGCGCAGACGCTGACCTGCGACTCGTGATAACGCGATACAAATTCATTGATGCTCTCCGAAGTACTATGGGAAGTTGATTTCGCACATGAGTACCGGATCACCGGGAAATGGTTCAGTCGTGCAGGCGGACAGACGGACAGGCGGATGGGCGCGCAGCGAAAGCGAGAATAAAATCGAGTTTTAATCCAGCCTGCGAACGCACGGAATAAAAAACAATGTGCCGAAGTCTTACTGTGGGAACCAATCACCACAGTCAGGGTGAGATCGCAGATTTATTTCTGGGGAGCGTTGAGCAAGCGGCGCAGGACCGCG
>Ga0210398_10001795_pt1 | contig 21575 bp, 18 predicted proteins | sample IncBWC4OmetaG_FD_161047 | JGI IMG/M metagenome (GOLD analysis project Ga0210398, IMG submission 161047) | Forest soil microbial communities from Barre Woods Harvard Forest LTER site, Petersham, Massachusetts, United States - Inc-BW-C-4-O | ecosystem: Environmental > Terrestrial > Soil >...
CCGATTGATTAAGTTCGTCGCGCAATCGCTGCGCGTGCCGCTGAGCCAGGCGTATGGAGTGGTGACGTTCTACCACTTCTTCAGCCTGAAGCCGCCGGGCAAACACACGTGCACCGTTTGTCTGGGCACGGCCTGTTACATCAAGGGCTCGGACAAGCTGGTGGCCGAGGCGGAGAAGCTGCTGCACATCAAGGCGGGCCAGACGACGCCGGATGGAGAGGTCTCGTTCACGACGGCGCGGTGCGTAGGAGCGTGCGGGCGCGCGCCGGTGGTGCTGCTGGACGGGGAACTTTCCGGACAGATGGAGGCGGCGGAGCTGACGCATCAGCTGGAAAGGTGGACGATGCAATGAACGTTGAGGAACTGCACGAGATTGCCGCCACCGCCGTGGAAGAGCGGGAGAAGTTCGACTACGCGATCAACGTGTGCATGGGCACCGGATGCCTCTCCCAGCACAGTGACAAGGTGAAGGCTGCGATTGAGAAGGAAGCCGAGAGCTGCGGGAAAAAGTGCCACGTACGGCGGACGGGCTGTATGGGGTTGTGCGCGGCGGGCCCTCTGGTGCTGATGGAGCCGTCGGAGACGCGTTACGGCCACGTGCATGAGGGCGATGCAAAGGACGTGGTGGCGTCGCTGGGCGGGGAGCCGGTGGCGCGTCTCGATCCGCAGCTGGGCGGGTATTTCGATGGGCAGACGCATGTGGTGCTGGAGAATTCCGGACACATCGATCCGGAGAAGATCGACGAATACATCGCGCGCGGCGGGTATGAGGCGCTGGTGAAGGCGCTGACGGACATGAATCCGGCGTCGGTGATCGAGCAGATTGCGAAGAGCGGGCTGCGCGGGCGCGGAGGCGGCGGCTATCCGACGGGGTTGAAGTGGGACACCGTCGCGAAGGTGAAGGACGCGCAGAAATACGTGATCTGCAACGGAGACGAGGGCGATCCGGGTGCGTTCATGGATCGCAGCGTGCTGGAGAGCGATCCGCAGCGCGTGATCGAAGGCATGGCGATCGCGGCGTATGCGATTGGCGCGACGAAGGGGTTCATTTATGTCCGCGCGGAGTATCCGCTGGCGGTGCAGAGGCTGACGGTGGCTTTGCGCGAAGCGCGCCGGAGAGGGTTCCTGGGGAATTCGATTTGCGAAACGCAGTTCAGCTTCGACATCGATATTCGTCTGGGGGCGGGGGCGTTTGTCTGCGGCGAGGAGACGGCGCTGATTGCGTCGATTGAAGGCAAGCGCGGGACGCCGCGGCCACGGCCGCCGTATCCGGCGGTGTCGGGGTTGTGGGGCGATCCGACGCTGATCAATAACGTCGAGACCTTCGCCAACGTGGCGCCGATTATCCGGCACGGGGGCGAGTGGTTCGCGTCGATGGGGACGGCGCGCAGCAAGGGGACGAAGGTCTTCGCGCTGACGGGAAAGATCCAGCGCACGGGTCTTGTGGAAGTGCCGATGGGGATGACGCTGCGGCAGATCATTTTTGGGATCGGCGGCGGCGTCCCGGACGGAAGGAAATTCAAGGCAGTACAGACTGGCGGACCTTCGGGCGGTTGTTTGCCGGAGGAGCACCTCGATTTGTCTATCAGCTACGACGCCTTAATCAGCGCCGGTTCCATGATGGGTTCGGGCGGCATGATCGTCATGGACGACACCTCCTGCATGGTGTCTGTCGCCCGCTTCTTTATGGAGTTCTGCATGACGGAATCGTGCGGCAAGTGCGTACCGTGCCGCGCGGGGACGGTGCAGATGTATGAGCTGCTGACGAAGATCACCAAGGGCGAGGCGACGCACCGCGATCTGGACCGCCTGACGGAACTGTGCGAGGTGGTGGGCGCGACGAGTCTGTGCGGGCTGGGGCAGACGGCACCGAATCCGGTCCTGAGCACGCTGCGCTACTTCAAGCACGAGTATCTGGCGCACATCGAGGAGAAGCGATGTCCGGCGGGAGTGTGCGAATGCAGGCAGGCAGTGGACGCTTCTCGCGGGGGGGTGCACGCATGAGCGCGGAACCGAATGTTCGCACACTGACCATCAACGGCGAAGAGATCAGCGCTCGTTCGGACCAGAGCATTCTCGAAGCGGCGCGGGAACACAACGTGGCGATTCCTACCTTGTGCCATCTCGAAGGATTGTCGGAAGTGGGTGCGTGCCGGCTGTGCCTGGTGGAGGTGAAGGGCGCGCGACGGCTGCTGCCGGCATGCGTCACGCAGGTGCAGGAAGGGATGGAAGTCACGACCCATTCACCGAAGATTGACCGCTACCGAACGATGATCCTGGAGCTGTTCTTTGCAGAGCGCAATCATGTGTGTTCGGTGTGCGTGGCGAACGGAAACTGCGAATTGCAGAGCCTCACGCTGCAACTGGGCATGACGCACGTGGAGATTCCGTATCAGTATCCCCAGCTGCCGGTGGATGCTTCGCACCCGCGGTTCACCGTGGATCACAACCGCTGCGTGCTGTGCACGCGGTGCGTGCGCGTCTGCTCGGAGATTGAGGGCGCGAACACCTGGGGCGTGATGGGACGCGGTGCGACTTCGCTGGTGATCACCGATCTGAAGCAGCCGTGGGGCGATTCGGAGACGTGCACCAGCTGCGGCAAGTGCGTGCAGGTGTGCCCGACGGGGGCGCTTTTTGAGAAGACCAGCGTGGGCAATAAAGTGCGGAAGCATCCGGAGTTCCTGCCGTATCTGCGCATCATGCGGGAGGGGGAGCAGCCATGAGCGACAGGGAAAAGGCCATGATCGAATTGAAGACACTGGCGACGGTCTGGCTCGATGGCTGCTCCGGCTGCCACATGTCGCTGCTCGATATGGATGAGCGGCTGATCGAGCTGAGCAGCCAGTTTCAGCTGGTGTACAGCCCGCTGGTCGATCGCAAGACGTTCCCGGAGATGGTGGATGTGACGCTGGTAGAAGGCGCGGTGGCGAGCGAGGACGATCTGAAGAAGATTCGCAAGATTCGCGAACACACGCGAATGCTGGTGTCGCTGGGCGACTGTGCGCTCACGGGGAACGTGTCGGCGATGCGCAACACGTGCGGGCCGCAGCCGGTCTATCTGCGCGTCTACGAGCAGAATGTGGTGCAGCCGCAGGTGCCGACGGTGGGCGTGCCGGCGCTGCTCGATCGGGTACGCCCGGTGCACGAGGTTGTGCCGGTGGATGTGTTCGTGCCGGGATGCCCGCCTTCGGCCGACACGATCTATCAGGTGCTGTCGGAATTGCTGGCAGGCCACGTACCCACGCTGGAAGGGGTCGCTCACTTCGGCTGAGCGAACCCGGACGGCACGGACAGGAAAGCAGGAGAGTATGCCTCGGACCATTGTTATCGACCCGGTCACGCGTCTGGAAGGGCACGGCAAGATCACGTTGCAGCTGGACGAAGCGGGCGTGGTGCAGGACGCGACGTTTCACGTGACGCAGCTGCGTGGCTTCGAGAAATTCTGCGAGGGGCGGCCGTTTTACGAGATGCCGAACATCACGGCTCGCATCTGTGGCATTTGCCCGGTGAGCCATCTGGTGGCGTCGTCGAAGGCCTGTGATGCGATTCTGGCGGTGAAGATCCCGCCGGTGGCGGCGCATCTGCGGCAGGTCATGAATCTCGCGCAGCTGATCCAGTCGCACGCGCTGAGTTTCTTTTATTTGTCGTCGCCGGATCTGCTGCTGGGCATGGATGCGCCGGTTGAGGAGCGGAGCATTCTGCATGTGGCGCATTCGCATCCTTCGATTGGCGCCGATGGCGTGGCGTTGCGGCAGTTTGGGCAGCGGATCATCGAGTTGCTCGCTGGGCGGCGGATTCATCCGGGCTGGACGGTGCCCGGCGGCGTGAACGAGCCGCTGAGCGCGGAGAAACGCGATCAGATTCTCGGCATGATTCCCGCGGCGAGCGCGGCGATTCAAAGAACGCTCGCGTGGTTCAAACAAAGCATTGAAAAATTCCAGGCAGAGATTGAGGTTTTCGCGAATTTTCCAACGCTGTTCATGGGGCTGGTGGATGAGCGCGGGCTGGCGGAGTACTACGACGGCGCGCTGCGGTTCATCGATTCGGAGGGAAACATCATTGCCGGCGAGCTGAATCCGGCGAATTACGCGGACTTCATCGGCGAGGCGGTTGAGCCGTACACCTACATGAAGTTTCCGTACTACAAACCGCTGGGGTATCCGGGGGGGACGTATCGCGTAGGGCCGCTGGCGCGGCTGAATCTCGCCGATCGCTGCGACACGCCGCTGGCCGACGTCGAATGGCGGGAGTTTCGGGCGATGTCGCCGAAGCCGGTGCTGAGCTCGTTCCACTACCACTACGCGCGGCTGATCGAGATGCTGCACGCGACGGAGAAGATCGAGTCGCTGCTCGCGGACAAGGCGATTCTCGACAAGCATGTGCGGGCTACTGCCTCGGTGAACAATCTTGAGGGCGTGGGCGTGGCGGAGGCGCCGCGCGGGACGCTGATCCATCACTACAAGGTGGATGAGAACGGGCTGATCACGTGGGCGAATCTGGTCATCGCGACGGGGCATAACAACGCCGCGATGAACCGCGGCATTCTGCAGACGGCGCGGCATTATGTGCAGGGCGAGCACGTTGCGGAAGGGATGTTGAATCGCGTGGAGGCGGTGGTGCGGACGTTCGATCCGTGCCTGAGCTGCTCGACGCATGCCCTGGGACGGATGCCGCTGGCGGTGGAGCTGCGCGCGCCGGATGGCTCGCTGATTCGGGAAGTGCGGAGGGGCTGAGGCCACGACGATGACCACTGCCCCCCCGCATCCGGCTCTGCTTTTGGCGTGTGGGAATTCTCTGCGCCAGGACGATGGCGTCGGTTTGCGGATCGCCGAGGCGGCGGAACAGTTCTTCCCCGCCTCGCGTCTACGGATCGTGGCGGCGCAGCAGTTTACGCCTGAGATGGCGGCTGATCTGGCCGGTACGGAGCTGGCTATCTTTGTGGATGCCTGCGCGGCGGATGATCCGGGATCAATTCGCGTCGTTCCGGTCGCTGCCAGGGAAGAAGCATCCGAGACGCACCGGCTCGATCCGGCGGCGTTGCTGGCGATGGCGCAGTCCGTGTGCGGACATGCTCCGGCGCGGGCTTTTACGCTGACCATCGGGGCAGGGCACTTTGGCTACGGCGAAGAAGTATCCGGGCCGCTGCGCCAGGCAGTACCGCGCGCGGTGAGGCTGCTGGGAAATCTGGTCAGGGCGTACGCTGGCAAGGCGTAGTCTCGGGACCCAGGGACTCGGGTGACCGGCGGCGATGGAATCCAGGCGAAACTAAGGTTGTAGCGACCCGCCCGTGGTCCAGGCTGTCAACGATTGCCGCGTGACCGCAGGGGTGTGCCGATGAAAGCCATTGTCTATCGCCATTTTGGTTCCCCGGATGTTCTTCGATGCGAGGAAGTGGACCAGCCGGTTCCGCGCGACGGCGAAGTGTTGATCCGGGTGCACGCCGCCGGCCTGAATCCGTTGGACTGGCGGCTGATGGAAGGAGATCCTGCGTTCGTCCGCCTGCTGGCTGGACGGGAGAAACTCAAGCGCCCGGGGCGGGATGTGGCTGGCCTGATCGAAGCGGTGGGCGCGGGCGTGACGCAGTTCAAACCGGGGGACGCGGTGTTTGGAACGTGCCGTGGGGCGCTTGCCGAATTTGTGTGCACTCCGGCATCAGCGGTGGCGATGAAGCCGGAGAATGTGACGTTTGAGCAGGCTGCATCTGTGCCTGTCGCGGCCTTCACGGCTCTGCAGGGGCTTCGCGATAAGGGAAACGTACAGCCTGGGCAGAAGGTGCTGATCAACGGCGCCGCGGGCGGGGTGGGAACGTTTGCGGTGCAGATTGCGAAATACTACGGCGCGGCAGTGACCGGCGTATGCAGCACGCGCAATGGGGAGTTGGTGCGATCGATCGGGGCGGATCGGGTGATCGATTACACGCAGGAGGATTTTGCTGCAGGCCACGAGCGGTATGACGCGATCCTCGATTGCCATGTGAATCATGCGCTGTCCGCGGTGCGGCGGGTGCTGAAGCCGAGGGGCGCATACGTGATCATCGGGGGTCCGTCAGGCGGCTCGTTGGCGATTCTGGGTGGGATGGTCGCCTTGCTGGTGCTGGCTCCGTTTACGAAGCAGAAGCTGGGCACCATGATGGCGAGGGCCAACCAGGCCGACCTGAACCTTTTGGGAGAGCTGATGCAGTCAGGAAAGGTGACGCCGGTGATGGATCGCTGCTACACGTTAGGCGAAGCGGCGGACGCGATGCGTTATCTCGAGCAGGGACACGCGCGCGGGAAGGTTGTCGTTACTGTTCCGTAGAGACTCGCGCCCACTCAAGTCAACTCCAGGCTTGCATAGGCTCTCCCTCAAACCTTCAATACGACTGGAGCATGGCCTGCGGCTGGACCTGCGGCGGTCCGCCTGGGGGCGCCGAATATTGCGGTGGTGTCTGACCGGGGCCTTGTGGCTGACCCTGGTTGGGCGGAGGAGGAGCGGTTCCCTGCGGCGGCGTGTATTTTGGGCGGTTCTGGAGCTTGAAGTCGTCGCGGACGACGTAGAAGTTCTGTTCGGGCAGGTCGGCTTCGAGGAGCGCGCCCTCGCTGGTGTAGTAGAGCTCGACCGAGATGCCGTTTTGCTCACTCACGATAACGCTGGTGTGATGCGCGTCGATGGGCTGGCCATGAAAGGTGGCATGGACATCGGATTTAGCCGTGTACTCGGCAGGCACCAGCAGGCCGCTTTGCTTGGGGATGACAATCCACGTGGTGGCGGGATGCTCGATCGCGAAGTGCACCATAGCGGTGTAGGCTGCGGGGTCGAGATCGGGCAGCAGCGCCGTGTGCTGATGGCGGTCGAAGGTGTTGCTCGTGGTCTGTCCCTTGGCGTTAATGCTGACCTGGAACTGGCGGCCGGAGGGATCGGATCCGAGAGTGAAGGTGACCTGCGCACCGTTCACCGTGCCGGTGAGCTGATCGTGGACGATGTTAAGTCCGCTGTCGAGGCGATTGCTGTTGGTGAACGTGTAAGTGAACTTGGGCATCTTCAGGTCGCCATGAGAGTCGATCTGATAGCCGCTCGCCGCAGGGGTGACCGAACAGTCCGCGGAACCGACGGTTTTCCCGTCATTGGCTTCGACGAGGGTGAAGTGAGACTGGCCCGCGGGAACGGAGGGGGCCTGCGCGAAAAGGGCTCCCGCGAAAACGAAGGGAGCCACGGCAGAAAACAGGGTCAAGCGCATGGTTCGAGAAGACCTTCCTGCACTATTAGACACGGTTTTTGGGCGAAGGATGCGGTTGCCGGCCAGGGTCAATCGACCGGGCCGCCGCCACGGCGTAGGATGCGTGGACCGTCGGAGGTGGGCGTATGAGCAATCTGGAAGACGCGCGCAGGAAAATCGAAGCACTGAGGGAGCAACGCCGCCGCTCTGCTAACCCTGTACGTGAACGGCCGCAAGCGGACGATGCCCCGGTGCCGTCTCCCCCGCTTGCAGCAGATCCGGTGGCGCTCGCAGAAGACGACCCCCTGGGGATCGTTGATGACGATCCCATTCCGTCTCTTGAAGAGGACGAGGACCCGCTGGCAGTCGATCTTCCGCAGGTCCCGGAAGGCGACTGAAGGAGGGGCGATCACCACCATCCGACGCAAGCCAAAAACCGGGCTTGCAGGCCCCCGGCTTGCATGCGGTGCTCACCATCCCACCGATCAAGCGGCCTGGGCGCGCTCGACCGGTGTTTCGGGCTCCGAGGCCAGTTCCTCGAGGCTCTTGCCCTTGGTTTCCGGCAACAATGCCAGTGTCGTAACGAGTCCGAAAGCGCTGACCATTGCTGCACCGGATTCAGCCGCGAGCAGGCCGTGCCAGTGCATCAGGAAGGGAAAGGTGAAGACGCCAATGAAGCCGCCCAGCTTGCCCATGGCGGCGGCGATGCCGTGGCCGGTGGAGCGGACGCGGACGGGGAAGACTTCTGAGGGGTAGACGAAGGTGGTGGCGTTGGGACCAAATTCGGTAAAGAAGAAGCTGATGCCATAGATGACGACAAACGGGACGATCCTCTTCTCGATGTTGGGCACGAGGGCCATGACGGCAAACGCGACTGCCATCATGGCAAAGCCGAGAGATTGGATGATCTTGCGCCCGAGCCGATCCATGAGGAGGATGGCGCCGGCATAGCCGGGTGCAGCAAAGACAGCAAAGATGACGAGCTGAGTGAGGGTCTTCTTCAGCAGGCTGTCGTGCGCGCCGAGCGCGGAGAGCACGAGCGGGCTGGAGACCGTATTGCCGTAGTAAGCAAAATCCATGAGAAACCAGGCGAAAGAGACGCCAACGAGGCGTGCGAGGAGTTTGTTGTCGTTGACGAGGCGGTGGAAGCCGTCCCAGAACGAGACCGAGTGATGCTTCTCGTCGAAATGTTTGGCGCGCACCAGCTTTCCCTTGTCGTCTTCCTCCTGGCCTGAGGCGTGGAGGAAACGCGGCGTCTCTTTCAGATGGCGGCGCGACCAATACACGGCGAGGGCGGGAACGGCGCCGAAGGCGAGCAGGATCCGCCAGATGATGTCCTGGGGCATACGCGTGAGGAGGAGGGCTGAGGCGAAGAGCGGTCCCACGATGAGGCCGGCGGCCTGCATGGCGAAGACCATGGTGACCATCATGCCGCTCGAGGCTTTGCCCGCATATTCGCTCATGATGATGGCGGAGACGGGATAATCGCCGCCGATGCCGACACCGAGGATGAAGCGCAGCCCGATGAGCCACCAGATATTTCCGGCGAAGGCGCAGCCGATTGCGCCGGCAGCGAGGACGAGGACTTCGATACCGTAGATGCGTTTGCGGCCGACCATATCGGCGACGCGGCCAAAGAGCAGCGCGCCGAAGGCCGAGGCCAGCAGCGCCGTGGATTCGACCAGACTCTCCTCCAGCTTGCCGACGTGCCAGAGAGGCCGCAGCATGGTCATGACGACGCCGATGATGAACAGGTCGTAGGCGTCGGTGAAGAAGCCCATGCCGGAGATGAACATGATCTTCCAGTGCATGCCGGAGGGTTTGGCTTCGTCGAGTTCGCGGAAATTGGCGGCGGGGAAGGGGCGGATCTCGGCCACGCGGCACCTCGGGGTCCTGGAATCTGGCCGGCGCTGCTGATCGGCGGCGGACAGGGGCGGAGGCGACGGCGCGCTTGGGCGCTGGCCTGCAGTTCCTCCAGGAGAGATGGGGGCGAGCGTTAATGCCGGGTTACAGTCGCGTGAATTTGGCCTGGCGCGGAATTCGTTGCCCGAACAGAGAAGAATATCGTCTTCTGGCGCCGATGAGGCTCAATGGAACAAGCTGAGATCGATGGAGTTCGCCATGGCGGCGTAGCCGGAGTCTTTGGGATGCAGGTGATCGCCGCTGTCGTACGCGGGCAGGAAGACGAGCGGATGGGCGGGGTCGCTGGTGGCTTTATCGAAGTCGATGACGCCGTCGAAGGCGCCGCTGGTGCGGATCCAGCTGTTGACGGCTTCGCGGATCTGCTCGCCGCGGTCGGTGTAGTAGCCGGCGCCCTGATAAGGAGTCAGGGTGGCGCCGAAGACTTTGATGCCGTGCTCGTGGGCGCGGGCGATCAACTGGCTGAGTCCCTGCTCGAGGTCCTCGGCCGTGAGCTTGTAGTTGGGACGGTTGGGTTCGTGCAGGGTGCCGATGTCGTTGATGCTTTCGAGAACGATGACGTAGCGGACCCCGGCCTGTGCGAGGACATCGCGGTCGAAGCGGGCGAGAGCGTTGGGCCCGACGCAGGTGATGAGGACGCAGTTGCCGCCGACGCCTTCGTTGAGGACGGCGAGGTTCGCCGTGGCGGGATTGCCGGCGAGGCGTGTGGCGAGGTCGTCGGGCCAGCGATGGTTTTGATTGTCGGTGGCGTAGGCTCCGTCGGTGATGGAGTCGCCGAAGGCTACGACAGCTGCCGCGCTGGTCGCGGTGGGCGCGACGTCAATGCCACTCACGAAATACCAGGAGGAAACCGTGGTGGGCGCAGTGAGGATGGGGGCGCTGACTTCGTTGCCGGTCTGAATGTAGTTGATCTGCTGCGCGCTGGAGTGGACGGAGACGTTGCTGATCTGCTGGAGGGGCAGAAAGAAGCTGATGGTGACATTGGCGAAGGCGGGCGTGGCGAATTCGACGGCATCGCTGAGGATCGCTGCGCCCGGGGGGATGACGATGAAGGGCTGGCCGTCGAAGGCCAGGGCGTGCAGTGAGTTGGGCTGAATGGCGGATTCGCCGGCGCTGAGGGCGACGCTGGCGGCGTCGATGCGGAGGGGCTCGGTGCCGAATTCATTCGTGAAGCGCACCCGCAGCGCTTTGCCTGCGATGGAGGTGTGAACGATTTCGCGGAGAGTCGAATCGACGAGGGTGGGGATGGTGTGCCATGGATCGCCGCCAAAGGGGGAAGTGGCCCAGGTGCCAACCCAGCGCGCGGGATTGGCGGCGGTGGTTTGCGCGGAAGCGGTAAGCGAGAGGGTGGCGAGTACGGCGACGAGCGAAAGAAGGCGGCGGGCATGCGGCAGAGAAGCGAAGCGCACACAGCGCATCAGGAGCGTTCCTCCAGGAAGGTTGGGATTGGGAGGCGGGATCACGGGAACGGTCCATCATAAATGCCGCTGGTGACAGAAAGGCCCTTCCTGCGGTTGAAACGGCGGAAAGGGCCTGTGAGATGGGGATTATCCGGGGACGGTTACTTCTTCGCCTGCTCGAAGCGCTTGTTGATCTCGGCCCAGTTCACCACGTTCCACCAGGCGGCGAGATATTCCGGGCGCCGGTTCTGATATTTGAGGTAGTAGGCGTGCTCCCAGACGTCGTTGCCGAGGATGGGGAAGTGGCCCTGGGAAAGCGGGCTGTCCTGGTTGGCGCTGGTGATGATTTTCAGCTTGCCGTCCCAGATGAGCCAGCCCCAGCCGGAGCCGAACTGCTTCGCGGTGGTTTCGTTGAACTGCTTTTTGAAATCCTCGAAGCTGCCGAAATCTTTCTTGATCTGCTCTCCGATGGCGCCGGTCGGCTCGCCGCCTCCGCCGGGCTTCATGATGACCCAGAACATGGAGTGATTCACGTGGCCGCCGCCGTTGTTGCGCACGGTGGCGCGGACATCTTCGGGCACGCTGTTCAGATTGCGGAGCAGGTCCTCGGCGGAGTGTTTGCCAAGGTCGGGGTGCTTCTCAATGGCGGCGTTCAGATTGGTCACGTAAGCCTGGTGATGCTTGTCATGGTGCAGGTGCATGGTCTCGGCGTCGATGTACGGCTCGAGTGCGGAATAGTCGTAGGGAAGAGGTGGGACTTCGTGTGCCAAAGCATTCCTCCTTGCAAAATGTGAGTGGTGAAATGTCTGAGGGGGTTGTGCGGGCCGGTTTCGAGGACGATGCAGGGCCCACGCCGTTTTCGCCCTTCGATCATACTGGATGCGCCAGCCTGGTTGCAGGGTGCAGGCGGGCGATTCGATTTGGGGAATGGGCTGACCTGAGGGTGGGATTATCCTTTTCCACGCTGCGTCTTTTAAATTGTCAGAAGGGTCGTTGCCGGGTCCGATGGGAATTTCAGGACAGGCCTGTGGCGACGATCTGCTGACCGGCTGCGATTCTGTTGCATCGAAGAGAAGAACCGACCTCCGTTGGCTCCATCCTCAATCACGCGAAGAGAGCTGCTGAAGCGCGCCGGGGCCACGGGTGCGCTTGCTCTGGGCGGTTCGGCGCTGGCCGCCGCGCAGAACCAGGCGCAGCCTCCGAAGGTGAAGCCGGGGCAGGAGCCGAAGCCGGAGGCCCAGGCTGCGCAGCAATATCCGCACCCGCCGGGCGTATTCATCAATCGCCCGCTGACGCAGATCACCAACGCGGCGGAGACGCTGCTGGACGATCTGGAGGGGCGGGCGAGCGACTTTTTCTATAACGAGGCGAGCCCGCGCACCGGCATGGTGCGGGATCGCGCGCCGGTGGCGGGTCTCTCCCTCAGCCGGGTTTCGAGCATCGCCGCCACCGGATTCGGGCTGACGGCGCTGTGCATCGCGCACAAGCGGAATTACCTGCGTGCCTTCGACTGCGAGCAGCGCGTGGAGAAGACGCTGGCGTTCCTGCTGGAAGACTGCCCGCACGAACACGGATTCCTCTACCACTTTATCGACATGGAAAGCGGGCAGCGGATGTTCGGCAGCGAGTTGTCATCGATCGACACAGCGCTGCTGCTGTGTGGAGTGCTGACATGCCGGCAATATTTTTCCGGAAATCCGCGCATCGAGGGTTTGGCGACAACGTTTTATCGGCGCGTGGACTGGGAGTGGATGCTGAACGGCGGGCAGACGCTTTCGATGGGATGGCTGCCGGACCAGGGTTTTTTGAAGCATCGCTGGGACATCTATTCCGAACTGCTGACCATGTATCTGCTGGCGATCGGCTCGCCGACACACTCGATCCCGGCGACGAACTGGAATGATTTGCAGCGGCCGGTGGTACAGTTTGGCGGTCTCGACTACATCAGCGGCGTGGCGCCACTGTTCATTCACCAATACGCGCATGCGTGGTGCGATTTTCGCAATGTCGCCGATCTGCATGCCAACTACTTCACGAATTCGATTGCCGCCACGCGCGCGCACCAGCTGTGGTGCCTTACCGAGGGCCGGAGATTTCCCTGGTTCGACCAGAATCTGTGGGGCATCTCGGCTTCGGATTCGCGTGAAGGTTATCGCGTGTGGGGAGGGCCGCCGGCGATGGGTCCGCTGGATGGCACGCTGGTGCCGTGCGCCGCCGGCGGATCGGTGGTGTTTCTGCCTGCCGAGTGCACCCATGTGCTGCTGAGCATGCGGGACCAGTTCAACGATAAGGTCTACACGCGCTATGGATTTGTTGATGCCTTTCAGCCGAAGGCGAGCTGGTTTGGGCCGGATATTCTGGGGATCGATCAGGGCATCACCATGCTGATGGCGGAGAATCTGCGCACGGGGTTCGTGTGGGAGCAGTTCATGAAGAACCGCGAGATTGCCCACGCCATGAGCGAAGTCCAGTTCCATCCCGACCAGGACACGATGGCGCAGGTGATGTAGGGCAGAACGCGTGATCCGCTGTCCATCTATGATGTTCTGCGGAGCGAATCATGCGCATTGCGACTTTTCTGGTTGCCAGCCTTCTCTTTTCCAGAGGTCACGCTTTTGCCCAGGGAACAAACCCGCTTTCCCCGCTGCCACCGGCGGGTTTTCAGTTCACCGGATCCTGGGACTGCGAAGGTTCATTTCGCAACAAACAGCTTCACAAATCCTCCTTTACCGGCGCGGTGATTCTGGACGGGAAATGGATCGAATTGACGGAACAGGACGTTCAACCTGCGACCGGATACGTTGCTAAGTATCTAATCGGTTATGATCCGGCGGGAAAAAAGCTCGTCGAATTCGACGCGAACAACTTCGGCGCCGCTGTTTATTCCAGCATGGACGGATGGAAGGACAACGTGCTCACGATGACTTCGGCTGTCACGGAGGACCCCGGGGCGCCGTACGCAGCCAACCGATTCATTTACTCCATCGCGGGAAGGGACAGCTTCACGGTGGACTGGCAGATCAGCAGAAAGGCCACAATCGACTGGATTCAGTCGGATCACCTCGGGTGCAGTCGAAAATCGAATGGCTAAATGACGCGGCGAATCGAGTGTTGATGCGCGCTTAATGCGGAACAGAACAGATTCAGAGAGAATGGCTGACGCATGACGGATGTGACTTCGCGGTACAAATGGATCGAGGGTCAGGGACCCGCCTTCGGGGCGCCCGGGCTTGAACCGCGCTGGACTTCGAGCGCCAAAGATGCGGTGGGCACCGCGTATGCAGCGTCGAGCAGAATCTGGTTCACCATCTCCCACGGCATCCTCAACGAGATTTACTACCCCACCATCGACCGGCCCCAGATTCGCGATATGCAATTCCTCATCACCGATGGGGAGACTTTTTTCCACGAAGAGCGCCGCGATCTCATCCACGAATTCGCATACATCGACTCGGACGCGCTCGCGGTTCGGTCCATCAATCGCGACCGCGAGGACCGTTACTGTCTTACCCGCGAGGTCATCGCCGATCCGCACTACCCGGTGGTGCTGGTTCATGTGCGCATCGAAGGGGACGAAGAACTGCTTGCCCGTCTCCGCGTCTACGCCCTGCTGGCCCCGCATCTGGAGGGCGGCGGCAGGGGCAACAACGCGCGCCTGGTGGATATGGCCGGGAAGCGCGTCGCTATTGCCTGGAGAGACGACGTGTCGCTGGCTATGGCCTGCACCGGCGGCTTCAGCCGCGCCAGTTGCGGCTACGTAGGCTCGAGCGACGGATGGCAGGACTTGCGCAACAACTTCCAAATGGACTGGGAGTTCGGTTCTGCGCTCGACGGCAACATCGCTGTCATGGGCGAAATACCTGCGGCGCACATGCGCGATTTCATGCTGGCGATCGGCTTCGGCGAAGGCCATCATGCCGCGCTCACCTGCACCCTGGGCTCACTCGCCGTGCCCTTCGAGCGCCATCTCTCGCGCTTCATCGAGCAGTGGCATCGCGCCGCCACGCCCCAGCACATGGCACGCCACTCCGGCGACGGCGGCCGCCTGCTGCAGATCAGCCACAACGTGGTGCTGGCGCATGAAGACAAAACCTTCGCCGGCGCCTTTATCGCTTCGGCGTCGATCCCCTGGGGCTACGCCAAAGGGGATGACGACCTGGGCGGCTACCATCTGGTGTGGACGCGCGACATGGTCCAGACCGCGACAGCGCTGCTGGCCTGCGGCCGTACCGAAACCGCCTTGCGCGCCCTGGCTTACCTTGCGTGCACGCAAAAGCCCGACGGCGGCTTCTCACAGAATTTCTGGGTCAATGGCGAGCCCTACTGGACCGGCATCCAGCTCGACGAGGTTGCTTTCCCGATCATCCTCGCCTGGCGTTTGTGGAAACTGGATGGGCTCGGCAACTTCGAGGTCTTTCCGTTCGTCGAGCGCGCCGCAGGATTCCTGGTTCGCTACGCACCCGTCACGCAGCAGGAGCGTTGGGAAGAAATCGCGGGCTATTCGCCATCGACCCTCGCTGCGGTGATCTCCGGGCTCATCTGCGCCGCCGACATGGCGCGTGCGCACGACGCGCCGGAGCTAGGGCATTTCCTCGAAGAGCACGCGGACTGGATCGAGAGCCACCTCGAAGACTGGACCGTCACCAACAACGGAGTTCTGCATCCCGAGGTCAAGCGCCACTACATGCGCATCCGCCCGCCGGAATGCGGCGATCCTTACGCGCATGAAGAATGCGGACGCGAGATAGTGCACATCAACAACATTCCTCCCGGCGAAAAGTCGGAATTCGAAGCGCGCGAGATCATCGACGCGGGTTTTCTGGAGTTGGTGCGCTATGGCGTGCGCTCTGCCGACAATCCACTCATCGTCGACTCGCTCAAGGTGGTCGATTACGTGCTCAAAGTAGACACCCCGAAAGGTCCGTGCTGGCTGCGCTACAACCACGATGGTTACGGCCAGCGCCCCGACGGCGGGCCATTCCTCGGCTGGGGCAAGGGCCGCGCCTGGCCTCTGCTCACCGGCGAGCGCGCCCACTACGAGCTGGCCGCGGGCCGCAATGTCAATAATCTGATCGAGACCATCGAACGCTTTGCCTCCGACGGTGGCATGCTCCCCGAGCAGATCTGGGACGAACCGAGCCGGAATGGCCTTGTGCTGGGCGGTCCGGCCGGCTCCGCGATGCCGCTGGTCTGGGCGCACTCGGAATATCTCAAGCTCCTGCGATCGACCTACGACGGTCAGGTTGTCGACCGCATCCCCGTCGTCGAACAGCGATACGCGCAGGGTAATCACCCACCCAGTCGCATCGAAGTCTTCAAGGTGCTGCGCCGCCAGATTCGCCAGATTCCGGCCGGCAAATGTCTGCGTATCACCTCAGCTTCGCGCTTTCAGGTCACCTGGACCCCTGACAACTGGAAGACGACCAATGTGCTTGACAGTACGCAACTGGGCTTCGCCGGCTCCTATGCCGATCTGCCCACGACGCCAGGGCAAAGCGGCGCGCTTTCCTTTACTCTGTTCTGGCCGGACGAAATCCGTTGGGAGGGCCGCAATTTCGACGTCGCCCTTGAGTCGTGAGACGGACGAGCGGTTTGCGTCATCCAAACATCAGAGCGAAAATCAGGATTGAGTGTCCGGTTGTTCCGCACTGTTCCCAGGCAAACCCAGGAGGAGAGACGAGACTATGAACGAACTCGACCAGTTGTCGATTAACGCCCTGCGGTTCCTTGCCGTCGATGCGGTGGAAAAGGCGAACAGCGGTCACCCCGGTGCACCTCTGGGCGATTCGCCCATTGTGTATCTGTTGTTTCACAAGTACATGCGCCATAATCCGAAGCACTCGAAGTGGACGAATCGGGACCGTTTCGTGCTCTCGAACGGGCATGCATCGGCGATGCTGTACAGCGTGCTGCACCTGACCGGATACAACCTGACGATCGAAGATTTGCAGCAGTTCCGGCAGTACGGATCGAAGACGCCGGGACACCCGGAGTACGGCCACGCCGATGGGGTTGAAGTCACGACGGGGCCGCTGGGGCAGGGATTCGCGATGGGGGTGGGCATGGCGATGGCGGAGAGGCATCTGGCCGCGGTGTATAACCGCCCAGGCTTCGACGTCGTGGACCACTACACCTATGGGCTTTGCGGCGACGGTGATCTGATGGAAGGCGTCTCGCACGAGGCGGCATCGCTGGCCGGAACGCTGGGGTTAGGCAAACTGATTTACCTGTATGACGACAATCTGATCTCGCTCGACGGGCCCACAGAACTGTCGTTCACCGAGGACAGGCTCAAGCGATTCGAGGCCTATCACTGGCATGTGCAGATCGTCGAGGACGGCAACGACCTGGAGGCAATCTCGAAGGCGATCGAAGCGGCGCAGGCCGTGAAGGATAAGCCTTCGCTGATCGCCGTGCGAACCGTGATTGGATACGGCAGCCCCAAGGCTGGTACCAACAAGGTTCACGGTGAGGCACTGGGCGCCGAAGCGGTGAAGCAGACGAAAAAGAACCTGGGCTGGCCGGAGGACAAGACTTTCTATGTTCCCGAAGATGCAGCGAAGAACTGGCTGCAGGCGGTGGATCGCGGTGCGAAGCAGGAATCCGACTGGAACGCGCTGTTCGCGAATTACCGGAAGGCGTTTCCGGAGCTGGCCGCGGAATACGAGCGCGTGCAGGAGGGCCGCCTGAAGGATGGGTGGGAGCAGAGTCTGCCGCAATTCCCGGCGGACGGCAAGCCAATGGCGACGCGCAACGCGGGGAACGCGGTGATGAACGCGTTTATCAAGGACGTGCCTGAGCTGCTGGGTGGTGCGGCGGATCTTTCGACTTCGACCAAGACCGTCATTAAAGACAGCGATAACTTCCACCTGGATCCGGCGGGAAAGAACATCTATTTCGGCGTCAGGGAATTCGGAATGTGCGCCGCTGTGAATGGCATGGCCGTGCATGGCGGAATTATTCCTTACGGGTCGACGTTTTTCGTCTTCTCGGATTATGCGAAGCCGGCGATCCGGCTGGCCGCGCTGATGCAGTCGCATTCGATCTTCGTGTTCACCCACGATTCGATTGGGCTGGGCGAGGATGGCCCCACCCATCAGCCGGTGGAGCACCTGACCATGCTGCGCGCGGTTCCGCATCTCACGGACTTTCGTCCGGCGGATGCCAACGAGACGTCGGCTGCGTGGGGACTGGCGCTGGAGCGCAAGGGGCCTTCGTTCATGGCGCTGTCGCGGCAGGATCTGCCGCTGCTCGATCCGGTGAAGCAGCGGGTTTTTGAAGGCGTGCGTCACGGAGCTTACGTCGTCGAGCAGGGCGGCGATTCGCCCGATCTGCTGATGGTCGGAACCGGTTCGGAGTTATGGCCGGCGATTCGCGCAGCCGAGGAACTCAGGAAAGAGGGGATCGTTGCGCGGGTCGTTTCGATGCCGAGTACGCATATTTTTGATGAGCAGTCCGACAACTACAAAGCATCCATCTTCCCCGATCATCTGCCGAAGCTGGCCATTGAAGCGGGCGCGACGCTGGGGTGGTGGAAGTATGTGGGCCGCGATGGAGACGTGATCGGCCTCGATCGCTTCGGTGCGTCGTCTCCGGGAAAGATCGCTCTGGAGAAGCTTGGATTCGGCACGGATAACGTCGTCGCTCGCGCCCGGGCGCTGGTGGAGCGCGCGCGCAAGGCCGAACCGGCGATGGCAGGGAAATAAATCATGAAACTGGTGATTGCAGCGGATCACGCAGGGTACCCGCTCAAAGAAGAGGTTCGTGGTTACCTCGAACGGCTGGAGCACGAAGTAGTCGACCTGGGTGCATTCAGTACTGAGCCTTCCGATTATCCGGACTTTGCCGAGGCGGTGGGGCGCGCGCTGCAGGCGGGCCGCGCCGAACGTGGCATTCTGATTTGCGGCAGCGGCGTGGGCGTTTGCGTGGCTGCCAACAAGATGCCCGGCATCCGCGCCTGCATGTGCCACGATCACTATTCAGCGCATCAGGGTGTGGAGCACGACAACATGAACGTGCTGGTGATGGGCGCGCGGATCATCGGCCAGGAGCTGGCATTCGATCTGGTCGCGGCGTTTCTGGATGCCCGTTTCCAGTCGCAGGTGGAGCGCTTTGTGCGCCGGCTCAATAAAGTGAAGGCGATCGAAGCTCGTAACATGAGGGAAACAGGTAATCCGTAAAATCGACGAGTCACAAGGGCCCCAGGCTTTACAGCTTCCTCACCACCAGTCACCAACCCTTGGAGATGCCATGGACGGCATCAGCACCATTTTGTGGGATGTGGGCGGCGTGCTGCTCACCAACGGCTGGGATCGCCAGCAGCGCGAGGCTGTGCTCACGCACTTTGGGCTGGATCACGCGGATTTCGAGCGCCGCCATGCCGAGGTCGATCAGGCGTGGGAGCGGGGCGAGATCAGCGTGGAGGAGTATTTACGCGCTACGGTCTTTTTCCAGCCCCGCAGCTTTACCTCTGCTGAGTTTCTTGAGGCGATGCGCTCGGAGTCGGCGGTGCTGGCCGACAGCGGGCTCGGAATCCTCCGCCAGCTTGCGGCATCGGAACAATATGTGCTGGCCACGGTTAACAATGAATCCCGCGCCATGAACGAGTATCGACTGAAAAAGTTCAATCTTCTCGATTCTTTTGATGCTTTCTTCAGCTCGTGTTATCTGGGACTGCGCAAGCCCGACCGGAAGATCTATCAGCTCGCGCTCGATGTGCTGCAGCGCGATCCCGAGCAGGTGGCTTTTATCGACGACCGCGCCGAGAATGTGGCAGCCGCGAGTGCGTTGGGGATTCACGGCATCCGTTACGAGGGATCGGCCGGGCTGGCTGCCGAACTGGAGCGGCTGGGGGTTTCGCTCGCACAGGATCGATTTCTGAACGTGCGAGAGGCCTGAAGACTTTTGAAAGCGTCGGAGAACCGCGGAGGAAGAACGATGGAACTCGGAATTATCGGGCTGGGAAGGATGGGCGGCAACATGGCCGAACGTCTGCGGCTTGGCGGGCACAAGGTGGTTGGTTTTGATTTCAGCGCCGAGGCAGTCGAACGGCTCACCGACTCCGGATCGACGGGCGTATCGACGCTTGAAGATCTGGTGAATCACCTGGCTGTGCCGCGCGCCATCTGGCTGATGGTTCCGGCGGGCAAACCGGTGGACGAGACCATTGCAAAGCTGAAGCCGCTGATGCAGAAGGGTGACACGTTTATCGACGGCGGCAACTCAAATTATCAGGACAGCCAGCGCCGATACCACGAACTTAAGGCGGAGGGATTCAACTTCGTCGATGCAGGGACGTCGGGCGGCGTCTGGGGCCTAAAGGAAGGATACAGCCTGATGATCGGTGGCGATGATGATGTGGTCGAGCGCCTGTATCCGATCTTTGAAACGCTCGCGCCCGCCAAAGACAAGGGTTGGGGACACGTTGGGCCGGCCGGCGCAGGGCATTTTGTGAAGATGATTCACAACGGCATCGAGTACGGAATGATGCAGGCCTTTGCCGAAGGCTTCGCGATTATGGAGAAGAAGGCCGAACTGGATCTCGACCTTGCTGAGATCGCGCAGATCTGGCGCTATGGAAGCGTGGTCCGTTCCTGGCTGCTGGATCTGACGGCCGATGCGCTCAGGAAGAATCCTGAACTGAAGGGGCTGGAACCGTATGTCGAAGATTCGGGCGAGGGCCGCTGGACGGTGTTCGAGGCGATCAATCTGAACGTCGCCGCACCGATCATCACAGAGTCGCTGCTGCGCAGGATTCGCAGCCGCGAGGAATACAACTTCACGGATCGCATGCTCGCCATCATGCGGAATGAGTTTGGCGGCCACGCGGTGAAGACTGAAAAGGAAGAGGCGGCGTAGAGGAGTTCCTCCGCCGCTCATTGCCGAAAGGGGTATATCGATGGCAACCACGGAAGTCAGAATTTCTCCGGAGGACGTCAAACAGGCAGCGGCCCAGGTGCAGGAGCGCATACCCGAGCCGTGCGTGGTGGTCATTTTCGGAGCCTCCGGCGATCTGACCAAGCGCAAGCTGCTGCCGGCGCTCTTTCATCTGGAGCAGTCGGGTCTGTTGCCCGGGCAATTCCGCATCGTGGGCGTGGCGCGCCGTGATCTGGGTGAGAGCTTTGCCGCAGATATGCGCGAGGGGATCATCGACTTCGGTGGGGTGGAGAAGGGTGCGGACAAACTGGATGAGTTCGTCAAAAAAATCGGCTACCACGCGATGGATTTCGACAACGACCAGGGCTACGCGGCTTTGAAGAAACTGCTGGACCAGTACGATCGCGATTACGGCACGCGCGGCAACCGTCTTTTCTATCTTGCCACCGCGCCCGAATACTTCGCCGACATCGTGCACCGCCTGGGCGAGCAGGGGATGGCGAAGCCGGAAGTGGGAAAGGCGCGCATCATCATCGAGAAGCCGTTCGGTCACGATCTGGAGAGTGCGAAGGAACTGAACGACGACGTCGACACGGTCTTCAGCGAGAGTCAGATTTTTCGCATCGATCACTATCTCGGCAAAGAGACCGTCCAGAATGTGCTGGTCTTCCGCTTTGCCAATGGCATCTTTGAGCCGATCTGGAACCGTAATTTCGTGGACCACGTTCAGATCACCGCGGCAGAGAGTATTGGCATCGAGGGGCGCGGGCCGTTTTATGAGAAGGCCGGAGCGTTGCGCGATGTGGTGCAGAACCACATGATGGAACTGTTGTCGTTCGTGGCGATGGAGCCGCCCGCCAGCTTTGCCGCCGAGGCGGTGCGGAGAGAAAAGATCAAGCTGTGGACCTCCATCAAGCCGATCAATATTTTCGATTGTGTGCGCGGCCAGTATGGACCGGGCATCGTCGACGGACAAATGGTCAAGGGTTACCGTGAAGAAGATCGTGTTAACCCCAAATCCCAGACGGAGACTTACGCCGCGATCCGCCTGGAGATCGATAACTGGCGCTGGGCGGGAGTTCCGTTCTATCTTCGCGCCGGGAAGCGGCTCGCGGCTCGGGTCACGGAGATTACAATCCAGTTTAAGCAACCGCCAATGTTACTTTTTGGCGCGCACATGCACG
>Ga0210398_10001796_pt1 | contig 21569 bp, 20 predicted proteins | sample IncBWC4OmetaG_FD_161047 | JGI IMG/M metagenome (GOLD analysis project Ga0210398, IMG submission 161047) | Forest soil microbial communities from Barre Woods Harvard Forest LTER site, Petersham, Massachusetts, United States - Inc-BW-C-4-O | ecosystem: Environmental > Terrestrial > Soil >...
CGAAGTTCTCCTGAATCCGGCGGCCGTCAACAGAACCAGCGGCGCGCACAAATCGCTCGTCTACGCCCGGGAAGTCTTGAGCATTGACGGCGCGCTGGCCCCGCAAATTTCCACCTTCCAGCATCACTTCATCGCGTTCACCGGCGTGATCGACGCATCGCTGGAGCAGACCGACGCCGACGCGACGCAGCCGCAAAACGAAAAGTAATGAAACAGGGTGGCGGAATAACGCGGCCGCCTCAAATCTGTCCACCACGCTTTCAAATACAAAAATGTTTGTGGGTCACGGCCTGCCTCGCCGGCAGGCGGCTTCGGCCGTGACACTGGGCGATGACAAATCCCGGCTTTAGCCGCTGACTGGCGCGTTGGCTTCAACCGCTCCCTGGCATAGAATCGACGCATGGCCCTCGCCCCCTACGCGATGGATGTGGGGCAATCGCGCGGCCGGCGTTATCCCCAGCCGCCTCATCCCTACCGCAACGACTACGCGCGCGACCGCGATCGCGTGATTCATTCGCGTGCCTTCCGCCGCCTGGAAGCCAAAACGCAAGTTTTCACCACGCGCTTCTCCGACCACTTTCGCAACCGCCTGACGCACACCCTGGAAGTCGCGCAAATCGCGCGCACCGCCGCGGGAGCGCTCGCGCTCAACGCCGATCTCGCCGAAGCTCTGGCGCTGGTGCACGACATCGGTCATCCACCTTTCGGCCACGCCGGCGAGCGCAAGCTGGATGAATTGCTGCGCCCGCACCGAGACAGCTTCGATCACAATTTGCAGGCGCTGCGCATCGTCGAGCAGTTCGAGCAGCGCTACCTGGATTTTCCCGGCCTTAACCTGACCTTCGAGGTTCGTGAGGGCATCGTCAAACATTCCCGGGACTACGACCCGGCGCAATTCCCGGCGCTCAGCGAGTATCTGCTGGACCAGCGCCCGCCCCTCGAAGCGCAGCTCATCGATTTCGTGGACGAAATTGCCTACAACACCGCGGACCTCGATGACGGCTACGAAGCCAAACTGCTCACGATCGAGATGATTTGCGCGGAAGTGCCGCTCTTCGCGCGGTTTTACGAGGAAGTCGAGCGCGGCTATCCGCAGGGTCTGGAGAAATTGAAATTCAACGAAGCCGCCAAGCGCCTGCTCGACCATCTCGCTACCGGATTGATCGAAAACACGCGATCGGCCATCGCGGCCTCCGGCGCTCGCAGCGTCGAAGACGTGCGCCGCGCCCCGCGACGCCTCGCGGGCTTTGACGGCGCGCTGGCCGCCGAAAACGCCGCACTCAAGAAATTCCTGCTCGCGCGTCTCTACAACAGCCCTGCCATCATTGCCGATCGTGAGCGCTCCGTCGAGGCCTTGGCCGAGCTCTTCGAATATTACGTGGCGCGGCCCGAAGCGATGCCCAAGTTCTATGCCAGCCTCGCTCACGAGGCTCCCCGCCAGCGCGTGGTCTGCGATTACATTGCCGGCATGACCGACCATTTCCTTCTGCGCCAGCACGCCGAGCTTTTAGGCGACGCTTCCGCCCGTTCCGCTCACTCCGATTGAGCGCGGTCCGCCATTGGGTTTTCCTCGGCTATAGCAAGCTTGATCGCCAACGGGAAGCCCTGGATCGCACCGCCCCGCAACACGATGTTCTCGCGCCTACGGGCAAATTTAATTTTGGTCTTCACTCCTGCCCGAACAAATTGCGCGCTGCCCGTATCTAATTCGCCGCACGCGCGACGAACCGCCGGGCCGCTTCCTTGACTTCACTCGGGCGCGATCTATAATTGGATGCGGGGAGAAGTTTCAGGGAGCCCCGCGCTCGTGGTGATTACCAAATGTTTCTAGACGTCAAAGAGCTGGCGGTCCGCAAACTCCGCATCCGGAAGAGCTATGCCCCGGGAACGGTGGACTACCGCACTGGAGACTTCCGGCAGGTGGAGCCGCTCGAGGTGCGCGCCACCGCAGAACTCGTCGAAGGCCAGATTCGCGTCACCGGAGAGCTGCATACCAGGCTGGAAATGGTCTGCGCCCGCTGCCTGGAGCCGGTCCATGAGGACATTGCCCGCGAATTTGACCTGTTTTATAAGCCTCTGGCGGCTATCACGAAGGAAGAAGAGGAGCGCCTGAAGCTGGACGACACGGAAATCGCATTTTTCGAGGGCGAAGGCATGTTCCTGGCTGACGTTCTGGCCGAACAAGTCCTTCTGGCCCTTCCCATGAAGGCCATCTGCCGCAGCGATTGCCGCGGGCTGTGCCCGCAGTGCGGTGTGAATTTGAATAATGAGGAATGCCGCTGTGAGTCCCACGCAGCCGACCCGCGTATGGCGCCTCTGTCGCGTCTGAAACTGGACTGGTTCAAAAAGCAATAGGAATATCAGGGGAAACACCATAGAATGCCTCATACCATTGGGGGCTAAGAGAAGGAGTTTGTATGCCCAATCCTAAACGCCGTCATTCCCACGCGCGCAAGAACAACCGGCGCGCGCATGATTTTTTGAAAGCACCCGCCCTTGCCAAGTGCCCCAACTGTCATGAAATGAAACAGCCGCACCAGGCTTGCCCGCACTGTGGCTATTACAAGGGCCGGGAAGTCGTGGACACCGGGACCTGACGCCCGGAGAACTACTGCCCTTTCGCGCGTCCCCTGCCGGAGCTGGAATGATCACCATAGCTTTAGATGCGATGGGTGGAGATCATGCGCCGCGCCCTGAAGTCGAAGGCGCCGTGCATGCCGCGCGGGAGTTGGGCGTTCGAATGCTCCTCGTGGGCCTCGCTCCTGATTTGAAGAGAGAGCTGGCCAAGCATTCCCATCGGGGCTTGCCCATCGAGATTGTTCCCGCCTCCGAAGTGATCACCATGGAGGACTCGCCCACGCAGGCGTTTCGCAAGAAGAAGGACAGCTCGGCGCATGTGGCGGCGCGGTTAGTGCGCGACGGCAAGGCCGACGCCCTCGTCAGCGCCGGAAACACCGGCGCGGTGATGGCCGTGGCACGATTCGGGCTGGGCACGCTGCCTTCGGTGGATCGCGTGGCGCTGGCGGCCCCGTTTCCGACCTCGCGCGGCGGGACAGCCGTTTTGCTCGATGTCGGCGCGAATGTGGATTCGAAACCCGCGCATCTGGTGCAATTCGCGGTCATGGGCGAAATTTACTACCGCGCCATCTTTGGCACGCGGCGGCCCCGAGTGGCGCTGCTCTCGATCGGCGAAGAAGAGTCTAAAGGCAACGAATTGACCCGCGAGGCCTTCGGCCGGCTCAAGGTCTCGCCCTTGAACTTCATCGGCAACGTCGAAGGCCGGGACATTTTCAATGGCTCGGTGGACGTCATCGTCTGCGACGGCTTCATCGGCAATATCGCCTTGAAGATCAGCGAGGGCGTGGCGCAGCACATTGCGGTGATGCTGAAGGAGGCTCTGCAAAGCACCATCAGTTCGCAGGTCGGCTATGTGCTCTCGCGCAAGGCCTTCAGGAGCTTTCGAAAGAAAATCGACTACTCGGAATACGGCGGCGCACCCTTGCTGGGGGTGAAGGGCGTGACCGTCATCGGACACGGCAGTTCCAACTCCCTGGCCATCAAGAATGCGGTGCGAGTGGCCACGGAATTGGCGCGCGGCGGGGTCAACGAACGAATCGAACAAGAACTTGCCACCCTCCCCGTCCCTGTGGAAGCATAAGCAGCGAAACGGCGGCTCATTCAAATGGGAAAATTGGCGTTTCTGTTTCCCGGGCAAGCTTCTCAATACCCGGGCATGGGCAAGGAACTGGCCGGGAACCACCCGGAAGCCCGAAGTGTGTTTGACGAAGCGGACCGCGCGCTGGGATTCTCGATCTCCGATCTTTGCTTTAACGGAAGCGAAGACCAGCTCAAACTGACCGCCAATACGCAGCCGGCGATCCTGACGGTGTCGGTGGCAACGTATCGCGTGCTCGAGCAAAATGGAATTCAGCCGGCCTACGTCGCGGGACACAGTCTGGGCGAATATTCCGCGCTGGTGGCGGCCGGTGGGCTGGAATTCTCCGACGCCGTGCGCCTGGTCCGGCACCGCGGGGAATACATGCAGTCGGCGGTGCCCGAGGGCGTGGGTGCGATGGCTGCAATCCTGGGACTCGCGCCCGCTCAAGTGGCGGGAATTTGCCGTCAGGCGGCCGACGGGCAAGTCGTCGCGCCTGCCAATCTGAATTCTCCCGAGCAGACCGTAATATCCGGCCACGCCGAAGCGGTGAAACGCGCGGTGGAGCTGGCCTCGGCGGGCGGCGCCAAGCGTGCCGTGATGCTCCCGGTTTCCGCGCCATTTCATAGCGCGCTGATGAAACCGGCGGCCGAGCGGCTCGAAGTCGATTTGCGCGCCACCATGTTTCATCGCCTGCGCGTCCCGCTGGTGAATAACGCGGATGCCGAGCTCACCAGCGACGGCGACGAAGCGCGCGAGGGGCTGATCCGCCAGGTGACCTTGCCGGTGCGCTGGGAAGAGTCCGTGCGCGAGCTGATCGATCAGGGCGTGAACACTTTTGTTGAAGTCGGACCGGGCCGGGTACTCACGGGCCTCTTGCGCCAGATTGACCGGTCCATCCACGTCTTCAACGTCGAGGATGAAAAATCCCTGCGCGGCACGCTGGAAAAGCTGGCGCAAGCGCAGTCGGAATCCGCGGAAGCCTAAGTAGGACAGGCTTAGAGCCTGTCTGGTTTTGACGTTGCGCTGACCGCGACGCAGGCCAGAAGAAGACAGGCTCAAGCCTGTCCGACAAATCCATGTTCAGCCTCAAAGATCGAGTTGCCCTGGTGACCGGCGCGTCACAGGGAATCGGGCGCGCCACCGCGCTGGCCCTGGCACAGGCGGGAGCGCGCGTGGCGGCAGCGGCCCGCAACGCTGAGAAACTAGCGGGCGTGGTCGCTGAAATCGCCGCGGCCGGCGGCGAAGCCCTGGCGGTGCGAATCGACGTGGCTGACGCCGAACAGGTGAAGGCTGGCTTCCGGCAAACCTTGGAGAGATTCGGCAAGCTGGACATCCTGGTGAACAACGCCGCCATCACCCGCGACGGCCTGGCCGTGCGCATGAAGGCGGACGATTGGGATGCCGTCCTGCGCACCAACCTGACCGGCGCGCACTTTTGCGCGCAGCAGGCTCTCTCCACCATGATGCGCGCCCGCTACGGACGCATCATCAATGTGACTTCGGTGGTGGCGGAGACAGGCAATCCCGGACAAGCCAACTACGTGGCCGCCAAAGCCGGCCTGATCGGCCTGACGCGCGCCCTGGCTCTGGAAATCGCTTCCCGCAACGTTACCGTGAACGCGGTAGCCCCGGGCTTCATCACCTCGCCTATGACTGACCCGTTGCCGCAAACCGCGAAGGACGCCCTGCTGGCGCGTATCCCACTCGGCCGCATGGGGTGCGACGCAGAAGTCGCCGTGGCCATCGTATTTTTGGCGAGCGAAGAGGCGGGCTACATCACGGGCGCCGTGCTGGACGTAAATGGCGGCCTGAGAATGGGATAGTTCAAGTGGGACAGCCGCTCCTAGCGGTCCGCGGCGGCGTATGGAACTGTCCCTTCCAGAGCGGAGTTGACCTGCGGCGTAGCCGTAAATAGAATGTCGAGTGCTCAAATTGAACACCCAAATTGCGAAATAAGAATTCACACAAGCCGGACAGAGCGCTTATCGGAGGCAAAACAGAATGGCCAGTGTCGATGAACGGGTAAAGCAGATTATCGTGGAACAGCTTGGAGTCGATGAAGGCGAAGTGACCGCCACCGCTTCCTTTGTGGACGACCTGGGCGCGGACTCCCTGGACACGGTCGAATTGGTGATGGCCTTCGAGGAGGCCTTCGGGATCGAAATCCCCGACGAGGACGCGGAAAAGATCGCCACCGTCAAGGACGCTGTCGATTACATCCAGAAACACGCCAAAAAGTAGCTCAGGGGCTATGGCAGAACCGTCAGGCAGGATAACCAGGAGAGATTGGAACCATTGAGCCGTCGGGTTGTGGTGACAGGTGTCGGACTGGTATGCGATCTCGGAATCGGTACCGATGAGGTTTGGAAAAATCTCCTGGTCGGGAAAAGTGGGATCCGCGCCGTCACGCACTTCGATACGACCGGTTTTGATTGCAAGATTGCCGGGGAAGTCCGCGACTTTGACCCCCTCCACTGGGCCGAAAAAAAAGAACTGAAGAAGATTGCACGCTTCATCCAGATTGCGCTGGCCTCCACCGATTTCGCCATGCGCATGTCTGAACTGAAAATCAGTCCGGACATCGCCGAGCAAACCGGCGTGTACGTGGCCAGCGGAATCGGCGGATTCGACGTAATCGAGCGCGAGCACTCCAAGCTCTTGCAGGGCGGTCCCGGGCGCATCTCCCCGTTTTTCATTCCCGCAGCCATTATTAATCTCGCGTCGGGTCACATTTCGATTCGCTACGGCGCCAAGGGGCCGAATTCGGCGACCGCCACGGCGTGCTCGGCGTCGGCGCACGCCGTCGGGGATTCCTTCCGCCTGATCCAACACGGCGACGCCGAAGTGATGATTTGCGGCGGGTCGGAAGCTGCTATCACTCCGATGGGCCTGGGCGGGTTCGGGGCGATGAAAGCTCTTTCGACGCGCAACGACGACCCGGAGCGATCCAGCCGGCCCTTTGACGCCGACCGCGACGGATTCGTGATCGGCGAGGGCGCGGGAATTCTGATTTTGGAATCGCTCGAGTATGCCGAGCGTCGCGGCGCAAAAATCCTCGGGGAGATTGTGGGCTACGGGATGTCTGGCGACGCCCATCACATCACCGCGCCTGAAGAGAACGGCGACGGCGCCTACCGCGTGATGCGCGCGGCCATTCGCGACGCGCGGATCGAGCCGCACGAGATCGGCTACGTCAACGCTCACGGCACTTCCACGCCGCTGGGTGACGCCATCGAAACCAAGGCCATGAAGCGCGTCTTCGGCGAATACGCCAGGAAAGTCGCCGTAAGCTCGACCAAATCCATGACCGGGCATCTTCTGGGCGGTGCCGGAGGCCTGGAAGCCGGAATCAGCATCCTGGCTTTGCGCGACCAGATGCTGCCGCCCACGATCAATCAGGAAAAGCCCGACCCGGAATGCGATCTGGACTACGTGCCCAATCACATGCGCAAGGCTGAGATCCAGTACGCGCTCTCGAATTCCTTCGGTTTTGGCGGGACCAACGCCGCGCTGCTGTTCAAGCGCTGGGAGGGCCGCTAGGTGGCAGCAACGGTGTTGTAGCGCCAACCCTGGTTTTGGGGTCGGCAGCGTAGAGTCGAGTGGCCCGCGCCTTCGAAGGTGAGTTTGCAACCCCAATGCCCGCCTGAAAAGAAAGGCGGGCGCTACACGCAATATTCCCTTTTCCATTTGAGCAAACGCGGTGCAGAGATCCCTCGCGTCGCCCGGAATGGCGGTAGAAAATAAACTTCCAGCGAATCCGCGAATTCAAACACGGGAAGTCGATCGCAGGAACGTGAGGAACGAATGAAGATTGTCGCGTGTGTCAAGCAGGTGCCCGCCAAGGACGCTCCCCTGGTCATTTCCGGCGACACCTGGATCCGCGAAACGGACATCGGCTTTGAGATGAACGAGCCGGACAGCTACGCCCTCGAGGAAGCGTTGCGGCTGAAGGAAAAGCATGCGGGAGAAGTGATCGCGCTGTCGATGGGCCCGGAGCGCGTGAAGCAGACCATCAAGGAAGCTCTGGCCAAGGGCGCAGACCGCGGCATGCACATCGCCGAGGAAAGGGCGTACACGCTCGATCCGCTGGGCGCAGCGAAGTTGCTGGCGGCGGCGATCGAGCGCGAAAAACCCGACCTGGTGCTGACGGGCTTGCAAAGCGAAGATCAGGGCTTCGGCCAGACCGGCGTGCTGCTCGCGGAATGCCTCGGCCTGCCGCATGCCACCATCATCATGCAGATTGACGCGCAGGGAAGTGGCCTGCGCGTGAAGCGCGAGCTTGAAGCCGGCTGGTTCCAGTGGGTCGAGTTGCCGCTGCCGGCGGTGCTGACCATCCAGTCCGGCATCAACAAGGTGCGCTACGCCACGCTAAAGGGAATCATGGCGGCGAAGAAGAAAGAAATCACCACCATCGCGCGCGAGTCGCTCGGTGTGAAGCACGAGCCGACGCAGCGCATCGAGCGCATCTACGTGCCGTCCAAAACGAAAAAGACAGAGTTCATCACCGGCACGCCGAAAGAGGCTGCCGCAAAGCTGCTGGAAAAATTAAAGCACGAAGCGCGGGTGTTGTAGCGCCCGCCTTTCTTTTCAGGCGGGCATCAGCAGTGCTTGCCTCAGTCGTTAGGGCGAGGACCGTCGAAAATGAACATTCTCCTCATCACCGAGCAGCGCGACGCGCAGTGGAACAAGACCAGCTTTGAGACACTGGCCGCGGCCCAGCTGATTGCCGCGCAAACCCAGGGCCGCCTCGCCGCAGTGGTCATCGGCAAGGGCGTTTCGGCTTTGGCCGGGGAACTCGCGGCTTCGCGGCTTGACGAAGTGCTTCTCGTTGAACACGACCTCCTGGCGGCGTACACGCCCGACGGCTACACCGTCGCCCTCAAGCAGGCAATCACGCAGGCCAAGCCCGATCTGGTGCTCCTGCCACATACCTACCAGGTGCGTGACTTCGCGCCCAAGCTGGCTGCCTCGCTCGGCAAGGGCATGATTGGCGACTGCGTCGGCTACCGCCATGAGAACGGCAAGCTGATTTTTGTGCGGCAGATGTTTCAGGGGAAGACTGCGGCGGACGTGGTGTTCGAAGGCGCGGCGCCGTGGTTTGCCACCTTCCAGGCGGGCGCATTTCGCGCCGATCTGGTGGCGCAAGGCGCGACCAAGGCCCCGGTTACCCCGGTTTCCGTGGATTTGAAACCGGACCAGATTCGAACAAAGCCGCTGGAGCTGTTCCGCGAAGCCAAGCAGGCCGTGGACCTGACGCAGGCGCCCATCCTGGTGGCCATCGGGAGGGGCATCAAAGCGCCGGAAAACATCCCCATGGCCGAAAAGCTCGCCAAGCTGCTCGGAGGCGAACTGGCCGCGTCGCGCCCCATCTGCGACGAAGGCTGGCTGCCCATGGACCGCCAAATCGGCAGCTCCGGCCAGACCGTCGCGCCGAAGCTGTATCTCGCCCTCGGGATCAGCGGAGCCATCCAGCACGTGGTGGGGATGAAAGGCTCGCGCACCATCGTCGCCATCAACAAAGACCAGAACGCCCCGATCTTCGAAGTCGCCGACTACGGCATCGTCGGAGACCTGTTCGAAATCGTTCCTGCCCTCACCGAAGCCCTTGAAAAATCGAAGGGCGCTTAGTCTTGCCGGTGCCCTCTGCTCGAACCGTAGTCGCTGAGCCAGCGGGAAGATTTCTGTACTACACTCCACACTCCGCTCTCTCACCGATGCTGGAAATTCTCCGCATCTGGGTGACCTCCTTTTGCGGCGCATTGAGAAATCCGCGTTAGAGTCCAAATCCCGCGTCGACCCCAACTTTGGTCGCAACTACAGAGGTGGAGACTTCCTTTTGTCGCGCAAGGATGTTCCTTCGAATGTGATCCGATTGTGCGGCGGTGAAAAGAAGTTTCCCGTGGGAGCCAAGTTCCAGCTCGCGGGGACTCCACCTTGCCTTCATCAATCCAGATGGAGTGTGTGCATTTTCGCCCAACAGTAAATGACCGAGCTCATGCGCCGCCCCCAGACCTAAAAGAGTTTCCAGGGACACCGAGCACTGTCGGGCGATACTCGTGGCCTGATGTATGGAAAGGTACGCCACGTCACCGTTCCTCCCACCGGAGGGAACCACGGCAACGCCCATGTCGATCTCCCGAAGGTTCGGGCTTAGAGGTTGGATCTGGTCAATGAGATTCATGACCAGGCCCACCGTGGTAGGCTGTCCGGCACACCCAGGCTCACGCTGCTCCGCGATGATCCCAAAATTGCAATTGACCCAGACCACTTCTACTCCTGCTTCGCGCAGAATCCCTGAAGTCACTTCCTCCGCACGCATCAATGTTTCCTGCGACATTTGGACATAGTCATGAACGTGCACGACGATTTCCGGCGTCGACGTGCCATCTGCGATGCTCACAGACTGTCCAAAGAGTGGCCTGGTGGAAATCAACAACAGACTCAAACCAAGTAAGGTTCTGAAGATTTTTTTCACGGCGCTCACCTCCGCAAGATTGCCTTGCTGCGCCGAGATTGGTTCAGGCGGGGAAGTACCTCAATGCACTGAGGGTGATACGGAGGCGATTCGTTGGTTACGAGCCATCTAATTGAAAATGAGGAACTTGGTTATGGTGCGTTGCGGCCGGGTGTACACGACGCGAAACCGTGGAGTGACTATTGGGCGGATCCGCGGAGCAACGTGTGTATCGATTCGGAGGGTTTGTATTCGATCCCCTCGCGGGAGAGCTTCGCAGACAGGGCAGAAAACTCAAAATTCAGGGACAGCCGGTGGAGATTCTCACCATGCTGTTGGAGCGCCCGGGCGAGATTGTCGCTCGGGAGGAGCTTCAGAGGAAGCTCTGGCCTGAGAACACCTTTGTAGATTTCGAACACAGCCTGAACGCAGCGATCAAGCGGCTGCGGGATGCGCTGGGCGATTCCGCCGAGGCGCCACGATATGTGGAAACGCTGGCTCGGCGGGGGTACCGATTTATTGGAGTGGTTGATCGTCCTGAGGAGCCGGAAACACAAGCGAAGACCAACGAGCCAGCAATTTCCTCCGTCGCATTGCCTGTCGGCCAAACCATCTCGCACTATCGCGTTCTGGAAAAACTCGGCGGCGGTAGTATGGGTGTCGTCTACAAAGCCGAGGACACGCGCCTCGGCCGCTTCGTCGCTTTGAAATTCCTGCCCGAAGACGTTGGGCACGATCCTCAGGCGCTCGAACGATTTCGGCGCGAAGCAAAAGCAACCTCGGCGCTGAATCATCCCAACATCTGCACCATCTACGATATCGGTGAAGAAGCGGGCCGGGCCTTCATCACCATGGAGTTTCTCGAGGGGAAAACTCTAAAGCACATCATTACCGGCCGCCGAATGGACCTCGAACAACTGCTTCACGTTGCGATCGAAGTCGCCGATGGGCTCGATACGGCGCACGCGAAAGACATCGTCCACAGGGACATCAAGCCCGCCAACTTGTTTGTCACCGAGCGCGGCCACGCCAAGATTCTGGATTTCGGCCTGGCCAAGATGAGTTCCGCAAAGCAGGCGTCCAGTAGTTCTGCCAACGAGGTAACACTGGAGGTGGACCCGGAACATTTGACAAGCCCTGGTAGCGCGGTCGGCACGGTCGCTTACATGTCCCCGGAACAAGCGCTAGCGAGAGACCTCGACCCGCGCACGGATCTATTCTCGTTTGGAGTGGTGCTCTACGAGATGGCCACGGGAGTGCTTCCGTTTCGCGGGGAAAGCTCGGCCGCTATCTTCGACTCGATTCTGCACAAGGTGCCGGTGGCTCCGGTGCGGCTGAATCCGGACCTACCGCCCGATCTGGAACGAATCATCAACAAGGCGCTGGAGAAGGACCGCAATCTGCGGTACCAGCATGCCTCGGACATGCGGGCGGATCTGCAGTGCCTGAAGCGGGAAACGGATTCGGCACGCACCGCGAGTCTTGTCGCCGCCGACGAGCCGGGAGCAGCCGCAGCTGAGCCGAGCGGAAGGCGCAAAGCGGCGAGCTCGGGTGTGGAGTCTGATGCGACAGAGCGCCGGCGAAGGCTTGACTGGAAGATTCCAGTTGCTGCTGTCGCGGTGGTCGCTGCTTTGATTTCGGGCGGCACGTACTGGCGTTCCCATCGGGCGAAGCCGCTTACGGACAAAGACACGATTGTTCTGGCCGACTTTGCAAATAGCACCGGCGACGCCGTGTTCGATGACACTCTGAAGACGGCGCTCACGGTTTCCCTCAACCAGTCGCCTTTTCTGAACGTGCTTTCGGACAGCAAGGTGGCGTCCACGTTGAAACTGATGGCTCGCCCGGCAAGCAGCCCGCTGACGCCTGAAGTAGTTCGCGACCTGTGCCAGCGGGCCGGCAGTAAGGCGTACATTGCGGGATCGATTGCAGGGCTGGGCAGCCAGTACGTGATGGGACTGAAAGCGGTGAACTGCGCGAGCGGGGACGTGCTGGCACAGGAGCAGGTTACGGCCGAGGCCAAGGAGAAGGTGCTGGAAGGGCTGGGACAGGCAGCCACCAAGCTGCGCGGCGAGCTGGGCGAATCCTTGGCCTCCGTCCAGAGATTCGACGTGCCGCTTGACGAAGCAACCACCTCTTCCTTGGAAGCTCTCAAGGCCTACAGCTTGGCGGTAAAGGTCTCCAACGAAAAGGGAGCTCCCCCAGCGTTACCTTACGCCCAGAAGGCGATTGAGCTGGACCCGAGCTTTGCCATGGGATACAGGGCAGTAGCAAGCGCCTACTTCACTATGGTTGAACTGGACCGGGCCAGCGAGTACATCAGAAAGGCGTTCGAGTTGCGCGAACATGCCAGTGAGCGGGAAAGGCTGGCCATAACCGCAAGCTACTATGACATCGTGACGGGGGAAACGGAGAAGTCTGTCCAAACATACCAACAGGAGATCGCGAGTTATCCGCGTACAGCTGCGCGCGCGTATAACGGCCTCGGCAACACCTACTCCTATCTAGGGCGGTACCAAGAGGCAATTGACGCTTATCGCCAGGCGATCCGCGCCGATCCGGACTCTGGCGCTGCCCATAGCAATCTCACCAACAGCCTCATGGCCGTGCAACGCTTTGACGAGGCCCGCCAGGCGGTTCAGGAGGCGCACGCACGAAAGCTGGAGGATTTAGTGTTGCACAGTGCGCTTTACGCCATGGATTTTCTCAAAGCGGAGTCTCCGGGCATGGCCGCAGAGCAGAAGTGGCTTACGGACAACGTTGACGCGGAAACCTATGGGCTTGCGCTGGCTGCCGATTCCGAAGCCTACGCGGGTCGTGTGGGCCAAGCGCGCGAACTGACCCGACGGTCGGTCGAAGCCGCCATCCGCACGGACAACAAAGAAGGCGGAGCCATTTGGTCCGAGAATGCCGCGATATGGGAGGCTGCGTTGGGTAATCCAGCGCAAGCCAGGCAAGCGGCAGCTGATGGGCTGAAGCTTTCTCCCTCGAGTCAAGGTGTTGGTGTCGAAGCGGCCCTTGCCTACGCCATTGCGGGAGATACGGCCAGCGCCGAATCCATGTCGCAAGACCTGAATAAACGTTACCCACTGGGTACCCAGATACAATCGCTGTGGCTGCCCCCGATTCAGGGCCAAGTAGCCCTCAACCGGAGGAATCCCGCGGAAGCGTTGCACGAGCTGCAGCCCGCGACGGGATCAATCGAGCTGGGGCAGTTTGTGTTCTTGAACAATCTGTCCTGTCTATATCCCACGTACATTCGCGGCGAGGCGTATTTGGCGGCGGGGCAAGGCAAATCCGCCGCGGATGAGTTTCAGAAGATTTTGGACCATAGCGGCATCGTCTGGAACTGCTGGACCGGTGCGCTGGCTCATCTGGGGCTGGCGCGGGCCAACGCGCTGCGAGCCAGATCTTCACAAGGGGCCGACGCCGATGCGGCCCGCGCCCGAGCGCTCGCTGCGTACAAAGATTTTCTCACGATTTGGAAAGATGCCGACCCCGGCACGCCCGTCTTGAAACAGGCTCAGGCCGAGTTCGCGAAGCTTCAGTAATCTGTGCAAACCGGCGCTCCAAAAACTCCTACGAGCGCCGGCCAATTCCCGATAAGTAAGGTGGTCTCAAGACACCTTCACGAGCAGACAGAAACGCGAATGACGCTCTACCAGGGTGGCCACGTGGCTGTTGCGCGCCCCGCGCAGCAGATCGCCCTCCCAATGACCAGAAACTCGCGATCTTCGACTTCCGCAGGCCCTTCGCGGATGGAGATGCCGTCGACGATCCGGCCTTGGGAGTGTCCGTGAGGTGACATGAAGGCGATTCGTTGACTGCGTGGCATCTAATTGAAAATGAGGAACTTGGTTATGGTGCGTTGCGGCCGGGTGTACACTACGTGAAATTCTGGAGTGACTATGGGCGGATCCGCGGAGCAACGTGTGTATCGATTCGAAGGGTTTGCGTTCGACCCCCTCGCGGGAGAGCTTCGCAGGCAGGGCAGAAAGCTCAAAATTCAGGGGCAGCCGGTGGAAATTCTCGCCATGCTGCTGGAGCGCCCGGGCGAGATTGTCACTCGGGAGGAGTTTCAGAAGAAGCTTTGGCCTGAGAATACCTTTGTAGATTTCGAACACAGCCTGAACGCAGCGATCAAGCGGCTGCGGGATGCGCTGGGCGATTCCGCCGAGGCGCCACGATATGTGGAAACGCTGGCCCGGCGAGGATACCGGTTCATCGGGGTGATGGAGCGTCGGCAGGCCATCCGGCCCCGAGTCCCTTCGGTGGCGGTGCTGCCATTCGCCAACCTCAACGCCGACGCGGAGAACGAATTCTTTGCCGACGGAGTCATCGAGGACGTAATCGCTCACCTGGCCAAGATCCGATCCCTTAAGGTGATCTCGCGCACCTCGGTTATGGCCTACAAGAAGGGCGAAGGCAGCCTGCGTGAGATTGGGGAAAAACTTGGCGTTGCGACGGTGGTCGAGGGCAGCATCCGGCGTGTCGGAAACCGGGTGCGTATCGTCGCGCAACTTGTTGACGCGGTCACTGACGAGCTCATCTGGGCAGAAACCTACGACCGCGACCTCACCGACATCTTCGGCATCCAGTCTGACGTGGCGCTGAAGATCGCAACTGCACTGCGGGCCCAGCTCTCCAATGATGAACGTGCGCGCGTCGCCCAGCGTCCCACTCAGAATTTCGAGGCGTATGAGTTCTATATTCGGGGGCGCAACTCGTACTATCGCTTTACCGACGAGGGCTTTCGGCGCAGCCTTGTCGACTACGACGCTGCCGTTGCCCGTGATCCTTCTTTTGCCCTCGCTTGGGCAAGCATCGCCGCGACTTACACTGAGATTTGCTCCAGTGGTTTTCCCGGCAGCTTGCCCGAGGATACGATCAGAAGCGCCAGGGCAGCTGCTGCCCGGGCGTTAGAGCTTGACGATCAACTGGCAGAGGCCCACAGCATTTCGGCCTTCATCCGTTTCGGTTTCGACTTTGATTGGGTGGGTGCCGAGCGCGAGTTCCTAACCGCGATCGAGCTCAGCCCCAGTAACGCCGAAGCCCATGCCCACTACAGCTGGCTGTGTCACTCTCTGGAACGGCACGACGACGCCTTGCGGGAGGTGCGGCTGGCGCGCGAGCTCGACCCACTTTTGGTTCAAACCGATGTCGCCACAACGTTGTTACGCGCTGGGCGGTTTGACGAAGCACTGGAAGATGCGCGGAGCTCTCTCCGCGATGTTCCTGCATCGCCCCGGGCCTACTCCACTCTCGGTTGGGCCCTGATCTTCCAGGGTGAGCATGCGGCAGGCATCGAATCGCTCGAGCGGGCATCATGGCTCGCGTCCAACTCCACGCTCTTCTCGGCGCAGCTTGGGCAAGCTTGCGCGATTACCGGCAATGTCGAACGAGCAAGGAATATCCTGCAACAACTGCACGATCGCGCGGCCCGCGAGTTCGTCTCGCCTTACCACTTTGCCTATGTTTATGCAGGCCTCGGAGAGGCCGATGCAGCAATGGACTGCCTGGAACGCGCCTTCGAACGGCGCTCGGGTGCAATCTACGGGATTAAAGGCTCATTCCTTTTCCGCAACCTGCGCAGCCATCCCCGATTCAAATCGCTGCTGCAGAGGATGAATCTTGCATAGACTTGTAGAAATTCGTGTAGTGCCGATGCTCCCGCGCCGAGCACTGTCTGTAAGGTGGAATCGCCTGATTACGCGGTTAGTTCCGATCTGTTTGCCATCCGCACGACGCGTGGATATCACGGTCCACACGGAAGTAATCCGCCAAAGACAGCCGGGCTCTAAGATTGGACCGAAGAGAGCTGCTCGACGCGGCGAATTTCCGGGAAATTCCACGCCCATAGCGCCGTGATGATCAGCGTGCCTACGCCTCCCAGGATGACGGCAGGGACGGTGCCGAACCATTGCGCAGTCAGACCGGATTCGAATTGTCCGATTTCGTTGGACGCGCCGATGAAGATCATTTCGACGGCGCTCACGCGTCCGCGCATCTCATCCGGCGTGGCCAGCTGCACCAGCGTCGAGCGCACCACCACGCTGACCATGTCCATCGATCCGACCAGCATCAGCGCCACCATGGACAGGACCAGGCTGCGCGAAATGCCGAATAGAACCGTGAACGCGCCAAAGCCGGCCACGCACCACAACATGGTGGCCCCGGCGCGCCTGCGGAACGGCCGGTGCGCCAGGAGCAGCGCCATGCTGCCCGCGCCGATTGCTGGCGAGGCTCGCAGCAGCCCCAGGCCCCAGGGACCGGTGCGAAGAATATCGCTGGCAAAGACCGGCAAGAGCGCCACCGCTCCGCCTAGAAGAACCGCGAACAGGTCCAGCGAAATGGAGCCGAGGATAAGCTTCTTTTGCCCGATGTAGCGGAGTCCCGCCAGGACGGACTTCACTGTCACGGGCTCTCTCGGTCGAGGCTTCGAGCGCAGCGTGATCTGCGACATGAGGAAGGCGGCTCCGAGCGCAGCCAGCATCGAGGTGGCATAGACGGCTGCAGGCCCCCGCGCAACGGCGTAAATAAAGCCGCCCAGCGACGGGCCCAGAATCGTGCCGCCCTGGTTCACGGAACTGTTCCAGGCAATGGCGTTCTGCAAGTGTTCCTCGGGAATGATCTGCGGCAGCAGCGAGCGGCTGGCGGGATTGTTGAAGGCACGCACGACGCCCAGCAGAACTACCACGATGTAGAGAGGGTAGACGGCGCGCCGGCCGCCGATCGTGGTGAGCAGCAGCAGGGAAGAGCACACCGCGAACCCCGCATAGCACGTCATCAGGAGCTTGCGCCGGTTAATCGTGTCGGCGGCGTGCCCGGATGCCAGAAACAGCAGAATGCCGGGAGAAAACTGTGCCAGGCCCACCAGGCCGAGGTCGAGGGGGCGGTGGGTAATGTCATAAATTTGCCAGCCGACCGCAACCGATTGCATCTCCAGGCCCGCCACTACCAGGAATCGCGCCAACTGGTAGAGGGAAAAGTCAGGGAAGGTGAAGGCAATGCGCCCGTTGTTGGGGGAGTTCCCGGTTTCGGCCATCAGAGCTTTCTACTCTGCCATAAAAAACGAAAATGCACGAGGACAGTCATGACCAATAATCGAGCCGCTTATGTACATGTTTGAGTGTTTATGAATACAGCGCGTGTTCAAGAAAAATCGGCTTTCGCAAATTCGTCTGCGGGTAGTATATTAGTAGTATGAAAGAGAAGACTTCTATCACACTTTCTTCGGAACTGATTGCCAAGGTGGACCATGCCGCCGGGTCCAGACTTTCCCGGTCGGCCTTTATCGAAAGCGTGCTCCGGGCCTACTTCGGGGAGCAGGCCCGCAGGAAAATTCACGAGAGGGACCTGGAGCGGTTGAACGCCGCCGCCGACCGCCTGAACTCCGAGGCGGAAGACGTCCTTCGTTACCAGGTGCTGGATGAGTGAGCGCGGGAAAGACGCATGAAACGCGGCGAGCTGTATCGAGTTCGCAAGCCCACAGGAGACCCGAAGCAACACCGCATCTTTGCGATCGTCAGCCGCCCGGCGCTCGTCGAATCGCGATTTTCCACCGTGGTCTGCGCTCCCGTTTTCAGCAGAGGCGAGGGCTTGGCGACTCAGGTGGCGATCGGCCCGGAGGAGGGGATCAAACATCCGAGTTGGATCATGTGCGACAATCTCGTCAGTATCCGCAAATCGGACCTCGCTGACTACGTAGGCTCACTCTCCGACGCAAAACTGGCCGAACTAAGCAACGCGCTCAAGATAGCCCTCGATTTGATTTGATCGCGATCCACCGGCATCCGAGCAAACTAAACGGGGCCCTGCAGAATCTTATCAGTGTCAGCATGTCCGGCAATCGCCTGCCGCGGAAGGCTTGCGGCGGGCCGGGGCAATCAGTTACCGTCTAGGATCGAGGATGAGCGCCGACCCAACGCTCGTCGTTCAATCAGGGAGGACGAATGATGAAGCGAACCGGGATGGCAATTTTGGCGCTTGTGCTGTCGGCTGGCACTGTGAAAGCGCAGCAGGCGCCGGCCAAGGCCCCTGCGGCCCCGCCGGCCAAGGCGCCGGCAGCCTCGCCCGCGGCAGGGCAAGCAGCGCAACCGCCGGCGGCCAAAGCGCCGGACTCTCCGTTCAAAACCCAGAAGGAAAAATTCAGCTACGCCATCGGCATGGAGATGGGCAAGGGTGTGAAGTCGCAGCAGATCGACGTGGACCCTGACATCGTCATGAAGGGGCTGCGCGACGCGCTGGCGGACGGCAAGCCGCTGATGAGCGAAGAGGAGATCCGCCAGGTGATCACCGAGCTGCAACAACAGATCCGCCAGAACCAGATCACCGCGGCCTCGGATAACAAGAAGAAAGGCGACGCCTTCCTGGCGGAAAACGCGAAGAAGGACGGCGTGGTATCCCTTCCGGACGGGCTGCAGTACAAGATTCTGGCCGCCGGGCAGGGCAAGAAGCCGGCGGAATCGGATACGGTGTTGTGCAACTACAAGGGAACTTTTATCGACGGCACGGAGTTTGACAGTTCGGCCCGTGCCGGAAGGCCGGTGCCTTTCGAGGTGAAGAACGTCATACCGGGATTCCGGGAGATCCTGCAGCTCATGCCCGAAGGCTCGAAGTGGCAGGTATTTATTCCGTCCAATCTGGCCTATGGCGAGCGCGGAGCGGGCGGCGGCGCCATCGCCCCGAACTCGGCGCTGGTTTTTGAGGTTGAGCTGGTCAAGATTCAAGGGCCGGCGCCCGTAGTGAATCCTCCCTCATTGGGAGGGGCGTCTCCCCAGACCGGCCAGCCACCTGCCGGTCAGCCGGCGAAGTAACCAAAAACGAAGCCGCGGGGACCTTCAAATGGCATCCGCATTTATTTGTGAGGGGATTCGAACGCCGATCGGCCGCTACGGCGGGGCGCTGGCACAGGTGCGCACGGACGACCTAGCCGCGATTCCTTTGAAGGCGCTGCGCGACCAGCTTCCGAAGAGCGATTGGGAATCGATTGACGAAGTGATTTTCGGCTGCGCCAACCAGTCCGGGGAAGACAATCGCAACGTGGCGCGCATGGCGCTGCTGCTGAGCGGCATGCCCGTGGCCGTTCCAGCGATGACCGTGAATCGCTTGTGCGGTTCGGGGATGGAAGCGGTTTCGGTGGCGGCGCGGGCGATTGCCGCGGGCGAGATTTCGCTGGCCATTTCGGGCGGCGTCGAAAGCATGAGCCGCGCGCCGTTCGTGATGCCCAAGGCTTCCACGCCGTTTCCCCGCAATCCGGAAATTTACGACACCACCATCGGCTGGCGCTTCCCGAATCCGCGCATGATTGAAATGTATGGCAACGCATCGATGCCGGAAACGGCGGAGAACGTCGCCGAAAAATACAAGGTGGACCGCGCGGCACAGGATTGCTTTGCGCTGCGCTCGCAACAGAAGGCGGCCGCGGCGCAACGGCGCGGAATCTTCGCGGAGGAAATCGTTGCAGTGCAGGTCCCCGGGCCAAAGGGAACGGTGAAGGCCGTTGCCGAGGACGAGCATATCCGGCCGGACACGACTATCGAGGCGCTCTCCAAATTGCCCACTCCTTTTCGCCAGAACGGCACGGTGACCGCCGGGAACGCCTCCGGCATCAACGACGGCGCCTGCGCGCTCTTTGTGGCGTCCGAGAAGGCCGCGGCGAGTTTCGGCTTGCAGCCTATCGCGCGCGTGGTGGGAGCAGCCACCGCCGGCGTCCAGCCGGACTGCATGGGCGTCGGGCCGATCCCTGCGGTTCGAAAGCTGCTTGCACGAACGAAGACCACGATGGACGACGTGGATGTGTTCGAATTAAACGAGGCCTTTGCCGCCCAGGCGCTGGCTGTGACGCGGGAGCTCGGCCTGCCCGACAACAGCGAAAAGGTGAATCCGAACGGGGGAGCGGTCGCTCTGGGGCACCCGCTGGGGATGAGCGGGGCGCGGCTGGTCTTGACGGCTGCGCGGCAGCTGCGGCGCGTCAAGGGGCGCTATGCGCTGGCGTCCATGTGCATCGGCGTAGGGCAGGGGATTGCGATCCTGCTCGAGCGTGTGTAATGGACGGTCGCGGGGTCCTGTTAGTCGCAGTTGCTCCAATAGCAAGTCCCCGCCAAGATCTTATAGAACCCCACAGACTGAAGTCTGTGCTACTGGCGCTTCATCCGCGCGACGCATTCCTCCAAATGTCTGTGCATTTCGTCTGCGGTGCCGTGGCCTATTCGGCCGTGGCCGGGTAGGACCCATTCGAAGGTGTAGGCCAGAAGTTTTTCCATGGAGCGCGTCTGTTCCGTCCAGGAATACCAGCAGACATCGCGGAAGGCCGTCAGCGTTTCGCGCTCCGGCGACCACGCCAAGTGATCCCCGGTGAAGAGGACCTTGTTGCGATAGAGAAAGAGCTGATGGCCGCGCGTGTGCCCCGGCGACGGAATGAGGTGGAGATCGTCGTCGAGGCGCAAGGGTGCTGCGCCGGCGATCACCCGCTCGATACCGCGCGAGGCGGCGCCGTCGGCTTCGTGCATGACGCGCGGGCAGTGAAAATGGGCGGCGAATTTGGCGTGGTCGGCGATGTCGTCGCGATGCGAGAGAAGCATGAGGCGCACGCCGCCCATTTCTTCGATGCGCTTAACGAGGGGGCTGTTGAAGCGCGGGGAATCGACGAGGACGTTTCCACCTTGCTCCTCCGGACGCACGATCAAGTAGGACCACGCGCCAAAGCTTGCCTCCGAGTTGAAGCCGCAGTAGTACACATCGTCGACCACGTGCGCGGGAAACGCCGCGACGCCGGGACGCGCGCTGCGGTGCCCGGCGCTGCCGATCGAGGCGGTAGGGCAGGCGACCAGAGCCATGAGCGCGCGATGCAGTTGCCCCGGATTTTCGGGCTGGTGGTACACGCTGGACTGGCCGCCATGGTCGCGAAAGCTGGCGGGCGCAATCTGGCGGCAGGCGTCGCAATCGATGCAGCTTGCGTCCACGTAGAATTCGCCTTCGACGTTTTGCGGTAGCCGCTCAGTAATCTGCGCCATAACGAATTTGATTCCTTCCGGCTCCGGTCGGTCGCAACTTCAGGACGGCTCGGATACGGCGAAGCAAAGCCCCCAACGGGCCGGCCTTCGCTTCTTTCAGGGTGAAAGCCTGTCCTACCTGAAAATACCTTATAATCCTTGCGCTCTGAAAGACCCGCGCTACTGAGTGTCCAGTTACTGAAGAGGTGAGGCGTTGGCGGCTAAAGCGAATCGCGCGAAATCCAAGGCCCGCGGCAAGTCTGCGGTGGCGGAGAAGGCGGTGGTGCGGCCGAAGAAGAAGCTGAAGGTGGCCATTGCCGGCTTTGGGACCGTGGGGCGGTCCGTCGCGAAAGTGCTTTGCCAGGACGCGGGTGAGGCGTTTGAGTTGACGCATATTTTCAATCGCAACGTGGCGCGCAAGAAAGTGGACTGGGTGCCGGCCGGCGTGCGCTGGACGGAAAAT
>Ga0210398_10001798_pt1 | contig 21550 bp, 15 predicted proteins | sample IncBWC4OmetaG_FD_161047 | JGI IMG/M metagenome (GOLD analysis project Ga0210398, IMG submission 161047) | Forest soil microbial communities from Barre Woods Harvard Forest LTER site, Petersham, Massachusetts, United States - Inc-BW-C-4-O | ecosystem: Environmental > Terrestrial > Soil >...
GACGTGCTGGGCGTTGGGCTGAATGCCCGGCTGGGCGACGTCATCGACCATCGAAAACACGAATACGTTTTGGAAAAAGCGCTCCATCAAGCTTTTCAGCTCCGCGCCAGTGCGCCGATAACTCCTGGCTTGACTGCGCGCGGAACGTGGATTGTCGGCGGCGAGAGCACCGGCTTGCGGCGGCTCTTCCGAAAGCGGCGATTGGTGCTGCGCCGAGCGGCACGCGATATCCGGGCGAGGCATCGCAGCCGCAAGGGCGACGGCCGCCTCGGCGCCGGGGGCGTGCCGGGCATCCGATGGGATGTCGGCCCGGGCGCCATAGGATGGACTGCCGATGAGCAGAAAATCGAAGTCGCGCGACAGCGAATCGCGCAAGTTGCGGACGAAATCATCCTCGTCGTCGCGGGAAATGTATTGCAGGAAGTCGATGCAGTAGGCCGAATCGGCCTGTCGTGTCAGCGGCTTCGCCACGATGTCGTGCAGCCGGGCTTCAAACTGCCATTCGTCCTGAAAACGCCATTGCAAATCGCCGACGACCACCGGCCGAGGATCGAATAAGGTCATTTTTCGCGACTGTTGCAGGATCAGCCGCGTCCCCGCCGGGTTGGCGCAGCCATATTCTGCGACGTCGTGCCGGACGCCCATCAGCGCGGCAACGAACCGATAGCGCGCGAGATGCGAGGCCAATCGGGCTTGGTCGTCTTGCCAAAGGCGGCTCGCGTGCAAGCTCTGCGTCGGCAGGCCGACCGGCATTTGCAGGGCTTCGCTGGGCGCCGGCGGTGGCCGTGCCGCCGCCAGGCCGACGCGCGCGAGCGCTGCTTCGCGCGCGAACCGCACCGGGTAGGGTGCAGCCTCTTCCGACGCCCGCAGCGTCAGGCACACGCTCGACCAAGCGCCCAGCGGCGGGGTGCTGCTGCTGCGTACGGTCCCATTGGTGACGTAATTGGCGAGCGCCGCGGGCAAGGCAGCCGCGGCCAAGAGCGGTGTCCGGCCGATTCTTGCCGCCAGCCGCAGCATCGCATTGCGAACGATCTCACGGCGCGGGGTCAGCTCGACGTATTGGATATCTTCGATCCAAATCGACCGGTTCAGCAGCCGGCCGGCCTGCGCGGCAAAATTCCGGCTGAACGCGGTGGCCTCCGCGGCCGAGCGGCTGTTGGTCGCCATGAGAATGAGCCGGCCCTTGGCCTTGAGCAACGGCCCGATATGCTCGATGAACGCATCGGATTGATCGAGCATCGCATCATCGCAGAACAACACACAGGCGTCGAATGTTGCCGCGATCTCGCTGTATTGAATGTGGGTCAATTGCAGCAGATGATCGGAGTTCAAGGTGACGACGTCGCCGGGCGTGCCGACGATCCAGTGCGCGAACGGCTCGGCATCGTGTGCCACCAACAGCACGCGTCCATGCGACGACAAGACCTCATCGAGCGCCTTGAGCGGCAGTCTGTAGTCCGGCCACAATGGGTGCAGCTTGGTGACTTGCGGCGGCGAACCGAGCAATTTCGCCCGCATGCGCCGCAGCGGCGAATTCGATTGGCTTGGTTTCTCGCTCAACAGAAAGGACCAATCCTCCTTGCCGAGCGGCCGATGGCTACGGCGCCGATTGACGGCGATCGATCCCAGCCAGTAGGGATGCCGCCGGTGGCTGAGCGGCGCCGCCGCAAGCGATTGGCGCACGTTTTCGACGAACGCGTCTGACCGGGCGATGAATTGCGCCAGATCCGCCGGACGGTCGCCGGCATGGAACACCACCGTCTGCGCCACATTGCGCCGGTGATAATCGGTCGTCCATTCCGCCAAGCTCTGCGCCAGTTCCGCAGGAACCACGGGGCCGGGCCGTAAATTCTCCCACTCGTAGTCCCGCCGCTGCAACTCGACGACGAGGTAGTCGTCGGAATCCGTCAGCACCGCGATGTTGCCGGATGGGCACAGCTCGGGCACGAACGAATAATCCCACGACGAGCCGACGACAAAATCGCTCGCTTCCGGAAGGATCGCGATCGGGTGCATCAGATAAAAGCGCCCGATCAGGCAATTGTCGTCGACGCGCCAGAACAGCCGGTTGGCATGGGCGTTGTGGGTCAGGCCGAAGTTGACGATGTTGGCCACCGTCGCCGGATGCAGGTGCGCGAGCGACCATCGCACCAGGTCCCGCGGCGGCAAGACGATCTCGTGCGATTCAAGGTCGATACGCTGCCGCAACAGCGGGGCGGCATCTTCCGCGATGATCTGGAAATTGCCGGCCAGAACGGCGCCGGCGCCGCTCTCGATCCTGCGCAACACGGTTTTGAGCGAACCGTCGGCGACGAGATAGTCCGACATCAGAAAAATAAAGCAGGTGTCGCGCATCGCATCGCCGGCCTGGCGCAGCGCGCGTTCGAAGGCAAGCGTGATCGTCGCGGTGTGATTGCCGTGGGTGATGAGATCGTCGATCGAACGGATTTCGCAAGCGCAGTGCCGTTCGAGCTTTTGCCACGCCGGATGCGACCGGATGATCGGTTCGTCGGCGACGCTCGATAACAAAACGAAACGGCTAGGCAGCTCTCGCGCGATGGCCGGGATGTTATTCGGCGCAAGCAGCGTCGGCAGGCAGAATTCGAGGAACCGTCCGATGAACTGATAGCCCCAAACCGGCATCAGCAGCGTTATTTGTTTTATTGCATGCTTGTTCGATGCCACTGCGTCTAAATTATCGCTCATCGTTAGCGGCCTTCGGACAAACGGCCCGTTTCCTCTTTGTCGATTCGACGACTGGTTGCGTGCCGCGCATCATAGAGAGCCGGGTTTTCCCAAGCAAGGCTGTGCCGTATGGCTGCGCAGTTCATACAGCCGATGACCACCGAGGTTGTCGTTACGCGCATTTTGCCGGCAATGAAATCGATTCGCTCGGTTCCGTGCATTCCAATTGAGCCAACGTGCTTCCTTCGATAGTATCCCGCCGGTCCGATGCAAAGGGTGCGGACTCAATGGATGACGTTACGACAAAGCGCGTGCCGGACCTGAATCCCGGCGCGGCGGGCGGCGCAGGCGTCGCGGTGTCCGATTCGCCGCCACCGCCGGCGGCGGGCGCAGCCGCGCTTGCAAAAAGGACCGGCATCAGCCAGGTCGGCGAGAGCTCGCACGAATTGCGGGCGCTGCACGGCCTGCGCTTCCTGGCGGCATTTTGCATCCTGTTTTCGCACGCCTGCAGCTGGCTCGCCAATTTCAAGGATACACGTACGGTTTTCAATTACGGCGAGTTTTTCACCGTATACGGCATGCCGTTGTTTTTCGTCCTGAGCGGTTTCGTCATCCACTACAATTACAGCCGGCTGTTCTCGACGATGCGCTTGCGCTGGGCAATTCTCGAGTTTCTCGGCGCGCGTTTCGCTCGTCTCTATCCGCTGTTCATCTGTTTTTTTCTGGTCGGTCTCGCCGTCGATGGAGTGCTGCAATGGTATTATGAGCATAAGCTGAATCTGCTTCTCGTCATGACGCACTATCTGACATTGACGCAGTCTTGGGTTTATATCGTGCTTTTTGGCGACAGGCTCCTGCTCGATGGACCATTCGGTTTGAGCTGGTCGTTGTCGACAGAGTTCTTCTTTTATGTGACGTATATCGTCTTGGTGCTGCTGGTCGCCCGCCTGCGAAGCGTCGCCGGCCTGCTCGTCGCCGCGGGCGCGATGTCGATCCTGATCTTGACCGCGTACGGCTATGCCGCCGGACATCGCAATGCCATCGACGCATTTGCCGCGCAAAACATGAATCAGATCGATGACGGGCAACATTCGGTCTATAGGTGGCTCTTCTATTATTCGCCGTACGGGCGGGTGTTCGAATTCATCCTGGGCTGTCTGACGGCGCAAATCTACGCAGTGCTGGCCGACCACCCGGTATCGACGCGCGAGGAGCGCTGGGGGCGGATTTTACTCTACGCTTCGCTGGTCTTTCTCTTCGGCTTCGCCGGCCTCCATATGTTCAGGCCATTCGGCGCCAACGTTGCCATATACGTGTCGCTTCTCAAGCAGAATTTCGGCTGCGCCGTCGGACTTGCCATGCTCATCTTCTGCGTCAGCCGCTATCGGTCTTCCCCCGTCGCCTTGATGCTGTCGACCCCGCTCATGGTCCAGCTCGGCGACTTGAGTTTTTCGATCTACGCCGTTCATACCTGGACCTTGCGGATCTTCGAGCGGCCGTCGATGGATTTCCGTTACGGCGTGGAATGGGAGGTTGCGTTCCGGATCGTCTTGGGCGTCGCTTTGACCTTGATCCTATCGACCGCGACGTTTCGTTTGATCGAGGTTCCGGCCCGCGCCTGGGTGCGCAAAGGAGTTGCGCGGCGCCTGTTACGAAGCTTCGGCCCGCGCGAAGCCAATTTGCTTCCGGCAGAACAAAAAAATTCCTCGGACCGCGAGACCGTCCTCGGCGCGCTGTTCGTTGCCATGATCGGCGCGCTATTGGCCTACCAGTTCCTGATCGTGCCGTATTTCACGCCTTATGTCCGATGACCGCGAGGCAACGATGCCGCGCGATGGTTGTGGATCGACCATCGCGTCGCTATAGTCGGCGGCGGCGGACACCTTCATAAAATACGCTGACGCGACCGAAGACTGGCGGCGAAGCGCTCATGAATACGGCAGAGACCCTCCGCACCACGATCGACCCCGTACATCCGCATATCGCTTCACTCGACGGACTACGCTTCATCGCCGCCGGCACCGTTCTGTTTTCGCACGGCTACTTTTACATTTTGCTGCTCCAGCAGAATTCGGGCATTACCGCTTATAATGCGCCGTTCGTCGGTCTTGCCAATATCGGCATGACATTGTTTTTCGTGCTGAGCGGATTCGTGATTCACTACAATTACGGGTCTTCGGTATCGCTGCCGGGCGGGGTTCGCGCGTTCTTCGTGGCGCGATTCGCGCGCCTTTATCCGCTGTTTTTGCTGGTGTTCGTCATCTCCACAGTCGAGGCGTTCAGGACCGTCGACGGCAAGGTCGATAATCTGGGGCCGATTCCGCTCTATCTGACGTTCACGCAGTCGTGGTGGTTCTGGGTGTTCGGCGACCGACCCGCGAGCGAGGCTTATAGCAACGCTACCGGCCTGATGTGGTCGCTGTCGACCGAGGCGTTCTTCTACGCAGCCTATCCGTTGCTGGCCCCGGCGCTGCGTCGGCTCGTGGGCGCGCGCCTGGTCATCATCGGCTGTATTGTTGCCGCGGTCGGCGCGGGCCTTGCCTACGAGCTCACCGAGTATCGCGGCTATTTGAACAATTGGGCGGCGCTCTATACCGGCAATCCGACCGCCGCCCATGATTTCTCTCATTGGCTCATCTACAATTCGCCGTGGATCCGAGTGTTCGAGTTTCTAATCGGCGCCATTACCGCGCAGTTCGTCATGACCACGAAAGTGGATCCGGCGCGGGCCGTAGTCGCGGGCAGCGCGGCGCTGGCCGTTATCGTGGTCGCCCACGTCTACAGCAATGCCATGCTGTTGCCGCTGAGCGGCGCCATCACCACGTGCGTGGCCGGCGCATTCGGCATCCTGCTGGGCGCATCGGCCGTCAAGGGGCAGGTATTTTCGCGCGCGCTGTCCAATCGGTGGATGGTATTCGGCGGCGAGGCGAGCTACTCGCTTTATCTCCTGCACTATTGGGTCATGCATAATCTCGGCCACCGGTTTGCCGACAACCGGCCGCTCGTCATCCGGGTGGTGCTGTTCGTGGTCCTGATGCTCGTTGCCGTCGCCGTCGCCCGGATCTCGTATCTGGTCTACGAGCGTCCCATGATCCGCGTCGTGCGCCGATTTTTCTCGATCCGCCCTCGTGCCGAACGCCACGACGAAAATATTAGCGACGGTGTCACTGTCGAGACTCCGCCGGTGAGCGTGTCGCTCGACAGTAGATCGTAAATCTGGAGCGCGATTTTGGACGGGCCGGCTGCGATTTTGAGCAATTTCCTGAGTAACAGGCACGGCCGCGAGATCGTCTGCGTGCAAGGCCTCGGCTTCGTCGGCGCCGCCAATGCCATCGCGATCGCTTCAGCGCGCGATGGCGCCGGCGACCCACTGTACAACGTCATCGGTGTCGATCTGCCGACCGAAAGCGGCCGTGAACGGGCGGCGGCTCTCAATCAAGGCGCATTCCCGTTCGCAACGACCGATGCGGCGCTTGTCGATGCCGCCCGGTCGGCGCGGGTCGCCGGCAACCTGATCGCCGTCACCGACGCGAGCGTTTTCGGCGAGGCCGATATCATCGTCGTCGAGATCGGTCTCGATATCGAAGATCAAGCCGCCACCCCGAGGGTCGATCTGCCGCCGTTTCGCGCCGCCATCGGCACGGTCGGCGATCACATGAAGCCCGATGCGCTGATCCTTTTGGAAAGCACCGTACCGCCCGGAACCACGGAGCGCATCGTTGCGCCGCTGTTGCGCGAGCGTTTGGCTGCGCGTTCGCTGCCGACGCAGGCGCTGAAGCTCGCTTATTGCTATGAACGCGTGATGCCGGGCGACGCCTATCTCGCCTCCATCGTCGCCATGTGGCGGGTCTACGCCGGCATGACGGTCGAAGCCGCCGACGCCGCGGAGGCCTTCCTGTCGAGTTTCATCGACACCGCAAAGCGGCCGCTGACGCGGCTCGCGAGCATCCGCGCCGTGGAAACGGCCAAGGTCCTGGAAAACACCTTTCGCGCGGTGAACATCGCGCTGATCGATGAGTGGGAGAAGTTTGCGCGGCGCATCGACGTCGATTTGTTCGAGGTGCTCAAGGCCATCAGGGTTCGGCCGACGCATCAGAACATTCGTTATCCGGGCCTCGGCGTCGGCGGCAATTGCCTCAGCAAGGACCCGATGTTCGGTTCGACATCGGCGCGTGACATATTCGGCATCGCGGACTTCGAATTTCCGCTGTCCACTGCCGCCGTGGCAATCAACAGCGCGATGCCGGCCGCGACCGTCGCGCTGCTCGAGGAGACATTTCCCGACGGTCTTGCCGGCAAGCGTGTCCTGATCCTTGGCGCAAGCTATCGCGAGGACGTCGGCGATACCCGGCATTCGCCGTCGATCACGCTGGCGGAAATGCTTGCCGAAAAGCGGGCAACGGTTGCCTTCGCGGATCCTCTCGTCGAAGGTCAGATCGGCGTGCCGTTGCATCGCGATTTGCCAGATGCCCATGGCTTCGACGCGGTGATCCTGGCCGTTGGGCACAAGCAATACCGCGCCATCGACCTTGCGGCATGGAGCGGCGCCGAGCGGCCGGTCGTGCTTGATGCCAACGGCGTGTTGAGCCGGCAGCAACTGCAATCGTTGCGGGATGCTGGGTTCAAAGTCGCGGCGATCGGCCGGGGCCTGATGCGGTGATGAAACCGTATTGATCGCCGGCGCCGCAAGGTTTCAACGGCGTCGCGCGATGACATACATGATGTCGAACATATTGACGTTGATTGGCAGGTCGAACACGCGCCAACGGCTCAGTGCATTGTAAAGGTTCGTCTTTCGCGTTCGCCATACCAGAACGTAGTAGAGAATTGAACGGAGTTTTCGCGAGATTCCGGGATGGCTGAGATGAACGACGTCGAAACCGTGCCGGTCGAGCAGCGCTTTCATGGTGTCGGCGGAAAAATAATGCAGGTGGGTCGGCGGATGGATCATTCGCCATTTTCGACCGCGTAACCGGGCATTCATGCTGCCGATGTCGCCGGTGGTCAGCGCCAGGACGCCTCCCGGCTGCAGATCCTCCTTGGCTTTGGCAATGAAAAGATCCGGACGCTGCAGATGCTCCACGGTGTCCCACATGGCAATAACGCCGTATTTTCTGCCCAGCTCGCGGTTGAGATAATCGCCCTGTTGAATATCCAATCCGAACCTGCCGCGGCCATAAGCGATTGCATCCTGCGAAATGTCCATTCCCGCGACCGATTTCGTAAAATACCGCGCTTCGTCGAGAAAAAAGCCGTAAGCGCAGCCGATCTCGAAAACGTCGCGCTCGCGAAGATCGGGAACAACGTGTTGCAAGCTGCGCAGCCGGCTACGAAAATTCAGCCGCAGACTCTCTTCTTCGGCGACATAGTCCAAATACTCGTCGCCGTGAAAATAGCCGCGGTCATAGAGCTCGGCCACTTCCTCGTCCGTGAGAGTCATATTGGCCGAAACGAAACCGCAGACGTCGCACTTGACCAAACCTTGCAGGCTGCCGGGCCTCATGCGGCCGCCGCAGACGAGACAATTCGCGATGGCGATAGCCGGATTTGCCGCGGCGGCCGATAGCGGCGCAGAGCGGGCACCATCCTGTGTCACAATCGCTGATCCAGGTTTTGTTCTGACTGCGAATGATGGAAGCTCGGCAAGGCGGCGGAGATCACGCTGACAAATTTGGCTTTGACGATAGCAAAGTCCGGCTCATCTACCCAGCGCGTGATCTGCTCGAATAGTTTTTGCTCGGCGGCCACGCCCGGGCTATGGCGCAGCGCCGATACATTGCGCAAGCCGCAGTCGATCGCGCTCTCGCCGGCCCCGACAAATTCCTCGAATGGTTTCTCGCCGCCGGTATCCAATGGCGTGAGCAGCAACGGCCAGCGGCCTTCCCGAGCCAGCCGTTCGACGTCGTTGCGCGCCTGCGCTTCATCGCCGTAGCGCTCGGCGCGCCAGCCCCAATAGTCGAGACATGCGCAGGCGATATCCTCCAGCAATTGCAGTTGCAGTGTGTCGTCGACGCGCGGCACCGCGATGTGGCCATCCGGAACCCGGCACGTCGCCAAGAGACAAAGTTCGCCTGCCTCCTGATGGGAAATGAAATAACGCCGCGTGTCGCGCGGCACCGCGAGCGGCTGCTGTTTGGCCAGCCGATAGCCAAAGCCTTGCAGCAGGCTGCCATTGGAGAAGGCAACATTGGCAAATCGCGCCGAGGTCGTCGATTGAGAGCTTGCGGCGGCGATGTCGAAGATCAGGTCCTCCATCAGGCGCTTGCTTGCTCCCATCAGGCTGACCGGGTTGGCCGCCTTGTCGGTCGATACCGCGAAGTAAGTCGCGCCGTGGCGATGATCGGCAAGCCAGCGTTTGAAACGAAGATGCCTGACGACGTTGGTGTCGAACATCTGCAGCACAGAGTAGATGTCCTTTTCCGAGCGGACATGTTTGAGCGCCGCGAAATTCAATACGACGTCGTATGGCGGCGAATCCGCCAAAAACCGCTCCATGACGGGACCGCCGTAATCCAGCGGCAGGGCGCGAAAGTCGGTATCGAGAATGCCGGCCGACCGGCCGCGCAACTCGCGGACAAGCTCGGCGAGATAATTCTCGTTGTGGTCGACGATGTGCAGGGCTGACGGCTGATAATCGAGGATTATTCGCACCGTGGCCGCGCCGATCGAGCCACCGCCGCCGATGACCAGAATTCGGCGATCGCGCACTTTGGCCAAGACTCGGTCGCGGCTTGCCTCGAGGTCGCTTGCAAAAAGTGAATTGGTTCGGCCGGTGACAATGGCGGTCAGCTCCGCAGTTTCCGTTCCTGCAACGAACGGGCGCGCTGTGCTGGCGCGGTCTGGCCTGTTCATAACGGCTCTACCCGTTCATTGGCGACAGCCTCGCTCAGTGCGATGTGCGCAGCCGACGTCCGTTCCGCGCCCTCACATCGCGCCGACTTGCCGTTGAGGTAGCGGCGGTCGGCGATGTATCTGGGCCGCCCTTTTACCTCATCGAATATAAGCCCGATATATTCGCCGATGACGCCGAGAAAAAACAATTGCACACCGCTGAGGAAACACACGGCGGCAATCAACGAGGACCAGCCCGGCACCTCGATCGCTCCCAGCATATAGAAGATGATCTCGAGGAAGCCGGCCAGAAAGCTTAAGAAGGCGATGGCCATGCCCAATCCGACGCAGAACCGCAGCGGCAACTTGGAAAAGGAGCAGATGCCATTCAAGGCGAAATTGATCAGGGTCGACGAACGGTAGTGGGAGCGCCCGCCCTGTCGCGGACTGGGCTTGTACGGCAAGTGAACGATGTTGAATCCGACCCAGGATACCAGGCCGCGCAAGAATGGATTCCTCTCGGTGATTTGCCCGCGCACGACCGCGGCAACGCGTTGCGACAGCAACCGGTAGTCGGACGCGCCCGCGGGCAAGTCCACCGCGCCTACGCGCTGCAGCAGCTGGTAGAACCAGCGCGACGTCAGCCGTTTGAGCAGTCGCGTCTCGGTTCCGTCCTGGCGGATCATTTGTACAACGTCGGCGCCGCGTTCCCATTGATCCACAAGTTGCGCGATGAGCTCCGGCGGATGCTGCATATCGCTGTCGAGCATCACGACGGCGTCGCCGCGGCTGCAATCGATGCCCGCGATCAGGGCCGCTTGGTGCCCGAACCGCCGCGACATGACGAGCACTTCGACGCGAGGATCGGCCGCGCTGATCGAACAGAGCAACGCTTCAGTCCTGTCGGGTGAAGGATCCAGAACGTAGATGATCCGAATCCGATAGCGCTGATCGAGCGGCTCAAGTGCGGCCGACAGCTGGCGATGGAAGAGCGCGATCATCTCTTCCTCGCGAAAGACCGGACAGACGATGTCGAGGCTTCGCATTACCGCCATCCCTTGAGCTTTGTACGCAGTTTAGGCCAATCCTCAAGGGCCTTCTGATAGTCGTCGGGCCGCCCGATATCCAGCCAATATCCGTCGTGCACCATGATACGGACGCGCTGGCGATCGGCGATCATTTTCAACATCAGCTGGTCGAAACCGAACGATTCCCCTTCCGGAATCAAATCGAGGACTTTTTTGTTGACGCAATACACGCCCATGCTCACGCAGTAAGGAATCTTGGGCTTCTCCTCGAAGCCGGTGAGATAGCCTTCCGCGCCGGTTTGCAGCACGCCATAGTCTATCGTCTGCTCGCGGGCGGCGGCCGATATCGTAAAAAGCTGTTTGCCGTCCTTGTGCTCGTCGAGGAAGCGATCGAAGGCCAAATCGGTCAGAACATCTCCGTTCATGACCAGGAAATTGTCGGGCAAGTCCGGGATCAAGCGCAGCGGCGCCATGGTGCTGAGCGGCTTTTTCTCCACCGAATAGTCGATTTTGATATTCCAGCGGCCACCGTCGCCGAAATAGGCGCGAATGATTTCGGCCTGGTGATTGACGGCGAGCGTGACGTGCGTGAATCCGCAGGCGATCAGCTGCCGGATGACGATTTCGAGAATGGGTTGATCGCCGATCGGCACCAGCGGCTTCGGCAGCGCGATGGTGAACGGATGCAGGCGGGTGCCCCGTCCGCCGGCGAGAATAACGGCGCGGCTCATGGCTGCTGGCTCATGGCTCTCAGGTCTCGTCTCTTACCGTCGTACGGCTCTTGCGTCGCGATTGCAAAAAGATCAAGTGTCTGGTCCACCGCTGTTTCAACATCCCGGAAACCTGTGACCTTTCCATCGGCAGCAAGCGACAGTTCTGCATCCGGCCGCGGCAGCAAGGCTTGGCTCGCATCCTGTTCGGCTTTTGCCGTCGCGCTTGTGCTGCTTGGGGCGATGCTTTGGACCTTGTTTGAAAAGAACCTCGTCAGCACCTTGACGGAGCAGGGGTGGACTCGCGAACTTTACGGCATCAGCGCCGCGCTGACAAAACTGCGGTTCGGCATCGGCGGCTCCGCCATCGACCAGCGGCTGTTCGCCACGCTTGCCAGGAGCGGCCTCACAGACGAGCCGGACCGAGCGTCTGGCGTCCGGTTTCCCGACAATCTTCGCGATCCGCAGCTGCTGCAGTCGGCATTAGTGCAAGCGCAAACCATCGATCTGCCGCCACCGAGGTCTGCCAATGCCAAAGGCGAATACATCGATCTCATCGGCTTTTCCGGTGAAGACACCGGGCTCGGCACCTACGCATACCTGGCGTTCCGGGCTTTTGGGGTGAATATCCCCGGGCTGACCTACCTTTACTTCGTCATCGTGACGGCATCGTTGGTGCTTTATGGCATTGGTCATTGGCGCAGCGTCGGCGCCATGGCCGCCGTCGTCGCGGTGGTGGTCGCGCTCTATGCGGTCGTTTGCGCCGATTTCGTGAATTTCCTCGGCTCGAGCGCTTTTTTCAGAGGCGCCGGCATTGATGCAAAGGATCCGCGATTCCTCGGCACCATCGCAGCCATTCCGTTATTGCACGTCATTGTCATCTGGACGCGGCCGCCTTATCGGCTCGGTCCGCTCGACTATGTTGTCGTCGCCATGCAGGCGGCGATTTTCGCTTTTGCCCTGCAAATCCGCTCGCCGGTCGTTTGGGCCGTGCTGGCGTTATCGGCCTTCTGGTTGATCGCTGCAGCGCTGGCCTTGCGGCACGGCCGTTCGCTGCGGTCGCTCTTAGATTGGCGGCAATCGCGCTCGGCGCCGGTGCCGATCGCCGTTCTCGCCGTTCTCGCCTCGGCGCAGCTCTTGGCCGCTGTAACCCTGCATCCGCTCTACCGCGCGCAGGGCGATGTGCCGCGGCATATGTTCTGGCAGGGCCTGCTCTCGTCGCTGCAGATCGCGCCTGAGTGGGACAAGAAATACGGCGCGTCGGTGAATGGCGCCACCGACGATGCGATGCCCGCGCAGGTGGCTCGCCTCGCCATCATGAAACTGCCGCCCGAGGAGCGGCAGCAATATCTCAAAGGCGACGGCGCGACTAAGCGGACCGCGCTCGAGAAATTCAGCCGGTTCGCGTTCTTCGACATTCTGCGCAACGATCCCAAATTCGTGGCGCACACGTTTCTCATCGACAAGCCGGAGCGAGCCTGGCTATCGGAGCGGCAGTTCTTCGGCGGGCTTTTCAGCGGCTTGCCGATTTGGAACGCGCTGATACCGGCTGTGGCGGTCGTGTTTCTGGTGGTCTTGATGGCGTCGAATGCGGACGCGCTGACGACGCTGTTGCTTACGGCGGGCGTCATTCCGTTTTTTATCGTTGTCGCCTGGCTGCCGAATTGGCTGGTGATCCTCAATCCGATGGTCATGATCGACAATTTCGTCTGGATTGTCGTTTTTTTGGTGTTATCCATCGTGATTGCGGCCGCTGCCGCGACTCGATTTGTGAGTGGCGTCAGGCGGCGGTCGGCGGTGGCTGCTTCCCACGGCTGAGCACGGTTGCGCGATGTTGCCTGCCTATCTATAACGGCTCGCATTGAGGCCCGTTTCCGTTACCGCAACAGCCGCGCCATGCACCAAAGCATTCAGGCGTTTTACGATCGGAAATATACCCAAGGGTCGGAAATCCCGCGGACCAGCAAGATCTATACGATCGATTGCGTCCCCGACGAGACGCCGCTCGATATCCTCGACGTCGGCTGCGGCTCCGGCAGCAACTCGCTGGCGCTTGCCGCCAAAGGCCACAAGGTCCGCGGCGTCGACATCTCCGAGGAGGGGATCGCGCGCTATCGCAGCCATGGTTTTGACGGCCACGTCGTCGATCTCGAGAGCGGCATCGATTATCCGGACGGCGCCTTCGATCTCGCGTTCTGCTCCGAGGTCATCGAGCACATGACCTCGCCCGAAATTGTTGCCGGCGAGATGTTCCGCGTCATCAAGCCCGGCGGCCGGCTGGTGCTGTCGACGCCGAATTCCGCCTTCTGGCTCTATCGCGCGCTCGGCATGATCGGCTTCACCGTCAGCGAATTGCAGCACCCAAAGCACTTTCAATTCTTCTCGCGCCGCAGCCTACTCAAACTTTTGAAAAATGCCGGCTTCCAGCCGCTGCAATTAACCGGGCGCAACATGTATCTGATCGTTCCGGCGCTGCCGGAGCCGCTCGACAGCATGTTGCCGAAGCTCGGCTTCACCCGCGAAACCCGGTTCCGCACCGGCAAGCATTTTTGGCACCTGTCGCATAAGGCGAGCTTTTACAACGCCTTGTTAGCCGACTGCCTGATCATGGTGATGGCAAAGCCGCGCGCGTGACGATCGTCAAGGGCGAGCTGCGGCGCCGCGCTTTCTATCATAACCGCCAACCGGCGCCTCGCGAGGCTCATTGAGCGCCGAATCGATCGGGACGGTGGTGTCGCGATGCAGGCGGCCCATCTCGATGAGCAGCGCCGTCTGGGCGCCGTCGAGGTTTTCGACGTCCTCGCGCGACCAGCGGTGATATCGCGTCGCCGCCTTGATCGGCACCTCGCGCATCACCCGGTGCAGGCGGCGGATGTCGACGAAGTTGCGTACGATCTTGTGCAGCATCAGATTGCGCGCCTTGCGCAGTTCCACGATCGGAACCGGCACTTCGGCGATCCACAGCTGCGCGCGCGCCGCGCGCAGGGTGAATTCGGTGTCGAACTGGCCGCGCCGCATGATGCATTGCCGGAAGATCGGCCGCATCACCGGCAGATAGACGAATTTCTGGCCATGGGTGTCGGACCCGACGAAGCCGAACAGCGCCTGCAGGATGGTGTTGAGACCCCAGCTGAGAAGCTTGCGGTAGCCTTGCTGGCGGTTGAGCGAGAAGTCCGCCCGCTTCGACCCGACCACGAGGTCGTAGACGCCGCGGGTGCGGAAACACCAGCGCATGAACGGCACGTCCCAGAAATCGACGTTGATGATGAAGGCCCAAGGCCCGGCGGCTTGCGTCAGTCCCTGGCAGAGCGCTTCGCCGTAATTGGGCCGGTCCAGCTCGACCAGCGCCGAACCCGGCCAGCGTCGCACGATCTCGGCGCAGATCGCGGCTGAACCGTCGGTCGAGCCGTTGTCGACCAGCACGAATTGCCAGCGGCCGCGACCGGCGAAATCGTCGAAATGTGGCGCCAGCTCTTCGGCCATAGCGAGCAGCATGGCGGCCTCGTTGTAGACCGGCACGACGATCGACAGATGCAGCGGATTAAGCATCGCCGGGCCGTCGCTGCTCATGGTATCCCCTGCCGCGTTCCTGCTGATAGAATCGTCAGCGTCCCGAGGTCGCGGATGAGATGTAGCACGCCGTGGCGAGTCGGGCCAATGCCGAATTGCGTCCGCGCACCGCACGATAGAGGCTGTTGGAAAGGTTCCTTTAGTTGCGCCGACGCGACGTAGCGGCTATAGCCAATTCATTGAGCTTAAAGAAGCCGCGCTGAGCGCCGATCGTTGACCGCATGAATGCCCAATCGTCTGCGCAAGATCACGCACGGGCCTATTTGCGCGGCAAGCGCGTCATGGTCACCGGCGTGTGCGGCACGGTCGGCAAGCAGCTGGCGCGCCAGCTCCTGGAAAATTTTGAAATCGCTTCTCTCACCGGCATCGACAACAACGAGAGCGAGCTGGCGTTCCTCGAAGAGCGTTACAGCGCGCGCTATGACGCCCATTTCCTTCTCGCCGATATCCGCGATCTTGCCGCGATCACGCGCGAGACCAGAAACATCGAGGTGCTGTTCCACGCCGCCGCCTACAAGCACGTTTTCCTGTGCGAGCGCTCGCCATTCGAGGCGATCCAGACCAACGTCATTGGCGTGCACAATATCGCGCGCGCGGCGGTGGAGAACCGCGTCGCGCGGCTGGTCTTCACCAGTTCCGACAAGGCGGTCAATCCGACCAACGTGATGGGAACGTCGAAGCTGATGGGCGAGCGGCTCATGACCGCGGCGGCGCTCGATCCGAACTTGTCCGGCGCGACGTTCTTGTCGACGCGCTTCGGCAATGTGCTCGGCTCGCGCGGTTCGGTGATTCCGATTTTCCGCGACCAGATCCGGGATGGCGGCCCGGTGACCTTGACCGATCCGCGGATGACCCGCTTCATCATGTCGCTGCACGACGCGGTGCGTCTCGTCATCGAATCCATGGTGCTCGGCCAGCCGGGCGACGTGCTGATCACTAAAATGCCGGCCATTCGTATCGCCGACCTGGCGACCGTCATGGTGCGCGAATTCGCTCCGCTGTGCGGCCGCCGCGCGCAGGATATCGAGATCAAGGTGGTCGGGCCGAAGCCGGGCGAGAAAACTTACGAGGAACTGATGAACGACGAGGAGACGCGCCGGGCGCTGGAGCTCGAGCGCTATTTTGTCGTCCGCCCGGCTTTCGCCATACCGGAAAAGGCCAAGCCGCACTACGAGGAACTGCGCGAAACGGCGGTCGAGGAGCCTTACAATTCGGCGAACGTCGCCACGCTGTCGCAGGCCGAGCTCACCGATTTTCTGCGCCAGCATGACCTCGTCAGCGGCTCTCCTGAATAGCGCGAGGCGGCCATGCGGGTCATGATCCTCGGCGGCGACGGCTATCTCGGCTGGCCGACGGCGATGGCGTTTCGCCGCGCCGGCCACGACGTTTGCGCCGTCGACAATTACCTGCGCCGCAAGATCGCGCGCGACACCAATTCCGACGCGCTGATGGCCAGTCCGCTATTGCCGGAGCGCGCCGTACTATTCGAAAGCGTCACCGGCGGCAAGATCGAGGTGGCGATCGGCGATTGTTGCGATTTCGAGTTCCTGTCGCGGCTCGTCGAGACCTTCGCCCCCGACGTGCTGGTGCATTACGCCGAGCAGCCGTCCGCGCCTTATTCGATGATGGGGTATGACGAGGCGCGTACGACGCTGTCGAACAACCTGATCGCGACCTTCAACGCGATCTGGGGGGTGATGCGTCACGCGCCCGCCTGCCACATCATCAAGCTCGGCACCATGGGCGAATACGGCACGCCCAACATCGATATCGAGGAAGGCTGGATCGACATCGAGCACAAGGGCCGCAGCGACAAGTTTCTGTTCCCGCGCCAGGCCGGCAGCCTCTATCACACCACCAAGGTGCTCGACACCGATCTGCTGTGGTTTTACGTGCGCATCCATGGCTTGCGCGTCACCGACCTGATGCAGGGTCCGGTCTACGGCTTGTCCAGCGACGAGGCCGATCTCGATGCGCGGCTGAAGCCGAATTTTCACTACGACGATATTTTCGGCACGGTGGTCAATCGCTTTCTGGTGCAAGCAGTGGCGAACGTTCCGCTGACGGTTTACGGTCGCGGCGGCCAGAAGCGGGGCTATTTGAACCTGCGCGACACGTTGCAATGCATCGCGCTTGCGGCGGCGCATCCGCCGGCCAAGGGCGAATTGCGCATCCTCAATCAGTTCACAGAGACATTCTCGGTCAACGAGCTTGCCGAGCGGGTGCAGCGCGTCGGTCGGTCGCTCAATCTCAAGGTCGACATTCAGCACCTCGACAATCCGCGTAAGGAGATGGAGGACCATTATTACAATCCGGCGCATCACGGTTTGGCCGAGCTGGGACTCAAGCCGCACCTGATGACCGACGACGTGGTCGCAGGCATGCTCGAACAGGTAATCGAATATCGCGATCACATCGTGCCCGATCGCATCCTGCCGCGCGTACGGTGGCGCTAGCGATGCGCTGGCTGGTCACCGGCGGCTGCGGTTTCATCGGCCGGAATTTCATCCGGCTGCTGCTGACGCGAAGCAATGACACCATCCGTGTCGTCGACGACCTTTCGGTTGGCACGCGCGACGAACTCGAAGCGATCAACCCGGTCGCGGCGCTCGATTCCGAGACGCTCAAAGCTGTCGAGACCGGCGGCGCGGCTTGCCGCATCGAGCTTGTTGCCGGCGATGTTCGCGATGCCGCGCTGGCTCGCCGGGTCGTCGCCGGAGCCGATGCGGTCATCCATCTGGCGGCCAATACCGGAGTCGGGCCGTCGGTCGCCGACCCGACGGGGGATTGCACCATCAACGTGCTGGGCACGCTCAATTATCTCGAAGCCTGCCGGCACGGCGGCGTGCACCGTTTTGTTTTTGCCTCGAGCGGCGCCCCGATCGGCGAGTGCGAGCCGCCGATCCACGAGGAGCTTCCCACCCATCCGGTGTCGCCCTACGGCGCCAGCAAGCTCGCCGGCGAAGGCTATTGCTCGGCCTATAAGCGCAGTTTTGGTATCGATACGGTGGCGCTGCGCTTCGGCAATTGCTACGGGCCGTTGTCGACCCACAAGGCCAGCATCGTCGCCAAACTCATCCGCGAAGCATTGGCCGGAAAGCCTTGGGAGATTTACGGCGACGGCACGCAAACCCGCGATTTCATCTATGTCGAGGATATCGCCGAAGCGATCTTCCAGGGCGCCACGGTGCCGGATGTGGGCGGCGAAATCTTTCAGGTCGCGACCAATGCCGAGACCACTGTGCTGGAGCTTATCGAGGCGCTGCGCGTAGTGCTCGAGAAGAACGGTGTACGCAGCCACGGTATCCGCCACGCCGCGCCGCGTGTCGGTGACGTCAAACGCAATTATTCCGATACGAGCAAGGCGCGCCGCCGCCTCGGCTGGAACGCCCGCGTCGGCCTCGACGACGGCCTCGACCGCACGGTGAAGTGGTTTTTGCAGCGCCGCTGAAGACGACGTTCCGGCGCCAGGCCCGTTGGTGGGCTAATCGAGCGGCTCCGCCTCGATCCCTCCCAAAATCAATCCGAGCTTGCCGTCGCCGGGGTACAAAAGCCCGTCTTTGATGGGACGGATGGCCACGAGCAACTGCCCGTCCGATGTCGCCAAATTGATCCACACCTTCTGCCAGTAATTGGGATGCTGTTCGATGTCGCTGTCCTGTATGCCGGACGCCCCCAGGACTTGGTGATTGTGCAGGTCGAATACGGCGTCGCCGTTGTTGGCCGGCTTGTCGGCGTCGGGGCGATCAAGCGCGGCGAGCTCGACGTTGCCACCCGCTACGGGCTTGACCCATGCTGATACCCGATAGGCTTGATTTTTGTTGAGCCCGGTCAATCGAACGGCGAGCGTATGGCCTTGGTCGTTGGGAGTTGCAATGAGACGCAAGACCGGCTGGCCGCTCACCATGGCGTCAACGTTGATGGCCTGCACGTTCAAGCCGCGCACCACCTCCCAGCGGAAGCCCGGCATGGCCGGTTCCGGCAAGGCGGATAAGGCCGTGACCTGCGAAACCGGCGACAGGTCGAGGTTGGCGATGTCGGGAGCCGACGGTGGCCTCGCATCCAATGCGATCGCGCCTTCATGGGCGAGCCAATCGATGATCTTGCCGGTCACGACCTCTTCGAGACCGGCAAGAGCGTGGCTGGGCTCGGCGTTGCAACTGCCCTCCGGATAGGCGAACGCATCGTGGAGCATGAATTGCGTTCGGCCGCCTTGCAAAACGATGGCTTGAAAGTGCGGCGCCCGTAGAGCCGCGGCCGCATTTCTGATCCGGTCGACGACGGGCAACGAACACTGATCGAATTGGTGACCGATGACAAGGATGGGCATGCGGCCGAGCGCGCGTTTGACGCCGTCGATGAGCAGCGTGCTGTTCGCGTCCGGCGGATCGAGGATCGGCGAGATCAGAACCAGGCCGGCGACCGAATCGGTTTTATCACGCGCAACCGCATTGAGAGCCGATGTGGCGCCGGTGTCGTAGGCGATGATCCAGACTTTCGGCGCCATGCCGTGCAGTTGTTCGGAAAGCGCGCGCAAATCGTCGGCGTGCTGCTCCGACGTTCGAAATCCGGCGAGCGATACCGGCGGCTTGTGGTCGAGGGCGACGTCCGGAATAATCGCGGCGATGCCGTGATCGAAATAGTGCCAGCGGGTTCGGATGATGAAATCATCTTCGCCCCAGCCGATACGTCCTTGGCTGTCGAGATTGATGTTGCCGTGGCCGCCTGGCAGCAAAATGACGGCGTCGGCCGGCCGATTGGCCTTCATCAGCAGGACGCGCACCACCGTATTGGGCCGGGTGACCCAATTGTCGGCGATCACCGACGCCGCATTGAGCGGCCCGTCATGGAGCAGTCCGGCCAAAAGGATCGCCGCGGCACCGGCTGTCATGAACGCGCGGGATAAGATGCTTGCCATTGCCGAGGGATTTACCCCGATCGGCAAATAGTGCAATACCCAACCGTCCAGCGGCATGGCGCAAGCGTCGACACAAGCGATGGTCGAGGGTGACATTGACTGAACGCCCCGATTCCGGATCGCTGACGGTGCCGGTTCCGGTCAGAAATTTTTTTGCATCTGTGCGAGCACGGGAGCCCCGCACGGTGATCGCGATTTTCGCGCTCGCCGTGGCCGCGTTGTTCGCAATCAACGTGCTTCATGCCTATCAGCTCGGCTTCCAATCGAAGATGTATGACAATCCGATTTACCGGTGGCGCGAAAGCCTGGTGATCGCATTGTCGCGCATGCAGCCGATGCCGTTGCATGGTTATGTCGGCTACGGGTCGATTCTGTCCTACTTTACGCAGCACGGGCTCGCACTCATGGGCGGCGAAGCCCGCCCGCTGCCAACGTCAGCACAACGTGCGGCTCTGGTGGCAGACGGCGCGCGCATGAACCGGTTGATGAAAGAGGCCAGCGAGGTCGCCATCGATCCGAAGCTGCCGCCCGTCATATTGCAGGGCAACGAGCTTGGACTCGTTGATTACACATACTGGGCGTTCAAGCTTTACGGCATCAGCATCAACGCGCTCGTCCTGTTCTATTTCACCTTGCTGTTGGTCTCGGTGACCTTGTTCTTCGTCACGTTCCGCCGATGCCGGTTCTGCCTGCTGCTCCTGATGCTGTATTTGGCGGCGCATTATTTCGCGCTCGATTACGCGCAAATCCCCGCCATTATCGCTATCCAGAACAGTCGATTTTTCCCGGTCCTGGCCTTGCTGCCGGCGCTGTATCTGCTGCTTCTCGTCGTGACGCGGGCACGCCCGACGCTTGCCTTGGTGACGATGGCCGTCGTTCAGACCTTCATCCTGATGTTTATGGTGTTTTGCCGGACCCAGACCTATTGGGAAGTCCTCGCTATCTTTCTGGCGGCGATCGTCGTCACTGGATTGCGGCCCCTGCGTCAAGCCTTGTTCCGGGTCAGCCAGTGGCCATCGGCTATCGGCAAATCAGTTTATGAAACCTGGCCGGCGGCGCTTGCGGCAGCGGGAGTCATCGTGTTGCTCGGCTATAGCGGATTTGCGCCAGACAAAACCTTTTATTCGGCAGAATCAAAAGCGCATTTGTTCTGGCACGACTTCTTCGCCGCCACCGTCGGCGCCGAGCCCAGGCTATACGCCATATATGGTTACAATTTACCGCGGTTCTCCGACGATCTGAGTTACGTCGCCGCCATGCGCGACTTGCGCGGACGCAACGATGGAGCTTCGCCTATTGCCGAGGTTGTCGACGGCGTTCTCTACATCGATATCTGGAAAAGCAACGGCGCTTATGACGTGGAGATGCGCCGGCTTTATTTCCGCGTCGTGCGCGAGCATCCGTGGCTCGTTGTACGGTCGTTCTTGATCGGAAAGCCGCAGGCCCAAATCCACCATTTCGTCGCTACGCCCGAACTTTGGGATCGGCACGCCTACATCTATCCATTCGTTTTGGCTCTGGCCGCTACCGTTCTTGCGCTTGCGTTCGGTGCTCCGCTGCCGACGGCACGGACGGCGCTCACGGGCGTCACGGTGGCGGCGGTCGTGTTCGCCGCTTCGACGCTCACCAGCTTCTTCTATCCGACTGCCCTAATCGCCGAAGTGCTAGTGACCTGGCTGATCCTGGTCATGCTCTGCGCCGTCTATCTGCCGCTGGCTTTGCTGCTTTATGCCTTGCGCCGCGGCCGGCCGGCGGCCGCGATTGCATAAGCCCGCGGTCTGAGGAAACGCGCTAGCTGCGCGGATTTG
>Ga0210398_10001799_pt1 | contig 21543 bp, 34 predicted proteins | sample IncBWC4OmetaG_FD_161047 | JGI IMG/M metagenome (GOLD analysis project Ga0210398, IMG submission 161047) | Forest soil microbial communities from Barre Woods Harvard Forest LTER site, Petersham, Massachusetts, United States - Inc-BW-C-4-O | ecosystem: Environmental > Terrestrial > Soil >...
GAAATGCCCGGTAGGCGGGCTCGACCGGCCCGAGTTGCGCCCAGGCTTGCGGGACACTGCGCATCACCTCGATGATTTTCTCGGTTCCGATGGTCTTGATGCGCTCGACCATCAGCGGTCCCGGTCCGTCCGCGATCCAGTCTCCGAAGTCGAGGCCAGATTGGTGCTGCAACTTGTTCATCATAGTTGGGAAATTGGTCAGCAGCCACTGGTAAACCTCGATGTTGGGGTCTTGAGGGATGGGTTCCGCCTGTTGTACTGGTTCGGAGGTTCCACGTGGAACATTCTGAGGCTGGGCCTGAGGTACCGGCCGCGGTCCCAGGGGCAGGGCACTCAGTAACCCGCCCAGCATCGGCGCGACGGCGGGCGCGAGACTCGGCAGTGCTTCCCGGATGCCGTCTTTGAGCAGTCCCGTCCAGGAATCGTCCGCTACCCCGCCCCCGACTCCTTCCCGGATCTTCGTGAACATGTCGAACATCTGGGTAAACTGGCCGATGACCTCCACTCCGGTATTCTCTTTCTTCTCCATCAGCTTTGCGAGTAGGTCGTTGTGGCGGGACTCTGCCGCGGCGGCGCGCTTCTCGGCGGCTTCACGGTCGCCCCGCATGTTCTCGATCATGAGCTTGATCATCGGGTCTTCCGCGGCTGACCGCGGCTCGGCTGGTCGGGGCATGATCTCTTTCAGCAGGGGGATGAGCCCGGCGAGATCCAGACCCTTGGCGTTCTCCGCGCCCTGATTGCGTCCGGTTTCGTAGGCCCTTACGGCCGTGTTGATAACATCGGAGGGATTTGCCGCCGGCGGGGCGTCCTTCAGAAAGATCTGGGCCATCTCTTTGGCAGCTCGGACCATGTCGGCGGGGTTGTTGGACTGCGGCTGGCTTTGTGGCTGGGCCTGCTGGGTCTTGTTGCGCTGCTTTTCCTCAAGGAGTTCCTTGGCCCACTTCCATTGCTCGTTGCGGTTGTCGTCGATCCACTGGCCCAACGGAACTTGGGGTGGATATGCCATGTTCAGAATCGTGAAAGAGAACTGGTCCACCTGCTTGGACTCGGCCTTGCCTGGTGCGGTCTCCGTGACGCGTGCCAAGTATCCACCGGAGCCGTGCTCCTGCATGATCTGGTCCTCATCGAAGGCCGCGGAATACTTGCAGATGAACTTCCGGTCGCCGCTCTGAGTTCGATCGATAAGCGGAGCGGTTCGGTAGAGGTAAACGAGGGTTCGATCCCAGTCTCGGAGCTTCAACTGGTCGAATGGGCTGAGAATTTCCTTGGGCGGGCGACCCATCGCCTTCCCTCGGCGGGTTACTTGTGTACTTTCTTCGGACTTTTCGTTAGAAATGTCCTCCGAAGTCGTTTCGAGAGCAGTTTCTACGGCTTCTGTCGGCACTTTTCCCTACTTTTGCGGCATTCGGCATGCCTTGTAGTATCACACAGATGCACTACTTAAGCAATACTTATGCTGTGAGGCAGCGGCAACTAGTATAGTATAGTAACTCTCTAATTGCGGTGCAGGACTTGCACTCTGTATACTGTTTCCTGAATGCGAGACGCGGGGCGGTCCAAAAAATCCACTGCGGTGCGATTCGGCATAATCGCCTCCCTCGCTTCCTTCCTGGTGTTCGCATCCGTGCTGAGCCGGGCTGCTACGGGAGATCCCCATGCGCCCAGTGCTGAGTCGCGAACAAGCACCCGCCGATAGCGAGTCGTCTACCGCACAAACAGTCGAGCGCATGGCGCAACACGTCCGCAATTCCGCGGGCGATCCCGCGGTAGTGTGGGCCGCGCACCACGCGCTGAACACGGCCGGCGGCCCGAATGCATCGCAACTCGCCCGGTGCAAGGCGGTGTTCTACTGGCTGAAGTCCTATGTCCGGTTCAAGACGGACGACGCTCTTATAGGGATGCTGTTCGGGGAACGCGACCAGTTGGAGCTGTTGATCTCCCCGCCCGTGCTTCTGCGGGCCGCAAAACCCGAAGGCGATTGCGACGACTTCACGATGTGCGCGTGCGCACTCCTTAATGAACTGGGTGTGCCGAACCAGATCGTGACGGTAAAAGCGGATCAACCGGACCCCGACCGCTGGTCGCACGTGTACTGTTGCGCGAACGTGAACGGGCAGCGCGTGTCGCTCGACTGCTCGCACGGCGACTTTCCAGGCTGGGAGGTTCCGCACTACTACGAAAAAAGGTATTGGGACTCAGGGACGGGGCAGGCAGTTGCCTCCGAGCCCGGTTCGGTCCCCTCACACGCCCCCTTGCCGGGATACGCCGCGGTTGGGTTACATGGATTAACTCGCCGCGGCACTCCGTTCCGAGTTCCAGGCCGGCGGGGAATGGGTGACATGTGCAACGCGGCCGATCCCGACTACGATGCAGCGGAGTGCGCGGATCTGGGCGGTGTGGTTGCAAATGCACCGCCGGTTGTTGTTCCGCTCAGTCTTCCCACGCCCACTCCGGTGATGACCGGCCCGACTCCGACCGCAGCGCAACTTTCCCAGCCGATCTATCCGACGACCACTACTCCGACTGCAACACCGGCGGCGATTTCCCAATTGCTCAATTCCGGTTTCGCTTCGTTGCAGCTCGCGCTCTCGCCGGCTGGTTCGGTGCTGGTGCAGAATCCGAATGGGTCCTACTCGATTCAGCAGCCCAATGCGGCGGGGCTAACGGCGTCGAGCACGACTTCACTGCTGTACATCGGGGGAGCCGTGATTGCTGTTGTTGTTCTGGCGAGTCTGTTTAAGAAATGACCATGCGTTGCCTCCGGCGTGACATCCTGACACTGGCCCGTTTCGTTGGCGGTCCCCGATGAGCTACACCCGTCGCGGATCTCCGTTTCCGGTTCCGGGCCGTGGGGTGGGAGCAGTCTGTCCGACACCATCCGATCCGTCATACCCGAACGGATGCCCGGCGGGATTCTCCTTGCAGGAAACATATTACGTTCCGAATTCCGAAGTGACCAACGCAACGGCCTCGACTCCTGGAGCGATTCCCTTCCCGGGTGGGCCGAATGGTTGCCCCAGTTATTCCTGCGTGAACGCTCAGCAGCAGAGTCCATATGCTTCGCTTGACGCTCAATGTGAGGCACAGAACAAAGTTCCACCTCCGATGATGATCAGCGGAATTGCTGCTGCTGCGCTTCTTCTCCTATTGCCTGGCTGGCTGAAGATCTTGGCGCTACCCGTCGCGGCATATGGCGCAGTCACATCATTAGGGATGATCTCGCAGGGCCAGTCAGACGGAACGTGCAAGTGGGTGACAAGCGGATTATGAGCCACGTTGCACTTGCAGGTCCCTACCGCGTGATGCTCCCGCCCCATCGGGGAATGGGTGAAGTATCGCAGGGCGGAAGTGTTGCGCAGCTCGCGGGCGGCGCTTTAACGGCGGCGACTTCCTTGACGGCTGGAATTCTCGCCGTGATTCCTGGAATGCAGCCTGTGGCGGCGCTTGTAGCCTCTATCGGTGCGGTGCTCGGTCCGCTCATCTCGAAGTTCTCGGGCTGTGGTCAGACCTGCGTGGTCGCGACTTCAGATGTGAATCAAGTCGGGGCCGCAATGACCCAGGCGTTTCAGATCTACATGTCCGCGCCGGTTCACTACGCGAGTGTCCAGGCTGCGTTTCTTTCACAGTTCGATCAACTGATGGCGGCGCTGCAGTCCGCTTGTTCGAATCCGTCGCTCGGGGCCGCTGGGCAGGCGTGCATCGCGGACAACTCGCCCACGGCATGCAAGTGGAAAGCTTCGCCGGGTGGCTGGTCCCAGAACTCAGACGGGACGTGGACATACACGGACTGGGGAGCGGCGGAATCGGGAAACTCATGCTGGAACCCGCACACCGGAATTCGTGACATGGTCGCGAACGATCCGACTGTGGTTCCCGATGGGACGGCGGTGTCGGGCGGTGCAACGACCGTGGGTTCGAACTCGACCACGTTTGCGACACCGGTTGCGGCTCCCGCTCAAGCGGCCTCTTTAAGTGCTCCGAGTGGCCTTTCCCCAGAACTTCTTTTGGTTGGGGCTCTGGTTGCTTTTGGATTGTGGATGGCAGCATGATTTGCCTCCGGCGTATCTTCGAGAGACTCGCAGCCTTCGTGGGCGGTCCCCAGGACTGCCGACAGCAGATCGCGGTCGAGTTCGAAGCCGTGCAGGCGGGAGCGGATGTGCTGGGCGCGGTTCATCGATCATCCAGCCTTGTAAGCGCGAAGCGCTTTTTCGAATACATGGATTGTATCGGTGCTTTTAGCCAGCCACCAGAGCAGACCTTCTACAGTCAGTCCCTCTTGCTCGGCGATAAGGGTAATCGATTCTGGATGCCGTTCAATGTCAGCCAGCACCTTGGCGGGGAGCCTCGTCATGCTGCAATTCTAAGCGCCCGTTCCTGCAAACGAAATAGCCCGTTGGTACCAATTTACGCCGGAGGCAACAGCTAGATGATCATGCGCTCTCCGACACCCTACGTTCCCCAGCGGCCGATCTCGGTTCCCGCTCCGGCGAACAACTTCCACCTGAGACAACCCCGTCGAAGGCGGCAGGGTATGGGCGACGTGTGCGTGTCGGGGCCGTACGGATCAGATGCGAATGGGCCGCTGTGCCTCGATCAAACAACCGGTAGCCCAGTGAGTTGCAATGATCCGCGATGCGGAACGGGCGGCGGGGGAACTCCGGCATCGAACACCCCGACCTACATTCCGCAGAACAACCCGACATTCTCGACGCAGCAGTTTGGGAACTCGACCACGACCACGTTTACGCTGGACTCGTACCTTTCGCAGTGGGTCGCGGGTGTGACCGGTCAGAGTCTCGCTTCACTCGCGAATCAGGGCATGGGCAGCGTGGCCGCAATCATCGCGCAGCTCTCGGCGGTCGCGCAACAGTACTGCCAAGTCGAGTCACCATCGGACTGCGGGAACATGTCCGCGATTGTGGCGAAGTACGCGGCAATGATCACGTCTGCGTATTCGAACGTTGCGGCTTCGCAGTGGAACCCAGCCACATTCACGGCGTACGCTGCACCGACGCCCGCGCCCACTTCGCAGCCGGGGCCTTCCGTGCCACTCAGCACGGTGAACGTGACGCCCGCTGTTCTCGTTCCGGCTCCGGTAACTCCCCCGCCCGTTGTCAACCCGCCAGCGGCTCAGAGCAACACCGTAAACCAGATGACGGTCGGGAGCGGGGCGGCTCAATCGAACGCGTTCAACCCGGCGTCCATTCTGCCGGATGTGTCGAGCGTTCCCGATTGGGTCTGGTATGCGGGTGGGGGGCTGCTGGCACTGGTCGTCATCACCAGCTTGGTGAAAAGGTAATGGCACGACGAAAGGGCATCGACATCGGGTCGTACCTGGGCTGGGGCATCGCAGCAGTAGGCGCCTACTGGGTCTATTCCAACTGGGGAACGATCAACGCAACGCTGAACGGGGCGCTTTCGAGCGTGACCAGCGCGCTGACTCCGGCCGCTCCGGTCACTGCGACGACGGGCGGAATTGTGGCGGTGCCAGCGACGGCTCAGCAAGTCGCCAATCTTGTTTCGCAGGCCCAGGTCGCGCAACAGGAAGCGACAGACGCGGCGGCGGCGGGAAACCCCAATGCATCGCTGCTTCAGGCGCAAGCTTCGCAGCTCGCGGCTGCTGCTGCTGTGGCGCAAGTCAGCGCGCCGACGACAACGGCGGGTCTGGTCGGCCTGAACGTCAGACACATGCGAAGGAGAGCGAATGGCTAAGAGCGATCTGGAAACAATTATCGGCCTGGGCATCGCCGGAGTAGGGGCCTATTGGATCTGGAGCAGTGGTCTGCTCAATTCGCTGTTCACCCCAGCGGTAGCGGCAGCGGCTCCAGCCGGAGGAGTGATTCCGGCCTCCACTCCTCCTCCGACCTCGACCAGCATTGTTCCGGTTCCTGTGACGCAAACGCCCGCTGCTCCGTCCACGCCTCCTGCGACACCGCCTGCGACTCCCATGCTTTCGAGCACGCCGGGAAATGCTACGTTGGCGGCGCAGATCCAGCAGCTAGCCGGGACGGCTGATCCGCTCACGCCGGATCAGTGGAACTACTACTACAACCAAATCATGGCAACTCGGGCCGCTGTGATGGCGCAAGATGGTGTTCCGGGTGGAGCGGCTACAGCTTTGACTGGGACGCAGTTCGAAGCGGTTCTCGCCGCGCTGGGTCTGACCGATGCAACGCGGGCTACTCCAGTTTCGCTGGGCCAGTTCGTCAACGCGCTGACCGCGCAAGGGCTGAGCGGGCTGAACGCGCTGCACTACCGCCGGGTCCGCTACTCGTCACCGGCGAGATACGCGGGTGGGCAGTATCACATGAGCAACAACACGTCACCGCAGGGGAGGCTCTAGATGCGTTGCCTCCGGCGTGCATTAGAGAAACTCGTGGATGCGTTTGCAGGATCAGTCGGTGCTGCATTCGTACCATACATTTCCAGGTTTATCCGGGCGAGTGAAGCTGGCATGACGTTCGTTCTGTGCTCGATATTCTTCGAACGTGGCCTCCCGAATTATGAACAGGACTGGCAGGATGTCCATGTCATTACCCTCAAAATCCGATTGAATCATGATCGGAGAAGGACACTGTTTGCATCCGGGTCCGCAGACCGAACCAATTCTATGGGGGCTCTCGAATTCGACAATCATTTTGCAATTCTACACGCCGGGACCTCTAAACGAAATGGCCCGTTCGTACTAGCCTACGCCGGAGGCAACGCATAGTGTACGACTCAAAGCCAAACTGGGAAGGAACCACGATACCGGGTCTCGAGGGAACCCAACTGCGCAAAGCGAACGCGCAGAAAGCGCTCGCTGGGCTGGGCGATTCAACCGGAACGGCTCCGTGGTCTTCACCGACCGGCCCAGACGCATCGGTACCCAACATCGACCTGAGCGGCATCATCTCCTGGATTCAGGCGAACCCGTGGATCTTGATCGTTGGGATCGGGCTGGCCTGGGCGATGTTCAGCGGGACCGGCAGCGGGAACGACCCGTTCGAAGAGTACGAAGACGAACCGGCTCCCCGGAGGGCTCGATGAGCGAAGTGATCGACCTCAAGCCAGGCGTGGACTACTTTCCGTCGAAGCGCGAACGGCGAATGAAGCGGGCTGGTGTTTCGGTGAAGCCTCGGCGTGCTCTCGCGAACGGGGGAGTGGGGAAGCGTTTCCCGGTGTCGGTCGATGTCGGAGCCGTGATCGAGGCTATCGCGCCGCCCGGCCCAGTGCGCGATCTGATGAATCTTGCAGCAAAGGAGTGGGCAAAGAGTGTACGGCGTTAAGCGAGCTTCGGGCAACGGGCGAACCACGCTGAGCCGCCGGGCTCCCTTCAAGGGCCTGGGCGACTGCACGGTGGGGAGCGTCGATCCGCTCACGGGCGACACCATCGCGACATGCCCGGACGTGTCTTCGCTGCCGATCAGCTCGCTGCCAATTGCGAATCAGGCTGGCGCGATTCCGACCGCCAGTTCGTTAACGTTGGCGTCGGCTGGGCAGATCAGTCTAACGACCGTCGCATACTGGGGTCTCGCCGCCGCTGCCGCTGTTCTGGTGCTGGGCGCTTTCGGAGGCAGGCGATGATGCAATACCGCGGCCTCGGGGATGGAGTTGTGACGACGGTTGATCCGACTATGTTGAGCGGTCCGTCGTTTACAGGTGAGCCGGTCTCCACGGAGAATGCACCCGTAGGTATTACAGAGTCGGCGCTTGCAAACATGCCGGTGTTCGACGTGACCGGACCCACTGCAAGTTCGTTGAGTCTTGCCGCTGCTGCCGGAACTCCACAGACCAGCAGCATGTGGTTGTGGGCCGGGGCGGGGATTTTCGTGGTCATGCTGCTTTTGGAGTTGCGCAAATGATGCGATTCAAAGGCATGGGTCTCTATCCCGATCAACTCAACCCGCAAGGGGTCGCTTGCTACGATCCCAATCGCCCATCGTGGTTACCCGATTGGATCGACACATCGACCGAGAGCGCGTGCTACTACGCCTCACCGACGCTGGCGGGACAGACCGGGGCGGTCATCGGGGACACGGTTTCTGGAGTCGCCGCTGGATTTGTGGGCGGGGCGACCGGAATCGACACGAGCACAATTCAGCAGTACATGCCGTACATTCTCGGGGCCATCGGGCTTTTGCTGATCGTTCCGGCTTTGGTAGGTCACAGATGAGCACGTACCTGAGCAGCGAACAGATCCGAAGCATCCCCGAGACCGGGATCGTGAAATGCGCAAGCGCCGCTGAAGCGCAGATGTACGCAGCGAACGATGCAAACCTGATGGCTATTCGCTATATCTCAGGCGGGGACCTGGTCCACGCAGCGGTCTCAAAGGCGGATCTGCTGAAGGCTACACAGCGGAAGAAGGGGGAGTGCGCGTAATGGACGGCTACACCATTGTCGCTGTGCTTCTGATCTCCGGCGCCGCGATTTACGGCGTTATCCGGCTCATGAAGGAAGGGCTGGGACCCAAAGACGAAAACCACGAGGCCGACCAACCTCACGCCGGAGGCAAAGCATAAATGTACGCGCCCCTCATCATCAGCAGCTCATCCCAGAATGTGAAATCAGCGGGCATGGGAACCTACTTAACTTCACAGTGGGTCACACCGCAGAAGTATCAAGATCCGCTGGGCGGGGCAAAAGTAGCGGTTCCGGCCGGCTGGGGCACAGGACTATCAGGCTGCGGTTGCGGTGGGACGTGCGGGGGCTGCGGGGATCACAAGCACGGCATGGGCGACGTTCTCAGTGCTCCGGTCAACAGCGTCGATGCTCCGACCGGAGGCGGGTTCGATCTGTTCAACTGGCTATCGCAACCGGGACCGGGCGGTTACCTGGACAACTTCACTATGCTGTTCATAATTCCGGCGGCTGTGTGGGGCGTGAGCAGCTACATACGCGGCGGAAAAAGAAGAAAGAAATGATGGCTCAGCTCAAGCAATTCCTGTTCACGCTCGGCAATCTGCTGGTCGGCGGATTCGCGGCTCTGCTGCTCATGCTCAGCGTTGTGCCGGTGACGGCTCAGCCCGTAGTCACGTACCAGATCACCAACCTGGACCGGCGCATCGGAGCGCTCGAAAGTCTGAACCTGGACCGGCGAATCGCGGTGCTCGAAAACATCGCCATGAACCTCGAAGATAACAACACGATGCACCGGCTCACGATGGGCGGAACCAGCCTGCTGATTGCAGAGCGCGTCTACGCGGCAATCTTCCGGCGAAAGGAGAGCGATGGCCCGAAAGAGTAACCCATATCGCGTGGAGATCTGTCCGGTCGCCGATACTGAGCACCTAAAATCTAAGCGTCAATATGCCCACACCTATCACCATGACAACGTGATCTGTGTGGCGAATGCCTTCTGCGGGCTCCCGCTAGAGAATCGCGCGGGGATCATGCTACACGAGGTGGGCCATCTTGTCGCCGGACCAAAAGCCGGGGAGAAGAAGACCAACGACGTGATTGAACAAAAGACCGGAGTTCGCATCGATTACCGAGATGGAGTCGGTGGGAAACAACTGGAGTGGATTTCGCAATCAGATCTGGGCAAGGCGACCGACTTCATGTCGGGCTACGTTCAAAAGCCCAACGGGAAGCGCAGAAACTCAGTTGGACTGGATGCAATTATCGGGAGCACAATCGGGTCCGCCATCGGATCATCGGTAGTCCAAAAAGGTTTCCATCTCGCGGACAAGGCCACGAGGACGATCATGAAGAGCAACAGGAAACGCAAGCGTAACACCGTGGCGGCCTCAGAGCTAGCGTACGCAGGTTTTCATGGCAGGGAACCGGAATTCGATACCTACATCGAGACTCCAATTCATGAACACAAAAACCTTCCCGCAATCGGTGAACTTTGCTGGTTGGTGATTCGCTGCCAAGACGAAGACGGCGAAGACTACGACGTGCGGTTGGAGGATTTTGACGGCGCATTCCTCTGCATGAACGAGCAGCGCAACACATACCCGCAATTATTCATCGAGGGCGGCGATCAAGGAGTGGATCTGAAGGAATTCGAAATCGGCCCGCCGCTGCATGAGAACGAGACTCTGGGGCGTCTGGTGTGTGTCGCATACTATACCACAAAAGATCATCTGGGAGAGAAAGATGGCGGTGAGGCCGAGTACGTTCACGTGATTGAGCCCCCGCTCGACGATGATGAGTTTGATGAGTGGGGTCTCAAGGAACTCGACATGACTTGGGACGATGTCGAAGAAGAAACGGAAGGTTCAACCGGACCAGACGTGATTTACGATACCCGCAATCATCTGCTTCTACTCTCTGGCGGTTCTTATTCTCTGCCGGATGAAGGGATAGACCACTGATGCCACGACCACGCAGAGCAGTACGACGTCCGGGTGGGTCTAAAAGCCTCAAGGCGTATAAGCGGACTCAAGAAGCACTATTCGGTAAGAAAACGAAAAAGAAACAAAATCCCCCAACAGCCGCTCAACTCGCAAAGGGCATCAAGGCAAAGTGGGTCCAGATCAAAAAGGTAAACGGTCGCTTCCGGGTGAGGATCAAGAAATGAGTTTCGAAGCCAACTTCCGCGTGCCGCCCGATTGGAAACCAAAACCTGGGGACCGCGAACGCGAGCCCGCGCAGCCCACCAGCCATTCGCCGGAGGCAAAGAAACCGCGTTTTTCCATTCTGCATACATCCGCACGCCCCGACAAGTGGCGGGAGATCTATCAAGCATGGCTTGCCGCTGCGGACCGACCCGAAGAGGTGGAATATGTTCTGGTGGTCGATGAACGGTGGGGCTTTGTTCGCCAACTGGGTCGAAGTGGCGAAGATCCGATGCCGTTGCTCGAAGCCGGAAAGCAGCGCGGAGATCGAGACATCTGCGTGTGGAACACCGGTCGCCGCTGCTACGTGGAGGGCGTCAACTTAGCGGCAACGTACTCCACGGGGGACATTCTCATCGTTATCGCAGACGACCAATATCCGTGTGAACACTGGGATACGCAAATACTGGATTATCTTCCCCATGTCCCCTATGACGACATCGGGCACACATATCATCCTCGGGGATTTCCGTTTGTGGTGCACGTCGCGACAGGCACGCCCGATGAGTTCGAGCGGCAAATCACGCCGATGCCGATCATGAGCCGGGCTCTCTATGAAAAGTGGGGCTACGTCTTCTATCCCGGCTACGAGTCGATGTTCGCGGACAACGACTGCTGCGAGCACGCAAAGGCCGATGGGGTTCTGATCGAAGCGAGACATCTGTTTTTCCCGCACAAGCACCCGCTGTGTGATCCGGGCAACCATCTCGCCGCCAGTCTTGGCATGGGCGACGACATCGCAGGCTGGGATGAAGCATATCAGGCCCAAAACAGTTCCGCTGCATTCGAAGCGGGCGAGAAACTCTTGATCCAGCGGCGTAAGACCAACTTCGGGAACCTCAAAAAGCAAGGCAAGAAAACACTGGCGGTCTGTCTGCCCGGAGAGACGTTCTCGCACGAGTGGGTCACGGCCTGGACCGCAACGCACGCCTGGTTGAGCCAGCACTTCGCGCTGCTGCCTCCGTTCTTCGGGTACTCCTCAAACCCGCATATCACTCGGGCCGCGCTGCTGAACAATGTTTTCTCGGCTTGCGCCAACGGAGTTGTGCCGGATTACATTCTGTGGATCGACGACGACAACCCAGTTGAGCCGGTCCACCTGAAACAGCTCTTTGAGAATCTCGAAGAACACCAGGACATCGACGTGATCGCGGCATGGTGCTGGATGAAGGACGGCAAACGAATCTCGGCCGGTAACTTTGCCGAAGATGGTTCCTCGCGTCCCCTGCCTTTCGAGCAGCTCATGTCTGGTCCCCACGACATCTGGAGAGTAGACTGGACCGGCTTCCCCTGCGTGATCGTCAAGACCGAAGTTTTTATGAAAGTCCAGAATCCCTTCGCCATGATGGAGTGCAGCATCTGGCCGGGCTTCTACGGCGAAGATATGGCGTTCTCTCGACGTGCCACGGCGGCGGGGTTCATGATCGCGGTTGATCGGCGGGTTCGTGTTCCTCACCTGAAGCTGGGAGACATTTCAGATCCGCCCAGGCAAAACACCAGCGCAGACCAACCCGCGCCGGAGGCAACCTACCAAGGAGAGTATCTCTAAAACACAATGTCCACCATCAACTATCTCTATCCCGTCGCCGGAGCCGCTCCGTCATCGAAGGCGGTTTCAACCTGCACCTATGTGACCGCGCAAGTTGTGTTCGGAGACACCGACACGACGGCGGTTGTCTCAACCAATTTCAACTCGGCGAACGCCGGAACGAATCTGGCGGCGCCGCTGGTCGAAGGTTTCCCGGTGTCAACCATCGAATACGCCACGGCTCCGACCACGACTCTGCCGAACCAGATCACGATCGTGCCGGGGACCAACCAGGTCACGTTTGGGAAAACAGCCCAGACGGGATCGGCCTGCACGGTGGTTGTCAAGATCACCCGGCCCAACCGGCTCACGAGATGAACTTGTCAGCGGGCGAACCCGCAGAAATTTAACAGAAAGGAGAAAGCATGTCAACAATCAACTATCTTTATCCCGTAGCGGGAGCCGCCCCATCCGCAAAAGCGGTTTCAACCTGTTCGTACGTGAATGCGCAGGTAGTCTTCGGAGATGCAGATACGACGGCAGTGGTCTCGACCAACTTCAACTCGGCGCTTGTCAGCAACAACGACGGGCTATCCGATTTGGCGGCCGGGTTTCCTATCTCGACCATCGAGTACGCAACCGCGCCGACCACGACGCTGCCGAACCAGATCACTATCGTGCCTGGGACCAACCAGGTCACGTTCGGGAAAACAGCCCAGACGGGATCGGCCTGCACTGTGGTTGTTAAAATTGCACGGCCCTACACGGCTGTGAGGTAAAGGAGGGACGATGGCCAGAACGGTTCGTAGAGTTCGCGTTGTTGGGAACCCGCCCCGTCGTCGCCGCAAGGCACGGGCAAAGCGGCATAACCTCAGCGCGAAACAGATCAAGTACTTCGGGACATCCGCCCAAAAAGCGGCCCTGAAGCGCTCACGCGCCGCCAAGCGATCCAACGCAAGTCGGAAAGCCACAACGGTGCGCCACAAACGGCATACTCGCAGACGCGCTGCAAAGCGGCGCAACATCGGCGAGATTTTAAGCTTGACCCTGGGCAACCCGCCCAGAAAGGCAAGAAAGGCCCGCAGAAAAAATGCGGCCAGAAAGATGAAAGGAGCAACAATGGCAGCAACACGTAAACGTCGCAGCCGTCGTCGCGCCCCTAACTCGGGCGGGACCCGGAGGCGCACTCGACGTCGCGCGGCATCAACACGTCGTCATAGCCGGCGGAGTACTTATCGGATGAACGCCGGCCCTCGACGCAGACGCCGCAATACTCGTCACCACGCAACACGTCGGCGCAACACCCGCCGTCGCAACCCAGGAATGGGCGGATTCGGTGCAGAGATCATGGACACCCTCTGGATGATTGGAGGGGCCGTGGGAACCCAGATGTTGACCCAGGCTGTTTTGCAGGGGAACAACGTCTCATGGATGGGTTACGCGGGCAACCTGGTGGCTGGGTTCGCGCTTTCCTTCGGTGTTGGAAAAGCCTTCAAGATGCCCGCAGCCGGAAAAGCAATTTTCAAGGGCGCGATCTTGCAGGTGGTTCTGCGGGTTCTTCGGGATCAGACACCGTTCGGGCAGTACACCTCTTCGATTGGCATGGGCGATTACCTGGCGTCGAACTGGGTCACTCCCCAGCGGTACGTTGATCCGCTCGGCGGCGCGCAGATCCAAATCCCGGCAGGTTGGGGGGCTCCTCCTCCGGCTGCTACCAAGGGCGGGGGAGCAAAGGGTGGGGTCAGTGGAGTGACCGATTTCGGATCGCTTTACAGCCCCGCAGGTTCGGGACTGTACAACTAACCCGGTAAGAAAAAGAAAGGAAAACCACACACATGGGCGACATTAACAGCATCATGGCCGGGTGGGTCGATCGCGGCCCCTGGATCTACTACGATTTGGTCCAGGTGAACGCGAATACAGCCAGCCCGTCCTCACTCAACCCGTTCTCTGTGCCGATCGGCGGGCAAGACCCGATCGTTTCGACGCAGAAAACCAAACTCCAGACCAACATGCAACGGGGCAACCAGTTCCCGCCCCCGCGCTGCCTGGTCATGATGATGCTCGGGTTCTACTTCAGCGACCAGATGCTGAAGTCCGACATCGATCTGGTGCTCAACTCCTGCTACATCGAGTTCAGGATTGACGACAAGATCTTCTGGGAAGGACTTCTTTGGAAGTTCCCCGCTGGATTTGGTCTCACCGGATTCACCACGCAGAACGGCCAATCGGCCTTCACCAACGGCATTCCGGCGCCGCAGTTCAGCCGCCGGTACGGCGAATACTCGAAGTACATCGCTCCGCTGCAGCAGTTCAGTTTGTCGATCATCTTCCCTGGCACTCCTCCGACGTTCTCGGCGAACGGGGTGGGCTGGCAGATGTACTGCTTACTGGATGGTCTGACAGACAGAGCTGTTCAGTAGGATGCTTTGCGTCCCGCGCGGGGTTTTCGGGCCTCGCGCGGGTTCGTTTGTAGGACACGACCAATGAAAACCATCATCATTCTCGGGCTTTTGGTGCTGCTCGCGCTTGTTCTTTCCCGTCCTCCGGCAAATGCCCAAAGTCCCGGCTTTCCAGTTGGCGAAGGGTTTTATCCAACGGGAAATGTTTATATCCCGATCCAGGTTGACGCAAACGGGGTCGTTCAGACCACCACATGAAAAACATTCTGCTGAATGTCGGAATCGCGGGGCTGTTCGTCGGCCTCAGTGCATGGATCGTCGCGCAGAGCCCGAACTTCCCGGTCTTGCAGGGCTTCTATCCGACTGGCAAAAAGTACATCCCGTTTCAGGTCGATTCGACTGGAAAGCTGAAGATCAGCAACAGCGGTGGCGGCGGCACAATCGCGAAGACCACGAATGTTCTAAAGGGCGATAACGCAGGTAACGCGATTGACGCTGGCTTTGCCGCAACGGCGGCGGGTATCGTGAGTTTGTTCAGCGGCTGCTCTGGAACACTTTACCTCGGGGCGGATGGAGCCTGTCACGCCTCTGGTGGAACCACCAATCAAAACATTAGAACCATCGGCGCGAGCTTTGGAAGTTTCCAATCCGGCGCCACGCCGATTAGCGGAGCTGCCACGGCCTGCACCGAAACGTTTCTTACTGGAACAATTCAATCTGTCGAAATCATAGGCAACGTCTCGGGCTCGGCAACAATCGACATCAAGACCGTTGCCCATTCATCCTGGACCGGCACAGCATCTGCGGCAACATCTATTACTGCGTCAGACATCCCGGCGCTATCCAGTTCAGCGGTCTACACGGACACGACACTAACGGGCTGGACAACCTCCGTCTCGGCAGGAACGGATTTCTGTTTTGTCATGACCAGCCCAACCACGGTCGCAGGGCTGCACATCGAACTGAAGGTGGCGGCGAACTAGCCATGAAAAAGATTCTGATCGGGTTATTCTGGGCGTCTCTGCTGATGGGGCAGGGCGGGAACGGCGCACCTCCCTTCGTGTCCAGCTTCAATACGAGGACGGGCGCAGTGACGCTGACGAGCGGGGACGTGACGACGGCGCTGGGGTTTACGCCTGCCACTTCGTCGGTAGTCACCATCTCCACATCAAGTACTGTGACCGTTTCCGCTGTGGGATTTTATCTAAATAACGCTTCGGGGGCCGTGACATATAATCTTCCTGCAATCACATCTGCGATGGTAAACGCCCAGTTCTGCTTTCGTAATGCCGTGACACGCTCTGGAGCGGTCACTATCCAGCTACCGGCAGCGACTTTTATGGATAACTTTGGGGCCAATGGCAGCGCAGCGGGAACGCTCGTCAGTACGGGAGCTTTGGCAGATTCAGTCTGCGTAGTCGCTGTATCTACAACTCAATACATAGCCTACATCGGCCTCGGCAACTGGACAAATAATTAGATGCTCCGACGTAATTTTATAAAAACCGCCGCGGGTGTATTCATCCCGGAGGTAATTAGAGCCGATCAGATACTATCTCCCGTCCTGAGCGGCGGATTGCAGGTTCCGCTAAGCGGTTTGTTGGCCCAATTTGACATGGCAAATGTGTCGGGTACGTTGATTGATAGGTCTGGCCACGGAAATAATGGAACCCTCCACGGGACCACCTCGGATGGTCAGGGCACACTCTTTAACGGAACGAGCGACTGGATTGCCATACCAACGCTCATCGGAAATAGCAATTTCACGGTTTTGATTTTTGCCAATACCGTAGGGACCACGACCAAGGTTGCATGGTCAGAGTCCCTGAGCGGAGATACTTTTACTTTACTGTCCTTGCCGGGCGATAACGCCTATGTTAGAAACACAGCAAATGCCGGTGGTGGGATGGCCAATCCCGGTAACACGAACTGGTTCGGGGATTGGCACTGTTACATCTTGCAGCGTAGTGGACTCGCATGCTCATACCAAGTGTGGGATAAGCAATTTTCGGCAACGAGAACACTTCCAGGAGGCTTTACTGTTTCGACCAACCTTGCAGCTTTGGGGTGCAGAAGGGACACCGGTAGCACCCAGGATCTTTACTATGCCGGTAAAGTGGCCTATGTCCTGATTTATGATTCCGTGCTCTCTTCTGCCCAAATAGACCAGGCGTATTCGGCGGTCTCCAACCTATTGTTCTCTCGTGGTGTCGTCTTGCCGGTTTCCCAAACTCAAGAGCCTGTTCTTTCGGCAGGTCCCATTTGGGTTCGTCAGGGCGTGGTCATGTCAGCTACCGCTACATGGGAAAACGGATTGGTTTTAGAGCCATCATTTATTTATGATAGCAATGCCCAGATTCTATCTGGGAATGTCTTTAAGGGTTACTATACTGGCTCCACGGGCGGTCTCGGGTATGCGGAATCTTCGGACGGAGTAACCTGGACTAAGTATCCCTCAAATCCCATTGTCAGTGGAGGCAGTCAATCATGTTTTGTAAAAATTGGGCCCGGATCTTACGAGCTATATTATCAAACTAGCTACACGTCCTCAGCAATGCTCAAGCGCACATCGGCAGACGGAATCTCATGGTCAGCACCAATTACCGTATTGACATCGGGCGGTTCGGGTGCTTGGGACAATCCCTATCTCAACAACATATCTGTAATGCAGGACCCCGTAACTGGTCTGTGGCTGATGTTTTATGAGGCCAATAATATGTTTGGCGCTGGGGGGCCATCCTATTTGACTGGCCTGGCAACCTCCCCGGATAGGATCACATGGACAAAAAGCCCGCTCAATCCGATTAGCGGGTTCGCATATCCCGGGTGTCAAGGGCCAGATGTTCACTACATTAACGGTCGATATGTGATGTGGTGTGGGACGGGGGGATTACCAACCGACATTTTCTGCAGGACCGCCCTTTCTCTTGGGTCTGGAAAGCAGTTCCAATTGTCCCCTAAGGCCCCAAATGGGACTTCATTTACTCCGGCGTTTGCTCGTGGGACGGTAGCCGATGAAGCCGAACAGGTTGCAGATCCCTGCGCCGTGGAGATTTCTGGCAATAGCTATCTCTTTTATGACGCTAGCCCGAGCGGTTCTACAGGCTTTGTTATAAAACTTGCGACCTTCGCAGGCTCCCTTGCGGCTGCTTCATCTACAACGCAGGGGGCCACAAGCACCACGCCATGAATAGGCGAAAAATAGGCGGCTGGTGCAGGGCTCACAAGATGGTGCTGCTTCCAGCCAAGGATGGCATCGCGGCGGATTGCGGGCCAGATCCCAAAGCGCAAGCACAGCAGGACTTAGGCAGGCCGCTGCCGCCTCCGAATACGACTACGAATCGCTGATTATGTTGCCTCCGGTGAAAGATAAGCGAGACTCGACAGCGCCGTTTGCAGGAGCAGGCCGATGAGACGTTGGGGCAGGGAAGTGGTGCGGGGCATCGGTGCAACCACGCCCACTACATCGGTCGCCTCGGTCCAGCAAATGCTCATCAACGCCGCGAACCAGTACGGCGTCCCTCCAGCGCTCGCGCTGGGTATAGCGTCGCACGAGTCTGGGTTCAACCCAAACGCCACCAATCTGAACACGAACGGCACTACAGATTACGGCGTGATGCAGTTGAACTCTACGACTGTTCAGACGCTGGGCGTGACGGACCCGCTCGACCCGCAGCAGAACATCGACGCGGGAGTTTCGCTGCTCGCCAAGTATCTCCAACAATACAACGGGAACGAGGCCCAGGCGCTCCAAGCCTACGCCTCTGGGCCTGGAAGTCTATCCAGCCCACCCAATTCGGTCGCGAGCCAATTCATCTCATTCGTGACCGGATACCAACCGCCGGCCGGTTTGGACTTGGGAACATCTCTCAACGTTGCAACGGATACCGGTTCTAGTTCTCCCATCGACTTGAGTTCGCCGGTTGACTTCGTGGATAGCCTCGCATCGCAGGCGGGGTCTTTTGTGTCGGGAATCGATTTCACAGACCCAGTTACGATAGGGATAACTGCTGTAGTAGGGATAGGACTTGTGCTTCTCGCGAGAGAGCTATAAGCTTGCAATATATGTTGCCTCCGGCGCACACTTCGGGAACGGGCGTTGACGTTGGCGGTCCCCAGTTCTTTCCTGTTGACCGATGCGTCCTGGAGAATGGGGTGGAACTATCGTTGCCGTCCATCCAACTGCCCGGCATGACACTTTATATCCGCGCGGAATTCGGACCGGTACTGTATCTGCGATTCGAAAACATTTGGCTCCGGCGGGCACACAGCTTGAGCGATGCCTACTATCGAATCAAGAGATGGCTTGTGGGGGCGGCGGATGTGAAGAGTGGCGTGTGTTTCATCAGCGGCCCCGAAGGCATCTTGAAACTAACCCCGCCCTGCATGTTCACTTATCGATTTGGCGCGGGTGGTTTTGTGGCTGATAATGCTGTCACGGCTACGGTCTCATCCTCGATGGACATACAAGAACTTCGGAACCGCCAACGCCAGCCTGAAGTGTCTGAACCCCTCGCCGGAGGCAACGCTGCATGACCATCACCTTTCCCAACTTTCCAGTAGAAGTATTGGCAGAGATCGCAGACGAAGTGCGGAATCACGGCGTCGACGTGGTCTTCGAGAGCGAACGCTGCGGGCGAGTGACGTGCGATGCAGGTTCGCTCGACTTCGATTACACCGCAGATGGGTTCACGGTCCACATCACCCAAGACAACGGCCACTTTCCAACCAAGATGCTGATCGGCGGGCTGCGTCAGTTGGTCGAAGAAGGCGTCGAACGCTATCACCGGAAGGTCACGGCATGAAACTGCTTCGCGCGGTCGGACACTATGCGGGCTACCCGGTGGGCGCGATTGTGCTCGGCTCTCTCTGGATCTTCACGCAGGTGAGCTCTTGCTTTTGGAAACTCGTGCTCCGCGAGCGATCAGCACCGCGACATACGACCTGGAAGATCCGATGCATGTGTAAAGACTGCATGAATCTCGGTCGCTATGTGCCACCACAACTCGGTCACCGCGAACGCAAACCAGAAGTCTCTCAATCACTCGCCGGAGGCGACAAATAGATGTACACTCAATATCCTTGTTCTGCTCCTTCTGGAACTACGGTAGTTCCCCCGTCGATGATCACCGCCGCGCAAACAGCAGCCTCGGCCGCGATTCAGAACGGCGTTACTTCTCTGCCGCAGGTCATGCAGGCCGTGACCACCGCCGTGGTGGGCGCGCAGGCCCAGGCGCAAGCGCAGGACCCGGAAACGCCCATCGATCCCAACGCCGCGCCGATGGCGGTCAAAGCAGGATACTCGACCGCGCTCCAAGGGCTCGCGGATCAAAAGGTGAACCGCGCCAACCAGTCCTGGCTGCGGATTCTGCAAAGACAGCCGGGCGACTTTGCGGGGATGCAGATCCCGGCGAGCGAGTTCAACGTTCCCCAGCTCGATGTGCAACTGCTCACGACGCCGATGCTCTCGACGGGCCAGCGCGCCCCGTGCGTTCTTCCCGGCAAGGCTCCCACAATTCTGCCGATTCGCGGCGGATTCGGGTATGAACCCGCCAAGGCTCAGTTGACGACCTACCCGCAACCGCAGTCCGCACCGTTTCTGCACCCCGCCACTCCGGTGAGCTACCAGACGACAACGCCCGTTAAGCAGACAGCGACGCCAGCGAACACGCCCACACCCGCTGCTCCGCAGCCCAAACCAACCGTTTCGACCGGCCCGAACGTCTACGCGAACTGGTTGAAGAACCCCGGCATGATCCAAGGCCCCCAGCCGCTCTCCTGCATCATGGGCGGGATCGGCTGCAAGACGGACTCGAACCCGACTGGGATTGGGGCTTACAGAGGACCGTTTGAGCACCTGAGGAGACGACGGTAGATATGTTGCCTCCGGTGAAAGATTCGAATCAACAGGCTGCGCCGGTTGCAGGTCCCGAGCGATTTGAGTGTGGGGATTTAGTTGAGGTTCAGGATAAGAGAACTGGTCTTTGGTGGCCTGCGTCGGTTTTGCGTAGATGGGCCGAGGTCGATATTCCATCTGGCTTTCGTAGCAATTCCTACGATGTCCAAGGAGAATGGATTGACGGAGAGTACGTAGGTCCATTCCACGGCACGTTCGACGAACTCCATATCCGCCAACGCCAGACCGAAGTCTCACAAGCACCCGCCGGAGGCAAAACATCGTGATCGAACTGTTGAAACAGGCAGACTACGTACTCTCCCCCTGCGGTAGGCCCATGCCGCCTCCCGGATACCGCTGGGTGGATCTTCCCTACGTGCTCTCGTTCCACTACCAGCTATCGCAGAGCGCGTTCCTGGGAATTGAACCCGGCGGGGAATTGATCTTTGGGCCGGCCCAGACGCTACCTCAGGGCGTGACGGTGACGATCAACGTGCTGACCCCGGCGCCAACGCCCAGCCAGCCGTTCAGCCTGGTGGTTTCGGGCGACACAATCACCATCAATGGTGCGACGGACGGTGGCGGGACGAACACGACGCTGACCGGCGACGTTGTAACGGCGATTCAGGGCAGCGCGGCCGCAAGCGCACTCATCACCGTAAGCACTCCAAACAGCGCCGAGAGTTCACCGTTCGGAACAGTAACTGTGATCGGCGGAAACGTGATCGGCATCGGTACCGCCGCATCGCGAATCGAGAACAAAGCCCGAGTCCCGTTTCTTTGCCGGGGTGTTTCAATTGTGGACATCGAGGCCGGGACAAGTTTCCGTATCTGGTGGCCCACGTCGCGAAACCTCGAACAGTTGGTTTCTCCGGCCAACTTCGCGCAGTCCGGCTCCGGGATGCGGACTCTACAGCCGGAAGTGCTCATCGAGCCCGATGGAAAGATCACCATCGAGATTACACCACCGGCCAACCCGAACGGGTCCACGGTCTTCATTTACTTCTGGGGGGTTCTACGGTATCTGCTCAAGGCAGACGGGACCGAACCCCCTCCATACCTGCCCGATGTTTCGCGGGCTCCGCGCATCCCCGGCACTTCGAATCAGAACATCATGGCTCCGGAGTGGCGGCTAGGTAACCAATGCACTCCCGAAACCCCGGACGGGTA
>Ga0210398_10001800_pt1 | contig 21541 bp, 17 predicted proteins | sample IncBWC4OmetaG_FD_161047 | JGI IMG/M metagenome (GOLD analysis project Ga0210398, IMG submission 161047) | Forest soil microbial communities from Barre Woods Harvard Forest LTER site, Petersham, Massachusetts, United States - Inc-BW-C-4-O | ecosystem: Environmental > Terrestrial > Soil >...
GCCGATGCTGCACGAGTCTTCTTATTTGGACCCCTTAGAGTCGATCTTCTGGCTATTGGAGTTAGGTGAGTTGATCCTGATCGGTCTGCCTTCGGCTGGAAGTCTAGTGGCAGTGGGAATTATTTTGCGCCACAAGTGGGACGAAATAAATACCTTCTCCCGCTATGGGCTGTTGACCTCTCTCTTCATTGATTGTGGTTGTTTAGCCATTTCGGTGGCATTGCTCCGAAAAGTCGCCAAGTACACTGATATCTTTGCTTCGCTATCACGAAGGAAAGCCCGAAGGAGCCCCGTCGCGTCGTAGGCACATCGTTTGTCGCGAGACGCGCCCCAGTCCGGCAGGGCCGTATATCAATTCAGCCCCGACAGCACTGGATGATTATCAGGCTTGGCAGGATGGATTACATTCGGCTCGAACGATGGTTGTCGATGCAAAGGACGTTACCGCTAACTTCACGCGTGATCGCAATGTCCCGAACTTTTCCAGCCAAAACCGCCTCCAGATATCTCAAGTCTTGGAAGCTCTGGGCGAATGAGACTTCTCGGCACGGAATTCGATCCCCCTCAAAAGGGGCTCGCGGTTGTTGACGTGAACCTCCTTTATCATTTCACTATCCGAGGACGGCAAAGAGCGCAAGGGCGATCTGCCCCCAGGCCCAATCCTCGCGTCAGTCCTTGTACGCCAGCAGATCGCAGAGGATCCCTTCTTCAATCTCCGGGCCCCAGTTCTCCAGCGCCTCGTTCCGCGGGCGTCCTTTGAGCACTTCGTCGTGCTCCCGCCTGAGCACATCGCGCAGATGCGGAATGGCCGTTCTTTCCTGCGCCGCCTCGATTGCGGCCTCCTCGTCAAACGACGAATCCGACACGTCGGCTAAGGGTTTTTCGCGCATGGGGTCTCCTGTTTCATTCACTATCCCGCTGAACTGGCGTCTGCAAGGAAAATCACAGCAGGGGCGGCGAAGCAAACCCGCGCCTTCAAGAGAGCGCCGGAGGGTTTGCGGAGCCGCGTTAGGCTCTTTGCTCTTCTCACGGCGCGGCCCCGTGCATCAAGTACAGGCCCGCGTTGACCGACAGAAACCTTCCCGCTCAATGCCTTACAGATTCCTGCTGACTTCTTGAGTCAAAGGTGTATGCAAAAGCGGGAATAAGTTAACAACAATAAATATTTTAGGGACGCATGCTCGGGATTCCGGTACGCGCAGACATACTCCGCGCGCCTGTACTGTCTTCTGTTTTTTCTTGTCCGGCGCACGCCGGATCGGAAACTCTGGAACAGGCGTGGACGCAAGCCTACCGGAACAACCCGTCGCTTGAGGCGCAGCGCGCGAGCCTGCGGGCGACCGACGAGCAGGTGTCGCAGGCGCTTGCCAACTGGCGCCCCAGCGTCGATGCGACCGGGACGTATGGCAAGACCTGGCAGTTCGCGCCGGATCTGGCGCCTTTTGAAAATCCCACCTTCGACGACAAGACGCGAGGGCTGGGCGCGCAGGTGACGCAGCCCCTCTTCCGGGGATTCCGCACCAGGGAGGCCACGGAAGCGGCCGAGAAGCAGGTGCTCGCAGGACGCGCCAAGCTTTCCAGTGCCGAGCAGCAGCTTTTTCTCGATACGGCGTCCGCCTATCTGGGAGTGCTGCGCGACGAGGCCGTACTTGAGCTGGAGCGCAACCACGAAACCGTGCTGGAGGATAAGCTCAAGGAAACCCGCGCGCGTTCCGAAGCGGGAGAACTGACGGGCACCGATGTGCGCCAGGCGGAATCCCGTCTTGCGCGAGCGCATGTGAGCCGTTATCAGGCGGAGAGCACGCTCACGCAGGATCGCGCTTCCTTCGCGCGCCTCGTCGGCTCCGCGCCGGGGCAGTTGCAGGCTCCCGCCCTTATTCTTGAATCGCCCCGGACGCTTGCGGACATCTTTCAGGCCGCCGAGACGCGCAATCCCGAAGTCGTCGCGTCACAATTCGCGGTCGAGGAAGCGGATGCGGAAATCAAGCTGAACAAAGGCAGCCTGTTGCCGGAAGTCGATCTGGTAGGCAATACCGGGCGCAACTGGGGGCAGAGCATCACCGTTCCCGGGCGCGAGGATTCAAGCCAGGTTCTGGTGCAGGTTACCGTGCCGCTCTACCGCTCCGGCACCGATTATTTCGCGCCGTCGTTTATTAATTCCAGCCGCAGAGCCGCATTCATCCGCGATCAGCGCGCGGCGCAGGCGATAGCGGCCGCGCAGGCGCAGAAGGCAGCAAAGCCCCTGCCCGCTTCCGGCGCGGCTGGTATTTCGCAGCCCTCTCCCGCCATCCCCACGCAATTCGACAGCCTCATCGGCGTCTGGCAAGGCGCCGCGCCGCAGCCGGGCCTTGGCATGTGCAATCTCCGGCTGGAGCTGCGCAGACCCGATCCCGCCCACTTCGCGGGATTCCCGATGCTGGCCTGCATGCCGATTATGTCGCCGTTCTCCAAGCCGTCCGCGGCGCAGACGAAAAGCGCTGTCATGTCCGCAATGAGCCCGATGTCGGCGTTACTCACCGGCGCCGCCCAGGGCGGCTCCATCCAGTTCAGCGTGGATAAGGTCATGGGGAAGACGCCGAGCGGTTGCGTTCTCACCTCTTTCACGGTGACGCCGTTTGGAAACGATCTCATCTCCGCCGAGTGGAAGGAAGGCGCGTGCCTGGCCGGCGAGCAGCGCGGACAGATACTGCTGAAGCGGATGGGCAAGTGATCCATGCTCCCCGCGCGCAGCGCCGCAAATACGCAAGAGACGCCGGAGCCCTTCGTCTCGGCCGAGGTAGCGGCGCGTTTTCTCTCGGTGACGCGCCGCTACGTGTTGGAGCTTGCCCGCAGGGGAATCCCCGGAGCCTATGCGCTGGGCACCGGAACCTGCCGGAAAATCTGGATATTCCGTTTGTCGGAACTCGCCGCCGCCATCGCCGGGAGGACGCGGCCATGACCAAAGCGCAGCGAGCCCGTCCTCTGAGCGTGCATTTTTCCAGTGCGACCGCTGAATGGCCCACGCCGCAGGATCTCTTTGACGCTCTTTCCTTCAGCTACGGGGGCTTCACGCTCGACCCTTGCGCGACTCCCGAGAATGCCAAGTGCGCGCGGTTCTTCACCAAGGAAGACGATGGTCTCCGGCAGCCCTGGACCGGAAAAGTCTTCGTGAACCCGCCCTATGGCCGGGAAATCGGCCAATGGGTGAAAAAGGCCTGGGAAGAGTCCCTGAACGGCACCCTCGTGGTTTGCCTGCTTCCCGCGCGCGTCGATACGCGCTGGTGGCACAACTACGCGAAGAGAGGCCACGTGCATTTCCTGCGCGGCCGCCTCAAGTTTGGGGCGTCGCGCAACAGCGCTCCCTTTCCCTCGGCCATCGTGACCTTCGGCAGATTCTTCACTCCCTGAAAAGGCACACAAATGAACCCGATCCACAAAATCCGCGAACTGTGCGATCCTGCCCCCGGCAGTCCCCGCTGAAAGCGAGAAACTATGGCTTATCAGCGAGGATCGTTAAAGAAAGTACACCGCAAGGAAGGAGAGACCTAGGGTGCTGAGATACCGGGTCACGAACGCGGAAGGCAAAAGGGTCGAACACATCGCCACCATCGGACTTGTCCGGGAATTTCCCAAAGACGGAGACGCATGGCGCGAGGTTGATAGACTCGGGCTCGGAGTGCGCATCAACGGCGACGCTCCCGCCCCCGGCCGTGTTTTATTCAACTTTCTTGCGGAGCATTATTTAAGGGCCGATTTCGGTGCGGATTCGGTGCGCCCGAAATCGGCGACCACCATCAGTCACGTGGAGCATTTCGTGCGGGCCTATCTCGTTCCGCGTTTCGGCAACGAAATCGCGGAAGACATCAAGCCGCTCGATATTCAGCGGTGGTGCAAGTCGCTCCACGAGACGGTCGGTCTTGCCTGGACGTCGGTTGCGAAGATACGGGGCGTCATGAGCCGCGTCTACAAGGTCGGCATCCTGCATGAGCATGTCGCGAAGAATCCCGTGCCGCACGTCGAGACGCGCTCGAAGACCGACTACAAGGCCATCGTCATCACGCCTTCGCAAACGCTTTTGATTCTCAAGTCCCTCCCCTCGCCTCTTCACTTCACGCTGGTGCTCACCTGCGCCGCGACAGCGCTCCGCGCTTCGGAGATACTGGCGCTACGCTGGTCGGATCTGCTGTGGGACGAGGGAAGGATTCGGATCTCCAAGCGCTGGGCGCAAGGCCAGGACGGCGCGACCAAGACCGAGGCATCGGAAGGATACGTTCCGCTGCATCCGGTTCTGGCCGCTCATCTGCGCTCGTGGCGGGAACAAAGCCTTTACGCAAAGGACGGGGACTTTGTGTTCCCTTCCATCAAAGCGCGCGGCCGTGTTCCCCTCTCCGCTTCCATCTTCGTCGCCGATCACTTACGGCCGGCGGCAAAGATGGCCGGAGTACATATCGAGGACGGGCAAAGGTTCGGGCTTCACAACTTGCGTCACTCGCTTAGCAACTGGATGGTGAACAAGGCGAAAGTCGAACCCAAGACCGTGCAGGGCATCCTGCGTCACGCGAAGATTCAGACGACGCTGGATCTCTATACGCAGGACGACGGCGATGAAACACGCGCGGCGCAGGGGGAATATCTGACGGCGCTGGGCGTGCCTACCCGGATGGTGCAGTAAAGTGTGGGTTGAGTTGTGGGTTGGGGTTTGTGGGACGACACCCGGTAACTTACTGAAATAAATGGTAGGCCCGTGCGGACTCGAACCGCAGACCTCGTCCGTGTCAAGGACGCGCTCTAACCAACTGAGCTACGGGCCTACAATGGTGCTAGCTTATCACGATTGACGAGCTTGTTCAGCGAGGCGAGCTGCTACCGAATCGCGGCGAAGAAAAGACAAATGGCGAAGGTGAGCATCGATATGGAGTTGAAGGCGAAATGCCCAGGAGTGGCGTTGGCATGCGTCACGGCGGGAGTGGAGACGGTCGCGACCCCGGAAGGCTTGAACCAAGAGCTGCGTAGTTGCGAGGAAAAAATTTTGCAGCTGCCAGAGCCTAAGGCGACGCTGGAGTCGGCCGCGATTTTGGCGACGCGGGCGGCGTACAAGGCGCTGGGAAAGGACCCGGCCAGGTATCGCGGGGCAGCCGAGGCGCTCTTGCGGAGGGTCATCGCGGGGAAGGGATTGCCGCGGATCAATAATGTGGTGGATGTGATCAACTATGTGAGCGTCGAGAGCCGGTTGTCGGTGGGCCTTTATGATCTGGCACACGTCGAAGGCGATATCATGTTTCGGGCGGGGCGGGCTGGCGAGACATACAAAGGAATCGGGAAATACGACTTGAATCTCGAGGGGTTACCGCTGTTTTGTGATGCCCTTGGGCCGCATGGCAGCCCGACAAGCGATTCGGAACGGACGATGGTGACAGAAACAACCAAGAAAATCGTGGTCATCATCATCTCGTTCGGCGGCGCGGAGGGACTCGAACGTTGGGCCGAGAGACTGTCTCGACAGCTACAGCAATACGCTTCAGGAGGAAATATGGAAGCGCGGGTGGTTTAGCGAACCGTGCCGCATTTCCTAATCGCGACGCCCAGATGCCACGTCGAGAATGAGCACATCTACGTCCATGATACGGTACGCAAAGCGGGCCACAAATCTTCACCGGGGCGGCCGATCTGGGCATAGCTAGCGATGAGAAAAAAGCGATCCTTGATGATATCGTTCAGCGATGTTCGCGCTGCTGCTGCTCTCCCGAGCGATGTAAAGCCAAGTTTCGTCAAGCTCGGTTACAGCTTCGGCGACGAGGCCATGCCTCAAGCGTGAATGGTCTTCGGGGGACGGCGCCATCAGTTAGAACCGGTTCTCTGCTATCCACACAGCCACCTCTTCCGCCACAGAAAAATGTTGAGCGTGATTGTTTTCATAGCGGCCGCCGAGCGCATAGGCGTGTACCTCGAGCGGTATCGCCTCGTAGCTGCCCCCATTGACAAATCCAAGTACGTAGAGCTCGGCAAAACGCGGAATGCCAAGCTGCCGATACTGTTCCACGTGAACAAGTTCGTGAAAAAGCAGACCATCTGTGAAATGAACATGGGACACGATTTTGTCTGAAAATGTAATCGCTGCCATCCTGGATTGATCTGGCAGGTTGTGAAAACCCAAGTTTCTCAACATGGGGTAGAACTCCGGGTTGGCCACTCGTTCCCCGCGCAATACCAGCAATCGAGTGTCGTCGATAAGCTGCGGCAAGAAGAATCCAGCCATCGCGCCTTTCTGTTCTCGAGATAACGGGACCGCGCGGGCCGCGTGCCTGACCTGCTGACTTCGGATGTACTGGGCCAAGAGACCAGATACTTGAGCAATTTGCTCGTCGCTGAGGCGTGGAATTGGCAATCGGCTCTCGAAGAAGCCCGTTACTGAGCCGCGAGTTGAGCTTCCTCCGCGGAGACGCGACGATTGAGGAAGCCGCGGGCGGCGAGGAGTTCGGCGTTGAGAAGGGCGGCGCCGGCGGCGCCGCGAACTAGGTTGTGCGAGAGGAGCGTTAGCTTTATATCGAGGAGCGGGCATTCGCGTACCCGCCCAACGACGGCGGCCATACCGTTTCCAGCGTGAACGTCGCGGCGCGGTTGCGGGCGGTCGTCTCCATCGAGGACCACCACGGGATGACGGATGGCGGAAGGAAGTGAGCGAAGTTCGGCACTAATCTCGAAGTTGCGCAACGCTTCGCGGACTTCCGTCAGACAAGCAATTTTTTTGAGGCTGACGGAGATGCACTCGAGGTGGCCTTCGAGAACGGGAACGCGATTGCAGTGGGCGCTCAGGCCGAGGCCTGCGGCGATGAAACGGGCACCATCCCATTTGCCCAGGAGCTTCTGCGGCTCGGACTCCATTTTTTCTTCTTCTCCGCTGATGAAGGGAATGACGTTGGCGTGGATGTCCATCGAGGCGACACCGGGATAGCCTGCGCCAGAGACCGCTTGGAGCGTGACGGCGAAAACTTTTTCGAGGCCGAAAGCGTCCGCGAGCGGTTTCAAAACCAGGACGAGACCAGCCGTCGAACAATTCGGGTTGGTGACGATGAAGCCGCCGTCGTAGCTGCGATTTTTTTGCTGCGCGGGGATGGCGTCGAGATGCGCGGCATTGACTTCGGGAATGAGCAAGGGGACGTCGGGATCCATTCGGTGATTCTTTGAGTTGCTGACGACCGGATAGCCGGCGCGCGCGAAGTCTTCTTCGGCGCCGCCAGCCACGGATGAATCGAGCGCGGAAAAAACAAAATCGCAATCGAGGCTGGGGTCGAGGCTCTTGACGACCAGGCTGCGCGCGGCCTCCGGGATGGGGCTGTCGAGGTGCCACCGCACGGCTTCCCCGTAGCTCCTGCCCGAAGAGCGTTCAGAGGCGGCCACTTCCGTTAGCTCGAACCAGGGATGACCGGCGAGAAGGTTTACCAGTCGCTGCCCGACCAGACCTGTCGCGCCCAGTATGCCGGCGCGCCATTTTTTCGCGGCGCCGCCTGGCAGGGGACTCCCCGCTTGCTGCGCCATGCCGCTCTTATCGCCATTTTCCGAAGAATGCGCGCTCATGCTGCTCCTCCGAATTGCGCATGGTCATGGGCATGTTGAGGCAGGCCGATGCGCGTCCCTCGGATGTGCGGTTTAAAGGTGTTGCGAATCCAGATGGTCATTTCCGTTTCCGCGGCGAGCGGCAGTACGTGAGGATGAAGGACCTTGGCGCCGCTGGCTGCCAGGGCGTGCGCTTCATCATAGCTCAGGTCGTGGAGAAGTCTGGCCTCAACAGAGGCATGAGGATTGGCCGTGTAAACTCCGTCCACATCGGTCCAGATCACTAGCTCTTCGGCGTCCACAACGTGAGCGACAATGGCGCCTGAAAAGTCCGAGCTATTGCGGCCGAGCGTGGTGATGCGCCCATCGGGAGTCGCGCCTATGAAACCGGTGACCACAGGAATGAGGGAGGCTTCCAGAAGCGGGAGGAGAATGCCGCGGCCGCGCGCCCGGGTCTCTTCCAGATGAGGCTTGGCATCGCGGAAAGTGTCGCATGTGAGCACGAAATCGGAGGAGGAAACGGGAACAGCGGCGACGCCGGATTTTTCGAGAGCGGCGGCGAACAGACGCGCGCTGAATCGTTCGCCAAAGGAGGCAAGGCGATCGGCGAGTTCGGGGGTGGCGGCAACGCGGCCTTCTGACGGCACTTCGTGCAGAAGATCCCGGCCAAGCAGCTGGAGGCCGCGCCGGACGCGATCGTGCTTGGCTTCCTCAAGCTGGAGATCCTCGAGCACATCAAAATGCAGATGCAGGACACCTTCGGCCTCGTTGCGCGTGTGGGAAAGTTTTCCTTCGGCGAGCGTACGCGAGATGGAGAGAAGCCGATCGGTGACGCCCTTCATCGCCGAGACCACCACCACGACCCTCGAGGACTGGGCAGCCGCGCGGACCAGTTCTGCGGCGTGCAGCATGCGCTCGGCCCCAAGCAAAGAGCTGCCGCCGAACTTCAAGGCCACTACAGATTGGCGGGGACTTTCCGCAGCATCGTTGTTGGCGGCCGTAAAGCGGCCTTCTTCATTAATACTCGTAACCGCGAAGGGTTCCACTACGCAGCTTTCTGTGGCCACTTTTTCCTGCACGTATTCGGGGCTCATCGCGTGCGCTCCTGGTTTCCGCTGGAGCGTCTCTGGCGGAGGGTTAAAAGAAGAAACCCACCGCCAAGTTCGCTTCAGGCGGTGGGTTGGAAACTTTTACTAGCTTGTTAGCTGTTTTTCCACGCGCCGGAAGCGAAAATAGTGGACTTCGCCTTAGTCGAGGTAGTCGACATAGACGTCGTCATGGTAATTCGCTTGGTCGCGATGGAAATCATACCAAGGGAAAGACTAACACAAAGGAAACCCTAGGCAAAGCCAAAGATTAATAACACCACAGCCCACCGCGAAAGCGACAAGCGCAAACGCGAATATCCCGCGTCTCTGACCCGGCCTGCCCGGGTGGCCGTCTGTTTTTGGGCAGACCCCGGACCATCGAGACCTTAGTCGTTCGAGAACTGAGCTTCGAAGATCAAGCTAGAGCAGGTGAGGCCGGACTCGGCTTTTTGGAGTTCAGAGATGTCGAGAGGGGTGACGTCGAAACCTTGGGCTTCGACGCGGGCGCGAGTGCGAGGGAAAGACGAGGGAAAAATGATCGTATTTCCCAGGGCCAAGGCATTGGCGGCGTGAGGTTCGGCGGGGTCGACGTCGATCCAGTCGTAGCCGGAGAAGGGCGCTGGATCGAACCAGGCGCGGTTGGCTAGCAGCGTCTGGCGGCCGAGGCAGGTGACGGCGGACTTGAGGTGGAGGCAGCCGGTCACCGGAACGGGGATGACTTCGTAGTGGTGCGGCGCGAGGATGGCGGCGAGTTGGCGAATGCCTTCGGCGTTGCTGCGTTTCGTGACACCGACGAAAAGTTTGCGGCCGATGCGCAGAATGTCGCCGCCCTCAAGATTGCCGGGTAGAGCGACGTACTCGAGAGCGCGAAATTTGGAAATGGCTTCGGCGAGCGACGCAGCCTCCCGACGCCGCGATTCTGTGCCCAGCGGAAAAATGACGGCGAGCTCATCAAGGACGATGGCGGGATCCTCGACGAACATGGAATCGGGGAGATCCGGCTCGGAGGCGAGGGACACTACCCGAGTGCCGAGTTTTTCGAGAAGTTGTTCGTAGGAGTGATGTTGCTCGCGCGCGATTTGGAGATCGATCGGCTGGCGCGGGATAAAGCTTAGTTCGCAATTTATGATGGCAGGGCTGACGGCGCGCGTGATGGCTGTGAGCACGTTCGGAAACTAAGTTTACACGAGAACCTAGGAAAGAGTTGCGGCTCTCCCTACGCAGTGTGTTTCCGGAAAAATCACAGCGCGCCGCTAAGGCCAACGCGTGGCTTGTGCGAAATGAGAAATATAGAGGGTGGTGATGGTGATGCCGGCGCCGAGAAGCATTCCGGCAAGGATCAGACCGACCACGCCAATAGGTATCCAAAAACCTGAACGCGCAGCCGGGGGTTCATTCGTCGGAGCTGGAGCTGCCGGAACCGAGGCGTTCTCCGTAACGGCGTTCGGAGCCAGGGGCCCCGAGGGAACTTCGGAGGCTTCGGCCGCCACCAGGAGGCAGTACCCTTTGCGGGGAATGGTCTCAATGTAAAGAGGCTTGTCCGTGGAATCGCCCAGGACTTGGCGAAGCTTGTTCACCGTGGTATTGACGTTGGCATCGTAATTGACGTGCGTGTCGGCGGGCCAGAGGCGCTGCCGCAGCTCTTCGCGGGTCACGACCTCGCCCGGCTTGTCGAGAAGCGCTACGAGGACTTGATACACCTTCCCCTGTAGCTTGAGTCTCGAACCATTCTTGGTGACTTCCTGTCGCTGTTGATCGACCTGAAACGGACCGAAACGGAGAAAACGCGGACCTGAAGGAGCGGCGGACCTTGATCGTTCTTCCATCCCGGTATCCAGCGTTGGGATTAAGTTCGGAGTCATACACCCCATCCTATGTAGACATTAGACGCGGTAAACGTCCAGGTGTTTACTGGAGAATACGAAATTTCTATAGGGAAGTTCCTTTTTTCAGGTATTGGCCGTATCAAGAAAGAAAAGAGGCGGCACCAGGGTATAAAATGGTGAGCCGCTGGCGGGAAAGAGTTCACTTCTTGGCGACCCGGAGGTTCGACCGATAAATACTGGGCGAATATGAAACATCTGTCCGTAAATGGGACGGATCGTTACTTCGAAAACGGCTAGCTAAATTTAGAGATTATTTTTTTCATTTGGTCCTGCGCCTGGTGTCGACAGCTGCTGTTGCACTTTGAATTCACCCAAACCAGTGACGATTGACTACCACTGGCCGCCTAAAGTCATCGACCAGTTAGTTTCCGGGGATTGCCTCGGTCTCCGGTAAAGTCATGATTTCGACGCTCGACGGGAACCGCTTGGAGCGATAAATGCGCTCGGTTGCTTTCTGGTAGTCGGATCCTTTGGCTTCGAAGATGTTAGGGACAAACGTTTGCGGGTTGCGGTCGTAGATCGGAAACCAGGTGCTCTGCACCTGCACCATGATGCGGTGGCCCTTCTTGAAGACGTGATCCGCGGTATGCAGGTCGATCGTGAACGGGGTGACTTCGTCCGGTTTGAGGGGCTCCGGTTTCTCGAAAGAATGGTGATAACGGCCGCGGAAAATCTCATCGGAAATCATCAGTTCGTAGCCGGAGAGTTTCCAATCGTCCGGATACTTTTGCGGGTAGACATCGATCAATTTAACGATCCAATCGCCGTCGCTGCCGGTTGTGGAGGCGAAGAGTTTGGCCGTGACCTCGCCTGCGAGCGTGAGGTCCTCCGCTAATTCCTCGGTTTGCCAGGTCAACACGTCGGGGCGCTCGTCGACGAAGCGCTGGTCCTCGACGAGCCAGGTGTACCAGCTGCCGGGATGATCCTCTGGATAGGTCATGTCGATAGGGCGATGGCGGTATGGCACGGGATGCGCGGGATCGCTGACATACGTGTCGGTAGCGTCAGCGGAATCCGTTTCGGGAGGCTTGAAAGAGAGTCGTCCGTTCTCGTGGAAATAGAGGTTTTTGGTTTGCGCCTCGCGCGGCGGCCAGGAATCAAATTGCACCCAGTTGTTGGTCCCCGTTTGGAAGAGCAGGGCTTCTTTCAGCGGCAGCGAGCCCTTATCCTTGAGCCAGTATTCAAACCAGGGGACTTCAATTTTCTGGCGAAAATAGACCGCCGTGTCGCTGCCAAACGGAATTTCGCCGAGCGACTTGCCCGGGCCGCCGCCCCATCCGCCGTGATTCCACGGTCCCGCGACGAGATAGTTGAGATGTTTCGAATCAGATTTCTCAAGCCGCGCGTAGGTCGCCATCGGGCCGTAAAAATCCTCCTGGTCCCACCAGCCGGCGACGTTGAGATTCGGAACCGTGGGTTCCTTCAAACCGTAAGCGACCGCGTGGCGTTTCCAAAAATCGTCGTAACTAGGGTGGGCGACAAATTCGTTCCAGGTCGGCAATTTTCCTTGGAAATACTTGGCGTTGGCGTTCCTCAGTGCGCCGAGGCGGAGATAAAAGTCGTAAACGTCAAAGCGGTCGAAGGCGAAACTGAAGTTCTCGTTGGAGGATTCCAGAAGCGCAGTGTATTCGAAGCCGTAGCTGAGGCGAAAAGCTCCATTGTGGAAGAAATCGTCGCCGAGCCAGGTATCGCCCATACAGGCCTGTTCGGACGCGGCCTTGAGCGCTGGATGGGGATTGATCATTCCCATGGTGACCAGAAAACCGTCGTAGGATATGCCGTCGAGACCCACGCGGCCATTATTGTTCGGAACATTTTTTACCAGCCAGTCGATGGTGTCGTAGGTGTCCGTACTTTCGTCGACACCGCGAGCGTCGCTCGGATCATGCAGCGGGCGAAGCATGACGAACTTCCCTTCCGAGCCATAGCGCCCGCGAATATCCTGAAACGCAAAGATATAGCCCTCCGGAACCAGGTCCGCATAGCGATAGATCATGTTGCTGATGCCCTTGTCCGAACTGGAGATTCCGTAGGGCGTCCTGCTGAAGAGAATCGGCAGCGGCGCCGCGGCGTTCTTCGGCTTGTAGAACTCGGTGTGCAGCTTCACGCCATCGCGCATGGGAATCAGCACTTCGCTTTTGTCGAAGAGCGCGCTAAGGTCGGGGCGTTGACCCTGTGGAGCGGCTCTGAAACGGGGCACGAACAGAAGACCTGCCAGAGCGAGGAAAAACGTGAAGCTGCTTATTTTACGGATGGAACGCATCTAGATTCTCCCGAAGTGAAGCACATGATCGGCATTTTCCGAGCGAAGCCGAGAATATCACAACAGACTCAGCCCGCCCTTTCCGCCGGTGGGCTCACGCGCGAATGAAAAAACTTCAGTTTCCAGCCGTTAGAGAGGCAGTATCGATACCACCACTCCCGAAGGATATTCCTTCGAACGATAGATGCGTTGAGTGGCTTTCTGGTAGTCGGACTCCTGCGCTTCAAAAATATTCGCTACAAATCTCTGCGGATTGCGGTCGATGATGGGGAACCACGTGCTCTGCACCTGGACCATGATGCGATGGCCCTTTTTGAAAACGTGATTGGCCGTATGCAGATCAATGGTGAACGGCGTGATGGCGTCCGGAGTGATGGGCTCTGGTTTTTCGAACGACTTGCGAAAGCGCCCGCGGAAAACTTCGTCCGCAATCATCAGTTCGTAGCCGGAGAGTTTCCAGTCGTCGGGGTACGTTTCCGGATAGACGTCGATCAGTTTCACGATCCAATCGGCGTCGCTTCCCGTGGTGGAGGCAAATAGTTTTGCGGTTACCCGACCGGCCACCGTCGTATCTTCTCTAAGTTCCTCGGTTTGCCAGGTCAGCACGTCCGGGCGATTGTCCACGAACCGCTGGTCTTCGACGAGCCAGGTGGGCCAGCCGCCGGGATGATCGTCGGGATAGGTCATGTCAATCGGGCGGTGGCGGTAAGGGACAGGATGTGCCGGATCGCTGACGTAGCTATCGAACGCTTGCGGTGTGGCCGATTGCGGCGCATCGAAGGAAAGCCTGCCGTCTTCATGGAAGTACAGCTCGCGCGTCGGTGCATTTTGCGGGGGCCAGGAATCAAACTGCACCCACTTGTCACTGCCGGTTTGAAACAGGAGAGCCTCTTTGAGAGGAAGGCTGCCTTTGTTCTTGAGCCAGTAGGCGAACCAGGGCGCTTCAATTTTTTGGCGGAAATAGAGGGAGGTGTCGCTGCCGAAGGAAATAGGCCCGAGGGACTTGCCGGAGCTGCGAGCCCAGCCGCCATGATTCCACGGCCCGGCAACCAGATAGTTCAAGTGATCCGGATCGCTTTTCTCGAGGAGTTCGTAAATCTTCATCGGCCCGTAAGCATCTTCCTGGTCCCACCAGCCCGCCACATTGAGATTCGGCACTTTTGGCTTGGTCAGGAGATACGTCATGGCCTGCTGTTTCCAGAAGGTGTCGTAATTGGGATGCGCGACAAAATCCTTCCAGGTGGGCAGCGCTCCGTGAATGTAATTTTTGTCGGCGTTGCGAAGCGCGCCGAGGCGCAGATACCATTCATACGTGTCGAACTGATCGAACTTGAAGGCAAAATTCGTTTTGCCGGTCTCCATCATGGTGGAGTATTCGAAGCCGTAGCTCAGCCGGAACGCGCCGTTGTGATGAAAATCGTCGCCCAGAAACATGTCCGCGGGGGAAGCTTGCTCGGAAACAGCTTTGAGCGCGGGGTGCGGCTCGAGCATTCCCATCACCGTGAGCCAGCCGCCGTACGAGATGCCCACAAGACCCGCACGGCCGTTATTGTGCGGGACGTTTTTCACCAACCAGTCGATGGTGTCGTAGGTGTCGGTGCCCTCGTCAATGGCCTTCGAATCCCGTCGATTACGAACCGGGCGCTGCATAACAAAGGTTCCTTCCGAGCCGTAGCGGCCGCGAATATCCTGAAAGACGAATATGTAGTCGTCCGGAATCATCTCGGCGTAGCGGGTTAGGATCCGGCTATACCCTTTGTCATCGTCGTGCAGTCCGTACGGGGTCCGCTCGATGATGATGGGGAGTGGCGCGGTGGAATTTTTCGGGGTGTAGATTTCCGTGTGCAGCTTGGTGCCGTCGCGCGCGGCGATCATCACGTCCGTTTTGTCGAAAAGCAAGGAATAGTCTGGTGCATTCGGCGCTTGGGCCCGGCCGCTGAGCAAAAACAGAAGCACGATGGGCCAAGCCCACAAATAGATCCTAGTCTTCCATAACGGATGCGGGAATCGCATAACATTCTCCCTCGCCGGAGTCACGGTGGGTTCCGGTGCCGCGACCTGGACGAGGATAGTACAGGAAACGGACGGTCGGCGAGACATTCCTGTCTCGCTCGCCCTTGGGCAGTTGGCTGAAGCAAGAGACCACCAAGAATGGCTGTCCCGACCGCAGCCTGTCTGCTAAACTATAGGTTGCTGGACCGCACCTGAGAACCAAGGAGATTCGTCCGGGCTGCTGGTTGTTTCAGCAGCTATTTTTGTCTTTAAAACAGACTGCCTCACGGCAGCCCATAGACCGACGTAGAAATCATGAGCCAAAACATTCGCAATATCGCCATTATCGCGCACGTGGACCACGGCAAAACCACCCTGGTTGACGCCATGCTGCGGCAGAGCGGGATTTTCCGCGCCAACGAAGCGCTCGTCGAGCGCGTAATGGATTCCAACGACCTCGAACGTGAGCGCGGAATCACCATTCTCGCGAAGAATACCGCGCTTTTTTTTCACGACACGAAGATCAACATCGTCGACACGCCCGGCCACAGTGATTTTGGCGGCGAAGTTGAGCGGGCGCTGCGCATGGTGGATGGAGTCGTAGTGCTGGTCGACGCCAGCGAGGGGCCGCTGCCGCAGACGCGCTACGTCCTGCAGAAGGCGCTGGCCGCCAAGCTGCCGCCGGTGATTGTGCTGAACAAGATTGACCGGACGGATGCACGCGCAAAGGAAGTGCTCGACGAAATCTATGACCTGTTTATCGACTTGGATGCGACCGAAGATCAGCTCGATTTCCCGGTGATCTACACCAACGCGCGCGAAGGCATCGCGCACCGGCAAATCGGGGACAGCTCGAGGGATTTGCTCCCGCTTTTTGAGACCATCGTGAAAAGCATTCCTGCGCCGCCCGGCGATCCCGACGGCGTGTTGCAAATTCAGGTTATGAATTTGGACTATAGCGATTTTCTCGGACGCATCGCGATTGGCCGTGTATTTAACGGCACGCTCAAGCGCGGCGAGGATGTCGGTATCAGCAAGCTGGATGGAAGGCTACTGTCCACGCGGATCACCAAGCTGTACACCTTCCGCGGGCTCGAGCGTGACGAGGCGGAGGCGGTTGGCGCGGGCGATCTTGTGGCCATCGCCGGTGTGGAAGGAATTCAGATCGGCGAGAGCATCACCGACCTTCTGAATCCGTCTCCTCTGGAACCTCTGCTGATCGACGAGCCCACGCTGGCCATGATTTTTACGGTGAATAGCAGCCCTCTTTCAGGGAAAGAAGGCAGCTATCTGACCTCCCGCGACCTGCGTGACCGGCTTCAGAAAGAGTTACTGACCAACGTTTCGATTCGTGTGGAAGATACGGACACGCCGGAATCATTTCGTGTGCTGGGGCGCGGCGAACTTCAGCTCGCCATCCTGATCGAGACCATGCGGCGCGAAGGCTTCGAGCTAATGGTCGGCAAGCCGGAGATCGTGGTGCGCTCGGAAAATGGCCGGAAACTCGAACCGCTCGAGCGCCTGGTCATCGACGTGCCCGAAAATTTTATCGGCATCATTCTGGAAACATTGGGCAGCCGGCGCGGCGAAATGCTCAAGATGAGCAATCACAATTCCGGCCGCGTGCGCATGGATTTCAAGATTCCTTCACGCGGGCTGATCGGCCTGCGCAGCCAGTTGCTGACAGACACCCGCGGCACTGCGTTGATTCACTCGATTTTCGACGGCTGGACGGACTACGCCGGCGAGATGGCCCTGCGCCCCACCGGCGCGCTCGTCGCAGACCGTTCCGGACCATCGACGGCTTTCGCGCTGTGGAACATTCAGGAGCGCGGCGAACTGTTCATAGGTCCCGCCGTGGAAGTCTACGAAGGCATGGTCATCGGAGAAAATTCCCGCGAGCAGGACATGGAAGTGAACGTCACCAAGGAAAAGAAACAGACAAACATGCGTTCCTCCAGCGCGGATGAGGCCATCCGGCTGATTCCGCACCGCGAACTCAGCCTCGAGCAAGCCATTGAATTTATTGCCGACGACGAGTTCGTCGAAATAACGCCAAAATCGATTCGTCTGCGGAAAAAGGTTTTGCAAGCCAACAAGCGTCCGCGCCGCTGGCAGGAAATTCGCGCCAGCCACGAAGCCACGCGCTAGCGCATCCGTTTTAGCGCGTTCTAGTGAGCTGACTTCTCCAGTAACTCCGCCAGGTACTGCTTCCAAAGTTCCGCCCAGGTGTGCGTGCCGTGGCCGTGCGTCTGCTCGCTGGCGGGAATCAAGGCGAAGCGCGCGTTTTGCACCTTCTTGATCTCCCGCTCGGCGATTCCCAGCTCCGGCGGATTGATAAAGTCATCGCCGGAATTGACAAGCATCACCGGCGCCTTGATTTTGCCGAGCTGCGCGGTGGGATCGTAATTGCGCGAGGCGTTCACCTGATACAAGAGATCGTTCGCATCCAGCGCGCTCGAGCGCGTGCGAAAATAGTCGTCGAGGTACTTGTCGGCAGCGTCGCGCGTGGCCAGAGCTTTCTGCATGGGGATCGGCGCGCTCCCCGCGATCAACAGAAAGTCCAGCGCCGTTCGCAAGGCCTGTTTGGGCTCTTCCTGGTATTCGCCGCCCTTCCATTCCGGATCCTCGCGAATTGCATCCATCACCATCTTGCGCCACACGCGGTTGCGGCCGGCGATGGCGACCGGCAAACATGCCAACGGCATGAGCGCATCCATGAAATCGGGATAGGTCTCGCCCCATACAAAGGAATGCATGCAGCCCATCGAAGTGCCCATCACCAGCCGAAGGTGATCGACGCCCAGGCCTTCCTTGAGCAGACGGTAATGCGCCGCGACCATGTCATCGTAGTCGTACTGCGGAAAGTGGGCGTGCATGCCGTCGCTCGGTTTGGACGACTTTCCGTGGCCGATGCCGTCAGGAAGAATAATAAAATAGCGCGCCGCATCGAGAAGCTGGCCCGGCCCAAAAAGCACGCCGGCAAACTGCGGTTGGAAAAACTGTTGCCCGCTACCGCCTGTTCCGTGAAGAATGAGAACGGCATTGGTGGTATGTCCCGCCGCGTCGCGAACCGGTTTGCCGAGCGTCGCGTAGTGCAGCCGCAGTTCCGGCAACGACTCGCCGGAATGGAATTGAAAATGGTGAACGACAAAGTCGCCTTCTGTGCCTCGGGCGCCAGGCGGCTGCTGGGCGGCCGAGGGCGTGGCCGCCCAAAACATGGCCAGGAGCGCCATGCCCAAAAAATGTTTCAAGCGCTGGAACATCTCTCACCTCTCCACGGAAAAATCTATCACGAATCAAGGAGCGACGCTTTCCACGAGTTCCTGTCACGCGCCGCTTGTGTTGACAGGGCGCTCGAGAATACACTCGAACGCGCTCGAAAATCTCCAGCGGGTGAGGTGGGTCGATGCGAAGAGTTATTTTGTCCAGTCTGTGCTTCCTCGTCTGGCCATCCCACTCCTGGTGCCAAGCGAAGCCGAAGCTTTCGCCCGCAGCGAGCGTTTTCGTCAAGGAAGACGGCCCGGTCCTGGCTTTGACACACGTGCGCGTGGTGGACGGCACGGGTGCCGCCGCTCGCACGGATCAAACGCTGGTCATCGCAGACGGAAAAATTGCTGCGCTCGGCGATTCCGCCACCACAAAAACTCCCGACGGCGCAAAGGTACTCGATCTCACCGGCCGCACCGTGATTCCCGGCCTGGTCGGCATGCACGACCACATGTTCTATCCTTCGCCCGGCGGCGGGCTTCCGCTCTATCCCGAGCATGCTTTCAGTTTTCCCCGGCTCTATCTGGCAGGCGGCGTCACTTCGATTCGCACCACTGGCAGCCTTGAACCCTACGCTGATCTTGAACTCAAGCAAGCCATCGATCTAGGAAAGCTCGCCGGCCCGAAAATCCACGTCACCGGTCCTTATCTTGAAGGAGAAGGCGCTTTTGCATTGCAGATGCATCAGCTAAAAGACGCCGAAGATGCGCGCCAGATGGTCGAATACTGGATCGCGCGTGGCGCTACCTCTTTCAAAGCATACATGAACATCACGCCTGACGAACTGGCGGCTGCGCTAAAAGCCGCGCATGCCCATGGAGTCAAAGTCACCGGCCACCTCTGCTCCATCGGTTTCCGCGAAGCAGCCGCCCTGGGCATCGACGACCTCGAACACGGCATCGAAGTGGACACGGAATTTCTTCCGGACAAAAAGCCGGGGGTCTGCCCCAACCCGCAAGCCGCTGCAAAAGCCCTTCTGGCTGTCGACATCGCCGGTAAACCCATGCAAGACATGATTCACGACCTGGTGGCCCATCACGTCGCGGTCACCTCCACACTCCCGGTGTTCGAAACCTCCGTGCCAGGACGCGCTCCGCTCGACAGCCGCGTCCTCGACGCCATGACGCCTGAAGCGCGCGTTGCTTATCTCACCAGGCGCGCGCGGGTCTCGGATAACGCCCTAACTTCCGATGCTCCGGGAATCTTCAAAAAGGAACTGGAATTCGAGCACGAATTTTCCAAGCAGGGTGGACTGCTCCTCGCAGGTCTTGATCCGACCGGATACGGCGGTGTAATCGCCGGTTTTGGAGACCAGCGCGAAGTCGAATTGCTCGTGGAGGCGGGCTTTACGCCGGTGGAAGCCATTCACATCGCGACCTCCAATGGCGCTCAATTTCTCGGCGAGCTGGATAAAATCGGAACGCTTGCGGTCGGTAAAGTGGCCGACCTGGTTGTCCTCGTGGGAGACCCTTCGGCCAACATCAAGGACATCGAGCGAGTGGAGCTCGTCTTCAAAGACGGGGTCGGCTATGACTCCGCCAAACTCATCGATTCCGTAAAAGGATTAGTCGGCTTGCGTTAGGGTGAGCAGCAGCAGAGTGCTGTCGCGCCGTCCCGCCGTCAGGGCGCATCGGCACTATGGCAGAAGGATTTTTCCGTCAGCGCTCGTCAGCGTTAGACCCACTTCATGCGCCAGCGTGGGCGCCACGTCACGCATGTCAATCACGCCAAGCGACCGCCCCGCGGGCACGCCCGGGCCAACCAGAAAGAATGCGGCGCGCAAATCAGGCAAGTCCGGCAGCCCTCCATGCGTGCCGCCAACTTTCATTTTCGAGAGAACCGGGCCGTCGGGCGTTGATCCCGTCCGCCAGCCGGGCTGGAGTCCCACAAAAAAGGACGCCGGCGGATACCCGCCGCGTTTGTGGACTTCCTCGGCTTCCAGGATGCGGTCGATCCCGTTCGCGGGATCGCTCGCGACTTTCCGAAGCAGCTCGCGCACCTCGGTAAGCGTGGTGGTATCGCTTGGATCTTTCAGCACGATGGCAGCAGAGCCGCCCGTGGGCCAAGGGATGGCCTTCCAATCCGTAATTTTCCCCTTTTCATTGACGGTGATCAGCTGCGCGTCGCGAAACAACGGAAACAAATTCAATTGCCACTCCGCTCGAACAAATCCGTGGTCCGAAACCACTGCCACATACGCGCGGCCGGGAGCGAGGCGCTCCGCCGTCCGGCGAATCTTCCCAATCGTCGAATCGATGCTCTCGAGAACGGCGATCGATTCAGGGCTGAACGGCCCGGTCTCGTGTTCGATGTGATCGAGAGAGCTGAGATGAAGCGTCAATAGCGCGGGATGTTTCTTCTCCAGGATCCACTCCGCAAATCGCCCGCGGCTCTCGTCGGCCTCGGCCGACGTGTCGATGCCCCCGCGGTATTCGCCTAGTTCCGCCTGGGCCTCCAGAAGCAACCCGCGCGTCGAAACAGCCCGCAGCAGCTTGGCATCGTCCGGGGTACCGGCGCGCCAGAATTCGGGAATGTTCCAAGTGATGTGCGCTCCAACGGTAACGGGCCACTGAAGGCTCGCGGTGGTGCGCCCCGCGGCAGCGGCGGCATCCCAAAGCGTGGGAACGTGAATATCTTCTGTGTACCAATACCACCCCGCCTGATTCTGTTGTAACGGATCAAAAGTCGTGTTCGCGAAGATCCCATGCTTCGCCGGCCACACGCCGGTAACCAGAGTCGTATGGCTCGGATAGGTGACGGTGGGCACGATTCCCACCACTCCTTCGGCGTAGGTCCCCTGGTCGAGAAAGCGCCGCAGATTCCTAACCTTGGCCCCGAGCGCATCCGCCTTGGTGATGTAGTCCGGACGCATGCCATCCACGGAAATCATCACGAGCAGAGGCGGGGCCTGCTCCTCTGTCAGGCCCTTGGCCGCGAAAAGGAAAACAGCCGCGAACCCAAAAAGCGGAATGAGCTGCCGCAACCGGAAGATCCGCGTGCTTTTGCGGTTTTTCATGGTGTGCAAAAGAATACTCCAAACCTAGATGAGCATTGTACAAAGTCGTCATACAAGGATAAATTGGATGGGAACAGCGCGCACCAAGCGGGTTGGCAGTCGCCAAAGTCGGGCAGTAGGCCAATTCAAACTGTTCCCCGCGCAGGGAATGATGTAGAGTTTAGCGCTCATGTGCAATCCGCGGCTGAACCGATCTAGCGAAATGGTTTAGCAAACTGGTAGCGCTCTCGAGCGGAGCATTCACACAGAGTCAAAGGTGGAATACGTGAATATTGGACCCTCGAATGGGGCCTCAAACTCGCACTGCATGATAGCGGCAACGGCCACGGCGCTTCCTCCATACACGATGACCCGCGAGGACGTGAAGTACTACATGGGGCGGGTGTTCGACATACCGGAGCGGCGCCTGGAAGCGCTGATGTCTATCGCGGACAACGCGCAGGTGAACAAGCGCTACTCGATTTTTCCGATCGAATCTACTGTCGAGCCACGC
>Ga0210398_10001802_pt1 | contig 21537 bp, 19 predicted proteins | sample IncBWC4OmetaG_FD_161047 | JGI IMG/M metagenome (GOLD analysis project Ga0210398, IMG submission 161047) | Forest soil microbial communities from Barre Woods Harvard Forest LTER site, Petersham, Massachusetts, United States - Inc-BW-C-4-O | ecosystem: Environmental > Terrestrial > Soil >...
CCGGCCCGAAGTGCTGCCCGATCGGGTTCTCGTTTTTGAAGAATCTCTTCGCGAAGGCCTCATTGACCACGGCCACCAGGCGCGTCGATGCCGTGTCCTCTTCCGTGATCGGGCGCCCCATCAGGATGGGATTGCCCACCGTCTCGAAAAACCCAGGCGTCACGCGCAGCCACGTGGCACCGTAATCCTCTTTTGCGCCCGGCTCCGGTTTGCCCTCGATGTGCACGCCCGTGTTCCAGCTGTCGCCGCTCATCGGCGCATAGAGGCAACCGGTAACTTTCCTCACGCCCGGGACGGCACCGACCTTGTTCTGAATTTCCTTAAATAGAGTGTCCAGTTCCTCTGGCTTGTAGTTCGCCAGCTTGGGATTGATCCATGCAACGTACCGGCCGTTCATGTCGAAGCCGAAGTTCTGATGCTCCAGGTTCCGCAGGCTCTGCCCCAGCAGAGCGGCCGCGCTCAGCAGAACCAGCGACATGGTCGCCTGCGCGATCACCAGAACACGCTGCGGCCACTTCGCTTTTGTGCCCGTCGTCCCGCGCGATCCGCGCAGCGCTTCAATCGGCTCGGCATGCGAGGTCATCCATGCGGGGGCGATTCCGAAGATCATGCCGGTGAGGACGGCGACACCCAGCGTAAACAGCAGTACGGGCGCCGAGGGCGTTGCCCGGATCGGCACCCAGTTGTCGGGGCTCGCGATGCCGAACACCATATGCAACATGAGCCGCGTGCCGGCATACGCCACAGCTACGCCGAGCAAGCCGCCCACTACACCCAGCGTCACACTTTCTACCAGCGCCTTGCGCACCAGCCGTCCCCGCGAGGCGCCCAGCGCAATCCGCACTGACGTCTGTTGCCGATTCTTCAGACCCCGCGCCAGCAACAGGTTCGCGATGTTCGCGCAGGCTACCAGCAGCACACAACCCGCCGCCGCGAGCAGCAGCTTGAGCCCCTCCTGATACTGCTCGCGCATGTCGTCGACACCCGCGCCGCCTGGCGTGAGATACATTTTCTGCTGTTGCCAGACCTCTTTTTCCTGCGGAACCATATCCGCGACGTGGCTCGCCTGCCAGTCATGCAGTTCCACGCGTAACTTCGCTTCCAACTGCTTCGGGTCAGTGCCGGGCTTCACGCGCCCGATGATGTCGAGCCAGTGCTGCTCCGGCAGCTTCAGCCGCGACGTCGATCCCTCCAGCATCGGTTCAGTCGTCACCGGAATCCAGATGTCCGGCATCCCCCAACCCGACAGCCTGGCGCCGAAGAAACCCGGCGCCGCCACGCCCACTACCGTGAACGGATGCTCATTGATCTGGTAGACCGATCCAACGACCTTGGGGTCGCTGCCGTACTTCTCCGTCCAGATTCGATAGCTCATCACCGCGACTGGTGGCGCCCCCTCCACATCGTCCGACGGCTGCAGCACGCGGCCGATCCAGGGACCGACTCCGAAGGTCTGAAAGAAATTCCCCGACACATACTGCCCATTCCGGCTCGCCACCAGTTGCTGGCTCCCCGCCGGACGGACGGCCAAACTCTCGGAGCCGCCCTGCAATGCGGCCAGTTCCACAAATTGCGGTGTATTGTCGCGGAAGTGCCTGTACAGGTCGTAGGAGAACAGCGAGAACTCTTCGTCCTGGGTGTACCCGCCCCATCCGCAGCAATGAATCTTGTTGCCGATCCGATACAGCTCGCTCGGCTTCGTCACCGGCAATGACTTCAGCATGACCTGCTGCACCAGGGTGAAGATTGCCGTGGTCGCGCCGATCCCCAGCCCCAACGTCAGCACCGCCGTGATCGTGAACCCCGGTGATTTGCGCAGTTGCCGCAGCGCTTGTCTGAGCTCAGGAAACACGCTTGCCTCCACCTTCGGATCGATTTTGCGAGGAGCTTTTCGGATCTTGCTCAGAGAGAAAAGTGCATGCACCGCACCAGTCCCGGCGTGGACTACCGGCCTGAAACGACACAACTTCCTTATCGATCAAGATTCTTCGGTTGTCCGTAATCGAGTTGCCCTGTTCAGAATCGAACAGTCTCGAGGCTAACGCCTCAGCAGCCGATCTTCCGGCCGGGGGGGCTCCATGCGCTCCGTTTCTTAGGACCTTCGCTGTTCCCTACTGATTCTCGGCCTTCATCCCCAATGCCTGCACATACCCCGGATTCACCCGCTCGTTGGCGAACTGAATCCTCCCCAGCAAATCCGCGAACGCCGCATCAATATCTCCTTGCGGAGGACGCGCCGCAAGGCGTTTCTCGGCATCGCCCGTCCCCACCGACAGCTTCGCGTACGCCACAATCTCATCCCAGTGCGCCGGCCGATCGAATGTCACAACGCATGGAGTCGCGTCCATCCGCTTGTACGTCCAGAAAGCCCAGCCCACGGCGTTGTCCTCCAGCGTCTTGCGGAACCCTTCGACCCACGCATCCTTGTTCTCACCCGATTCGCCCAGCCACACCGGCACATGGTGCTCATGCCGAAAGTCCAGATACGGCTGAATTACGCTCTTGTCCGTCGTCGGCGTCCAGTATTTGTGAAACGTAAACATCATGTTCGGATCGAAGGTCCCGCTGAAGACGCCGAAATTCGTATCCCAGTTCGCCCCGCCCAGGATCAACACGTGGTTGTGATCCACCTGGCGAATGCCCGCCGCAATCTTCATATAGACCGGCACTAACTCCCGCTTGAACGGCTCCAGCTTCGGCCAATTCGGCAGCGGCTCATTCAGCAGGTCATAGCCCAGCACCGTCGGATTGTTTTTATAGTGCGCGGCAATCCTCTTCCACACCGCCACCGTCTCGTCCTGCGCCTCCGGGCTCGAGTACAACCATGGATAGCCCCAGCTGTCGTCGATGTTCGATCCCGTCTGGCCGCCCGGCGCGCAATGCATATCGAGAATGACGTAGATGCCGTCCTTCTGCGCCCACTCGACCAGCTGATCGACCAGCTTGAACCCCTCCGCATCGTCGCTGGTAAAGAACTTCCAGTGCAGCGGCACGCGCACTGAGTTGAATCCCATCTGCGCGATCCGATCGATGTCGGCTTCCGTGATGTAGTTCGCCCGCCATTTTTTCCAGAATTCCTCCGCCATCACCGGCCCCAGCAATTCTTTCGTCAGATCCTCAATCTCGCGCGGCGACTGCGGACCGCCGTCCTCGAAGTGGAACATGTACCCCTCCACCTCGAACCAGTTCCCCAAATTGATTCCACGCAGAAATACCTGCTGCCCGTTCCCATCGACCAGCTCCTCCACATGCGCGTGAACAAACCCATGTTTCGCCTGCTGAGCAAAAAGGAGTGGAGCGACAAAGGCCAGAACAAAGAGATACAGAGCTGGGCGGCCGAAAGAGTTTTTCACGAGGGAAATCCTACTCCCTGCAACGGGCGGCCTCCGGCGTTCCGCGGCGAACCGTATAATCCACGCACGGAGACGACCATCCATGTGCTTTTCGGCGGCAGCCAACTTTATTGGCAGTGGAGTTCTGGGAGCCCTTGGCATCGTTACCCTGACCAAGGTGAAGCACCGGCGCGAGTTGCTGTTCGCAGCGCTTCCGGCGCTTTTCGCCATCCATCAGTTCATTGAAGGATTCGTCTGGCTCGGCCTGGACGGCCGACTCTCCCCCGTCGTCACCCACGATATGGGTGCGGCTTACATGCTCTATGCGCAGGGGCTTCTCCCCTTCCTGTTACCCCTCGGTGTGTTTTTCTTCGAACCGAACGGCAGAAGCCGCGCTCGCATGGTGCCCTTCCTCATCATCGGCGGAGGAACCGGGCTCTACATCCTGTGGGCGTTGACAGCCTATCCAACGGAGATCTTCGTCCGGCAGAACAGCATCGTCTACACCAATCAGGGGACCGCTCACATGGTCATCGCGATCCTGTATATCGTCGCTACCTGCGGTTCCTTATTTTTCTCGAAAGTCAGAGCGATGATCGTTTTCGGCGTGGCCAACCTCGCGATCCTTCTGATTGTGGATGCGGTCAAGCAGTACGCGTTCACTTCCGTCTGGTGCGCGTACGCGGCCCTCGCCAGTGTGATCGTTCTCGTTTACTTCTGGAGAAGCAGCGGACACCGGCCCCTTCGCTACGCTCCGGCTATGTGAGGAAGGCGAACGCTCTGCAAAGAAGTAGTGCGCTACAGGCTACAGGCTCGCACTCATCGCACGAAATGCAGAATCACCTGGTTGGTCGCCAGCGCCGCCAAATACGCCAGCACGCCCATATAGACAAACTGCAGCGCAGGCCAGCGCCAGCTGTTCGTCTCTCTGCGCACAATGGCCAGCGTTGAGGTGCACTGCAACGCAAACGCAAAGAACACCACCAGCGCCATGGCCCCGCCCAGAGTGAGATCGTGCCGCAGCGCGGCCTGCAGCCCCAGCGACTGCGTCGCAGAATCAGCTCCGTACAGCGTCCCCAGCGTGCCCACAATCACTTCCCGCGCCATCACCGACGTCAGCAGCCCAATACCAATCTTCCAGTTGAATCCGAGCGGCCGGATCACCGGCTCGATCAGCTGTCCCAGCCGTCCGATGAGGCTGTGCGCCAGATCCGCATGGAACGGCACATGGCTCAGCACCCACAGGATCAGCGTGACCAGCAGAATCACCGTTCCCGCCTGGCGCAGAAACACCTTGCCGCGATCCATGAGCCGCAAACTCAGCGATCGCACCGTGGGGAAGCGATACTGCGGCAGCTCCAGAATGAAGGGCGCCGACGACGCGCGCAGAATCGACGACTTCAGCAGCCACGCCGTCGCCAGCGCCGCCACAAATCCCAGCACGTAGAGGGACAGCATCACCGCCGCGCGCAGCCCGAAGAAATCCCCCAGAAGCGGTTTGTTCGGGATGAACGCCGCGATCATCAGCATGTAAATGGGCAGCCGCGCCGAGCAGGTCATGAACGGAGCAACCAGAATGGTGGCGAAGCGGTCTCGCTTGTTCTCGATCGTCCGTGTTGCCATGATCGCCGGCACCGCGCATGCATAGGCCGACAGCAGCGGAATAAACGCCTTCCCGTTCAGCCCGATGGACCGCATGACGCGATCGGCAATCAGCGCCGCGCGCGCCAGGTATCCGGAGTCCTCCAGCACGCCGATGAACAGAAAAAGTAACAGGATCTGTGGCACGAACACCAGAACCGAAGCCACACCGCGCCACACCCCATCGATCAGCAGCGACTCGACCCAGTTGTGCCCCAGCAGCGCGCCGATCTTGTCCCCGCCAAGGTTCAGCACCTCGCCAAACCCGTCGCTCAGCGGCTGCCCGATCGAAAACACCACCTGGAATACGGCAAACACTACCGCCAGGAAGATCAGCGGTCCCCAGATCTTGTGGAGCAGGACGCCGTCAATCCGCTTGGTCCACTCGTTCGAAAGCGGCGCCTTGTAGCGGGTGCGGCTGCTCACGCCGTGAGCCCATTGCCGGTACGAACGTGGATTCCCCATGACCGGCAGCTCAATTTTTCCCGCGGCCGTTGCCACCAGTTTCTCTGGTTCAGCCTTTCGGTTCAGAAAATGGGTCACCGCATCGAGCCCAACACCGCGCGTCGCCGAGATCTTAGCGACCGGCACACCCAGTTCCTGCGCCAGCGCCAGCGTGTCCACGCGCCCGCCGCGCGCCTCCATCAGGTCGCTCATGTTCAGCAACACCAGGGTCGGCAGCCCCAGTGCCAGCACGGGAGCCGCGAGCATTAACTGTCTTCTCAGTTGCAGCGAATCCAGCACCAGCAGAATGGCGTCAGGGGCCGGCGTTCCCGGCATCTCGCCGTGCAACACTTCGACCGCTACGCGCGCGTCTTCAGAATAAGAATCGAGTCCGTAAATCCCGGGCAGATCGATCAGGGTCAGATCGCTGCGGCCAATCCCGTTCAGGCGCCCGACTCGCTGCTCCACTGTGACGCCAGGATAGTTCGCAACCTTTTGCCGCAGGCCGGTCAGTCGATTGAACAGGGTCGACTTTCCCGAATTCGGAGGACCCACCAGAGCCACGGTGCGGATTTTCCCCGCCACCCGCGGTTCTATCGGAACATCAATCGTCGCCGTGCTGCAGCAATCGCTCACTGTTGCCTCGCGTCCGCCCTCTCGTATTCGCGAACCCGAATCGCTTTGGCCGTGTCGCGCCTGAGCGCTACCTCGAACCCGTCAATCGAATACACCGTCGGATCCCCCGCCGGCGCACGCCGCACGACCATCACCCTCGCCTCTGGGACGAAACCCATGTGCATCAGGTGATGCTGGATCTCGCCGGGCAGGTCCAGAGCCTCCACCACCCCAACCGTCCCAATGGGCAATTCGCTCAGAAGACTCAACTTCCATGCTCCGGACAGGACCATTTCGTCCGTGTCCTCGACCCCAAAATCCGATAATAGCGCAATTGCGACCATTTTGCTCCTATATTGCCGACCGTATTGGCAGCATAGGGTCGTCGCCCTTCAGCGCTCCGTGATTTGTGTCACACCTCCCGGGTTCCGATCCAGGAGCAGTATCCTTTCGGGAACCTCGTGTTGCATCAGGATTTCCAGGTTCCCCCTTTCTGTACCATTGGATTAGTTCCACCTGATGTCGGTTCTTCCTGATCGACTTTTGCCTGGAGTCTCTTGCCCGCATGTTCTGCCCTTTTCCTGCCCTGTTCCGTCTGCCGCGGGATCTTCGCCGCGTGCTGTCCGCCGCCCTGCTCTTTTTCCTCACCGCGTCGTCTTACGCAGGCGCCCATGCGATCGCTGCCGCTGGTAAGAAAAGCGAAGCGAAGTCGGCTCCTGACATTCTCGTCTTCGTCAACGGCGACCGCCTCTCCGGTAAGCTGGTCCGCGCGGTTGGCAGCAATGTCGTCTTTCATTCGGACATCGTCGGCGACCTCACCGTGAAATGGGACAAGATCAAAGAACTCCACACGCAAACCAGGCTCGCGGTTCTGGAAGGAAGCGTCTTCTCCTGGCACCGGCAACTTTCCGACGGCATTCCCGAAGGCACGCTGTCCGTCGCGAACCAGCTCATCACCGTTCACCCCATCAGCGGGCCGGCCATTGCCCCCATTCCGCTGAAACGCGCCCCTTACATCGTCGACGAAACCACGCTGAAGAAGCAGATCGCCGGCCATCCTGGCATCTTCGCGGGATGGAACGGCGCGCTGACCGCCGGCGCCACTATCGTTCAGGCCAGTGAGGATCAATACACTTTCACCGGGTCCGTCAGTCTCAGCCGCTCCACGCCCACCGTCACCTGGCTTGACACGCAAACCCGATCGTCTCTCGACTTCAGCGGTTCCTTCGGCAAGATCATCCAGCCGGCTTACTCCAGCGACGGTGTCATGACTCCCGCCAGTGCCTCCAAAAGCTCCATCTACCATGCCGATGCCGAACGTGACGGCTACTTCTCTCCGCGCTTTTACGTTCTCGCGCAAACCACCTTCGACCACAACTTCGCGCAGGATCTCGATCTCCAGCAGATTTACGGAGGCGGCATCGGCTGGACTGCCATCAAGAGTCCCACTGAGGAACTCGACCTCAAGTCCACACTCCAGTACGAAGGCCAGACCTTCATCGCCGCCACCGCCGATGAAGACCAGAATCTCATCGGCTCCACGCTGAACGGCAGCTGGGCCGCGAAGCTGCCTTACAAGGTTCAGTTCAAACAGCAGGTCTCGTGGATCCCTGCCTACAACAACCCTTACGCCTACTCGGCCGGCGAAACCGACTCGCTGACCATGCCGTTTCTGAAGAAGCTCGCTTTCTCGATCGGATCCAACGACAGCTACCTCAACGACCCGCCGCCCGCATCGCCGCCGACCAGGCGCAATTCGTTGGAATTCACCACGGGCCTTAGCTACGCGGTCAAATCAAAGTACTGATCGTCAGTGCGGATTCGTCGCCGTGGGCGCCTCTGGCGTGCTCTCGTTCCCCACGCCAAAGTCGAGCGGCGTCTGCAGCAATTTGATCGCATCGGCTGGCATCGGCTGTCCCGCACTTTTCAAGAGCAGGCTCACCTGCCACATCTGTGTCTGGTTCAGCACCTTGTCAAAGGCCGGCATCCCGCTCAGCCGGATCCCGTTCGCCACCTTCCAGTACGTTTCGCCCACCGGGTCGTCGTTCACCCCTATGACTCCATTCCCATGGGGCGCCCACAATTGCGGCGCCTTCGGATACATGTGGTTCGCAAAGGCTGACGGCCTTCCGTACAACCCATGGCACGCAGAGCATTGCTCGCGATAAATCTGCGCACCCGCCGTCAGATTCGTTGCGCTCGCCTCAATGGGCGCATTTGCCTGCATCTCTTTATCGATGCGCGCGTGCAGCGGAACCCTGACAATCTCGCGCTCCATCCAAAACGGCTGATCGACCACGGCCACCGGCGGATGTCCCACCCGAAAATAAATGAAAGCCCACACTGGAATCACCAAAAGCCCCAGCACCAGCCCCAGCAGAAATTTCATGCGTTGTCCGCCTCACCTCAAAAATAACAACGATCCTCCCCGGCATCCTTGCATGCCAAGGAAGATTCTGCAATCCGTGTCCTCCTGATCGAAATCCGGCTCCGTGAGCCGGACGGCAGGCCGAAAGACCTGCCAAGCGTCAGATATCCCAACGCGTGCCGCCGGGATTCGCAAGGCTAGCCTGTACCCTGTACCCTCCCTCCTGTACCCTGTACCAAGCAGCAAATCTTCTTTTTTTCGTCTAAGCAGTGGAGGCACCCAGGTTCATGCGTTTTCGCACGTTCTCCGGATACGTCCTGTATCCGCTTCTCGCAGTCCTTCTCCTTGTTCCCTTCGCAACACGCGCACAGGACACTTCATCGCAGCAATCGACGCAGCAATCCGATCAGACTCAGCCAACGGACCAGTCTCAGTCCCAATCCAGTCCCCAGCAACGGGCGGAAGTCCTTCGCGAGGCCCAGGCGCGTGTCAATGCCCGGCGGAAGATCCGGATCCGCCAGGTCATCCAGGACACTTACAGCCACAAGTATGAACTCGACGCCGGCGGTGGCTCCCTCCGCTTCACTCCCGGCAACAGCCTGCAGCGCATGAACGAAGCCGGCTGGCGCGTCGACTTCACCGACTACCTCCATGGCGACCTTGGCGTTACCGCCGATTTCCGCGGCTATTACGGCACCGCCTATACCGGCACCAATCCCTATTCCGTCTTCAACCCGAGCATCAGCCAGTACACGTTCATGGGTGGCGCCACGTATCGGTTCTTCAAGGGCCAGCACTGGGGCTGGACTGCACAGGCCCTCGCCGGCGCCGGCCACGGCAATTTCGGCACCGGCACCAATGGCCTGCCCCCGCAGCTCGTCGGCCTCTTCACCGACACCACCGTCCTCAATCTCGCCGGGGGCGCTGCCGCGGATTACAACCTGAGCCCCGCCATCGCTATTCGCTTCTCCGCTACCGAACTCATCACCAACTACGGGTCGAACTTCCAGAAAAACCTCGGCGGCAACCTCGGCATCGTCTACCGCTTCGGCCGCCAATAACGACAGCGACACAACACAGATTCGCGGGATAGAAACAATCTGGGTGCCCCGGGGCTCACCTTTGAGGCTCGCGAAGCGGGCCGCCCTCCTTTGCTGCGTGCCCCTTGATCTATCCTGTCTTTTCTTCACGAGCCTCGCCGGGGCTCGTTCCTCAATTCCCTGCTCATCGCCGAACCCAAATCCCTGTACCCTGTACTTTCATGTTTCCAGCTCCCACGGCCCGCCTGCTCTCTTTCGCGCAGACCCTCTGCCTGTTCTTTGTCAAGAACGATTTAAAACATTACCTGCGCACCCACTACGGCGACCATACCTTCCAGAACCTCTATCACTGGCAGCTCTTCTCCTTTGACACGGCGCTCCTCACCCCCTACTTCGCCGTAATGATCGTCCTCGCCCTGTACGGCTTCCATCGCTATACCCTCGTCTGGCTCTACTACCACAACCGCAAGAACGCCACCCACGAGCCCACTTCGCGCTTCGAACAACTCCCGCGCGTCACCATCCAACTCCCCATCTTCAATGAACAGTTCGTGATCGATCGCCTCATCGAAGCGGTCTGCCGCATCGACTACCCCCGCGACCTGCTCGAAATCCAGGTGCTCGACGACTCCACGGACGAAACCAGAGAAGTCGCGCAGGCCATTGTCGAACGCTACCGCGCGCTCGGCCAGCCCATCGTCTATCTCCACCGCACCAATCGCGTCGGATTTAAAGCTGGCGCCCTGGACGAAGGCCTCAAATCCGCGAGCGGCGAATTCGTCGCCATCTTCGACGCCGACTTTACTCCGCCTGCTGACTGGCTGATGCGCGTCATCCACCACTTTGCAGAACCGTCGATCGGCATGGTGCAGACCCGCTGGACCCACCTCAACCGCGACTACAGCTTCCTCACCCAGGTTGAAGCCATCCTGCTCGACGGCCATTTCGTGCTGGAGCACGGCGCCCGCGCCCGCACCGGCGTCTTCTTCAACTTCAACGGCACCGCCGGCATGTGGCGCCGCATTACCATTGACGAGGCGGGTGGCTGGGAGCACGACACGCTCACCGAGGACACCGACCTCAGCTACCGCGCGCAAATGGTCGGGTGGAAATTCAAATACCTGCAGGATGTTGAGTGTCCCGCCGAGGTTCCCATCGAGATGACCGCCTTTAAAACCCAGCAGCAGCGCTGGGCCAAAGGCCTGATCCAGACCTCCAAAAAAATCCTGCCCCGCGTGTTTCGCTCCGACGTTCCTCTGCGTGTCAAAGTCGAAGCCTGGTATCATCTCACCGCGAACATCAGTTACCCGCTCATGGTCGTGCTCTCGGTCCTGCTCATGCCCGCCATGATCATCCGCTTTTATCAGGGCTGGTGGGAGATGCTTTACATCGACTTCCCTCTCTTTCTGGCATCCACGTTCTCCATCTCCTCCTTTTATCTGGTCTCGCAAAAGGAGCTCTACCCGCGCCGCTGGTTTCGCACCTTTCTCTACCTCCCATTTCTCATGTCTCTCGGCATCGGCCTCACCATTACCAACACCATCGCCGTCATGGAAGCGCTCTTCGGCATTCAGAGCGCTTTCAAGCGCACGCCTAAATACCGCGTGCAGAAACGCGGCGAAAAATCGAGAGGCGCTTCCAAGTATCGCAAGAGGCTAGGCCTGATCCCGCTCATTGAACTCCTCGTCGGAGGCTACTTCGCCCTCTGCATCTGGTACGCCGTCGCCAACGAAAACTACTTCACCGTGCCGTTCCTGCTGCTGTTCGTCGTGGGGTATTGGTACACAGGGCTGCTCTCACTCTTCCAGGGGCGCTTCGAACGCTGGCGCACGGGCGCCAACCTGGACGACGCTTCCGCGAAGCCCTTCCCCGTCGGCGTCTAGGGATTCGCCGCTCGTTGATCCTCTATTCCTCGTCTTCGCAGCCAAACAAGCTACCGGCTGTCCGCTCAACCCTGTTGCGTATACTCACCCAAGAATGAAATTCCGGCACCCGCTCTCCGTCCTGCTGCTCTGTCTTCTCGCTGTCCCTTTCTCGTACGGCTGGGGCAGCAAAGGCCACACCATAATCAATCGTCTTGCGGCTGAATCCCTCCCCGCCGACATGCCCACCTTCATGCGCACGCCGGAAGCCATCAACGAAATCGCTTACCTCGGCCCCGAGCCGGACCGCTGGCGTTCCCGCGCCGAACCCGAACTCAGCTCCGAACAAGCTCCCGACCACTTCATCGACATCGAGTACGCCGACCTCATCGGCACCCTCCCGCGCCAGCGCTATCAGTACATCGCCGCGCTCTACGCCTACATCGCCACGCATCCCGATCGGGCCGCCGACCTCCGCCCGGAGAAGGTCGGCTTCCAGCCGTACATCACCAGCGAAGTCTGGGAGCGCCTCAAATCTGCCATGCGCGACTACCGCACCCTCTCCACCGCCCATCAGGACACCAAGCCCGTCGAGGCGGCCATTCTCTTCTACGCCGGCTGGCTCGGCCACTACGTGGCCGACGGTTCGCAGCCCCTCCACGTCACCATCAACTTCAACGGCTGGGTCGAAAAAGAGAACCCCAACGGCTACACCACCGAGCACAGTATTCACAGCCAGTTCGAATCCGCCTTTGTCGACGCTGCCGTCAACACCAGCGACGTCCAGCCGCTCCTTACGCCACTTCGTCCCATCAATGATGAGTGGGATGACTATCTCGCCTACCTCCGCCACAGCAACTCGCTGGTCGAGCGGGTCTACCAACTCGACAAGCAGCATGGCTTTGATGGCACCGGAACGCCCGAGTCCAGGCAGTTCACCGCAGAACGCCTCGCCGCAGGAGCGTCGATGTTGCGTGACCTCTACGTCGCGGCCTGGGTCAAGAGCGCCGAACCCGTGCCGCAAGGACAAGGGGAGCATGGGATGGCCGCAACCTCAGCGTCCGCCGAGCCAGCTGGGCCGCCTCAGATTGGGCTGGCACGACCCGTTGGTCCAATCCTTCGCTATGCACCCGATCCGGTCTTCCCGAAGTCACTGCGCGAAGAAAAGGGCACCCATACCGTGATCGTCGGGCTGACTGTAGGAACCGACGGCTCGCCGCGGGGTGTTCACGTCGTCCGTGGATACGGTAACGACTTCGATAACGAGGCCGTCGCCGCGGTCCAGAAATATCGATTCACGCCCGTCATGTACCAGGGAAAGGCCGTACCGGTGATAATCAACATCGAGGTCAATTTCCGAGCACATTAGGTGGCCCGGGTCCCCCGGCCAGGGTCACCCCACAGCAAGAAGCAAAGGCAACCCGGGGTCGCCCCCCTCCTGGAAAAAGACGAACGCCGAACAATCCGCCCTGCGCGAGCTCCGAAAGAAGCTCCGAACCAGGCGTGGTGTGCCACGAAGGGACCCTCTGGCCGGCTACCCCCCCATCATCGGCACCAGCCGTCTCAGCAGTCCGGCGAGTTGCGCTTCCACCGCCCGCCCCGTCTCCATCACCTCTTCGTGGCTCAGCGGTTCAGCCTGGATGCCGGCCGCCAAATTTGTAACACACGAGATGCCTAATACCTCGATGCCCATCTGCCGCGCCACAATCGTCTCCTGCACCGTCGACATGCCGACCAGGTCTGCGCCCATCGTCCGAAACGCTCGAATCTCCGCAGGAGTCTCAAAGCTCGGCCCAAGCAAGCTCAGATACACGGCCTCATACAATCGAAACTCCATCGAACGAGCGGCCTCAATCGCCAGCAACCGCAGCCGGCTCGAATATGCCTCGCTCATGTCGAAGAATCGCGGACCCAGCCGTTCATCCTGCGGACCCGCCACCGGATTGCGCCCCGATAAATTAATGTGGTCTGCAATCAACACCAGCTGCCCGCGCTTCAGCGCATCATTAATCCCGCCCGCCGCGTTCGTCAGCACCAGCATCGTGACGCCCATCCGCCCCAACACCCGCACCGGAAACGTCACTTCTTCCGAGCTGTAACCCTCATAGGCATGCACGCGCCCCTGCATCACCGCGACCGGGACGCCCGCAACCTTCCCGATCACGAGCTTCCCGCTGTGCCCCGGCACCGTCGATCGCGGAAAATGCGGAATCTGCGCAAACGAAATCGCCGTCGGCGCTTCCAGCTGCTCCGCAAAAGCCCCCAGCCCTGACCCCAGCACGATAGCGATCCGCGGCCGCAACTCCGTCCGTGCCAGCACAAACTCCGCCGCCGCACTCGCCTTCTCGAAAACTGTATCCGTCATCGTTACTCAATTCAGGTTAGTGAATCAGAATTCCCACAATCGACGCCGACATCAGATTCGCCATCGTCCCCGCGAGCATCGCCCGGAAGCCCAGCTTGGCCAGCTCGTTTCTCCGGTTCGGCGCCAGCGCCCCGATCCCGCCAATCTGAATCCCGATCGAGCTCAGGTTCGCAAAACCGCAAAGGGCAAACGTCGCAATCGTCACCGACCGCGCCGCCAGCGCGCCGCTCTTCGCCAGCCCGCCGAGATACGTATAGGCCACCAGCTCGTTCAGCACCATTCGGGTGCCCAGCAAATTGCCCACCGTCGGCGCGTCATGCCACGGGATCCCGATCAGCCAGGCCACCGGGGCAAAGAAGAACCCCAGAATCGCATCGAGCGAATGCGGAAACGGAATGTGATGGTATCCCAGCCAGTTGTGCATTCCGCCCAGAATGCCGTTCAGCAGCGCAATCAGGGCCAGAAATGAAATCAGCATAATTCCCACGTTGAACGCGAGGCGCCCGCCATCGATGGTCCCGCGCGCAATGGACCCGATCAGATTCTCGTCCTTATGTTCGGCGCTCTCCGGAATCCGCACCACGCCTTCAGTCGCCGGCTTCTCCGTTTCCGGCACAAGCATCTTCGAAATCAAAATCGTGCCCGGCGCCGTCATGATGACCGCTGCCAGCAGGCTGCTGGCCGAAATTCCATAAAGAATGTACGCCGCCATGATCCCGCCCGAAACGTGCGCCATCCCGCTGGTCATAATCGTCATCAGCTCCGAGCGCGTCGCGTCAGGCAAAAACGGCCGGATGGTCAGCGGCGCTTCCGTCTGCCCCATAAAAATGCTCGCTGCCACGTTCAAACTTTCCGCGCCTGACACCTTCATGGTCCACAGCATCGCCTTGGCAAAGCCGCGAATGACCAGCTGCATGATTCCCAGGTAATAGAGAACCGCAAAGAATGCCGAGATGAAGATAATGGTCGGCAGCACCTGAAAAGCGAAGAAGTTCGTCCCGAACACGCCAGCGATCTTCGAGTGCTGGGCGCCCAGGTCCCCAAACACAAAGGTCGATCCATCGAAGGCATACGCCAGCAGCTTGTTCACCGCCGCGCCCGCCGCGTGCATGACCTTCTGCCCGAAGGTCCACTCCACCACGCACACCGCAAAGAGAATCTGCAGCCCCAGGCCCCAGACCACGGTGCGCCACCGGATCGCCCTGCGGTTGGTGGAAAAAATCCACGCCAGCAACAGCATCGTCAGCAGCCCCAGCACACCCGTAAATCGACCCAAATCGTTCTCCTCAGGTTTTCTGCAATCCTACCGGCTTTCGAGAATTCCTCAGCAGGAAAACGTAGCCACACGCTGCTTTTCGTCTCGCTCGCGCTCGTCAAATGTGGCTCGTTCCATCCCTGAACGCTGACCGTCAGAAGCTCAACGCTCCATCCGCTACGCGCTATAGGGAACCAGCGACCCGCTTCTTCAAATAAGCGTCCTTATTTTCCGCAGAGACAATCTCCCGCAGCAGCGGTGGGGCGGCCGTCGGTGCATCGTCAATCCGCAGTGCCTCGCTCAGCAGATGTTCCGGCTCCGCAAACCGCGCCTCGTCTTCGGCGAACAGGGTCGCCAAAGGCTGGCCAGCTTCGATCTTACCGCCCAGCTTGACGTGCATTTCCAGCCCGGCGTGCGCCTCCACCGGCTCGCCTGCGCGCTCCCGCCCTGCGCCCAGCCGTTGCACCGCCCAGCCAATTTTTGTGCAGTCCGCCGATACAAAATACCCGCTTCGCATAGCGCGAAAATCCCGTCGAAACTTCGGCGTATGGAATGCCGCTCCCGCATCCAGCGCCTTTACATCCCCGCCCTGCGCCTCGACCATCGCGCGAAAAATCCGCAGCGCCGACCCATCCGCCAGCTTTTCCTCCGCCAGATCACGCCCCGCTTCCGCGCTCCGCGCGGCTCCGCCGAGATAAATCATCCATCCCGCAAGAATCAGCGAAACCTCCCGCAAATCCTCGCTCAGCGGAGCGCGACCGCCCCGCAGCAACTCCATCGACTCCACAATCTCGACCCAGTTTCCGGCCATCCGGCCGAGCGGCTGGCTCATATCGGTCAGCACTGCCACCGTCCGCGTTCCCGCGCGCTCCCCGGTTTCCACCATCAGCGCAGCCAGAACCCTGGCATCGTCCTCACTGCGCAAAAACGCACCCGAACCCGTCTTCACATCAATGACCAGCGCATCCAGGCCCGCCGCCAGCTTCTTGCTCATAATCGACGCGCAAATCAAATAACGATTCTCGACCGTCGCCGTTCTGTCGCGCAGACTGTAGAGCCTGCGATCCGCAGGAACCAGGTTCCTGGTCTGCCCCACGATCGACGCGCCGCACTGTTCCAGCACCTTCCGCATCTCGGCCAGCGACAACTGCGTCCGATACCCCGGAATCGACTCCAGCTTGTCCAGGGTTCCCCCCGTGTGCCCCAGGGCCCGCCCGCTGATCATCGGGTCCGCCAGTCCCGCGGCCGCTGCAATAGGAGCGACCAGGAACGACGTCTTGTCCCCCACGCCACCCGTGGAATGCTTATCGACCGTTTTTCGTCCCAGCCCGGTATGATCGAGCACCTCGCCCGAATAGCGCATCGCGGTCGTGAGCGTATCCAGTTCGGCCAGCGACATTCCACGCAAGAACACCGCCATCAGCCATGCCGACAGCTGTTCCTCCGGAATCGTCTCCCGAGCCGCGCCCTCGACCAGAAAACGAATCTCTTCGGGATGGAGTTCTCCTCCATCGCGCTTCTTCCGGATCAGATCCACGGCATGCAGCGCCGCGCTCATCGGGGCCCGCCCTGTGGCTCGAACCTGAATCCGTAGGGAAACAGTTCCGCAAACGGCTTTGTTTCGGTGCCATTCACGCCAGGAAACGTCACTACTGCATCCGGAGTCACAAATTCGCTCATCACCTGCCGGCACGCGCCACACGGCGGGCTCGCGGCCCCGTTCCGGTTCGCCACCGCAATCGCCCGAATCCGTTGGCCCGTGCCACGCTCGCTGATGGCCCGAAACAGGGCATTCCGCTCCGCACAACTGGTCAGCCCGTAGGAGACATTTTCGACATTGCAACCCGTCACCACGGTGGCATCTTCAAAAAGCAGCGCCGCGCCCACAAAAAACTTCGAATAAGGCGCGTAAGCGTGCCCTGCCGCTTCCAGCGCCGCCTGGCGCAGCTCATCGAGTGTTGCCGCTTCAATCCCTGTCATGCGTCTCTGAGGCTATCGCAAAACGGGCGACCGCGTACCGGGCCGCCGCCCACCGCGGTTCTCAAGTTCCACTTCCTGCGTCCGATAAGTTCATCGTGGACGACCTCACTCGCGAATTCCTGCTTGAAAGCCAGGAGGGGCTCGACCGCATGGAGCGGTGCCTCACTGATCTGGAGACGCGCCCCGGCGATACCGAGCTTCTGGCGGAGATTTTCCGGGCGGTACACACCATCAAGGGGACCACCGGCTTCCTCGGCTTCGGCCGCCTCGAAGCGCTGTCCCACGCTGGCGAGAACCTGCTCGGCCAGCTCCGCGACGGCAAGCTGGCCGCGAATGCCGGCATCGTCAGTGGCCTGCTTGCGCTCATGGACATCCTGCGCGGCGTTCTGCGCTCCATCGAAACCACCGGCGGCGAAGGGGAAAACCAGGAGCAGGACACCGCGATGATCGCGCGTCTTGAAAAGCTCCAGCTCGGCGAAGCCTCGGTTCCCGTTGCCGAACCCGCGCTGGCGGCGACGGTCACAGCATCCCCGCGGACTGCGAGGACTGGCAAACCGCGCGCGCCGCGACGCTCTCATCGTGATCATCAAAGTGCGCCTCCTCCGGATTCGCCCGGCGAGGCAGGGCCGCCCAGGGAGGTGGAAGCCGCTGTGCAGGACCGGGAACCGCAACCCGTTCCGCTGGCTGCGCTTGCCTCGTCTCCGGCGCGGCCCGCTACAGAAACCGCTGCGGCGTCCGAAGCCAAGGCAGCTTCCACGCCCGGCACCGCTGATTCCACTTTGCGCGTCGACGTCGAGCTGCTCAACCGCATGATGAACCTGGTGGGCGAACTGGTGCTCACCCGCAACCAGATTCTTCAGGCCACCAGTGCCGATGCCGGCTTTGGCACCCTCGGCCGCCGTCTCGATATGGTCACCGCCGATCTGCGCGAGTCCGTCATGAAGGCGCGGATGCAGCCGGTCAGCCATGTCTTCTCCCGCTTTCCGCGCCTGGTCCGCGATCTCGCTCTCAGCCTCGATAAAAAAATCCGCCTCGAAATGGAAGGTCAGGAGACCGAACTGGACAAGAGCCTGCTGGAGGCCATCCGTGACCCGCTCACCCACGCCATTCGAAACTCGATCGACCACGGCATCGAAAGACCGGAAGTGCGCGTCGCCAAGGGCAAGCCCGCCGAAGGTCTGGTCCGGCTGCGCGCCTGCCACGAAGGCAGCCACGTGATCGTCGAAGTGCACGACGACGGCGCAGGCATGAGCATCGAAAGAATTCGCCAGAAGGCCATCGAGCGCCAGCTGGTCTCTCGCGTCCTGTTCTTCGCTTCGAGGGCACGCTGCTGCCCCTCGATGATGCCGCCGCCGCGTTCCTCGACCAGAGCGACGATCCCGAAGCGCAGACCACGGTCGTGGTCTGCCGCGATGGCCAGCGCCATATCGGCATGACCGTCACCCAGGTTCTCGATGTAACGGGAGGCCGTCAACTCGAGGAGGCAGGCTCCGGCCTTGGGGCCGATGGCATCACCCTTCTCCACGAGAAGGTCACTGGTATCGTCAGCCTATCCGCCATTCCCTCCCTCGACCCGGTCGCCGAGCCGCAATTTGCCCCGGAGAAAACACCATGAATGAAGTTCGAGCCAACCAGACCCAGGAAGTCTGCTCCGTGACGGTGGGCGATACCCTCTTCGGAGTTCCCATCGCCCACGTTCTGGAGATCCTCGGCAAACCGGCGACCCAACCTGTTCCGCTGGCTCCCTACTTTGTCGGAGGCCTGGTGCACTACCGCGGCGAAGTCCTCACCGCCGTCAGCTTGCGCCGCCTGCTGGGCATGGGACCCGCGCAAGCTCCCGAAGATGTGCTGGTTTTCGAAGACGGGAGCGGCCTCTTTGGCCTCTTCGTCGACTCCGTCGGCGAAGTCCTGCACGTCTCCGCCGCCGACCATGAGCCCAATCCGGCGACGCTGGAGGCGCGCCGCCAGGCTCTCTTCGACGGGGCATGGAAACTGAAGGACCGCCTTCTCGTCACTCTTGAACCCGAGCGCCTCGATCCGATGCGGCTCGCCAGTGCCTTTCCCGCCTGAGGCTGGCGGGCAGCGAAAGGAATGCCATGCGCGCCCTGGTGGTCGACGATTCGCGCTTCATCCGCAACTACCTCCACTCGCTTTTTGCAGAACACGGAGTGGAGTGCGTCGAAGCGGTCGACGGCAGGCAGGGCCTGGCCTGCCTGCGCGATGCGGGGCCCTTCACCGTCGCTCTCGTCGACTGGAATATGCCCGTCATGTCCGGACTCGAGATGCTCGAAACGGCGCGCGCCGATCCCGCCTTCAACGCCACCAAAATCGTGATGGTTACCACCGAAGCCGAGAATGACCATATCGAAGCCGCTCTCCTCGCCGGTGCCGACGAATATCTCATCAAGCCCTTCGATGAGGCTGGTCTGTTCGACAAACTCCGCATGACCGGGATCGAAGAGCTATGAGCCTGCCCGTCCAGCCGCCGCGCAAGGTGCGCGTCCTGCACATCGATGACTCGGCCGTGATGCGCAGCCTCCTGCGCATGGTCCTCGAGCCTCACCCCTCTATCGAGATCGCGGCCAGCGCTTCCTCGGGCCAGGAAGGCCTCGCCACCTTCGAGCGCATGCACCCCGATCTCGTGCTGCTCGACATCGAGATGCCCGGCATAAACGGCCTCGAAGTTCTCTCCAGCATCCGCCGCGCTGACCGTCGCGTCCCGGTCATCATGTGCAGCACCCTCACCTCGCGGGGCGCTCGTATCACGATCGAAGCCCTGGCCCGCGGCGCTACCGACTACGTGACCAAACCCGGCGCGCAGAATGGTATTCGTCAAGGCGTGGAAACCCTCAGCCGCGAACTGCTCCCCAAAATCCTGGCGTTGTTCCCGCCGGAAATCGCCCGATCCGCAGCGCCCGCTGCTCAACCATCACGGCCGACGCTGCCGCCCCCCTCTTCTCTGTCGCCAAAGATTGTCGTCATTGGCGTCTCCACCGGAGGCCCCGCCGCCCTGGAAGTCCTGCTGCCTGGAATTCCCGCCAGCTTTCCGCTGCCCATCCTCATCGTGCAACACATGCCGCGTCTCTTTACCGGCTTGCTCGCCGAGCGTCTCAACAGCCTGTGTTCTCTCCGCGTCCGTGAAGCCGCCCCCGATGCGGTGGCTGAACCTGGCGTGGTCGACATCGCCCGCGGCGACTGGCATCTCGAGCTCACCCGCGAGCTCCGGCTCCGCCTGCAACAGAACGATCCGGAAAATTTCTGCCGCCCTTCCGTCGACGTCCTCTTCCGCTCCGCTGCGGCCGCCTGCGCGGCGCGCGTCCTCGGCATCATCCTCACCGGCATGGGATCCGACGGGCTCGCTGGCTCCCGCATCATCCGCTCCGCAGGCGGCGTCATCTTCGCTCAGGATGCGGCCACCAGCATCGTCTGGGGCATGCCGGGCTCGGTCGCCAACGCCGGCCTTGCCAGCAAAATCCTCCCCCTTGACGCCATTCCCGGCGAGATCCTGCGCCTCGTTTCCACTCCAGCAGTTCACACGCGCGCGGAGACCATCGCCCGATGAGCGCCTCCTCCCTCGACTACGAGTACCTGCGCGACGTCGTCATGCGCAATTCGGGCAATCACGTCGACCCCTCGCGCGATTACCTCTTTGAATCGCGTTTGCAGGGCCTGCTCCACCGCCGCGGCCTCCATTCGCTCAATCAGCTCGTCTCCGCTCTTCGCACCGACTCCGGCTCCCTGCAGCGCTCCGTTGCGGAAGCCATGACCATCAACGAGACCAGCTTTTTTCGCGACACTCCCACCTACGACTACCTCCGCGAGACCCTGCTGCCCGCGCTGATCGTCAGCCGCCAAACGATGCGCACCCTCCGTTTCTGGTCCGCCGCGAGCTCCTCCGGTCAGGAAGCCTACTCCGTGGCGATGATGCTGCGCGAGCACTTCCCCCAGCTTGCCACCTGGCACATCGACATCTTCGGCACCGATCTCTCCGCCGAAATGGTGGAGCGCGCCAGTGCCGGCCGCTACCAGCGCATCGAGATCAACCGCGGCCTGCCTGCCCGCTTCCTGGTCAAATACCTCGTCCGCATCGGCGACGAATGGGAGATCCATCCCGACATCAAGCGTCTCTGCCGGTTTCGGCAGCGCAATCTTTGCCGCGACGCCATCGTGCCGGAAATATTCGACGTAATATTCCTGCGCAACGTGATGATCTACTTTCCCCAGGAAACCCGCCGCCACGTGCTTCTCACCATGCACCGCGCCCTTGCCCCCGACGGCGTCCTCTTCCTCGGGCTCAGTGAGCAGCCCCGCATGGACTCCCACTGGCAAACCATGCTCACCCCCAAGACCGTCTGGTACAAACCGATTCGCTAGCCGGGAAGCAGGAAGGAAGAAACCAAAAGACTACCGCCAACCAATGGGTCCTCTCTGCACCGGGTTGAATGGGGCCCCTCGCGGGAGTGCGCGGTGCGACTTCCTGCCTCCAGCCTCCGGCTTCTCACTCCCGCGTTCCCTCTGTTGACTCCTGACTTCTGTCGAGACGCATTATTCTCACCATCAGGGTGTCCGCGAAGAAATCTAACCCGGAATCTCCATCCACGATCGACCCCCTCGACCTCTTCCATCCCGTCACAC
>Ga0210398_10001803_pt1 | contig 21530 bp, 10 predicted proteins | sample IncBWC4OmetaG_FD_161047 | JGI IMG/M metagenome (GOLD analysis project Ga0210398, IMG submission 161047) | Forest soil microbial communities from Barre Woods Harvard Forest LTER site, Petersham, Massachusetts, United States - Inc-BW-C-4-O | ecosystem: Environmental > Terrestrial > Soil >...
ATAGCCTCGGCCTGGATCAGAACCGCTTGGGTAGCGCCCGAAATACCACGACTCAGGTAAATGGCAACGAAAATTCCGATGCCCAGGGCCACCAGAGTGGTCGCTGCAATGGTTAAGTTGAGCGAGTGACTCTTCTCATGCAAAGCAGCTTTGTCCGTCTCCAACCGCTTGACGAGCGAATCCGCCAACTCATCCAGGGATTTCTTAACCGCGATATTGGACGGCGTAACCAGATCGGCGTTTTCGTTACCCGCCCGGATCACCGCATCGCGCTCGCCGCTGGCCGCATGATCGATCGAGGCCTCTTCCGTTTTGTGAAGTTCAGGAAGGTGCCGCTTGATATCTTCCAGCCGGTCACGGTCCCCGCCAGACCATAGGTCCGCCAGTTCGTCCAAGTGGGCAACATCCTTACCAATGGCGGTCCAGGCTCCGTCGAACGCCTTTTTCGCCTCCTTCCACCTCGCCGGATCTGTTCCGGCGAGAATGGCTTGGCGACCCTTGACTTGGGTATAGTTCAGATCTCGCTGCAGTTCCCTGGCGTTCTCGATTGCCGGTAAGCGCAGCCCAACCGTGGCGTCCTGGCTTTCCCTGATGTCAGTCGACTTCAGGTAAGTTGTCGCCGCGCTGAAGACCATCAGGGCGAGGATCGCCCCGAATCCCAGCCCCAGTTTCTTTCCGAGTGTCAGCTTCATTGCTTCTCCCGTTCAGAGAGCGCCGCTGGTCTTGTTTTGTGCCACATTTTCAACATCACAAAGAGCTCAGGCGCCCGCGCGTGCCGCCATTCTCCTGGTCGGCTCTCCTCCGCCGTCGATGGCGCCACTGCCCGGGTTGATCTTGAACTGCTCGACCAACTGGCGAAGGCGCGTGGATGTCTCCACCAGTTTCTCGGCCGCCTTCTGCGTATCGTTTGCACCCCGGGAGGTACTCTCCGCCGCCTGGGCCACGCCTGCGATATTGCTGGTAATCTCGCCGCTGCTGTGGGCGGCGTCGCTCACATTGCGCGACATCTCGTTGGTGGTGGCGTTCTGCTCCTCCACCGCCGTAGCGATCGTGCTCGAAATATCGTTGACCTGGTTGATCACCCCGCTGATCGTGGCGATCGCTTCCACCGCTGCCTTGGTGTCGGTCTGAATGGCTTCGATCTTGCGACTGATGTCTTCCGTGGCCTTGGCCGTTTCTTTGGCTAGTTCCTTTACTTCGTTGGCGACAACCGCAAAACCCTTGCCGGCCTCACCGGCGCGGGCGGCTTCAATCGTGGCATTCAAGGCCAGCAGGTTAGTCTGCTGGGCGATCGAAGTGATGACCTTGATGACTAGTCCAATCTCGTTGGAGGACTCGCCCAGCTTGGAGACGGTAGCGGTGGTAATCTCGGCCACTCGGACGGCAGCGGTTGCGACCTTGGCGGCTTCGCTGGCGTTCTTGGCGATTTCCTTGATGCTGGCGCCCATCTCTTCGGCCCCAGTCGCCACGGTTTGCAGGTTCTGACTGACCGCCTGTACGGCTTGGGAAACCACGTCGGCCTGAGCCGAGGTTTCCTCGGAATTAGCCGTGATCTGCTGGCTGGTGGCGTTCAGCTCTTCGCTGGCGCTGGATACCTGCAGCGCATTTTCCGTAATGGCCAGAATCATGCGTTTCAAACTGCCACTCATCTTATTGATGGCCATGGTCAAATCTCCAAGTTCGTCCCGGCTGAGGACGGCCAGATCGTCACGAGTTAGATCGCCCTCTGCGATAGCCTCGGCCTGGATCAGAACCGCTTGGGTAGCGCCCGAAATACCACGACTCAGGTAAATGGCAACGAAAATTCCGATGCCCAGGGCCACCAGAGTAGCAATGACCATGGTCCAGTCCATCGACTGGTTCTGGACGTCCATCTCGACAACGTTCTTGCTGATTAACTCTGCGAAGGAGTCCACCACCTCCCCGAGGGGTTTCTGGATCGCCTCGGTGATTACGGTCGCCTGGTCGGCAAAGTCGTTTCCCGCTTTGCCGACGGCATCACGCTGGCCGCTCGCAGCTTGCTTCATGAACCTTTCCTGGCTTTCACGGAGGTTGGGAAGCAACTCCTTCGTCTTGGAAAGCCGGTCGCGGTTGACCTGCAGAGTCCATCCCGGAGACAACTCCTCCAGTTTTGCGACATCCTTCCCCAGGTCATCCCACGCCGAATCGAAGCTTTTCTTAGCAGGCTCCGATCGAGCTGAGTCGCTTCCGGCAAGGATGACTTGGCGACCTTTGCTCTGGGTCTGAATCAGGTCTCTCTGCAAGTCCTTTGCGGCGGAGATAGTGGGCGCGCGTACACCTGTGACACGCTGCTCCGTCTCCCTGATGGCGCTCGCCTTCATACCGGCAAGGATCGCGCTAAGAACCATGAGCGCCAGAATCACTCCAAAGCCCACTGCCAATTTTTTTCCCAGCGTCAGTTTCATGTTGTCTCCTCGTTCTCGGCTTTACGCTAGTGAGTGAATGAGATACGAAGGCTCGTATACCCATCAGGAAGCGTTGTCGTATGCCTTCCAGGCACCTTGCTTTCGAGAATCTGCCTGACTGGCGCGAGATGCGATTGGGATTGATTCCCTTCCAAATGGTGTGTTGGCACACGCAGGGAGGTCAGCCAGGGGTTGTAGCCATCGTCTTCGCCACTCCCGTCATCTCACATGCCTTTTCGATATCCAGCACAAGCATGAGCCGGTCCTGCAGTTTGTGGACGCCCAGTATCATGTTCCGGACTAAGCCGCGCAGAGTTTCAGGAGGCGGCTCGAAGCTGGACTCTTCCACCTCGACCACGTCGCCGATTTCATCCACTAACAGGCTGACCGCGCCGTCCTCGGACCGCACCACCAGGTTCATGGACTTCAGGCCCGGCGGGCCGGGTTCCAGTTCCAGTCGCCGCCGCAGATCTACGGCGGTGACGATTTGCCCGCGCAGGTTAATGAGGCCGCGAACCACCCCAGGCGCCAGCGGAACCTGCGTCATGTCGAGCGTACGGATGACTTCCTGGACTCCCTCCAATTCCACCCCGAACAGCATCTTGTCCAGATAGAACGTGCAAAACTGTGAAGTGTTCGCACTGGCCTTGATCGTAGCCCCGCCCGATCCGGTTACCGGTTCGAGCCTCGTCGTCTGCTTTAACTCTGTGCCGCGCAGAATGGCCGGGATATCGAGTAATTCGGTAACGCGGTCGCCGATCACGACCGAATAGAGGACGGACGGACGGGTCGCGGCCGATCTCACGTCCGCCTTGTCCTCGACGATGTCCAGAATTTGCTCGACGACCAGGCCGAAGGATTTTCCTTCATGGTTTAGTACCAACACCTGAAGAGGTCCTGAGTCGAGGGCGGGTGGAACTTCGAACGCGCGAAGCCGGCTGCGCCGTTCTTCCATGACCGTAACCAGGCGAAGCAAGGTCAGGATCTGGCCCCGGTACTGCGTTACCCACTGTTTGCCGGACATCTCCACTTGCGCCACCGGGAACTCTTCCAGCCGCGCCAAGGCACTCAGCGGAATGGCCATGCGCGAATCGCCCATGCCGGCGAAAAGCAGGAAGGCTTGCTTCTCACTCTCCGTCGTCGCCGTTTCTGTAGCCTTGTCCGACAGTGCTCGGTCCCGCGTTTCGGTAACCACGCCGGCGCGTTGCGCCAGGCCGAGCACATCCAGAATGAGGGCCACTTTGCCGTCCCCCATAATGCTCGAGCCGGCAAACGTCTTCACGGTCTTGAGCTGTTTGCGCAACGGCTTGACTACGATTTCTTCGGTGTCGTTGATCTGGTCTACGACGAGTCCGAATTGCCGTTCATCGGCTTGCAGCACGACGATGTTGACGGCACCGTCCTGTTCGTTGGCAGGGCGCGCATCGGCAGCGAGGTTGAGCTCGCGATTGAGATAGACAAGAGGCAGGAGTCTTCCGCGCAGCCGATAGACGGGCGCTCCATGGACGAATTCGATACCTTTCGCCACCTCGTCGGCCTCAAGCCGCACCAGTTCGCGCAAGCTCACCTGCGGAATCGCGTAGCGGTCTCCGCCGCACGTCACAACCAGTGCGGGGATGATGGCCAGAGTCAAGGGAATCTTTACCCGCACCGTGGTGCCTCGGCCCAGGGCGGACTGAACGTCTACGGTGCCCCCGATTCTTTCGACGTTTGTTTTCACCACGTCCATGCCAACGCCGCGGCCGGATACGTTGGTCACCTTGTCCGCGGTGGAGAACCCGGGAAGGAAAATCAAATTGAAGATTTCCCCTTCGGTCATGCGGGCCGCCTGGTCGGCGATGATCACCCCGCGGTCGACCGCTTTTTTGCGGATACGCTCCACGTTCAGGCCCGCGCCATCGTCACTGATCTCGATATTGACCTGACCGCCTTCGTGAAAGGCACGCAGAATCAGGCGGCCGACCGGGTTCTTTCCTGCTTTCACACGGTCCTCGGGAAGTTCGATGCCATGGTCCACGGAATTGCGCACCAGATGAGTCAGCGGATCTTTGATCGCCTCGATGATGGTTTTGTCGAGCTCGGTTTCCCTGCCCTCCATTTCAATGCCCACCTTTTTGCCACAACCGATTGCAACGTCGCGTACCGTCCGCGGAAACTGACCCCAAATGTTCCCGATGGGTTGCATACGGGTCTTCATGACCTGTTCCTGCAAATCGGTAGCAATCAGGTTCATCCTCTGAGAGACGGCCTGAAAGCTCGTGCCTTCCACCGTGTTTGAGATTTGCAGAAGCTGGTTGCGGGCTAAGACCAGCTCACCCACCAGAGTCATCAACTTGTCCAGAACGGGGACGCCCACTCGAATCGTATCTGCCGCAGGGTCGCGATGCCGGGAATCTGGGCCCTGCTGGATAACCATTGAGTTCTCGTGCTTGGCTGGCTCCTCGCAGCCCAACGGCGCGGGTTCTAGAGGCACACTGCTGATCGCTTCCTGGGCTTTGACCTTGGCCGCAGGAGCTTTCGCTCGCTTCGGCGCAGGCAATCGAATCTCCTCCTGCCGGGGTGAAACTCCGACGACGTCGTGCCCAACCGCGGTTGAGCCCACCTGCTGCAGCCGCGTCAGAGTTTCCCGCAGTTCCGGGTAATCGACCGCACCATCCTGGCCAGTGAGTTCAATCTCCTTTAGCATCTGGCGAACCGCATCTACCATACCCAGCAGCGCCGTTGTAATCTCTGGATTGAGTGTGAGCAGACCGTCCCGTAAGCGCGTCAGCAGGTTCTCGCCAACGTGGGCGACCTTTTCCAGTCGGTTGAAGGCCAAGAACCCGCACGTGCCCTTGATCGTGTGAATGGTGCGAAACACGCCAGCCAAGGCGTCCTTGTCGTTCGGATTCTTCTCCAGACCGACCAAGTCCCGGTCCAGCCGATCCAGGTTCTCGTGGCTCTCGACCAGAAAGTCTTTGACGATGTCGCTGTCGTCCACTGCAGGCGCGCTCCTTAATCCAGATTGCGAATGCCCTCCGGCGGGCAGTGTCTGCCGGCCAGCACCCTCAGTCACAGAGACTTCATTTCGCGGGGGATAGTAGTTTCAATCGCTGGATCGACCCGAAGCTAACCTATATGCGCGAGGTACCTTTAAAACTGTTCAATTGTGATCAACTACGCTTACTTATTGAACCCTCGTTGAGTAATCGGCACACTACATCGATTTCGTGGCAACTTCCCATCAAGGGATAGGCTGCGTGTCGGATACAGATGTCGAAAGCGGGTTGCCCGCGCCGGAGGATACGCGTCTCCCCAAATTGAATTGAGTGTAAAAACAGTGTCAATGGTGGAACTCTCCATATTTATGTGGGAAAGTGGAGGTATTGTCGGAAACTGTTCAATATTGAGCAGCGCAGTGAGCCGTCCATTCCTTATCGTTCATCCATCATGTTTGCCACCATGAGTGTGGCCGCTGAAACAGCCACAGAATTTGCTCTCTGTCTCTACGACTGCAGGCATGAAGCGTACGCTCAACGGCACCCTATCGCTGTCAGCTTCTGCCGGCTCCGGCACAAGACCACCGGCTACAGCAAACGCTTTCACCAAGACGCTGTCGCTCAGCACTGGCTACGTTCATAGCCAGCGCCTTGCAGAAGAAGTCATTCGTTTCATCGAACAAAAGCGGCCTTGCCTCGCGGCTTAACATGCCAGCAACGAACGCGGGGCAAAATGTACTCTCGGGTCCAAGTTCATACTCCAGCTACGGACATTGCTATCTGCCTCTTCGGTTCAAATGATTGAGACTATCCGTTCGGATTTTCGAGATTTCTCCAACGGCTTTAGCGGACCCCATTTTCATCGATCCGGGCGAGCAGGGAATCGGCGACGAGATCAGGTTTATAGGACTGACCTCGACGCGATTCGCACTGGTTGACGCGGGCCGTTTCCCACGTTCAATGAGAACAGTTTCACCCAATTGGATTGCGGGGCCCAGCCAAGTGCGAAGCGAGGAAGCATACATCGATGGAGCTCGCGGATGGGTTGCAGAACGCACTCAATCGGAGCGCAGGAATGGTACGTCGCTGGTGAAAGTAAAGATACAGTTTGAGGCAAGCCCATGAAACCCGTTGCGACCTTTAAAGTCCGACCTTTGTTGCCGGAGGCATTGCAGCCGTTACTACGAATTGCTCACAACTTGCGCTGGTCTTGGGATGCCGGCGCCGTGCAGCTGTTCCTGCGCCTCGACCGCGATCTTTGGGAGGCAAGCGGACACAACCCCGTTCTTCTGCTGGCCAGCGCGGACCAGGCCGTGCTGGAGTCCGCCGCGCACGACGATTCATTCCTCGCGCATTTGAAGGGCGTGGTCGATAAGCTCGACGGGTACACCTCCGGAGTAGGCACGTGGTACCGGAGAGAACACAAAGAAGCTCAGATGGTGGTGGCGTATTTTTCAGCGGAATTTGGCATCACCGAGTGCCTCTCGATCTTTGCTGGAGGACTGGGCGTGCTGGCCGGCGATCATCTCAAGGCCGCCAGTGATCTCGGACTTCCCCTCGTCGGCGTGGGTCTTGGCTACCAGCAAGGATATTTTCGTCAGTACCTAAACACCGCGGGATGGCAACAGGAGGCTTTCGAAGACAATGACTTCTACAACTTACCCATCCAACTGATACCCGACGTAAAGATCGAGGTCGAATTGCCTGCAGGCCCGGTCGCCGCCCAACTCTGGTCGGTGGATGTGGGACGGCTGAAGCTCTATTTGCTGGACACGAACATTCCGCAGAACCGTCCCGAAGATCGCAAGATCACGCACCATCTTTACGGTGGAGATCTGGAGATGCGGATCCAGCAAGAAATATTGCTGGGCATTGGCGGGTATCGGGCGCTCGAAGCTCTGGGCTTAGAACCGACCGTCTACCACATGAATGAGGGGCATTCTGCGTTTCTAAGCCTAGAACGAATCTTGTGCTTGATGGAGCGCGATCGGCTTTCCTTTCGCGAAGCCCGTTTGCTGGCATCGGCGAGTCTGGTCTTCACTTCTCATACCCCGGTCGCGGCGGGTCATGACTATTTCCCGCCTGCCTTGATGGACCGCTATTTCGCAACCGTCGTCCGGCGTCTTGGCATTAGCCGTTCGGAGTTTTTGGGCCTCGGCCGAAAAGATCCCAGCAATGATGAGGAGGATTTCTGCATGACGGTGCTCGCCCTCCGGCTTGCCTCCTTCAGCAACGGGGTAAGTCAGCTTCACGGGGTTGTGACCCGCCGGATGTGGAATGAGATCTGGAAGGGAGTGCCGGAATCGGAGGTGCCGATTGGACATGTCACCAACGGGGTGCACTTTCGCAGTTGGGTTTCGTTCGAAATGAATCAGCTCTACGACCGCTACCTTGGTCCCAACTGGCGGGAAGAACCAGCCGATCCCAAACTCTGGCAGAGGGCCGAAGCGATTCCGGCAGCGGAGTTGTGGAGAACCCACGAACGACGAAGAGAACGGCTGGTTGCCTATGCTCGTCAGCGACTACGGGCTCAGCTGGCGGGTCGCGGAGCTCCGCAAACGGCGCTGGACGATGCTGACGAAGTGCTGAACCCGGACGCGCTCACCATCGGATTCGCACGGCGTTTTGCTGCCTACAAACGTGCCAACCTTCTCATTCGCGATCCAGAACGTCTTGCGCGCCTGTTAAACGATCCCCAGCGGCCGGTGCAGCTTATCTTCGCCGGCAAGGCTCATCCTCAGGACACGGGTGGAAAACAGCTGATTCAAGCCATCATCAATTTGGCCGCCCGCCCGGAATTTCGTCGTAAGGTGGTGTTCCTCGAAAACTACGATATGGCGATTGCTCGCTACATGGTGCAGGGATCTGATGTTTGGCTTAATACACCTCTGCGGCCGATGGAAGCCAGTGGCACAAGCGGGATGAAAGCTACGGCCAACGGGGTACTCAATGTCAGCACCTTGGATGGATGGTGGGATGAAGCGTGGCGCCTTCACGGGGAAAACGGATCGGATGTCGGCTGGGCGATTGGTCGAGGTGAGCCCTACGTGGACCTTGCCTATCAGGACCAGGTTGAGGCCGAAGCCCTGTACGAACTGCTGGAGCGCCAGATTGTTCCCGCCTTTTATGAACGTCGTGCCGACGGAATGCCGCCTAAATGGATCGGACTCATGAAGACATCGATTGCGAAGCTGTGCCCGGAATTCAATATGCATCGCATGGTCAAGCAATACGCTGAATCGTACTATCTGGTTAATCACCGCCGTTACCTGAATCTTCGCGCCGAAGAATCGGTCAGAGCAAGAAGCCTTGCCGACTGGCTGACCAAAGTGGAAGCGGCGTGGCCGCTGATCCGTGTTGATTCTCTGAAAAATGATGTTTCGGAAATCCGTTTGGGCGACCACGTTCTCGTGTCGGCGCGAGTCGCGTTGAATGGGCTGACTGCGGAGGACGTCGCCATCCAGGTCGTCTCAGGGTCGGTCGATGCCGCCGGCGAAATCACGAATCCAGTGACGATTGCGATGCAGCCCTCAGGAAGGGATGACTCAGGCAGTGAGCTCTTCCAAGCCGTCTTGAAACCGTCGGCCAAAACCGGGCTGCACGGCTACTCAATTCGAGTCTTACCGAAACATCCGGACTTGATCAGTTCATTCCTGCCGGGATTGATCACATGGACTGCGCCGCCTCCGACTTAACCGGAGTTCTTCGACGACCCGAATGAGGATGGGCCTTTCGCGCTAGCCGACGCTCTGGCGTAAGTTCCTAGGCTACGTGCCCCTTCGCTTTGGGTTTAGCCTGAATCTTATCGGAATAAGTTTCCTCCGCGCTGACCGGCTCGCCTCGAGACTGCGTTTCGATCACATCAGTCCAAAAAGAACTGGCAGGATCGATTGCGGAGACGCCGATCTGGCCAGTTCCGGGAGTGTTTTCCGCTCCTGCCCACGCGATTAGAAACTGTTCCCGCTTGCCCAGGCGGGCGAGAGACACCTTGTCCCCCAAGCGAAGCCTTGCCTTTATGCCTCGCAATGAGGCTCCTTGCCGGCTGATGTCTACGGTTGTGACTTCCTGCTCCGAAGTATGGCCTTTGATATCGACCGCGATGAGGCGGACGGGCAAGGATATTTCCATCCGCCGGTCACGCCGCTCAATCTTGAAGTGTCGCATCAGACGGCTCAGCTGCACCGCTATTCCAGCCAATTCCTCCGCCGCTTTTTGTGACTCTTGCGCGCGCAACAAAGTGCCGTCGGCGGCCTGCGCCACGCTCCCGATGTTGGCCGAGATGTTGCCCGCTCCGGTAGCCGCTTCGCTGGCGTTCCGCGTCATCTCGTTGGTAGTTGCGCTCTGTTGTTCGACGGCGGCTGCGATGGTTCCGGAAATGTCATTGATCTGGTCAATGACGCTGCTGATAGACTCAATCGCCTGCACTGCGCCTCTGGTATCGGTCTGAATGGTGGTGATTTTGCGGCTGATGTCTTCCGTTGCCTTGGCCGTTTGTTTGGCAAGTTCCTTCACTTCATTGGCCACCACGGCGAAGCCTTTGCCGGCTTCTCCCGCGCGGGCGGCTTCTATGGTCGCGTTAAGGGCCAGCAGATTGGTCTGTTGCGCGATAGAAGTAATGACTTTGATCACCACTCCGATCTCCGCGCTGGACTGGCCCAGCTTAGCGACGGTTCGATTGGCGGCCTGCGCGGTGCTGACCGCTGCGGAGGCCACCATTGCAGCTTCATTGGCGTTGGCGGCGATACTCTGAATCGTCGACGTCATTTCGCCGGCCCCGCAGGAGAGGCTCTGCAGATGCTGGCTGACCTGCAGGGTCACTTGGGAGGCGGCGTTGGCCTGGACCGCGGTTTCTCCGGAGTTGGTCGTAATTTGATGGCTGGTATCCAGCAGTTGCTGACTGGCCGCCCTAAGTCGGTTGGTATGGTTCACCACCCCGCGAAGGATTTCCTGTAGCTTGTCCATGAACAAGTTGAAGCAGCGGCTGACCTCCCCCAGTTCGTCATTGCCAAACTGGCTCGCCACCTCGAGTCGCCGGGTGACATCGCCCTCCCCCTCGGCGATATTCTGAATCATCTGGGTTAGTCGGCGAAGCGACAGAGAGATTGTTCGCACCAAGACAAAGCTGCCGAGGAACAGAATCACAAGCGATACCCCACAAATCACCGACATGGCGAGCGTGGCTTGGGTGGCTCTGCTGCTGGATCTCCGCTCGGCATCCTTGGCGCGCTGTTCTAGTTGATCATTCATGGCCTGGAGTTGCTGCTGGAGTCTGCTGTGCAGCTCGATTCCGTGGCCGACCGGCTCTGCCGCCATAGCGCGGCCACGAACCACCGCTTTAGCAAGCTCGTCCGTTGCGACCTGGTATTGTCGCGCCAACTCAACTTCTCCATCCAGGGCCTTATGTATCTCGGGATCTACGACCGAGGCTCTGGCTGCGGCGGCCCGGTCGGCCACCAGTCCCGAGTGCGTGGCTAGGTTAGCGATGGCGTCTTGCTGCTCTTGATCTTTTTTCGTACAGACTGCATTGATATCCTCCCGGGTCATATCGTTGTACATGCCGGCCTCAGCATTATTCCGCATGGCTGCGCCAATGGCAGCCACTCTGCCGGTAGTCCCGCTCACCGAGGTGATGCCCCAGTATCCGGTCGCGCTCACAGCAGCCACGAACACCAAGCTGGCGAGGCTCAAACCGAACAGCTTTGTCCTAATTGTTATTCGCATCCGTAGACTCTCCTCTGGTTCTGGGCGCCGCGTCGTTCCTACTGATCTTGTGCCCGGGGCCAAGCCGCCGCGCCGTGAGGTTCACGTTCCTAACTCCACTGGCTCTGCCATCTCGGTCAGAGTCGTTTTGCTTGACGAAACAGCCGCCAGCGCCCGTACGGATCGACTCTTGGGGAGAAGCGGGGACTTCCCGCGAACGCCAGCTCGGCATTGCTGAGAACCTCGGAGCAACCTGAGGTTAAGTCCGCCTGATGACGCTATGGACTTCGGGAGCTCTCGATAGACCTTCGTGGCTTGCCCAGGCAGGAAAGAAGAGTACGGCGGTTCACTATGCAGTCGAATTGTATAAGGGTGACCCATCACACTGTGGATGAATGCTGTGACCGCCTCGTCGTTCGTATCACGAGCTCCATCGCATTGTTCCCGCTTCATTGCCTGCCGCCTTTGGCCTGAGCCGTCGCGCTCATGATCCCCAATCCGTGAAATTGTAGATCGTAAGCGATTTTGCGTCTGAGCAAGTCTGACCATTCCTATATCAGTAGCAGAGGGCGACCTTTAATCGGCACAAGTTCTGTGGAAGCTGTATCAGGATGTAGCAGATGGGTGCGCCATCAACACGATCTAAGAGAAACCGAACGAGGGGTTTGGTCGCCCGGGAGTTTCGACGGCCAACCGAGGCTCAGAGGCCTGATAAGACCGTCCCGCGGGTGTTTCTGTCTCCTCACGCGGCCCTGTCTCTCGATCGCTAGGATCCCCAGGCAAAAACGACCCTACTGCCCGGCTGAGGCGGCCGCCTCTAGGGATGAATCCACGGAACAGGTCACAGCTGCTGCCGACTTGCGCCAAAACGCACCAATCCCATCAATGTCTTGGATCCGGTCTTCAATTCCGCGCTCTTTCCGGAAGTCCATCACGGCCCGTTTGCACCCTTCGACCGCCCCAAAATCATCGACAATCACAAACCCACCGCCCGAGACTTTATCGTACAAATTCGCCAGGCCATCCGTGGTCGATTCATACATGTCGCCGTCGAGCCGCAGAACCGCCACCCGGTGGATGTCGGCATGGGGCAGGGTTTCCGAAAACCATCCTTTCAGAAACACCACCTGGTCATCGAGCAAGTCGTACTTGGAGAAGTTCGACTTCACTTCCTCGAGCGACACCGCCAATTCCGGAAATGAGTGATGCAGGTCGGTTGCATCGGCCTCATATTTCGGATTGGGCGCGGGCAGACCGCAGAACGAATCGGCCACCCACACCCGGCGATCGGTTACACCGTAAGCCTTCATGATCGCCCGCGCCATAATGCAGGCTCCGCCTCTCCATACTCCAGTCTCAATAAAGTCTCCGGGGATATTGTTCGCAATCACGTATTCCGTAATTTGCCGCAGGTTCGACATCCGCCGGTTTCCAATCATGCTGTGCGCCTTCAGTGGCCAATCTCTGCCCAGTTCCCGTGCTTGGCTGTCGAAAACCTTGGGCGACCAAAAGCCCTGGTTCGGATCCTCGTAGATGCTGTTGATGATGCACTTTTGCATCAGATCCAGATAGAGCTTCCGCACTTCGGTAACACCGTCCATATGCATTTCCTCGTGAGGGCGTGTCTTTCGATCCCTCGGTGACCCGTGCAATTCCATTGCCTCATCCGGCTCTAATCGGCACTTGCCCCGGGCTAACATTTTGCGCGAGCTGTGCCGATAAATGCAGCGTGAGTACATCCCCAGCACCCAGCCCGCCGCAAGACGAAACAGAACTCACACCCGGGACCAGATTTGTCGCCCGTCAACCGATTCTTACTGCAGACGAGAAGGTCTTCGGTTACGAACTCTTGTTTCGCGACGGCATGGAGGACTTTTTCCACAGTGCGGATGCGGATGCGGCCTCACGCAGCGCCTTGAGCACTTCCATGCTGGTGGGTATCGACGTACTTTGCGACGGGCGCCGGGCCTTTGTGAACTGCACCCGCGACGTGCTGCTCAAGGACTACATCATGTTGCTTCCCGCCGGCCAGACCGTCGCCGAGATTTTGGAGACCGTCCCTGCCGATGAATTCGTGGTGGCGGCTTGCCGCCGGTTGAAGGAAGCGGGATACATGATTGCCCTGGACGACTTCGCGGTAAACGATCCGCGGGAAGTTCTGACCGATCTTGCTGACATCATAAAGGTTGACCTCAGAGCCACCTCGACGGTGGACGCCGCCGCCATGGTGAAACGGTATGGCCCCTGGCGCTGCCGCATGCTGGCGGAGAAGGTGGAGACGCGTGAGGAGTTCATGGCCTCAAAAAAGGCTGATTTCCGGTACTTCCAGGGATACTTTTTCTGCCGGCCGGAAACCATTACGTCGCATGAAATTCCCGCCAACCGGCTTAATTACTTGCGTATGCTGGCGGCGGTTTCACAACCCGAACTGGACGTGCGCGAGATCGAGAATCTGGTCAAGGGCGAGGCCTCGCTGTGCTACCGTTTGCTGCGCTATCTGAACTCCGCAGCATTCGAATTCGGGGCCGAGATTCACTCGGTGAGGCACGCGTTTTCCATGCTCGGAGAAAGGGAAGTGCGCCGTTGGATTCGCCTGGTGGCCACACTGGGTGCCGGCCAGGACAAAACTAGCGACTTGGTGCTGGCTGCGCTGGTTCGCGCCCGTTTCTGTGAGTTGTGCTCGCCCAAACTCCAGCATGGAGGCTCCGATCTGTTCCTGATGGGAATGCTCTCCAAGATGGACACGATTCTCCAGATTCCCATGCAACAAGTACTCGACAACGTGCCGGTCGATCAACAGACCAAGGAGTTGCTCCTGGGCGGGGCCAGCGGTCTGCGCCCTTTCTATCAACTGATGCTGGCCCGAGAATCCGGGAATTGGAAAGCTGTGAGTAGGTTGAGTGCGCAGTTAGGTCTCGGCGAGAACGACGTTGCCGAGCTTTATTGGCAGGCGATGCAGTGGTCTCGTCAGGTAAGCGCCGGGAGCTAGCCGGTGATGAAACATCCAGATGGAACCCAGTTCAGTTCCCTTCTCGCCAAGACCATCCAGGAACATTCTTGGGACAAACCTGGGTCGAACGGACACGCTCAGACGATCTCATCAACTTCATGCAAGTCCTCGTCGTCCTCAACCGGATTGCTGTCGTCGTCCTGAACCTCGGGTTGAACTGGATTCGGATTCCGCTGACGTCGCCGATCAGAAGAGAATCCATGTCGTCGTGTGGGCTCTGTGGGAGCCACCGATTCGATCCGCTCCGGTATGGAGAAATCATCCATAGATCCGTTTCATCCCCTATGCTACCACCTGCAACCACAATCGCCATCTAGGTCAGATCGGCAGTCTCAATAAAAATCTTCAATTAGGAACCACCCGGCCACTTTCCCGCGTAAATTTACAACCTCACTCTCCCCATGTTTCCCATGTTCAGATTCACAGTAGCCCCACTACCGATTCCCAGTATTCGCTCTAATCGGTTGAAAATAAGCGACATTATCGAAGGACCAAGAAATCACTCTGCGGACCTGATTCGCATAAGAAAGCGATGTGTCCCAAACATTATCCCCGAGGTTCTTCATCCGAACCATCCGAAACCTTGACCCTACGTTTAAGCGGAGTGATTAGGATAACATCGATGACGATGACTGGAACGCGCTCGCTTAGAATGCGAAAGATACATTTGGCGTGTACGCAACAGCCTTCACAACTGAACGCCGACGGCAGACGCGATGGCCATTGCGCACGTGCGGGGGAGGAAGAAGCGGAAAGTGGGTCTTTTCCTTTTCCAGTCGCCAGTTGACCGACCGCGTGTCGGACGGATTTGCGGGCGGTTCGAAACGCCCGACCCGGCTGCAATTCCACAATTCGTTAAGACGGGTGAGATTTATGATCGATTCCGTTCGATTCGCGGTGCGGCTGATGCTCGCATTCGTTCTGCTCGGAGCTATCTCGGAGCCGTCGTCGTTTGTCGAGGGCCAAACCTTTCAGGGCCAACCGTTCCATCCTAAATACAGTGTGCAATTTTTCCCGTTACAGGTGGAAAATCAGGATTTGCGTATGGCTTACCGCGACGTCCTGCCTACGAGCGCTCCGAACGGAAAGGCTGTGCTACTGCTGCACGGAAAGAATTTCTCGGGCTTTTACTGGGAGTCCACCATCGAGTTCCTGGAGCAGCAAGGCTATCGCGTCATTGCACCTGATCAGTTGGGCTTCGGCGCATCGTCACGGCCTGACATTCATTACAGCTTCCACCAGATGGCAGAGAATACAAAAGCGCTACTCGATCATCTGGGCGTTAAGCGGGTGAACGTGATTGCGCACTCGATGGGCGGAATGCTGGGCATCCGTTTCACGCTGCTGTTCCCGGAGACAGTAGAGAAACTAGTCCTGGAGAATCCCATTGGACTAGAAGACTACCGCAAATTCGTCCCCTACATTCCGCTGCAACAGCAATATGCGGCAGAGTTGAGCCAGACCTATGAGAAGATCCTCGATTACCAGAAGACTTACTACCCCGGAGCATGGAAACCGGAGTACGAGGTCTACGTACAGGATCAGGCCAGCGTTCTTGGAACGGGGGAGTATCCGCGTGACGCGTGGTCCTCGGCGCTCACCTACCACATGATCTACGAGGAACCTGTCATCTACGAAATGGACGAGATCAGCCGTCCGACGCTGCTGATCATTGGGCAAGACGATCGCACCGTTGTTGGCAAGAATCGTTTGCCACCCGCCTTGCAATCCGTCGCAGGACAGTACCCTGAACTCGGCCGCAAAGCGCATGTCACCATCAAAGGATCGACTTTGGTCGAGGTTCCGGATTGCGGTCACATACCGCACATTCAGAAGCCTGATCAGTTTCGTAACGCAGTAATGACGTTCTTCGCCGCCGCGCCTTCATCGAGCAGATTCTCGGAGCAGCATGTCGCGTCCCAGGGCAAATGACTCTGGATGGAGCGCGGAGATCATCGCTCTGCAGGAGAAACTTTTTCAAAAACAGTTCGGCCGTGAACCGGGTGCGGATGATCCATTGTTTCTTGAGCCCAGCTTCGCCGTTCCCCAATTTCTTAGCGATGAGTTCGTGCACGGGCGCCTCAGATACAGCATTAAGACTTGTTAGGATCTATTTGACCCGACTGCCTTTGATAGCTTCGGAGTTCCCGACAATGTCGGCGCCATCATGAGGTGGCTCGAAGCGAAATACTGGGGTGCATCGCGTCCGCTCTGCGGATTCTGACGAAAAAGGCGGGGAAACGGCTGGGCTTGAAGCGGAGATCCGGAGCTATTCCGCAGGGTCGTAGTTCAGGTTTTGCCCGAGCCAGCGCTCGACTTCTGCTATGCTCATTCCCTTGCGTGTGCTGTAGTCGACGACCTGGTCGCGGTCGATTTTGCCAAGACTAAAATATCGCGATTCCGGGTGCGCGAAGTAGAGTCCACTCACGCTTGATCCTGGCCACATCGCAAACGATTCCGTGATCAGCATCCCGATATTCGCCTGCACCTCGAGCAAACGCCAAAGCGGACCCTTTTCCGTGTGATCTGGGCATGCTGGATAACCCGGAGCTGGCCTAATGCCGCGATACTTCTCTTGAATAAGATCAGCGTTGCTCAAGCCCTCCGCACCCCCATAACCCCATTCAGCACGCACACATTTGTGCAAGCATTCGGCAAAAGCCTCAGCCAAGCGGTCGGCAATAGCCTCCGCCATGATCGCGTTGTAGTCGTCGTGCTTGGCCCTGTACGACTCACACAGTTCTTTTAAGCCGATTCCGCTTGTTACCGCGAACGCACCGACATGATCGGGTAGCCCGGTTTCCCTGGGGGCGATGAAGTCGGCGAGAGACCGGCACGGCTCGCTGCCCTCCTTATTTGATTGTTGTCGAAGGAAGTGGAATCGTTCGAGCACCATGCCGCGCGTGCTGTCCGTGTACAGTTCGACATCGTCGCCCACGGCGCCGGCGGGAAACAGGCCATATACCCCACGCGCGGTTATGAGTTTCTTCTCTATGATGACATCCAGTAAAGCGTTGCCTTCGCTGAAAACCTGGCGCGCCTGTGCACCGTGCTCTGTGTGTTCAAAAATCCGAGGATAAATTCCTTTCAGTCCCCAGGTATGGAAGAACGGGCTCCAGTCAATGAATTCGCGCAGGGTCGCCAGCGGAAAGTTGTCAAGCACGCGCACACCTGTGAATGAAGGCCTCGGGAGGTCTTCCGCCCGCCATTCGATCGGAGTCCGCCTTTTCCTGGCATCCCCAAGCGAGACGACCGTTAGCTTCGGCGCGGAGTGGGCGTTGCGCAATGCCTGGTAATCGGCGCGATGCTTCTCCACGAACGCAGATTTACCTTCGTCGCTCAGAAGGCTGGTCGTGACGGGCACTGCCCGGCTGGCGTCGAGGATGTGGACCACCGGCTGACTGTAATGCGGCGCGATTTTGACAGCCGTGTGTGTCCGGCTCGTGGTTGCGCCGCCAATGAGCAGCGGCAGTTTGAAACCTTGACGCTCCATCTCGCGGGCCACATGTACCATCTCGTCGAGCGACGGAGTGATCAGCCCACTGAGTCCGATCATGTCCGCCTTTTCCGCCTTGGCGCGTTCGAGGATCTTTTCGCATGGGACCATCACCCCCATGTCGATCACCTCGTAGTTATTGCAGGCGAGGACGACCCCGACGATGTTCTTGCCGATGTCGTGAACATCGCCCTTGACCGTCGCTAGTACGATTTTTCCCTGCGCTTTGACCACTTCCCCCGCCGCAGCTCTCGCTTCTTTCTCGGCTTCCATATAGGGAGTGAGGTGCGCCACCGCCTTCTTCATCACGCGCGCCGACTTGACCACCTGGGGCAAGAACATTTTGCCCGCTCCGAAAAGATCACCCACCACGCTCATACCCGCCATGAGCGGGCCTTCGATAACCAGCAGAGGACGGCCCAGTTTGATGCGGGCTTCCTCGGCGTCGATCTCAATGTATGTGTCGATCCCTTTGACCAAGGCATGGGAAAGACGTTCCTCGACCGTGCCGTGGCGCCACTCTTCGGCTTTCTTTTCACTTACAATCGCGCCAGCACCCTTCAGAGTTTCTCCGTATTCAACTAGCCGCTCGGTCGCGTCGGGACGGCGATTCAGGAGCACGTCCTCGACCAGCAGCTTCAGTTCAGGCTCAATCTCTTCATAGACCTCAAGCATGCCGGCATTCACGATGCCCATGTCCATGCCCGCCGCGATCGCGTGATAAAGAAACGCGGAGTGAATCGCTTCGCGGACCTTGTTATTGCCGCGAAAACTGAATGAGATGTTGGAAACGCCGCCACTCACCTTAGCGTGCGGCAGGTTGGCCTTGATCCAACGCGTAGCGTTGATGTAGTCGACCGCGTAGTTGTTGTGTTCCTCCATGCCAGTGGCAACGGTTAGGATATTAGGATCGAAGATGATGTCTTCAGGTGGAAACCCGACCTCGTCGACCAGGATGCGGTATGCGCGTTCGCAGATACGGATCTTGGCTTCGTAAGTGGCGGCCTGGCCTTGTTCGTCGAAGGCCATCACGACCACGGCCGCACCATATTTCAGGACTTTCGCGGCATTCTGGCGGAATTTTTCTTCGCCTTCTTTCAGCGAAATCGAATTGACGATGCCCTTGCCCTGCATGCACTTGAGGCCTGCCTCGATGACTTCCCATTTCGAGGAGTCCACCATGAAGGGCACTTTGGCGACTTCGGGCTCGCTCCCGAGCAGTTGCAGGAAGCGTGTCATGGCCGTGGCGCCCTCAATCATGCCCTCGTCCATACAGATATCGAGGACGTTCGCACCGTTCTCGACTTGCTGCCGGGCTACGCTTACCGCTTCTTCATATTTGCCTTCCTTGATCAGTCTGGCGAACTTCGGCGAACCGGCGACATTGGTCCGCTCCCCGATCATGATGTAGACACCAGGCTGCTGGGTGAAGGGCTGCGATCCCGAGAGGCGGAGCGGCTTTGGCTTCGTAGGCGGGGGCGCGCTGGCGCTGTTTGATTGGCTCACGCGGGACTCCCGATCTGGCCGGCGTAGGATTCTCTAGAGTGTGCCGTGGCCCACTTTCGCGGAGGCTGGCTTTCGAGCGCTTTGGCGATAGCCGCGATGTGCTCAGGCGTGTTTCCGCAGCAGCCGCCGGCGATGTTGATCAAACCTCCCCGTGCAAACTCGCCCAGATAACGGGCCATGTCCTGCGGCCCAAGATCGAAGCCCGTTTCCGAAAGCGGATTCGGTAACCCGGCGTTGGGATAACAGGAAATCGCAACGTCCGCCTTCTCCGAGAGCTCCTCTAGGAACGGATACATCAGATCGGGACCCAGAGAGCAGTTGAGGCCCACCGACAACGGCTTCACATGCTTCACCGCGTTCCAGAACGCTTCCGTCGTCTGCGCCGAAATCATCGTCTCCCCGCCGCGCCCCACCGCCGCCGAGATCATTACTGGCAGTTGCCTGCCGCCCTCATCGAACACCTCACGGATGGCGACAAGTGCGGCCTTGGCGTTCAGCGAGTCGAATATCGTCTCGACCAGCAGCAAGTCTGCGCCACCCGCGATAAGAGCGCGCACCTGCTGCGCGTAAGCGGCTTTGACCTGATCGAAACTGACCACCCGAAAGCCTGGATCGTCGGCATCGGGCGAGCTCGAGAGGGAGACGGTCAGTGGCCCAATCGCTCCTGCCACGAACCGTTGACGCGCGGTCGCGTTTCCGACGCGATCGGCCCATTCACGGCACTGCCGCGCCGATTGCTCATTGATGTCCCACACCAGGCTGCCGAGAAACGAATCGTCGACGACCTTTTGGTAGAACGCGGGATCCTTGCGGCCGCCGCGCTCCCGCGGATCGTCAACAAAGAACTCGCTCTGGGTGATGGTGGTGGCCCCGAAGGTATTCGTCTCGATGATGTCCGCGCCAGCTTCCAGAAACCGGCGATGGATGTCGCCAATCATCTCTGGCTTAGTCAGCGAGAACAGGTCGCCATTGTTCAGAAGGCTCTTCGTCGCCTCCTTGAATCGCTCTCCTCGGATATCAGCTTCCGTCATGCCATAGGTGCGTATGGTCGTGCCCATCGCTCCGTCGATGATAGCGATTCGATTCTCTAGGATCTTTTCGAGAGGATGCTGGAGGACTTTCTTCATGTCTTTTTGATGACCTTAAGCAACCTTCGATTCGCCCTTAACTTGGCGACACTTCCCACAAGTAAGCCTAGTTTATTATAGCGATTGGCAGGATATTCAAGCTCTGAGGGGCGCGATCACTGAAGTCATCGGGATAGCGTTAAAGCTGCTGCGCACCCGAAAGGGCTGACGGAGAAGATCGTCATCCCCGGACCTTGACGACAAAGCTTTGCACGGAGAATTGAAAACAGTGCACACTACAGCCATCAAGTCTGCAACCGGCCGGGTGCCATTTGTCGCGGTTGGTGCGGTCACCGGCATTGGCAGCCTGCCTCTCACGTCGATTACGTCGGCAGTTCGTTCCGTAGCCGAATTCTCACCGGAAGTTCCTTTTTGGCCGCAGTTGCCCCAACTCTCAGAACGCGAGAGTATCGTCGGCCAGGGACTCGGGATTGTCGAAAACCTGATTGAACCTCGTGATGAAGGCTACGGTTATCAGGTGAAAGAGGGCCAGATTGATTCGGTTCTCGAAATTCTTCACCGGAGTAATGGGGAATTGACATCGGCAAACGCGGCCGGCTTCGGCGCGTTCGAAGAAGCGTTATCATCGGGTTTCTTTAGCTCGGCCGTGGCCGTCAAGGGGCAGATCGAGGGCCCCATCACCTTGTCGGCGTATCTGTTCCACAAAGACCGGCCTTTCCTTGCCGATCCGACGCTTTTTTCGGCTATAGCGTTTCATGTCTCGCAGATCATCGGCTGGCAGATTGATCGCCTGAAATCCGCTGGCCTGCCTGTCTTGCTATTTGTTGATGAGCCCGCCTTATGCTTGGACGCACCGGTGGCCAATGCCGTACCAGAGGAACAGAGGCTCAACGCATTAGCGGCCACACTGCAGGATGCTCGCAGTCGCGGAGCTCACGCCGGGTTGCATTGTTGCGCAGCGCGTCCCTTCGAGCGTATGTGCCGCGTGCAGCCAGACATCATCTCCTTCGATGCGCATGAAGGACTCGACTTGTTCTTCGCCGATTGGCATGCGCTGGACTTCGTGCAACAGGGTGGCACGGTTGCCTACGGAATAGTGCCCACCCGGCCGGGAGTCAACGCCGTCGATTCCGCGAGCATATTCATTCGCTGGCTGAAAGCCGCGTCCCTGGCTGGTGATCCCCAGAAATTCGCCCAGCGCGCCATGATTACGGCAACCTGCGGACTTGGACTGCTCGACGACTCGGCGATCGCGGAATCGTTCGGCGTCGCGCATAGCGTCAGCAAACTGATCCGGTCCCTCGCGGGTTCGCCACAATGGACGAA
>Ga0210398_10001804_pt1 | contig 21530 bp, 20 predicted proteins | sample IncBWC4OmetaG_FD_161047 | JGI IMG/M metagenome (GOLD analysis project Ga0210398, IMG submission 161047) | Forest soil microbial communities from Barre Woods Harvard Forest LTER site, Petersham, Massachusetts, United States - Inc-BW-C-4-O | ecosystem: Environmental > Terrestrial > Soil >...
GAGCGCGTGCAATTCCGCGTGGTGCCGGAAGCGGTGGTGCGCGCCCTCGAATTGCGGAAAGGCAGCGCCGATCTGGAAATGAGTTCCCTCGCGCCGGACATCATTCCTGTTTTGCGCGAGCAGTCCAGCCTCGAGGTGACGGAGGACCCCGGAACGAACTACGCGTATATCGCCTTCAATTTCGAAGACCCGATTCTCTCGCGGCTTCCGGTCCGCCAGGCGCTGGCGCACGCCACCAACCGCGAGGAGATCATCCGCTTTCTGTACCGGGGACAGGCGCGGCTGGCGGACGGGCCGCTTCCGCCAAGCAGCTGGGCCTATGAGCCGGACATCGAGCGCTACGACTACGATCCGCAACTGGCCGAGCAACTCCTGGATTCCGCGGGATTGCCGCGCCAACCCGAAAATGGCGGCATGCGCGTAAAGCTAGCGTTAAAGACTTCGACCGACGAGTCGACGCGCCTCCTGGGTGCTGTCCTGCAGGAGCAGTGGCGCGAGATTGGCGTGGACATGGAGCTGCGCTCGATGGAACCTGCGACCCTGGCCGCGGACGTGGCGCGCGGCGATTTCGAACTGTATACATTGCGGTGGATCGGCGCCAACAACGACCCCGGATTTTACGAATTTGCCTTCAGTTCCAAGCGGTTTCCGCCCATGGGCGGCAATCGCGGCCACTACCGCAACGCGCAGGTGGACGCGCTACTGGACCAGGCGCGCGTGGAAACCGATCAGGAAAAGCGCCGCGTGCTGTTCGGCAAGGTCCAGAAAATCATCGCAGCGGAGTTGCCGTATGAGAGCCTGTGGTTCATGGACAATGTGAGCGTGCACAGGAAAAGAATCAGCGACGTGGAGATTTCGCCCACTGGGGACTACGATTTTTTGACGAAGATAATCGCGCAGTAGGAGAAGTTGAAAAGGTTGAGGAAGTTGAGGAACAGAATCCGCGGCTCAAGCGTCCGTCTCGTCTTCCAGCGCGGCGCGAATTTCCTGCTCGGTGACCACGCCTTCGCGCATCACCATCCAATCATCACCGTCGAGCCTCACAATCGTGGACGCCAGATTGCCCGGCGTTTCGCCCGCGTCGATGATCAGCGGCAGGCGGTCTCCCATTTGCTCCAGAAGATCGATCGCCGTGGCGCAGGCGGGCTGCCCGGAAATGTTTCCGCTGGTTCCGGTGATGGGCCCTTTCACCAGGCCGATGAGCGCGTCCACGATGACCGATTTCGGCCAGCGCAGGGCGACATTGCCGGTGTGCGCCGTCACCTTGAGCGGCACGCCGGTGGAGGCTTCGACTAGGAGTGTTAAAGGCCCCGGCCAGAACTTGGACGCCAGCTTGTGGAAGGTGTAGGGCACGTCGCGGCTGAGGGCCAAAGCCTGCGACGACGCATTCACCAGAATTGGCAGCGCGCGCGTTTCGGGGCGGCCCTTGACGCGATAAATTTGATCCACCGCGGCAAGATTAAAAGGATCGGCGGCGATGCCGTAAAAAGTGTCCGTGGGAATGGCTACGATTTCGCCGCGCCGGATGAATTCGGCGGCGTAACGCAGGGCAGCGGGATCGGGATTTTCGGGAGAAACCCTGAGCAACTCAGCGGACAAATGGCGCCCCTCGCTGGTACGACCACGAACCAGCATTGGACCGGGCATGGAAGCGCGGTCGAGTGAAGCTACCATAGACCCCTAGCGCGTTCAAGACACTAGGTTTCTAAATTTCCCTGTAGGACCGGCCCTGGCGCCCCGGCTTTACCGCCCGAGGGCGGTTTGTTAGGCTGTGCCCATGGCTCACCCGGCCGGCTCTCCCGCGAGGCAACCCGCTGGCAAAGGCGGCGCGACCGCGCTCACCAGCCGCGACAACCGCTGGCTGAAGCGCTTCCGCGCGGCGCTTTCCGGCGAGCGGGACGACAACGGATTCGTTGGAGTCGAGGGAGTTCGCCTGGTCGAGGCCGCGCTCGGGTCGAGCCTGCCGTTGGACGCATTGCTGGTAAGCGAGTCCGGGACGCGGCATCTTCCTCGCATCAGGGCCGTGCTGCCTTCGGGCGTTCGCCTCTTTCGAACGTCGGACAAGTTGTTTGCCGGCGTTGCGGATACGCAAGCTCCGCAAGGGATTGCCGCGCTGGTTCAGCCGCGGCAGGCGGCGGTCGAGGACCTCCTAGGCGGAATCGCGTTGGTCGCGGTGCTCGTGGGGGTGCAGGATCCCGGCAACGTGGGGACCATTGTGCGGGCAGCGGAGGCATTTGGGGCGACCGGCGCGGCCACCTGCCCCGCGGACCGGATCGGGACCGCTGACCCGTTCGCGCCGAAGGCGTTGCGCGCGTCCGCGGGATCGGCGCTGCGGCTGCCCATTGTCCGCGGGATTTCGGCGACGGTATTGCTCGCGCAATTGCGGATTTCGCGTGTGACGGTTTACGCGGCGGTGGCAGTGGGCGCGCCGTCCGCGAGCGAATTCGCCAAGGGGGCATCCGGTGCTGGTTCCCCTTCGTCACCCCCGTGGGGCATCGACTGGAAATCTCCCTCGGCGATTCTGATCGGCAATGAAGGCTCGGGCTTGCCCGCGGAACTGGTGCGGGCGGCGGACGCGCGCGTTTTCATTCCGCAGGCCCCGGCGCTGGCGCCGGTGGGGATTGAATCGCTGAACGCTGCGATCGCAGCCAGCACATTACTGTACGAGGCTATGCGGCAGAGAGAAACCGCGGGGCAAAAATAGTCGTGAGTTTGTTTGCCAAACTCGAGCCGGAAGGCGACGCGAGCGCTGGCCAGCCCCTGGCGGAGCGGATGCGCCCGCGCACGCTCGATGAATTCACCGGGCAGGAGGCGCTGCTCGGGCCGGGCAAGCCGTTGCGCATGCAGATCGAGCACGACGATATCGGGTCGATGATTCTCTGGGGCCCTCCGGGCTGCGGGAAGACTACGCTGGCGCGGCTCATCGCTCGAATGACTCATTCCGAATTCGCGGCGTTCAGCGCCGTTTTGACAGGCATCAAGGAAATCAAGGACGTGATGGCGGCGGCCGAGCACGCGCGTCGCGCTGGGCGCAGGACCATCGTGTTCATTGATGAAGTGCACCGCTTCAACAAGGCGCAGCAGGATGCCTTCCTGCCGCACGTGGAGGCGGGCAACATCATCTTCATCGGCGCGACGACGGAAAACCCTTCCTTTGAGGTGATTGCGCCGCTGCTTTCGCGGACTCGGGTGTATGTCTTGCAGGCACTCTCGACCGAGCAGATTGAAGCGCTGTTGCGGCGCGCTCTGGCGGACCCTGTGCGCGGCCTTGGAAAGGAAAAGATCGAAATCGACGCGGAAGCGCTTCAACATATAGCCGTGTTTTCGGGCGGCGATGCGCGGGCGGCGTACAACACGCTGGAGGCCGGCGTGCGTGCGACGCAACCGGACGCTGCGGGGACGCGCACGATCACCAAGGAGCTGCTCTCCGACCTATTGCAGCGCAAGTTCCTGCTCTACGACAAATCGGGAGAGGAGCACTACAACCTCATCTCCGCGCTGCACAAATCGGTGCGCAATTCCGATCCTGATGCGGCGCTGTACTGGCTGGTACGGATGCTCGAATCCGGTGAAGACCCGCTGTACGTCGCGCGGCGGCTGGTGCGCATGGCGAGTGAAGATATCGGCCTCGCCGAGCCCGGCGCTCTTGCCGTGACGATCGCGGCCATGCAAGCCGCCGATTTTGTCGGGCCGCCAGAAGGTAATTTGGCGCTCGCGCAGGCTGCCGTTTATCTGTCACTCGCGCCCAAATCCAACGCGCTTTACACCGGCTATGGCGCCGTGGCGAGTGATTTAGAGACCACGCGCGCGGAGCCCGTGCCACTGCACTTGCGCAATGCCCCGACCGGGCTGATGAAGAATATCGGGTACGGCAAGGGATATCAGTACGCGCACGATCTCGACGAGAAAGTCGCGGACATGGAGTGCCTGCCGGAATCGCTCCGTGGTAAGACTTACTTTCACCCGACGGACCAGGGATTTGAGGCTCGCCTGCGCCAGCGGATGGAAGAGATTCGGCGGCTTAAGACTTCGCCTAAAAAGTGATCGGAGGCTCCCGTGGCGCAGGCTTCCAGCCTGCGGGGGTGGGGACGAGCAGGTTCGCCCGGTGAAAGTTCCGTTAACGTGGATTGCTCACAGAGTGTGTGCGAAGGTATGGAATTCCTGCCTCAACAAAAACCCACAGGCTGGAAGCCTGCGCTACTTGAACCTGCCTCGTTTGTAGAGTTCCTTGGCGATGCAATGGTCCATGATCACGAACAGGCCGGCCTGGCGGGCGCGCTCGGCGGAGGCTTCGTCTTCCACACCTTCCTGCATCCAGATGGCGCGGGCGCCGATGCGGATAGCGGCGTCCACAACTTCCGGAACGAATTCCGAGCGACGAAATATGTCTACGATGTCGATTTTCTCGGGGATGTCCTCGAGGCGCGCGTAGCATTTCTCGCCGAGCACTTCCGTTTCGTTCGGATTGACTGGGAAAATGCGGAAGCCGCATTCCAGCAGCGTTTCCGTCACGCCGTAGCTGGAGCGATAGCGCTTGGAGGAGAGTCCGACCACAGCAATTGTTTTTGCCGTCGCGAGAATTTCGGTGATTGCGGCGTCATCTACGGTCGGCATAGAAACCCATTCGGTCGCCGCGACCTATTTCGCCGCGACGCGCGGCGAGCGCCGCGGGCGCCAGGCGCGACGGGGTTTGGTCGCCGGCGGCGGTGCGGGCTTGTGCCCACCCAGAGCGCGCTCGACCGCGCGCGCGAGCTTCGCTACTTCCGTGGCGCTGAGCTGCCGGTAATGGCCTTCGAGCACGGTGTCGGCCTCGAGCGTCGCCAGTTTCACGCGCTTCATTTTTTCGACCCGGTGGCCCATGGCTAGCAAGTTGCGGCGCAGCAGATCGCGCCGCACGCCCGAAAATTGCGCTTCGTACCAGGGATTCGGGGCGTTCCTTCCGGCGGCGTGCGGGGCGCGCAAAGGAGACACCTTTCCGCGCAGCGCATAAGCCAGACTCTTCATTTGCGTCTCGCTCAGACGCCCCTTCACTTTGATCCAGTAGGATTGGGGCAGGGCTACGGCTGCTTTCAGCATCCGGCTAGCGAGTTCGCCGTCGTTGGTAAGGAAGAGCGCTCCGCTCGCGGCATAGTCGAGGCGGCCGACGGGAAAGACGCGCTCGGAAACGCCCACCAGGAAATTGCGCAGCGTGCGCCGGCCTTCGGGATCCGCCAGCGTGGAAACGACTTCGGCGGGCTTGTTCAGCAGCAGGTAGACGCGGGGTTCGGAGATTTGCGCCACGCGGCCTGCGGCTTCCACGCGGTCGTGGTCGGGGTCGGCCTTGGCGCCTAGTTCCGTCACCACGACGCCGTTGACCCGCACCTGGCCGCTGCGGATCAAGTCTTCGGCATGGCGCCGAGAGGCAATCCCGGCGCGGGCGATGATTTTTTGCAGGCGCTCACGCATGGAATCAACTCGGACGCGCGCTTCGAGCTTTCGTATGGTCGGTTTCCGGTTCGATACTGGGGACGTCGGAGGTTTCCGTCGAGGCTTGCGAAGCAGGTTCCGCCTCGGCTTGCGCCTCCGGTACTTCCACCGGCGCGCTCACCGTGCCATCCGCCGATTCCTGCGGTTCCGGCTCCACGGGAGCGATGCCCTCGTCAGCGCCAAGCGCGGCGCGCGCGAGTTGTTCGAATTCCTTGAGGCTCGGCAGCTCGTCGAGGTCGGAGAGGCCAAAGCGCATGAGGAAATCCTTCGAGGAGCGGTACATGATCGGGCGGCCCATGACCGGCTTGCGTCCGGCGGTAACGATCAGGCGCTTCTCGAGGAGCGTTTTGATTACGCCAGAAACGTTCACGCCGCGAATTTCCTGAATCTCCGGGCCGGTGACGGGTTGCCTGTAGGCGATTACGGCTAGCGTTTCGAGCGCGGGCATGGTCAGGCGCAGCGGAGGGCGCAGGCTCTTGATGAAGCGGCGCACGACTTCGTGGTGCTGCGGCTTGGTGTAGAACTTGTAGCCGCCGGCGACGGCGCGGATTTCCATGCCGCGGTCGTCCGCGGCGTAGGTGGCGATCATTTCGTCCAGCGCGGCGCGCACCGCAGCCTTGTCCTCGCCGACGGCGCCGGCGATTTGCTCGAGCGTCGCGGGCTCATCCGCGGCGTAGATGATGGCTTCCAGCGCGCCTTTTAGTTCCATCGGTGTCATGGTCCTTCTTTCGGCGGGCTCCAAGTAGAGCCCGCACCCGCTTCCAGCGGGCTCGAACTGGAACCCGCGCCCGCTTTCGGCGGCCTCTAGTTTGAGCCGGTGTCCGGCTTTTGCGGGCCGGAACCTGCCCCGGTGTCCGGATACTGCTCGTCCATCCCCCGCAGCGTCTCCGCCAGGGTCTCGGAAAGCGACTCGCCCCCGGCGAAGACCACGTCGAACATTTTATGCTTGCGGAGCCAGATTTTTGAAAACAATTCCTGCTGCACGAGGATGATCGCCTGCAGGCGCGTGAGCTCTAGGACCGCCAGCAAGGCCACGATCATGGCGTGGCGCGAGGGGCAGGACTCGAAGAACTGGACCAGGTCGATGCCGTCTTCGGAGACAACCAGCTGCTTGCCCAGCAGCTCCATCATTTGCGCGATAGTGAACTGCTCGTGGTGCAGCTCGATCTTGGTGACTTCTTTGCGCCGCTCCAGGACCTGCTGAAAGACTTTCACGAGGTCCACGAGCGACACGATCAGCTCGCCTTCCACCTCTTCGCCTTCATACAGCGTCAGGTCCGGCTTGGACCAGACGTGCTCTTCGATTTGCTGGCGCTGGTGGAGCAGCTGCGCGGCGCTCTTGAACTTTTCGTGCTCGACGAGCCTGTGGACGAGGTCCGCGCGCGGGTCCCCCTGGTCCTCGGGGCCAGCGAGTGGATCGGGGGGCAGCAGCATCTTCGATTTGATGTAGATGAGCGTCGCGGCCATGTAGATGAAGTCGGCGGAGATGTCCATGTCCAGCTGCTCGAGCTTGTGAAGGTAGTCGAGATACTGGCCGGTGATCTTGGCGATGGGGATGTTGTGGATGTCGATCTCCTGCTTCTTGATCAGGTCGAGCAGCAGATCGAGCGGGCCTTCGTAGATTTCCAGGTGAATGTTGTAGGGTGATGCCATCGTCGAACCTCATTGCGCTTGCGCGCCTGAGCGCGCTTCCGTGTAGCGCCCGCCTTTGTTTTCAGGCGGGCATTTTTTGCCGGCCTTACAGTGCCCGCCTATAAACAAAGGCGGGCGCTACATTGCGATCTCGGCGCGCTTGTCCTTCCAATTAAACACGGCTTCGCGAACACGCGACATTGTTTTTTGGGCGACTTCGCGCGCCTTCGCGGAGCCAGCGTCAAGAATTTGCAAAACCTTGCCCGGGTGCGCGGCGTATTCTTCGCGGCGCGCGCGAACCGGGGTGATCCACTTGATCAAATTGTCGGCCATCGCCGCTTTGCATTCAATGCAGCCGATGCCCGCGCTGCGGCAGCCCTCCGCGGACCACTTCAACGTTTCTGGCGACGAAAATAGTCTGTGCCAGTCATAGACGGGACAAACGTCTGGGTTGCCGGGATCGGTGCGGCGCTTGCGCGCGGGATCGGTGACCATGACTTTGGTCTTGGCGCGAATATCGGCGTCGGATTCAGAAAGTGTGATGGCATTTCCGTAAGACTTGGACATTTTGCGGCCATCGAGCCCAGGAATTCGCGGCGTGTGCGTGAGCATTACCTCGGGCTCCCGCAAGCCCGACACAGTAAAGAACCGGCGAGCCTTGGGGATCTCATTGAGAAAATTGTGAAGACCAGACTTCCGTACAAATTCTCGTACCTCCGATTCGTAGTCCGCTCTTTCCTCTCCCATGATCATAGTTACATCTCTTTGAGAATACAGAGCTTCCGCGGCGCCTCTGATTTGCGCGAGTACGTAGTAAATCGGCGGAATTTGATTCGCCTCGGCAACGAACAGCTGGTCGCTCATACGCAAGGCGAAATGGAAGTTGAACTTCCGGACTATTTCTCGACTCAGTTCGACGTGCGAGGCTTGGTCCTCACCAACTGGGACGATAAGATCGCTCTCGGGTTCTCCGTACATCACAATGTCTGCGGTTTGCAAGACCGGATAGCCAAGAAACCCATGCGTGTGCAAATCCTTGTTTTGTATGTTTTCGAGTGCTTCTTTGTATGTGGGGACGCGCTCGAGCCATCCTAGCGGTGTGACCATCGAAAGCAGCAATTGCAGCTCGGCGTGTTCGGGGACTGAGGACTGAATGAACAGCGTGCATTTTGCAGGATCGAGGCCGGAGGCGAGCCAGTCGGTGGCAATTTCGATGGTGTTTTGGGCTACTTGTGACGTGTCCGCGTAATCCGAGGTGAGCGCGTGCCAGTCGGCGACGAAGAAGAAACATTCGTATTGCGGATCGTTCTGGAGCTTGACCCAGTTTTCGAGGGCGCCGAAGAAGTGGCCGATGTGGAGGCGCCCGGTGGGGCGCATGCCGCTCAGAACGCGTTTTTTAAGTGCGGTTTCCGTCACTCGGGTTGATGCTCCGTATAGTTCAGCATGAGTTTATGTTCTTGCTTGTGTCGCTTCGGTCTTGTGGCGCCCGCCTTTCTTTTCAGGCGGGAACTGCGCGGCTGGCAACAAATGCCCGTCTGAAAAGAAAGGCGGGCGCTACAACGGCGCGCTTCCGCTCAGCAAATCGCGCGCGATGATCATGCGCTGGATTTCGCTGGTGCCTTCGTAAATGGTGATTACGCGGGCGTCGCGGTACATGCGCTCGACGTCGGACTCGCGCGAATAGCCCAGGCTGCCGTGGATTTGCACCGCTTTGCTGACCACGCGATTCACCATTTCTCCCGCGTATAATTTGGCGCGCGAGGCGTACGGCCCGACGCGCGGCGCGCGCGTATCGCGCATCCACGCGGCTCGATACATCAGGACTCGCGCGGCTTCGATTTCCGTCTGCATGTCGGCGAGCATCCATTGTACTGCCTGGAAGTCGCCGATAGTTTTCCCAAATGCGCGGCGCTGTTTGGCATAAGACGCCGCGGCCTCGAACGCGCCCTGCGCGATGCCCACGGCCTGGGCCGCAATGCCCACGCGGCCGCCCTCGAGGAGCTCCAGCGCGATTTTCAGGCCTTGGCCTTCTTCGCCCAGGCGATTCGCTTCCGGAACTTCGCAATCGGTGAAGGTGATCTCCGCCGAGCGCGAAGTGCGCAGACCCATCTTATCCTCGTACCGCGCCACTCGGAAACCGGGAAATGACGGCTCCACGAGAAATGCGCTCGCCCCCTTGGCCCCAGCCGAGGGATCGGTCTTCGCAAACACGACGTAGAGGCCCGATTCGCCGCCATTGGTGACCCAGGACTTTGTGCCGTTTAATTTATAAACGCTGCCGTGGCGCGTTGCGGTCGTGCCGATGGCCGCGGCGTCGGAGCCGGCCTGCGGCTCGGTGAGGCAGAAGGCGCCCAACATTTCTCCGCTCGCAAGGTTCGAGAGATGCCTTTCTTTTTGCGCTTCGCTGCCGTATTTGAAAACGGCGTACACGGCGAGGGAATTGGTGACGCTTAGGGCCACGGCCATCGCGGCGTCCACGCGCGCCACCTCTTCGAGCATCAGCACGTAAGAAATGGTGTCGCCGCCCTGCCCTCCCCAGGATTCGGGTAGCAACATACTGCAGCAGCCGAGTTCGCCGAGTTTGTGCAGCTCGCCGGAGGCGAATTTTTCTTCGCGGTCGCGCGCGCGGATCGTGGGGCGCACTTCCGCTTCCATGAACTGACGAATGGTGTCGCGAATCAGGCATTGGTCGTCGGTGAGAGAAAAATCCATCGCGTCGCGGGCAAGAGCGATGCTAGCACATCCCCATGGAATTCAAAGTCACAATAGAGTCTTCGGGATAACGGTTACTCCCTCTCCGCGCCACCAGCGGCTACAGCCGGTTCTTGGTCGACGCATTTCGGCACGGGTGAAGCCGCGCCCTACAAAGATTCGATTTGCCTCGGGAGATGCGTGGCGGCACCTCAGCGCTTGTGGCAATCCAGGTTACATCTTGAGGAGTTCGCGGAGGTGCTTGGTTTGCGCGCGGCTGACGGGGATTTCCGAGGCGCGCTTGTCGTCCATTTTCAGCATGTAGCTCGACTTAAACCACGGGACAACTTCCTTGATGTGGTTGATGTTTACGAGATAGGAGCGGTGCGCGCGCCAGAACACGTCCGACTCGAGCGTCGACTGAAGATCTTCGATGGTCCGGTAGTTGGACGTGCCTTCCACTTCGCGCGCCACGACGGTGATCGTGCCGTCCTCGATGGAGGCGAAGATTACGTCATCGGCGTCCACGAGGAACAGGCGCTGCTGCGTCTTCACCAGTAATTTCACCGGCGGAGTTTTCGCCGCGCCCATTTGATTGACCAGCGTTTCCAGGCGCTCGCTCGGCGAGGCTTCCGCTTCGAGCGCCTTTTTGGCGCGCTGGATGGCGCGCGCCAGGCGATTCCTTTCGATCGGCTTGAGCACGTAGTCGATGGCATTCACTTCGAAGGCTTGCACCGCGTAATTGTCAAACGCCGTGGCGAAGACGATTTGCGGAAGCTTGCCTTTGCGATCCACCAGCTTCTTGATGACGCCGAAGCCGTTGAGGCCGGGCATCTGCACGTCGAGGAACACGAGGTCCGGCGAATGCTCTTTGATGAGAGCGAGGGCTTCGACGCCGTTTTTTCCTTGGCCCACCAGATGGACTTCGGGGAAACCTTTCAGCAGGTAGGCCAGTTCGTCGCGGGCTGGCTTTTCGTCGTCGACGATGAGGGTGTTGATCGGCATCAGAAAGCGCCGGATGGCTTGGGAAAAGTATATGCGACCGACGTGGGGCGTTCAACCCGCGGAGGGGCCACTTCCCTGCTAGACTCATTCGGTTCCTCGCGCCCTTTCAGGGCGCGTGAGCCTTGCTTGACGATGCCCACCCAGGGCGATGCCCCGGGGCTAGCTTCCAGCGGCGCTTTCAGCCCCGCCAGTTTCCCGGAGGGAAAATTGAAAGGGGGAAACCGCCAGGGTGCTGCAATTTCACCGGAGGTCGATTTGAAAAAGGAAATCGCCAAGGTGCTCCGCAGCGAAACGCTCTACCAGGGCAAGGTGTTCCGCTTGCAGCGCGATCTTGTGATCGAGCCGGGTGGGGTGCAGGCCGAGCGTGACATCATCGTGCACCCGGGGTCGGTGGTGGTGCTCCCCGTTTTTCCGGATGGGCGCGTGCTGCTGATCCGGCAGTACCGCCATTCGGTGGGGGAATTTCTGTGGGAACTCGTCGCGGGGCGCAAGGAGCCGGAAGAAACCCCGCTGGCGGGGGCGCGGCGGGAGCTCGAGGAAGAAACCGGCTACCGAGCCAAGCGCCTGCGCAAGCTGCTGCGCATCGTTCCCACGCCCGGATTTGTGAACGAGTGGATGTGGATTTTTGCGGCGGAAGGGCTCACGAAAGGCGCAGCGCGGCCGGAAGAAGATGAGAGGATCATCGCGCGCGTCTTCACTCTCAAGCAGACGGAAAGAATGATCGAGCGCGGAACGCTGCGCGACGCCAAATCCATTTGCGGGCTCCTGTTTTATTCGCGATTCGTCAAGCGGTCGCGGTAGCTCTTCGCGCGATGCGCCTATCGGAAGAAAAACATTTCAATATTTGAATTGCGTTCAACGCGGACGGATTCTCCGTTCTCCAAAACTATTTTGCATTTTTGTCTTCTTTCTCTTGAATCAGGAACGCGTGTAGCTTAGGATTTGCAAACGCGTGTGCTCCGAAGAAAGTTTTTCGGAGAGAAGGGCGGACATGAGCATCAAAGATTTCATCAAGCACCAGTACCGGCATTTCAATGCGGCGGTGGTGGTGGATGCTTCCGAAGCGTATATCGCGCATCTCGAGCACGGCGGCAAAATGTTCCTGACCATGGCGGGCGCAATGAGCACCGCGGAACTGGGAATTTCACTGGCGGAGATGATCCGGCAGGGAAAAGTGCACGGTATCTGCACCACGGGTGCAAACCTGGAAGAAGATATTTTCAATCTGGTGGCGCATAACCACTACAAGCGAGTGCCGAACTATCGCAACCTGAGCGACGCCGAAGAAGTGGCGCTGCGCGATCGCGGCTTGAACCGCGTCACCGACACCTGCATCCCCGAGGAAGAGGCCATGCGGCGCATCGAGCGCCAGGTACTGAAGCTGTGGCAAAAGGCGGACCGGGAGAAGCAGCGCTACTTCCCTTTCGAATTCATGTACCAGCTCATCCGCGACGGGCTGATCAAGGAATCTTTCCAGATCGACCCGAAGGATTCCTGGGTGATCGCGGCGCGCGAAAAGAACCTGCCGATTTTCACTCCGGGCTGGGAAGATTCGACGCTGGGAAATATCTTCGTAGCCAACGTGGTGCGCGGCGACGTCTCCAATTTCCAGGTGGTGAAATCCGGCGTCGAGCAGATGGCCTGTCTGATCGAGTGGTACCGGGCCAACTCCGCCAATCAGTCCATCGGCTTTTTCCAGATCGGCGGCGGAATCGCCGGAGACTTTCCCATCTGCGTGGTGCCGCTGATCACCCAGGACCTGCGCGAAAAGTGCCGCCTGTGGGGCTACTTCTGCCAGATTTCCGACAGCACCACGTCGTACGGCTCTTACAGCGGCGCGGTGCCCAACGAAAAAATCACCTGGGGAAAGCTGGAAGCTGCCACGCCGCGCTTCGTCATCGAGTCGGACGCGTCCATCGTCGCGCCGCTGATGTTCGCTTACATTCTGGGTCAGTAGGCCGGGCCACTTCCATGGAAAACCGCGAAATCGCCCGCATCCTGCGGGAAACGGCGCAGCTTCTGGAAATTGACGGCGCCATGATCGGCCGCTACCGCAGCTACGAACGCGCCGCCGAGCTGCTAGCCAGCCTGCCCGAATCCGTCGAAGATCTGGCCAAAGACCGCGCCAAGCTGATGGAACTGCCCGGGATTGGCGATGGCATGGCCGACCACATCGCGGAAATCCTCAAGACCGGCGACTATTCGCTGCGCCAGAAGCTCCTGAAAAAATATCCGGCAACTCTTCTGGACGTTCTGCAATTGCAATCCCTGGGGCCGAAGAAGGTCGCGCTGCTCTGGAAAATCTTCAAGGCTGGCACCGTCGACGCAGTGGAGAAGCTCGCGCGCGAGGAAAAGCTGCGCGACTTGCCGGGCTTCGGCGAGAAGACCGAAGAGAACATCTTGAAGGCGGTGGAGACGTTCAAGAAATCCTCGGGGCGATTTCTGGTCTCCGTGGCGGCGGGTGAGGCCGAAAAACTGGTCGCGCATATCCGCGCGTTCGGCAAACCGATCGAGGCGGTCACTCCCGCCGGTTCGCTGCGGCGCGGGAAAGAGACCGTCGGCGATCTGGACCTGCTGGTTACGCTTCCCTCGGACAAGTACAAGCCCAAAACGGTGGAGGCGATCGCCCAGCACATCCTGACATATCCGGAAATGGACCGGGAGCTGGCGCACGGGGAAAACAAGGTCAGCTTCGAGTTGAAAAGCGGCATGCAGGTCGACGTCAGAATTCTGGAGAAGGAAAGCTACGGCGCTGCACTGTTGTATTTCACGGGATCGAAGGAGCATAACGTCACCCTGCGCGGGCGCGCCAACAAGATGGGTTACACGCTCAACGAATACGCCCTGGCCACGCTGAAGGGCGAGCGGCCCGTGGCCCGCGCAACCGAAGAAGACATCTACGCCAAACTGGAGCTCGATTTCATTCCGCCGGAACTGCGCGAAAATACCGGTGAAATCGAAGCGGCCGCCGAGCATCGCCTCCCGCATCTCCTCGCGCTGTCCGACATTCGCGGCGACTTGCAAATGCACACCACGGCAAGCGACGGGCGGAACTCGATCGAAGAGATGGCCCTGGCCGCCAAGGCGCTCGGCTACGAATACATTTCGCTGACGGACCACAGCAAGGCGGTGACCGTCGCCAACGGGCTGGACGAGAAGCGCACGCTCGAGCAAATCAAGAAAATCCGCGCGGCGAATGAGAAGAATCTCGGCATTCGCGTTCTCGCCAGCAGCGAGGTGGACGTTTTGAAGAGCGGGAAACTCGACCTGGACGATGAAGTGCTTGCGCAGCTCGACGTGGTGCTCGTTTCCGTGCACTCCTACATGAATCTGGACCGGGTGGAAATGACCGAACGGATCCTCGCGGCCGTCGAGAATCCGTACACGCAAATCGTCGGACATCCCACGGGACGATTGCTGCTGCGCCGGGACTCCTATGCGTACGACATGGAACGCGTCCTGGACGCAGCGCACAAGCATGGGGTGGTGATGGAGTGCAACGCCTCGCCGGAGCGTCTCGACTTGAAGGACACGCACCTGCGCATGGCCAAGGAGCGCGGCGTGAAAATCGTGATCTCCACGGACGCCCATGGAACTCGCGGCCTTCAGGATATGCGCTTCGGCGTGCAGATGGCGCGGCGCGGCTGGCTCGAAAAGAAGGATGTCATTAACACACTGAGCGTGGAGAAGCTCCTGGCCGGGCTAAGGCAAAAGCCTGGCTCCGCCGCACCCGACAAGCGACACGCTGCAGTTGCCTCGGCGCGCCCATCGTCCAAGCCGCGCAAAGCCAATTAAACTGACCTTAGGTGGACAGCCAGTCCTGGCCGTCCGCCCTGCCCCGAAAGAAGCCAAGAGCGGCTGTTCCGCCGTTGAGCCTGGGACAGTATTCGTGCCTCGATTGGCGACCAAATCCGTTCAATGCCGTGCACTTCTGCCTTGTTAAGTAAACCGCCGCCAAGGCGATCGAGACGCGCCGTCGGCTTCACCGGAATTGTCCGCAACCGCCGGAGCGAGCACGTCGCGCGCCGCGGCTGCGTCCTCCTCACGTACCAGAACTTGAAAGCCCGCACCGGACCACGCAATGTGCTCACGCATTCCACCGACGGTGTCAGCCTGAGTCATTGCCGGAATACCGGCAGCTTCGAGCGCGCCCTTCGCCAATAACGCTTCAGCGCGGCTATTGTACGAATTGAGGATAACAAGGTTGGCGTCGCCCATGCTCCCGACTCCCGCTATGAGCCCGAAGTGGCGACCTTGGCCTGCTCGGGATGCGACAGCGGCTCCACCACGAGATGCTCGGAGAGGAACCAGACCTGCAACTCGTTGGTGCGGATGACGTCGCTTACCAGCAGGTCGTTAGTTCCATCATCACCGACCTCGGAGGCTTCGCGGGACATGGTGCGCGCTTCTTTTAGGATGAATTCGTGCGCTTCCAGCAAACGAGATATTTGCACGGGCACTTCTTCCCTGCCGCGCGGCGGGCGCGGAATGATGGTCGTCTCCGCCACATCGGGGGCCATGGCGATGCTGACGCCACCCAGGGTCTGAATGCGCTCGGCGATCGAGTCCACCAGTTCGTCCTGCTCGCAGTGATGCTTGTCGAAGAGCAAATGCAACTGGTAGAAGGTGGCGCCCCCGACCTGCCAATGGTGCTTTTTATACATGTCGCGCAAGGTTATGGTGTCGGCGAGAACCTGATTCAAGTTATTGACGCTGGATTCGCAGGCGGTCTCATCGAGCGCGATCGGCAGTTTGGCGATCTTGCCGTAAGGCTGAATTTCCTTGGCATGCTGGTGCAGGACCGGCTTGGCGCGTTGCGCGCCGTCTTCCATCTGGCTGTATCTCGCTGCTGATTCGCGCTTCTTGGTGCTCATCGGGCGCCTCCTTGGGGGTGCGGGAGCTTCTGGATGGTGTCGCTTCTCGTATACGCCCGCGCATTGCGACTGTCAAGCAAGGGAACCCATGAGAAAAAGTGGGAACGTCAGGGAGGCGCGCCAGGGCGTGGGATAGAAAGAGGCTCTGGGGGCCCTCTAATCTATAGCCCCCAGAGCCTTTGCGACTGCCTTTTCCGCTTAAGCGGTGCTGTTTCAATTCGGCATGAGCACCGTGTCAATCACGTGTATCACTCCGTTGGATTGGTACACGTTGGAGATGGTTACCCGGGCTGTACCGCCTTTTTCGTCGGTCAGGATCAGGTCTTTGCCCTGCATGCTCGCCCAGAGCTTGCCGCCGCTCACTGTGTTCAACGTGGCCTTGCCGTTGCCGGCCTTGATCGCCCTGGCGATTTCTTTGGAGTCCATTCTGCCCGCTACCACGTGGTAGGTGAGAACCTTGGTCAGCGTCGGTTTGTTCTCCGCCATCAGCAAGGTGTCCACCGTCCCCGCCGGCAGCTTGGCGAAAGCTTCATTGGTGGGGGCAAAGACGGTGAACGGCCCGGAGCCTTCCAGCGTGTCCACCAAGCCAGCTGCCTTGACCGCGGCAACCAGAGTGGTGTGGTCGTCGGAATTCAGGGCGTTCTGGACGATGTTTTTCGACGGAAACATTTCGTGCCCGCCGACCATAGGATTAGTCGCCGCGAAAATGGCTGCGGTTCCCAGAAGCGAAATGGCACACAACTGCGCAATCTTCTTCATTTCTGTCTCCCTCTCTTGAGCTTGATTTGTCCTGCAGCTTGTACTACGGGGCAGTCGGGCCATTGGATGAGGGGCGCAGGATTATTATGTCGGACCGGACCCCGGGTCGCGGGTGCCCCACCCTTTGCGGTTTTTCAAAGGGTGGGTATTCGGAGCGTGGAGTTCCCGACAGCAAAGATGCTGCGCGAGGGCTCGACAGAAAACCCCACCCTTGCACAAACCGCAAGGATGGGGTACCCAAAGCCGATATCCGGTAGTGGGCTAGTGCGTCAAACTGACCCACCACCTTGGAGTGGCTGTCTTACAAAAATCGCTCCACCGCGTGCTATGATTTTGGCATCGTCGCAGGTTGATTTCGCCAATTTCAGGGTTTCGGGAGGACGGGATGCGCTCGTTTCAACGGTCTTTCTACTGGATTGCCGCGCTCGCGGTCGCATTGTGGACCGCGCCGCACGCGTTCGTGTTTGCCGAGGATGCCCCTCCCCTGAAGCTGGTGAAGACGATTGAGCTGACGGACGTTCGCAGCACCGTGCCGGATGTTCCCTCCGACCAACTGGCCAAGAACCTGACTACCACGCGCATGGTGGGCGTGGCCAACCATTTCGACCACCTGACGCCCGACTTGAAGAACAACCGCCTATTCGTGGTGCCGGAGGACAACAAGTCCATCGAGGTCTATGACCTTCGCACCGGGAAATTCGTGCACAGCATCAAGGGGATTGGCGTGGGGCATTCCGTGGTTTGGCGCGAAGACATCAACCGGATCTTTGTGACCGATGGCAGCGACGGCGACGTAAAGATTTTCGATGGGACGTCGTATGCGCTCCTGAAGTCCGTGAAGCTGCTGGCGGATTCCGATGCCACGGGCTACGACCCGCTGACGCACTACCTTTACATCGCCGACGGCGGCTTGGACGCCAAGCTCAATTACACCTTCCTCGAAATCGTAAACACGGACACGGGCGAAAAAGTGGGGCAGATCAAAATTGATTCTAATCGCCTGGAAGCGATGGCGGTCGAGAAGAATGGCTCCCGGCTATTTCTGAACATGACCGAGAAGAACTCCATCGGCGTGATCGACCGCAAGAAAAACGTGGTGGCCGCGGTGTGGCCGCTCTCCGATTGCAAGGTGAATGCCTCGGCGGCCATCGACGAAAAGAATCACCGGCTCTTTGCCGCTTGCCGCGACGGGCACATGAACGTGCTCGATTCCGATACCGGCAAGGTGCTGCAGAACCTGCCCATCTCCACCGGCGTGGACGACATGACCTTCGATCCCGCCAGCCAGCGCGTGTACGTGGCCACTGGCGAGGGATTTGTCAACGTGTTCAAGGAGATCGACGCGGACCACTACAAGGAAATCGGGAAGATTCCTAGCGGCCCGCTGGGCAAGACTGGGTTGCTGGTGCCTTCCATGAATGAGTATTTTGTGGCCGTGCCGCCGCACGGAGACAAGTGCGCCGAAGTGATGGTCTTCAAGGTGCAGTAAGTAGGACAGGCTTACAGCCTGTTGGGTTCCAATTGATCTTGGCTGGCGCGTGAGGTCTCGGCGAGTTTGCAGAACCCGACAGGCTGGAAGCCTGTCCTACTAAGACTCCCCACCGACTTCAACCTCGCCGCTGCCTTCGCACTTCGAGCAATGGCCGCTGCCGCCGCACGAGTAGCAGGTAGACTCGCTGCCCGATGAGGCGGAATACCCTTCTGCCCTGCCGCTTCCGTGGCACGCCGAACAATTTCCATCGCCGGGGGAATCACAATCGATGCAAACGTGAGGGGACATGGGGCGCCTCCCTACCAATGCGGCGATTGTGCTCGCCTCACGCGCCCAAGTCAATCGCAACAGGTTCGATTATTCGAATGCATTCCATAAGAGGATTGGGGTAAAGAGTCGCTGTGCTACAGGAGTCGCTTCTCAGCTTCCTGCACCGCTTCGTAGATCTGGCCGAAGTTTTCGATGGCGAAGAGGCGCTTCTGCAGCTCGTCCACTTTGACGGGCGTCTCGAGCACCTCGTCGAGATCGAAGTCGCGCACCTCGCAGCCGCGCTCGATCACGTTGGTGCATTCCTTGTGTGAGCTGATCACGCCGCTGCCGTACACCTTGACCATCCCATCCTGGTGAATCAGCCCGAACTCCACCGTGTACCAGAACAGGCGCCCCAGGCGCTCGAGGATTTCCGGGCTGGTCGCCCGGGCGCAGACGCTGCCGTAGTGCTGCAGAAAATCGGCGAAGACAGGATGCGCGTGCATGGGCACGTGCCCAAAGACGTCGTGAAAAATGTCCGGCTCGGGGATGTATTCGAGGGAATCGGCGCCGCGCAGCCACGTGGTGGTGGGAAACTTGCGCGCGGCCAGCATCTCGAAAAAGGCTTCGCCGGGAAGAAAACCGCTGACTGGCGTGGTGCTCCACCCGGTGCGTGGACCGAGTTGCGCGCTGATAGCGCGAAGATTGGGCAGGCGGTCGTCTTTCAAGCCGATGATTTCGTAGCCTTCCAGGTATTCCCGGCACGCGTGGGAATCAATCTGCGGGCGCCGGCGGCGTACCAGTTCCGCCCATACGGCGTGCTGCTCGGGCGTGTAGTCCTCGCACTTCTGCTCGATGAGGTAGGGGGCTGCGGCTACGAGAGGTATGGTTGACATGTGGAGCCTCCTCTCGGCGTGCGTGAGCCTGCATTTAGTGTAGCAAAATGCAGCAGGAGGGGCTGGCGAGGCATGCCGCATCATCCCCAATGCAACACCCCCGGTGTAGCGCCCGCCTTTCTTTTCAGGCGGGCATCTGGCGGGTCTGGGAGGTGATGTCCCGAGGCCAGACAGGGCAACCTATCAGACTGGCCAACCTGAAGGTTGGCCCTACACGTCATTTAATGATCGGCACGAGGGCCGCGCCGGCCGGCCGCCACTTGCCGTTTTCCTTCACGAACATGCGCAGGACGCGCGTATCCGTCCCCGCCTCTTTGCCGTTCACGTCTTCACTGCGCAACCAGGTGTGATCCGTCGCCAGCGCGAAATTGGGGTACACGGCCATCAACTTGAATTCGGCGGGATGCGGGCCGACATCCTTGGAGGGATGCGCCGCGCGCTGCCGGGCAATCATCTCGGCCTTGGTCTGCACCTCGCCCTTGATGGAAATCTCAAAAAACTGGCCGGCCCAGAACTGGTTGCGGAACTCGATGCACTCCTTGTAATCCTTGTGGTATGGAGTCGCGCCCGCGCTGCACAGCCACTGCTGGTCCACATCCCACAGCGTCTTTTCGAGGTCGTTCCACTCCTTGCTGCCCATCTTGGGCGTCTGCGTGGCCGCCTCCTGGCCAAACGCCGCCGCTGAGACCGCCATCGCCGCAACAAAACACAGCGCACGAATCACTTTCACCGTAGCCCTCCTCGGTTGGTTCGATTATGACTACACTCAGATCTGTGCGGCGCCATCGGGCGCGGCAGACACGTCATGCGCCGGCGGCGGTTTGCGTGCCGGCAAGGGCAGCCTTGTTGTTCTTCAGCCAGGCGCGGAAATCCTGGAGCTCCGGGTTGATCGATTTCGAGAACGCGATATTGCGCGCTCCGCAGAAGTACTCGTTGAAGTCGCATTTGAACTGGAACATGTTGCCGAGATCGTCGGCACCAGGGAAACCAAGCGAGCGATAGGCATCAAAGGAGACCGCGTTGTAGCGGACTTCCCGGCCTAGCACTTCGCTGAAACGCGCCGCCATTTCCGCGCCCGTTAGGAACTCGCCCGCGATTCCCACTTTCTTGCCGATCAGATCGCCGCCGCGCTTGAAGATGCCGTAGGCGCACTTGCCGATATCTTCGGCGGCGATTCCCGGGAGTTTCTTGTCCGCCATGGGAAGCGTGATGGCCAGACTCCCGTCCGGCGATTTCTGCGGGCCCATCCCGAAGTGGATGAAATTGTCCCAGTAGAACGACGTCAGCAGAAGCGTGGTGGGCACGCCGGCGTCAGTGAACAGGTGATCGGACTGGCCCTTACCGTCGAAGTGCGGGACTTTGTACTTGCCGTGCAGCGTTGGCATGCGATTGTCGGAGAGCGGCGCCCACTTGCGCGTGTCCTCCAGCGTGGACCAAATGACGTGCTTCAGCCCCGCGGTCTTGGCTCCCGCCGCCATGGCGTCCGCTTCGGCGATTTCCTTCTCCGCCGAAAAATGGGCCCAGAAAAACGTGACGCAATAGGCGCCGTACGCTCCGGCGAACGCCTTCTTCATGCTTTCCGGATCGTCGATGTCGGCGGTCACGACTTCCGCGCCCATGCGCGCCAGCTCGCGGGCCTTTTCGCTGTCAGCGTGCCTGGTGACGGCGCGAGCGGCGAACCCTCCCTGCGGGTCGCGCAAGATCGCTCTGGCCAAGCCGCCACCCTGCGCTCCTGTCGCTCCAAATACCACGATGATTTTCTTTTCGGCCATGGCGTCCTCCTGCGTGTGCGCGGATCACTTTCCGACGAGAAATTGTAACGCTGGGCGCATGATACCAGCGCAAGCACAAGCCCCCGAACTGCGGGAGCGATTTCCTCCTCGGGCCACGGGCTTCGAGCCCCGGATCAGCGCCCCGCCGATGCTTTCACTTGCGCCAGCATGCCGTCAAGCGCACCGCGGTCCAGATATTTTCCCTGGACGACCACGGCGCGAATTTTCTGCGTATTGCGAATGTCGTCCAGCGGATTGGCGTCGAGCAGCACCAGATCGGCGGCTTTGCCGTTGGCGACTGTGCCAAAATCGTCGTCGCGCCCGAGAAACTGCGCGGCGTGGAGCGTCACCGACTGCAGCGCCTCGAGCGGCGTGAAGCCGGCCCCCACCAGCGCCGCCAGTTCCTCGTGCAAATCGAAGCCCGGGATCACGAAGGGCGGGCCGCCGGCATCCGTGCCGGCCAGCATGGGGACGCCGTCGCGGTGATATTCGCGCGTGATGGCCAGTTCCTCGTGGAAGGCGGCGCGGCGCAATTCCCAATATTCCGGCGGATTTTCCGCGAGCAAGCGATTGCGCAGATCGCTCCATTGCTTTTGGTCCGCCCGGCCGATGTATGCGAGGCGGGGATCCTTTAGCGTCGCGTCGTCGTTGAGAAAAGCCATGGCCTTTCCCGCGACAAGGGTTGGCACCTGCC
>Ga0210398_10001807_pt1 | contig 21509 bp, 25 predicted proteins | sample IncBWC4OmetaG_FD_161047 | JGI IMG/M metagenome (GOLD analysis project Ga0210398, IMG submission 161047) | Forest soil microbial communities from Barre Woods Harvard Forest LTER site, Petersham, Massachusetts, United States - Inc-BW-C-4-O | ecosystem: Environmental > Terrestrial > Soil >...
CGTAAGATCGGCTTTCAGGTTTGCGAGAAAGGTCTGGCCGTTGTTGAGCAGCGCGTGCGTCTCGCGGCCGTCGAACATGATGGTGCTCAAGAAACCGAGATTGGTCGTCGGCAGCGGCCGCCGGTACACGGAAATGTTGGGTTGGCCGCCATTCGCACCCGGCAGCATCGCGCAGCCATAAGGGTCGTGCACCACCGAAATGCTGAACTGCGCACTTACCGGCAACGGCAGGAACACGCGAATGAGCCCATGGCTCAGCAACAAACTATGATCCGCAGCATTGCCGGTGCGAGCATTGGGGCAGTTCGCACCGTCGACTGCGGCAAACAAGGGGTCTTGTCCCCCGGTTTGGGCAAATCGAAGCTGGGCTCCGGTCGCGCTCAGGCTCATGGCTTGGCTTGCGAGATGGCAGGTCGCGCACGAGCGGCCGTTGGTTCCAAGGCTTTGAAAGAACGCACCCCGCTGGTTGACCGGACCATTGAGGTCCAGGGTTCCGATGATACCGGTGCGGTCGAAGAACAGCTGCAAGCCCTGCGCCGCGGGCTGGTCCGCGCGCGCAGCGCCGCACAGTGCGCTCGCGACTGCGAGCGCGACGATCGAAACGAGAGCACGGGTATTCATTATGTTTACCTCCAATAGCCGCAAGGTCCCTATGTCATGGATCGGATTCGGCGGTCCAAATGTGACATGGGCGGCGCATTGCGATGTGCTCGCGGTGCGGCGGCCCAGGCAGGTTGCGCAGCTACGACCCAACCCGGGCCGCAATTCAGTTGCGTTTGGCTCCGGTGGGAAACACCATTGGGACGCGCGCGCGGTAGGCCGCGTACCGCGCACCGTGGTACCTCAAGAGGTCGCGCTCCTCGAGGAAAATTCCGACGAAGATGTAGCCGCTGGTTGCGATCGAGAACACCAGATGGCCGACCGACATGTGCGGAGTCGCCCAAAAGGCGATCAAGAACCCGAGGTAAAGCGGGTGGCGCACATGTCTGTAGAATGCCCGCTCCGAGTATTTGACCGGGGTGTAAGCAATTCCCCGCGCGCGCAAATACACCTGCCGCAAGCCGAACAAATCGAAATGGTTGATGATGAATGTGGAGATCAGCAGGATCAGCCAGCCGAGAGCGAACAACCCCAGCAAAAATGCCTTGAGGATCGGCGAGGAAACGTCCCAGACTACCGCAGGGATGGCCTGCCATTTCCAGCAGATCAGAGCAAGCAGCAGGCTTGAGATCAGCACGTACGTGCTGCGCTCGACGGAGGGCGCAACTAATCGGGTCCATACGGCTTTGAAACCTGCCCGCGCCATGACGCTGTGCTGCACGGCGAACAGGGCCAGCAGCGCAAGATTGATGGCAAGCGCCTCGGGCAACGCGGTGCTGGACGGCGAATCGATGGTCTTCGGCACAACGAGGTTGCCGACGAAGCCAATCGCGTAGAGAAACGATCCCAGGAAGATCACATAGCAAAGCAATCCATAAACAGCAGCAATGAATCCCATGACAGTACCCCCCTTTTTAGTTATCAATGTCCGTCACGAGTGGCCGCGCCGAGCGGCTGATAGCAGCGCTTATCGCAGCACTTTCGCCTCCACCGTGAGCGGATGTGTTTCGCCGACGCTGGCCGAGAAATGCTGGTACGCCGACTCTGCGGCCGAGCGCGCGTTCTGCAACTCCCCCCTAAATTTGTCGATTTTCGCCTCGGTCAGCCAGGTGCGGCCCAGGTAGTAAGATTGCGCGCCCGGCCCGAAGGCCGCCTCGAAAATGTTCCTTGCCTGCTGCACCTCGGCGAGCGCCTGCGGCAGATTCTCCATGGCAAGAAGAATACCGGCCATGCGCTCGTGAACCACGGCCGCCCTATACATAAGCCCCGGATGAGCCGAAAAAATGCCTAATGCGAGGGCGGCCTCGCGCAGTGCCGCCGCATGCTCGCCGCGCTTCTCGAGATTTTGCGCCTTGATCTGATGCAGCGCTCCGTAGGCCTCGTGCCCCGGGGGCAGCATGTCTTTCAGCACCGGCTCGATCTGCGCGAGAAACCGGTCAGACTCGTCGAGATTTCCCAGTTCCGAGTTCACGCGCGCAAGCCCCATTTGAACCATGGCGGTCGACGTGCGGTTGCCGTTCGCGACCGCGCGCGTCAACGCCGCCGCCAGCAACTCTCGGGCTTCGGCCGCGCGGCCGAGCGGAATCAGTGCGGCGGCATAGGCGGTGGCGGGAAACGCATCGGGCGATGAGTAGCCTTTGTCGAATGCCCATACTCGCTCGATCAGTTCTGCACCGCGCCTGGGCAGACCCAGGTTCACCATAAGAATGCCCCAATTGTTGTACAGCGTGGCGGCAAATCCCGTGTCCTCCACGCCGATGCGCGTGAATTCTCCGGCAATGCGAGCATAAGTTTGATCGGCGGCGCCCAGTAATCCCGCGTCGCTGCGGGCATCCGCCAGAGTGATCATCGCGTCCACTTTGTCCCACTCGGTGCCGCTCGGTGACCCCTCAATGAGCTTGTCTGCCAGCTCGGCATCAGCGAGCGCGGCGGCTTCATCGCCGGCAAAGCGCGCGACGATACTGGCGAAATCCAAGCAGCCAGCGCGCTCGTCATCGTATTCCGCGCTGCGCGGCAGACGCTCCAACAATTGGTCGATTCGGCTTGCGGCGTCCTTTGCAACTCCGCTGACCGCATCCGCCGCCGCCGACGCGCAGCCGCTTGCGACGATCAACCGCAAATCGCCGCTGCGGATCGCGATATCGTAGGCTTCTCGGTACAGTTCCCGCTGTTTGCCGGTTCCTCCCACATGCGCGTAAAGCCCCGCCAGCTTGAAGAAAAGCTGGGATCGCAGCCCGTTGGACGATGCGAACTCCGAGCGCACCAGCTTTTCGCCGCGCTCGAGCAACTGACCGCTGGTCAGCGCCTCGCCGGCATGACCCGACTCGTTCATCACTATCGACACCAAATCGCCAAAAGCTGCGGCTCGCTGCAGCTGCGCCCGCGCGAGATCCCGCTGGTGGCGCGCGTCGAACCATTGCGCCGTCGTGATGAGGATTGCCAGAATCAAGGCGATTGCGGTCAGCGCGGTCGTGGCTACCGCGCCGCGGTGCCGCCGTACAAATTTGGAGACGCGGTATCGAACCGTATCCGGTCCTGCCGTCACCGGCTCATGCGACAAGTATCGGCGCAGATCATCGCTGAACGCCGGCACATTCGAATAGCGCTCCTGCGGCGCTTTTTTGAGCGCTTTGGCAAGAATGTTGTCAAGGTCGCCATCGAGCGCGCGGCGGCGGCCGATATCTTCTGCCGCCGTGGATGCGCGCGGCGGGTCCTGGTCGACGATGGCCCTTACCAGGTTAGCCGCTCCCGGTGCATCCTGTGGCGTGGCGTGCCGGCCGGTGAGCAGCAAGTACAGCACCAGACCGAGCGCATACACGTCGGTCTGGGTGGTGATCGGCTGTCCCAGCAATTGTTCGGGTGCGGCGTATTGGGGGGTCAGCGCGCGTAGGCTGGTCTTGGTGCGTGGCGAGGGCTCGTCGCCGTCGTCCAAAAGTTTGGCGATGCCGAAATCCAAAAGTTTGATGACCCCGCCGAACGTGACGTATACGTTCGATGGCTTGATGTCACGATGCACGATGAGGTGACTGTGCGCATGTGCGACGGCCGAAAGCGTGGCTTGAAAGAGTTGCAGGCGAGCCTCGAGACTCAAGTGCTCGCGTTCGCAATATTCGTCGATGGGCAGACCGTCGACGTATTCGATGACGAGGTAGGGATAAATGTCGTCCAGAATGCCGGCGTCAATCAGCCTTGCGATGTTGGGATGATCCAGGCGCGCAAGTAGATTGCCTTCCTGGCGAAAACGCGTGTCCCCGTCTCGGCCGAGCCATGCCGCATGCAGGAATTTTATGGCGACATATCCCGAGACGCGCCCGTCGGCGCGCCGCGCCCGCCATACGCTGCCCATGCCGCCGCGGCCGATTTCGGCTTCCAGAATGTAGGGACCGACCGACCGTCCGGCCAGCGTGGCGGTGGTTGGCAGTGCGCCGGGGATGGATAAGGGCGCGGCAAGAAACTGCGAGAACCCTTCCCGCGCCCGCACCACGAGCATCTCAGCAACTTGGGCGGCCAGTCCCTTGTCCTGTTGCTCGAGTGCCGCAAGCCATTGCGCGCGCTCGCCCGGGTCGCTCAATCCGAGCGCCTGATCGAGAAGTTCGCTTAGGCGCTGCCAGCGGACCTCAACTGCGTCGGGCATTGGTGATCCTCCTGCAAAATTGCGCGAATCAGACAACCGTCGCCTCGCTGGCAGCTCCTCTGTTCATAGATCGGATAATCGGCTCGAAAAGCGCCAATTCTTGGGCGGCCGCTTGCGTTTCCGATCTTAGCGAGCCTCTGTCAGCTGCTCAAAAAGGATGATGCGCGCAATCTCCCAGTCGCGTTGCACCGTGCGCTTCGACACGCCGCGTTGCGCGGCAATCTCATCGAACGTGAACCCGCAGAAATAGCGAAGATCGACCACTTCTGCCAGGCGCGGGTCGCGCTCCGCAAGCTCGTCGAGCGCCGCCGACAAGCGCATGAATTTCGCCTCATCAAGCGCCGGCTCCTGGATATCGCTGCTCAGTTGTGTGATCTGAAAAGCCCCGCCGCGCTTGAGCGCGCGTCGTTCGCGAATGAAGTCGATGATCAAGCCGCGCATCACCCGCGCCGCATATCCCATGAACCGATTTTGATCCGGAAATACGGCGTTCCGATCGGCCATTCCCAGATAGGCTTCGTGCAGCAGGGTCGTGGGGCTTACGGGCACACCCGCATTGCGACGCAGCTGACGCGCAGCCAGTTGGCGCAGCTGGTCATAAAGCGATGCGAACAGACGCTCGTTGGCGCGAGCGCCGACCGTGTTCGAGCTTGCTTCCTGCGTGGCGGGCGGGTCCGACTCCATGCCCGGGTCCTCAAGCTATGGGGAAGTCAGGATGCCCAATAGCTCGCCGGCGCGCAATTGCTTCCTCGGGCCATTCGACACAGCTTGGGAAACGAGCCAGACTGACAGCAACAGGGCCATAACATAACAAGGGAGACGGTCCATGCCGCAGGGAAAACCGGGTGCCGGACAGAGCGCGCTGGTGACAGGCGCATCCATGGGTATTGGCGTCGATCTGGCGGAATGTTTTGCGCGGGACGGCTACGATCTGATCCTCGCCGCCCGCAGCGCGGCAGCGCTCAACGCAGTTGCCGGCAGGCTGTCCGCCGCTCATGGCGTGAAGGCAGCCGTGTTTGTGGTCGATCTCGGCGAGCAGGGAGGCGGGATGCGCCTGGCGCAGGCCGTCAAGGCGGCGGGACTCAAGGTCGACGTATTGGTCAACAATGCGGGCTTTGGCAAGGCCGGAGCTTTTGCCGGCTCGGATATCGGGCCGCAGCTTGGAATGATCGACTTGAATGTCCGCGCGCTGGCGGAGCTCGCGCACATTTACTGGCCGGGCATGCTCGAACGCAATCGCGGCGGCGTGCTGAATGTGGCGTCGATGGCAGCCTTCGTGCCGGGGCCGCTGATGGCGGTCTACTACGCGTCAAAGGCCTTCGTATTGTCGCTGTCGGAAGCACTCTGGGAAGAGGCACGCGGGACGGGCGTGCATGTGAGCTGTCTGTGTCCGGGAGCAACCAAGAGTAAATTTCGCGAGCGGGCGGGGACTGGTTCGACACGCCTGGGCCAAACCGCTGTCGTCATGGACTCCATGCCGGTGGCCGAGGCTGGCTATGCCGGCTTCCGCGACAATCAAAGAGTGGTGATTACCGGCAAGGGCAATCACCGCACGGCTCGATTGGTCCCGTTTCTGCCCCGCACAACGGTCCTCAAGATGGTGCGCAACATGCAGTCTCCGGCCTCGGCGGCTAAATAACCCAGCAATTTTTCGCTTAGTTTCCACACCCAGGGAGTGATCTGATGAACAGGCTCATCGCGTTGGCCGGAAGTTTGGCACTGGCGTCTTCAACCGTCATATTGGCCCAAGATGCCATGCAATACGGCGTGAAGCATTTGAAGGTACTTGCCGAGGACGACAAGGTGCGGGTGCTGGAATACTCGCCGAAGAAAGGGGACAAGACTCCGGTCCATTCCCATCCCTACTCGGTCGTTTATGTGCTGAAAGGGGGCAAGGTCAAGTACACCATGCCCGACGGCAGCACCAGAATATCCGAACTGCATGCCGGCGAGGCACTGCTGCGTCCTCCCGTGACGCATGCGGACGAGGCGCTCGATGATGTCGATACGATACTGATAGAAATAAAAAAATAATTGGCGGCCGGCGCCGCTTGCCCTCGATTCAGAACACGGGCAGCGGCAGCGGTCCGAAGAACATTCGCCGCATGCGATCCTTGCCGATCACGCGCACCAGTTCGTTGCCGACGCAATACATGAAGATCATCAACGCCAAAATGATCTGCACCGCCCAGAAGTGCGGCCACACCATTTCCGCGAGCAGTTTCTTGTTGCCGGCAACCATCCCGCCGGCCTGCCGCGAAAACTCGTACAGTCTCTCCAGATAATGAATGAGTAGCGAGACCACCAGATACATCATCGTCTTCCAGCCGACATTGTAGATCAGCGGCTTTTGCGGATAGCGATTGATGACCGGCAGTAACTCCGCGATCAGCACCGACTTGCCGAGAACCAGGGCAGCCACCGCGATGGAAGCCGTCGATAGCGGGCTGAACCCCGTTGCCTTGATCAACAACGCGCGCACCAGGCCGACGATGTGCAGAGCGATGAAGAAGTAGATGGTCGGCGGAAGCAGCGCTAAAAACTCCTCCTTGATTTTGGCAGTCACCTTACTCATGGCATTCTCCCTCGTTCAGAAGTCCGTCGATCCTACGCTTGCGGTCGGCCTGATTGATATCTGCGATCCTCGCCCTCCGGTTACGCAATGCGCCACGGCGGGAAACGCCGATTGGCGCCCGCATGGTATAGGCAAATGAGGTTGCCATCCGGATCGTTGAGATATGCTTCCCGCCACAGCCAGGATTGATCGGTCGGTGGCGCGTCGAAATCCACGCCCAGAGCGCGCAGCCGCTGGTACTCGGCGTCCAGATCAACGCATTCAAAGTACACGATGATTCCCGAGGTGACTGGTGAACTCGCCTCGTGCAGCGAAAATGTCGCGCCGCCGTCCTTGCACTCGAACCGCGCATAGTGCGGCAAATCGCTGACGATCTGCGTGAACCCAAGCAGGCGATAGAAGGCCGCCGATCGCTCAACGTCCTTCGAAGGCAGAGTAACTTGATTGAGGTTCATATCTCAATCTCGTTCAACCCGGCTACTTGATGGTTGCGGCGCCGGCCTTGCACACCACCTCGTCCTGCGAGCCGGTACCGCCGGAGCAGCCAATCGCACCGATGAGCTTTCCGCTTTCCAGCAACGGGATCCCGCCGCGCGAAGCGACGATGCCGTCGAGAGAGAGAGTGTAGTAAGCCTGCTTCAACTGGATGTTGTCCTCGAACACCCGCGTTTCGCGGCGAAAGCTCGCGGCCGCGCGTGCTTTATGTTCCGACACTGCAATCGATGCGAGTTGTGCGCCGTCCATGCGTTGGAAAGCCACCAGGTTGGCGCCAGAGTCGACCACCGCGATGTTGAGCTTCCAGTGGTGCTTCTTGGCTTCGGCGATTGCCGCGGCAATGGCGCTCTGCGCCCTATCGAGGGAGACCGGTTCGCCGTAGGGCACGTCGAAGGGCATGTTATCGGGGACGTTGTCGAGCGGGTTCACCGCCGGCGGCGTCTGCGCCTGACCGGATAAGCTGGCGCATAGGCCGGTTGCGGCGAGTGCTAAGGCAAGGCTTTGAAATCGCATCCGAATTCTCCTTGGCAAGAAAGTCGACGGGTCCCGCTAGACTAAACTTTCTTCGCCAATCTTCCTATCCATCCGAACATCACGGCTACCGGGCCATTGATTCGGTGTCAATTGCCGGGCGCTCGAGCGTACTGTCGACGGCCTCCAGAAACGTCCGTTCCTCGCTCAGGATGAAGCGTTGCGCCTGAGCGGCGGCGAAATTCGCTCGTCCCTCAGCATCGTCTTTCAGGCGGATTCGATACGCTTCGTAGTCGGCGAGCGACTTGAACGAAATGAGTCCCCACGCGATATTGTTCGTGCCCTCATGGGGCAGGAAATAGCCGATCAGATGGCCGCCGCAGCGCGGAATTATGCGGCCCCAGTTGTCGGCATAAGCCTTGAAGGCAGCGCGCTGAAACGGGTCGATCGTGTAGCGAATGAAGCATGTGATGGTCATGGCGGTAACCCCTGGTTTGTTGACCCCATGATAGGCGCTTGCCACCGAGCTATGGTTCGTCTACCGTCGAACCATGAAAGCCGGACCAAACATCTCGCGGATTGCCGCTCTGCTCGGCGATCGAGCCCGGGCGGACGCGTTGACGGCATTGATGACGGGCAGTGCCCTTACGGCGACTGAATTGGCCGCTATCGCCGGCGTCACCAAGCAGACGATGAGCGCGCACCTGTCCAAATTGCTCGATGCGGCCCTGATCGAGGTGGAGCAGCAGGGGCGGCACCGGTACTTCCGGCTCGCCGACGAGGACGTGGCGGGGCTGGTCGAGTCCCTCATGGGTGTGGCCTTTCGCACTGGCGCAGTGCGCCTGATTTCCAGCCCGCGCGATCCTGCGTTGCGAAAGGCGCGGATTTGCTACGACCACCTTGCCGGTGAGCTCGGCGTTTTGGCCTATGAGGCGCTCATCGAGCGCGGGGTGGTGGAGGTGTCCAAGAAGGGACTGCAATTAAGCGCACCCGGCGTCGAATGGTTTGCGCGCTTGGGCGTCGACGCTGGCGCCGTTGCGCGCCAGCGCCGCACCTTTTGCCGACCTTGTCTGGATTGGAGCGAACGCAGGCATCACCTCGCAGGATCGCTGGGCGCCGCGATGTTGTCGCGGTTCTGCCAGCTCGGCTGGGTAGTGCGCGACAACAAATCGCGCGCAATGCGGTTCACGCCACTCGGCGAGCGAAAGTTTCAAACGCTTTTCAAGAGCGGCCCCGCTCGGGACTCCAAAAATCCGCCGTGATCCTTGGCGGCGCCGTTGCGCGCCAGCCGTTGGCGTGATGTACTGCGCTCCGCATCGTTTCCCGGTCTCGGAAATTCCCCAGGGATGTTAGGAGGATTTCATGGCAATAGAAGCGCTCGAAGCGACAGGAAGGATCGCCAGGGATAAGGCGGCGAGGACACGACTGGTTCTCGTCGCGGCCTCGTTGGGAACAGTGTTCGAATGGTACGATTTTTTTCTTTACGGCAGCCTCGCAGTCTTCTTTGGTGCGCTGTTCTTTCCACCCGGCAACGAGACCGCAGGATTCCTGGCCAGTCTCGCCACGTTTGGAGCGGGCTTCGCCGTGCGGCCCCTCGGCGCGCTCGTGTTTGGTGGGCTCGGTGATCGCATCGGCCGCAAGCGCTGCTTTATGATCACAATGGTGATGATGGGTCTGTCGACCCTGCTCGTGGGACTGTTGCCGAGCTATGCACAGGTGGGTGTGTGGGCGCCCGTGCTTTTAGTGATGTTGCGCCTCACTCAAGGTCTGGCAGTGGGCGGCGAATACGGCAGCGCAGCCACGTATGTGGCGGAGCACGCCGTGCCGGCCCACCGCGGCTATTACACCAGCTGGCTTCAAACCACCTCGACGATCGGCCTGCTGCTTTCCTTGCTGGTCATTCTCGCCTGTCGTTTGACATTGGGCGACGAAGCATTCAAGTCCTGGGGCTGGCGCATCCCGTTTCTGACCTCGGTATTGCTGCTCGCTGTCTCGATCTATATCCGTCTCAAACTCGACGAGTCTCCGGTCTTCCAAAAAATGAAATTGGATGGCTGCACGTCCAAATCGCCCATCAGGGAGACCTTCGGCTCCTGGAGCAATATAAAGGGCGTGCTCGTGCTGCTGTTTGGCATCACGTCGGGTATGACGGTGATTTGGTATGGCGCGCAGTTTTACGCCCTATTTTTCATGCAGAACACACTGCAAGTCGATTACAAGACGAGCTACACCATCATTGCCGTCGGCTTGGCCCTGGGTACTCCTCTCATCGTTTTGGCCGGCGCGCTGTCCGATCGCATTGGCCGCAGACCCGTCATGATCGCCGGGCTGCTGTTGGGCGCGTTGACGTTTTTTCCGAGCTTCCACGCACTCGCCAATTTCGCCAATCCGGGCTTGGCGGACTTCTCCGCGCGAAATCCGATCCAGATAAGCGCCGATAACTGCACGTTCTCGCTATTCGCAGCGCCGGCATCCGCGTGCGACAAGGCACGCAAGTTTTTCAGCCGCAACGGGCTTTCGTACGCCTCGATTCCTGCGCCCGCCGGCAGCGGCGTAGTGACTCGTATCGGCGGAACGACGTTGGTGGGATTCGATGAGTCCGCTTACAAGAAAGCGCTTGATGCGGCGGGCTTCAAGGGCTCCGCCGCGAACGTCAACTTTTTTGGTTCGATCGCGGTCGTGGTCTGGCTGTTGGCGTTGGTCGGCATGGTGTACGGACCAATGGCTGCATTCATGGTCGAGATGTTTCCGGCGAAAATCCGCACCACCTCGCTGTCGCTGCCCTACCATCTAGGTGTCGGCATACTCGGCGGCTTCCTACCGTTCGTGGCATCTGCGTTGGTGATATACGCAGGCAACATCTACGCCGGGCTTTGGTATCCGGTCGGACTCGCTCTCGCAACGGCCGTGATCGCATTGATGGTCTTGCCGGAAACCAAGGACCGCGCTATTGATTGAGATTCGCCAACTACCGATGCAGGACCAATGCGAGGGTGCCGCAGCGCTTAGTGTGTCTCGCCGCCAGGAGCAACCAGCGCAGGCCCGGTGAACTCGGCTTCGATCGAGATGTCGATCAAATCCCCGACGCCGATTGTGGTGCCGGGGGCGGGCAATCCGTATGTCATTGCAAAATCCGAGCGCTTCAATGAGCCGTGAGCAGAGAACCCGACCCGGGCATGCGGGTCCATGTTGGGCATTCCGGCATACCCGCCGTTATAGGTGGCGGTGAGCACCAGCGGACGTGTCACGCCGTGGAGTTCCAGGGTGCCGGAGATCTCCATCGACTTCTTTCCCGTCATGCGCACTCGTTCGGATCGGAAGACAATCTTCGGAAATTTCGCCGTGTCGAGGAATTGCGGTCCACGCACGATATCGAGGCAGAAGGCCGGCGCCGCGTCCATCTCCAACGACGCGGCATCTATGGTAGTTACCAGCTGGGCCGCCGTCGGCTTCGCCGGATCGAATGTCAGCTCTGCATCGAAGCGACTGAACCGTGTCGTGTAGGTGGAAAACCCGAGATGGCTCACGCGCAACAGCAGGCTCGCATGAGATTTATCGAGCTGATACTGGCCGGCCGGAGGCGCAGCCAAGCGCGGCATCGCAGACGGCGCAGTTGATTCAGCGGCCGGCGCACTGAGGGCCCCGACGCTCAGCAGCAGTGCAGTGCATATTGCCGTGAGAGTCGCGGAAATTCGTGTTGCGTTGTTCTCCATAGCCGTTAACTCCTCATGTCGGATGCAATGGCTTTGATGCCATCTTCGCGAGCATATCAAATCGCCGCTGGCTCAACCCGCAGCGGCGACCGACAAGACCGACGCGATGTCGGCGATTCATCAAATGGATGGACGGCTTCGAGACTGCAGATGGTGAAGCCTGCCGTAGCGACTTAGGCGCGCGGCATGCTCGAAATGACCTAGCCGCGTTGCCAGCTGGTGAAAATCCAGCCGATCGCTGCACTTCCGCCCACACCCACAAAACACAGGAGTGCCATGTCTGGATTCCCAGTGACCAGATGAAACACACATCCGGCAAGTGAAGAAATTGCGGCAAGCCCGAAGAGACCGTCGACGAGATGAGTGATGTGCGACATGGAGCGGTCTCCCAAGAGTGGTGCTGGTGATGTTCGCGCAGTTGTCATCGCGGAAGCGAGATGTCGCTGTCCGGCAACATCAACGATTTGAGCCTTTTTACTTAATAAAACACGCATTGCACGCCGCATGCATGGCGCGCTATCGCCATAGAACTGGCACGCGCAAAGGCTGATCACGGTCCGGCGCGCAAGCTTCATCACTCAGATGCATCGGACGTGGTTGGCAGCGTGCATGCTGACATAACGTTTTTTGATCTGCGACGAGCAACGTGATTTTGCTACGGCGGCGTTGCCACGAATTGAAGATCGCACGAGCATGGCTCAAGGATCATTCCTTTTAGGTGCATCGAGCCAGAGGTGCGGCATGCAACGCAGCGGTAACGGTCCGTGGGGCAGATGGTTCATTCCGTTTTATAGGGGACCTGGGATCGGGTGGCGTTTGCATATGTTTAAAATGGCGGCAGAGATCCTGCCGGTTCGCGCACCGCCACACCGATGGCATGGTTGAAAGTAGTCAAGGCGGTGGAGGGATCGTATGAAGTCCATGCTGTTTATTTTGCTGGCTCAGTTGCACGGGGGCGGGACTCAGACCGTGGCGGCGTATCCGAGCCTGGAGCAGTGCCGGGATGCACTCAAGGTGGTAACGGCGAATGTCGCGGCCGACTACACCTGTGCGGCGACGCCGGTGGAGGGGAGATGGTCGCAAAAGGAGTTGCGCTACCTAAGCGTGCGGGAATGAGCCGAACTTTGCGTGCATGGGTTCCGCGGTCGCGTCTACAATGAGTAATGAATCACCCACTGAGCTGTAAGTGTGGAATTCTCAAGGGCATCGTCGCGCATCCCGAACGCGTGAACCGGGCGATTTGTTACTGCCGCGACTGCCAAGCCTTCGCGCACTTTCTGGGTCGAGCGGGCGACGTACTCGACGCCAACGGTGGCACCGATGTGATTCAAACCATCCCGGCACACCTGACGTTTACCCAAGGCCAACAACAGCTCGCTTGCATGCGCCTAACCGAGAAAGGTCTAGTGCGCTGGTACGCCCGTTGTTGCAATACTCCGATCGGCAACACTGCCGCTGACTTTCGGCTCTCCTTTATTGGGCTGATACACAACTGCCTGGATAACAACGAGAAATCGTTGGATGCTTCGTTCGGAGCGGTTCGGATGTGGAGTTTCACGAAAGGCGCCAAGAACCCGGTGAAATCGCGAACACCCACGATGATTGCTGGAATCCTGCGGCTTATTGGCATGGTTGTTCGCGCCCGCGTCACCGGCGCCTACAAGCAGACCCCTTTGTTTTCACCGGACACCGGTGTCCCGGTCGCGGTCCCGAAAATTCTCAGTTCGGGTGAGCGGGCAGCCGCTTATAAAAACGTCTGATCTCAGGCACGGGTCCGCACGTCCTTCCGCTTTGCGGTAGCCAACTTGGACTTCTGATGGCTTCAGATTGTCACAAGGGTCGGTAGTCGCCGCGCGGCCCTGGTGTGATGTGAACGAGCAGCGCCGGTTCCACCATCATGACGCGGTGCCACTCACCCTTGCGCACGATACAGGCATCTCCGGGCCCTAAATCAATCAACTTGCTCGGCTCTGATTCGCCAATGACGCGCAGCCTTCCGGAAATCACATACAAGATTTCGTCTCCGTCCGGGTGAACTTCGCCTTTGTGAGGCGCGTCGCTCGTCACCGAAACGAAGCCAATGGTGACGCCATCGATCCGCTGCGGCGGTCCGGGCTTGATGGCTCTGGGCGTAGCGGAAAAATCGCGGCGCAAATCCAAGACGAAACGAGTGACATCGACTGGCACGATTTGGTCCATTTGCAACCTCAGCTCTGAACTAGACACGGATTCAGCGCCACAAGTTGGCGCCATGCCGAATATTACAACGCCTGAGCCTGGCACTCAGGGCGTGGGAGAGGACCTAGCCTTCCACCGCCGCGAATGCCCGTACAGGAAAGGTCCCAAAGCCCTTGACCTTGACCGGCACCGCAAAAAACTTGGCCCCATGTTCCGGTACGTTGGCAAGCCCACATAAATGCTCCACGATGGGAATGTCCGCACCCAGCAGTGTCGAGTGGACCGGTCGGTCCCCGCCATCGGTGCAGTCGATGTTGTGCGAGTCAATGCCCACCAGGGCCACGCCGGCGTCCAACAACCATTGCGCCAGCCGCCCCGTAAGATAGGGAAACGACTCGAAATATTGATCCGTTCGCCAGTGCCGATCCCAAGAGGTCTGCACCAGCACCGCCTTGCCGCGAATATCGCCTGGCTTGAACGGCAAACTGTCGATCGCGCGCGTCGCGGCGGGTTCCACGCGAGCGACCACGCACTTCAAGTTGGCGAGCGAGTCCAACGGCAGCTCTGACAGATCCTTGCCCTCGCGGTAGCGATGAAACGGACTATCAACGTAAGTACCGGTGTTGGCCACCATATCGATGCGGCCGATCTGAAATTCCGTCCCCGCCGCGTATAACTTTCGTGACGCCTCGCGCGACAGGTAGTCGCAAATGACGGGCGCCGGTAGACCCTTGTAGGTCAACATTCCCGACTCCACCGTATGACTGACATCGATGAGTGGCATGTGCGAGTTCCTTGAGTTATGCCTTGATATCCTACTACCGCTGCCCTGGCCATTCCGCAAGGGTGCCCAGCTGCCGGGAAACCGGTTCGTGGCGCCGCCGGGAGAAGGACTTCCATCGATTTCGGTTTTTTGTGCCGCAATGAGCGTAGATTGCATTGCCCAGAGCGACCAACCATGCGACAAGGAATTGCGTGACATCCATGGCCTTCAGCCCCATGACCATTTTTCAACGCGATGACCGATACGAGGGTGTCCGCAGAATCAATATTTACCTCCTGCGACTACTGTATATCCTCATGTTCTTTGTGCTTGGCAGGGACTCATGGACGCACATCCTTATCCATCAAGGTTCATGGGCCCCCACAGACGCCATGGTGTGGTGCGTATGGTCGGCCTTTGCAACTTTGGCGGGATTAGGAATCATTCGCCCTCTGAAAATGCTGCCCATCCTGCTGCTCGAGATATTTTACAAAGTCCTGTGGCTTGTGATCGTGGCGTATCCACTCTGGTCACAGAACAATTTGGTGGGTTCACCTGCGGAAGGTATGACATCGGTATTCTTGTGGGTGCTATTACCCATCGTCGCTGTGCCGTGGGCGTATGTGTTTACGAACTACATTTACAAACCAAGAAAGACAATGGCACCTCAAAAAGACAGTGGCACCTCAATAAGAACCATCCACCCTCCCGTTCGTGAACGGCTGTAGCCTCTTAACGGCCGAACCTACGGCGCCCAAGTCGAATCCTCGAGATGCTCATCCATGGCTTTGCCCGGGGCGCATTCCTTCGAATAATAAGCGGCTTGCAGTCCTCCTATTTCGCCGCGCTGCTGGTAGACGCCGTTGTAATACTCAAGCGCATTTCTTTTAGCGGTGCCATCGGCAACACCGAGTAGTTTGGCCGCACGGTAGTTTCGCTGCACAGCCTCGCATTCGGTTATGGCCTCGTTGAGTTCGCCACGTACATGCATGCTCTCGTGAGTGAACATGTCCAGGCTCGCGAGTTCCTGATCGCTTGCGCGGCTAGGATGGCGTAGGTACGACATCAAGGTGCCGCACCAAGGTTTTTGGATGACGATTTTTCCGGTTCTCGGATTGGCGTGGCCGGCGGCCAGCATCTCAGGATCGAGCATGGTATCGAAGATGGTATTGCAGTGAACTTTGGCGCGATGACCGTCTGCTAGTTCCGTGGCCTTCCTCGCTAGAAACCCTTCGAAATACCAGGTGTGAACGGGTGGCCAGGCAAATAACACCGCTAGGGTGAGAACAATGGCGAGGTACGGTTTCGTTACCGGCGTCGGAACGTCAAAACCAGGCGCCGGGACGATGCTCCTGCGGACCTCGCGAAACGCGCACCAGAAGAAAAATAGCGACGCGATAATCCAGAGCACAGCGGTTCTTTAAATTCCCTTGTTCCAACCTTCAACCAGGTCCTGTACGACAGATCGGTTACTGGAACAAAGTGCGAGCCCGATCGCTGGTAATATGAGGAACCCAAGGGATTGATGCGCGCGTTCCATGCTTTTTGAGGCTCCTTAAGGAGGGGGCTCTTGTTCGATTGGATCATTTTGGCGCACTGAGCCGCAGTACCGCAAATAAATCGTCATGACAGGGGTTGAGCGCTGCAGGGATTTTGGCCGACTGCTCATCCAATACCTTTGGACGATCGACAACCCGCACCCAAATCTTGACGGCGGACAATTGATGTTTCTTATCCTCAGCCTGTAAAGTTCCCCACCGGCCACAAGAAGGAACGACATGCGACACGGAATTGTGCTGACCCTCGCAGGCCTCGTCCTGTTCGGTAACGCACTGCACGCGGCCGACATGCTCATCCAGCATGCCAGCATCTACGACGGGACGGGCAGCTTGCCATTTACAGCTGATGTCCGGGTCCATGCCGGTCGCATCGCCGCCGTTGCCCGGCATCTGCGCCCCTCGGCCGGCGAGTCCATACGCGATGCGCGCGGTCTCGCTTTGGCGCCCGGTTTCATCGACATGCACACCCATGCCGACCGCGGATTGCTCAAGGATCTGGATGCCGCGACCGTATCACGACAGGGCGTCACCACCATTTTCGTCGGCCAGGACGGGCAGTCGCACTTTCCCTTGCGCGATTACTATGCGCAGCTTGAGGCAACCCCGCCCGCCATCAACGTCGCAAGCATGATCGGACACGCAACTCTGCGCGAGCAGATCATGGGCAAGGATTTATACCGAGCCTCGACCGCCCAGGAACTCGCTCGCATGAAAGTACTGCTCGCCCAAGAATTGCGCGCGGGTGCGTTTGGAATGTCCACGGGGCTTGAATACGAGGAAGGCCACTTCGCGACCACCGAGGAAGTAATCGCGCTTTCAAAAGTCGCGGCGGCCACGGGCGGTTTCTATATCAGCCACGTGCGCGACGAAGCCAACCACACCTTCGAATCCTTCGACGAAGTTCTGCGCATCGGCCGGGAGGCACGCATCCCGGTCGAGATCACGCACATTAAACTGGGCTCCACCCGGCTGTGGCATATGGCGGCAACCCGCATGCCGGAATATTTCGCGACCGCCAAGCGCGACCACGTGAACTTGATGGCCGACGTATATCCGTACACCTACTGGTACTCAACGATCAGGGTACTGGTGCCGGATCGAGACTACGACAATCCCGAAAAAGTGGCACAAGCGCTGGCGGATAACGGCGGTGCGGCAGCAATCAGACTGGTGCGTTACTCGCCCGACCCGGATTTGGCGGGCAAGACGCTCGAGGATATTGCCGCGGCTTGGATGGTGACGCCCGTCGAATCCTACATACGGATCGTACATGCAACCAGCGCCGAGGTCGGAACCCACGAGCCAATGGAGGCCATCATTGGCACGTCCATGAGCGAGGACGATGTCCGCTGGTTCGTCGCCCAGCCCCAGATCATGTTCTGCAGCGACGGCGACCTGCATGGCGCCCATCCTCGCGGCGCAGGCTCATTTCCGCGGGTACTCGGGCGCTACGTCCGCGAACAGAAGGTACTGCCTCTCGAGATGGCGATTCACAAGATGACGGGCCTGGCCGCGCGCCAACTGGGCCTGAAGGACCGCGGGCGCATCGCGCAGGGATACGTTGCCGATCTGGTGTTATTCGATCCCGCCATCGTGATCGATCAGTCGACGATCGCCGCCCCGGAGGCGCCGCCGCTCGGCATTCCCTCAGTCATGGTGTCTGGTGAATGGGTCATCGACAAGGGGCAGCCTACCGGCAATCACCCCGGCCACGTGTTGCGAAGCGCCGCCTTTCGTCCTTGATTGGCGCACCGTCTGGCCGTGTAGCAATGAGCTTCAAACGATTATTTAACGCGCTCGAATTGGAGAATACCGCGAGCCACCGGCGCGCCCGAGACATTCACTGCAGGTTGCCACATCGCGGTCACCGTCAGCCGATCGCCGACGAGTTCATACGAACGCACCTGATCGGTGCCAACCCAAGCGGGGTTCCACGCCGTATCGACGGTAGTGATCCATCGGTTGCCTTCCACGCGGTACTTGCCGGAATAGGCAATGACTGAGCTGAGCAACGCCGCCCGATCTGCATCGGTTGACGGGGCCTTGCGGCCCTCAGCTTCGATGATCGCCATCATTCGGCCCTCGCTGGTGAAGACGATGTACCCAGTCGGGTGTTCACCAAACAGCGCGCGTTTCGGACCTCCGTCTTGGAATTCGGTTTGATAGGACAGCAGCTTCCACACGCCGATCAGCGTTGTTCGCTCGGCCGCACTGCTCGGTAACGCCGATAGAACCAGTCCGAGAAAAAGCGCTAGCGTCTTCATTGCCGGCTCCTTGATTTGCAGTTCAAGCCATCGCGTTCGTCTAGACCGTCACGACAATCTTGCCGATCTGCTGGTTCGATTCGAGGTAGCGATGCGCTTCCACTATCTCTCCCAGCGGGAACGTTTTGGCGATGACCGGCTTCAAGCGCCCTTCCGCCAGGCCGTACAGTATTAGATCGCGGTTGCGTGCGAATCGCTCCGGTTTATTCCAGATCGAGGAAGCGACCCAGCCGCGCAAAGACAGCCCCTTCAACGCCGCCGGCCAGTGTGGGTACGGTGTCGGCCGGCCGCTCAACCCGCCGTAGATGATGATGATGCCTTCCTCCGCAGCCGCCTGCGCGAGCGCATCAACGTCGGGTCCTCCGACCGGATCGAATACGACGCGGGCCCCCTTGCCACCGGTGATACGCTGCACCTCCGCAACCAGGTCCGACTCGGCCGTTGCAATCACGTGTTTCGCGCCGTGGGCCTTGAGCGCCGCCATCTTGGCGCCGGTGCGAGTGGTCGCAATCGGGACGGCGCCGGCCCAATTGGCGAGCTGGATCGCGGCAAGGCCGACGCTGCTCGAGGCGGCGCGGATGAGGATGGCGTCGCCGACCGCCGCGTGCGCAACTTCATAGATCGCGAGCGCGGTGAAATACTGCATCCAGATCGAGGCCGCTTCGACCACGGTGAGACCAGGCGGCGGCTCAATCAGGCTGCGCGCAGGGACGATGGCACGGTCGCCATACAAACCATACTCGCCGAGACGATAGTTCGGCATGACGCATACCCGGTCACCGGCCGAAAAGCCCTGCACATTGGCTCCCAGCGCTTCCACGATGCCAACGCCTTCGTAGCCGATGAGGGACGGAAATTTCGGAACTTGCATATACGCTCCGGCGCGAAACATTGCCTCCGAGCGGTTTAGACCGATGGCTTCGACCCGGATTCGGACCTCGCCGGGACCGGGATCTCCAAGATCGAGTTCTTCGATCCGCAGTTTCTCCGGACCTCCATGCTCGTAAAATCGAACCACTTTGCTCATCGAGTAATCCTCTCGTAAAAGCGCGCGTCGCGTCATCCGCCGCGAGTCAGCGCGGAACGCTGACGCGGGCGATTTCCAGCGTCCCCCGTGATTCCTTCGCGGCGGCCTGTGCATTCGATCCCGGTGCGGTTGCGATCACTAGATCGCGTCCGTCGGCTCCGCCCAGCGCGCAGGAAAACGCGAGCTGCTCGGTTTCGACCCGATCCAGAATCTTGCCTCCTGCGCCGATGCGCACGGCTTCGCGGCCTATGGCATTTGCAACCCAGATCGCGCCTTCACTGTCGGCGCAGATTCCATCGGGAATGATGGACGGCGGCGTACTGGGCAGCGTGGCCCAGGGGCGCCGGTTGGCGAGCGTGCCGTCGGCCTTAAGGTCGAAAACAGTCAGACCCGGGATAAAGCATTCCGCGACGATCAGTGTGTTACCCACGATGGCCATTCCATTGGGAAACAAATGATCCGGCGACGCGATTGTTGTCGTACCGTCCGGTGTCACCTTCAGAATTGGCGCGGTAGGCGGGCCGGGTGGAGTGAACAGCGCCGACGGGCCGCGCTCTTCGATAAACGCATCGAGGTCAAAGCCAAAACATCCGATGAAGGCGTGGCCGCGCGAATCCACGATCATATCGTTGGCATGAAATTTTGCGAACGGCTTAAGATCCGCATGCAATACGGTGCGGCCATCCGGTTCGCAGCGCAACAGGCGCTGACTTGTCATCGCGACTATGAGAAGCCGTCCATCGGGCAACCAGCCGAGACCCGAGGGCCGGTCATCGATTTCAATTTCGACTCGCGCTACGCCGTCCGGCGTCACGCTGCACACCTCATGCCTGAAGAAATCCGAATACCAAAAGCGCCCGTCGTGCCAGCGCACTCCCTCGCCGAATTTCAATCCGCTCACGAACGGTTCTGCTCTCATTCGTCACCTACCGCAGCGTCGCATCGAGAAACTCCCTAGGCAATCCCGTCCAACTTCGCCAGGACCTGCGGCGACAGCGACAGCTCACCGGCAGCGAGATTCTCGCGCAGGTGCGCAACCGAGGAGGTACCGGGAATCAACAGGATGTTGGGCGAGCGGTGCAGCAACCAGGCGAGTGCGACCTGCATCGGCGTGGCCCCGAGTCGGCCCGCGACCTCCGACAAGGAGGACGACTGTAGCGGCGTGAACCCGCCGAGAGGGAAATACGGCACGTATGAGATGCCCTGCTGCGCCAACTCATCGACCATCGCATCGTCGGCGCGATGCGCCAGATTGTAGTGATTTTGCACGCAGACGATCTCGCAGATTCTGCGCCCTTCCTCGATCTGCGCCGAAGTCACGTTACTGAGGCCAATGTGACGTACTAAGCCCTGACGCTTCAAGTCCGCGAGGACCGTGAGCGGCGCCTCGAGCGACCCCTCCGCGGGATGATGCACATTGAACATCATGCGCAGATTGACCACGTCGAGCACATCCAGTCCGAGGTTGCCCAGATTGTCGTGTACCGCTTCAGTCAATTCCCCGCGCGAGAACGCCGGGAGCCAAGATCCGTCTGCGCCGCGGCGCGCGCTCACCTTCGTGACGATGAGCAGATCGTCCGGATAGGGGTGCAGCGCTTCACGGATGACCCGGTTGGTGTGATGCGGCCCGTAGAAATCCGCGGTGTCGATATGGTTCACACCGCTTGAAACAGCCTCGCGTAGTACCGCCAACGCCCCGGCGTGATCCTTGGGCGGGCCGAATACGCCGCGTCCTGCGAGCTGCATGGCTCCGAAACCCAGACGCTTCACCATGCGCTGGCCGACCTTGAAACTGCCGGAGCTATTAACGCCAGACATAGTTCAATCTCTTGGGCAGTATGGATGGCAATCCTGCGCCCAATAGATCACGTACTCCCTGGCACGTCAAAGTTCACCTTTGACGTGCCCCAATTCGCGGCTGATCGGAGGCCTAGGATCGCGCCGGCCACGGCAGGGCTTTGAGCGGAGCGCCAAGACCAATTGTCGCTTGTTCCAATATCTGCCGGCCATCTGCGCTGCTCTTGAGGGGTTTGCATCCGACCCGGTCAGACCACGCCGGCCATGATTCAAGCAGCAATTCGTGGCGACCTGATTCGGTGTGGACCTCGTGCGCTGTCGCGAGCAGACGGAGCTGCAGCTCTTTAGCGACGAGACCGGTGCTGCGCACCTCAGTGTTGCCGCGATCAACGCGCTTGAGAAGATTTGCGGCCGAGGTGGACAGACCGTGGGT
>Ga0210398_10001809_pt1 | contig 21496 bp, 18 predicted proteins | sample IncBWC4OmetaG_FD_161047 | JGI IMG/M metagenome (GOLD analysis project Ga0210398, IMG submission 161047) | Forest soil microbial communities from Barre Woods Harvard Forest LTER site, Petersham, Massachusetts, United States - Inc-BW-C-4-O | ecosystem: Environmental > Terrestrial > Soil >...
GCGATGGGTCGCCTGCCCACCACCGCCCCATGCACGAGTCGGTGAATCTCCTCCCGCGCTTGATTCGAAACCATATCCGCACGCTCATTCCAATTATCCCTCAATCTTTATAACACAGTAGTACTAGAAGGTCCGATTCTGCAGTTGCTCGACGATCAGGCGTTGACTCACGGTGATGCGCGAGCGCAACTCGGAGAGCGTGACCCATCGCGGCACGCCTTCCCAGGAGTCGCGAAGCTCGCCCTCGACGGCGGCACGGAACACCGCGATACTGGACGGGATCGGCTCCGAGATAGAAAGGCGGAAAACGAACTCGAGGCTGGTGACGGAGAGCCCGGTCTCCTCCGCAATCTCCCGCTTCAGAGTTTCCTCGTCCGTCTCCCGCCGCCGGGCGAGGCCGCCCGGAAGTCCGAGTCCACGGCCGTCGCTGCGATCGATTGCGAGGTAGTTTCCGCCGCGGTGAATGATTCCGAGCGATGAGCGCAGCGTTCCGAAGACCGGGAAGCGCTGGTAAATTCCGAACGCCAGGCGCGACACCACCCAGAAGAGCCGCCGGCGGAGGACGCCCGTGGCCATGCGTTCAGACCTCGCGCCTGCTGAACACGTTCACGCGTGGCCGTCCGGGTGCTCGCAGCTTGGGAAACTGTCCCAGGCCACCCGGCCCGTCCAGCCAAGCTCCCGCAAGCCGATCTCGGAGGAGTAATACGATCGCGCCACCCAGTCTTTGATGTTGTCAAAATGATCGCGGAGAGTCAGCGGGGATTCACTGGCAGAAGTCGCAGAAGAAGACGACCCGGCCCACGGATTCCAATCGCCATCCGAGGCCTTCTGACCCGATTCCCCCGTCGAGGCAGTGGTCAGAATGGCAATCTGCTGCTCCCCGGTCAGGCTCAGGAAAGGCTGGCGGTGACGCGCGATGGCTTCGGCGTCAAAGGCCGAAAGCGACTCCAGGAACTTGCGTTGGTTCTGTTGCGTGTCCGCTGTCAGCAGCAGGTCAATCATACGGTTGACCTGAGCGCGGCTCGATCCCGGGATGATTCGCTCGCCGAGCACGATCAGGGTCTGGTTCTGATGGGCTTCGAGGAACGCGGGCGACCAGTCTCCAGCGTTGGCGGCAGGCGCCGATCCCGACGCCTCGGCCTGGTGCTCCGCCCCATGTGCGCCAGGGTGCCCGACCGAACGTGTCGACGGGCCATCACCGGTAGCGGGCGCCAGCGGACCGAGCGAAACCAGGGCCGCGCCGCCTCCGGCGGTCCCGATCAGGCGCTGAACCATCTGGCGGCGGCTCAAGCCCTCGCGTCCGCGGGCAAACCGGAAGATCGGATTCTCGTCCTTCATCGGGCCTCCTCACGCGCCTCAGGTCTCGGCCAAGTCTATCACTCGTTGTTTTCTGCGGCCATCAGGATCGCTTCGCCTGATGCGGTTTTCCGGAGCAACATGGCCCTGCGGTCATTCGCCAGACTGTCTGAGGACTCCGCGCGCGTTTTCGCAGATAAGCGAAATCCCAAACGATGAAGAAGTGCCAGCACAGGCTCGATCCGGGGAATTGACGCCGCCATGGGCACTCTCTCCAATCCTTCCGGGGCCTGGATCGTCAGCCAGGGCAGTGCGCGGACGTCCGGTAAATCGACGCCAATCGCTCTGCCGCGCTCTAACTCTTCCACGACCGCAGGCGGGACCAGGGTTCGGGAATAAAACTCGGCAAGCAGATGCAGGAAACCAGTCTGGTGCAAGTGTTGGATTGGCGAAGCATCGCAGATCGCTTCAAGCGTTCTTGAGGTCGTGGATCAGCTCCTCTTCGCTGAGGTCGAACGTGTTGACGCCATAATCCGCCAGATGAGTGAGGAAATATGGCTTGGGCACGTCGGCAAGCTGGGCCGCTGCGCCCGATGAAAGCTGGCCCGTCTCGTAGAGCTTTACGGCCGCAGCGAAACGAATCCTCGACGCGAGGACATCTGGCGTGGCCTTCAAGGCGAGCAGAATCTCATCCGGTATGAAGAGGGTGATTTGACTCATACGTGCGCGGCCCATTCGACGCTACGCTTCCTTCCTGGCCTCAATGCGCGCGAGTCAACTCGATTTTCGATCTCGGCGGCCAGGGTGACATTCATGGTGCATACTCCTCAAGTGCCTTGTGATATTCTACCGCACTATCAGCCGACCTGAGCATCCTGGCAGCGTTTCTGGCGGCGGCTTGCCTGTGGGGTGAAACATGGCGAAAACCTCAGATTCTACCTATGACGCAATCGTAGTAGGCTCGGGCGCGTCGGGCGGCTGGGCTGCCAAGCGCCTCTCCGAGGGCGGCCTGAAGGTTGCGATCGTGGACTGCGGACGCGATCATGGCGACGAGGATTTTCGCGAGCACAAGCCTCCGTTCGCTCTCAAGTACCGGGATCTCTCGCCGGAGTTCCTCCGCAAGACGCGGCCCATCCAATCCCAGCTCGATTCCTGCAACGAATACACCTACGACTGGTTCGCGAACGATCTCGAGGAGCCTTACACCACGCCCGCGGGCATGCCCTTCAGTTGGCAGGGACGGCTGCGCGTGGTGGGCGGACGCACCAACGTCTGGGGCCGCGTGGCCCTGCGCCTGAGCGATTACGACCTGAAGGCTGCCTCCCACGACGGCTATGGCGAGGACTGGCCGCTCAGTTACAAGGATCTGGAGCCTTACTACGACCTGGTGGAAGAGTACGTGGGTGTGGCGGGGCGCGCCGAGGGCGTTCCCCAGATCCCCGATGGCAGGTTCCAGCCGGATATGGGACTCACCTGCGGCGAAACACGGTTCCGCACGCGCGTGAAGCAGAAGCTCGGCTGGACGGTGACGCCCACCCGCACGGCTAACAACACCCGCCCGACGAACGGCCGCGCGCCTTGCCATTATTGCGGACCGTGCGACCGCGGCTGCGTGACGCATTCCTACTTCAATTCGGTCTTCACGACTGTAGCGGACGCGCGCTCGACCGGCCGCTGTACGCTGATCCCGAACGCCATGGGGTACCAGGTCCTCATGGATACGGACCGCAATCGCGCCCGCGGCGTGCTCTACGTCGACCGTGTCACTCGCCAGCCGCGCGAGGTGTACGCGCGCGCTGTAGTTCTCTGCGCCCAATCGCTCGAATCCGTCCGTATTCTGCTCAATTCCGCGAGCCGCCAATATCCGAACGGCCTTGCCAACTCGAGCGGGGTCCTCGGCCACTACCTGATGGACCACGTCTGGGTGGGCGGCGGAGCCCAGGGCGAATTTCCCGACCTGCCCGGGAATCTCTCTGCCGACGGCCCCAACCGTCCTTGCGGCATCTACGTGGCGCGCTTCCGGAATCTGCCCGGCGGCGAGCGCTCCAAGAACTTCATTCGCGGTTATGGCTACGAGGGTGAAGGCGACACCAACTTCAATTGGAGCGCCGCCGGCTTTGGCGACGCTTTCAAGCGCGCCCTGCGGGAGCCGGTCACGACGGTCGGTATCGGCGGCTTCGGCGAATGCCTGGCGCGCTGGGAGAACTACGTCGCCATTGATCCGAGCGTGACCGACACCTTCGGCATTCCCGTGCTGCACATTCACATGAGCTATGGCGAGAACGAAAAAGCCATGATTCAGGACATGCGCGATTCGGCCGGGCAGATGATGGAAGCTGCGGGCGCGAAGAACGTCAAAACGTTCGCGTTTCCGGACCGCGTGCCCGGTTACGCCATTCACGAGCTCGGCATCGCGCGCATGGGAAGCGATCCCAAGAAATCCGTGCTCAATCAATTCCAGCAGTCGCACGACATCAGCAACCTCTTCGTGATGGACGGCGCCGGATTCACCTCCAGCGCCTGCCAGAATCCCACCCTCAGCATCATGACCCTGGCCGTCCGGTCCTGCGATCACCTGCTCGGCGAGATGAAGCGTGGTAATGTCTGAGCGGTCCCGGTAGGATCGCAAACCTTGGAATCAGCACCAGGGCGGTGCGTGTGCCATCCACGCCGGAGATTACAAGAAGACGTTCCGCGTAGAGGTTTCAACATGAATAGCCGCAATCTCGCAACCAGGGGTGCAGGGGTTACCTTCGTCAGTGCGGTACTCGCTTTGTCGCTTGGCGCCGCCGCTTGGGGACAGAGCAGTAATCCAACTCCCTTCCTGGACCAGCCCGTAGCGCCAGATGCGGTGGCGCCCGGGAGCGCGAGCTTCACGCTGACGGTCAATGGGACGGGCTTCGTTTCAGGCTCCGTGGTGCAGTGGAACGGCGCGGCCTTGGCCACGCAGTTTGTCTCGGCGTCACAATTGACAGCAACCGTACCACCCTCCGACGTCGCTCTAGCAGGTACAGCCTCGGTTACCGTGTTGAGTCCGGTACCAGGGGGCGGGGTTTCGAACCCCGAGCTACTCTCCGTGACCGGCCCGAGGCCGGCCACAGCGCTGAGCGCAATGGCGGGAACCCCCGTCGGCTCCCGCTACGAAACGTCGCTCGCCGTGGCCGACTTCAACGGAGATGGCAAGCCCGACGCGGCTGTGCCTTACAATGCAACCCCAGGCGCGGTCTCAATAGTGCTAGGAAATGGTGACGGAACTTTTCAGCCGCAGAAGACCTACCCCACGGGCAGCCTGCCTTACTTCGTGGTCGCTGCCGATCTCAACCATGACGGCAAAGTCGATCTGGCCGTTACAAATACCGGCGATAACACCGTTTCCGTGCTGCTCGGCAACGGCGATGGGACTTTTCAACCTCACGTTGACTACGCCGTTGGGCCATTGGGCGACACCCAAAACTCTGTGGCAGTAGCCGACTTCAATCGGGATGGTAACCCAGACTTGGCCGTGTGTAACGGCGACGGCAGCGTGTCGGTGCTTCTTGGAAATGGCGACGGGACCTTTCGGCCACAGCTTGTAACCCAGACGTATGGGGGCGTTTCACTGGCAGCAGGAGACTTCAACGGAGATGGCATCCTGGATCTAGCAGTCGCCGGAGGGGGCATCTTCCTTGGCAACGGGGATGGAACGTTCACTCAAGGGTTCTTTTTTAGTGCCCAGTCGCCTGTCGACATTGTTGCGGCGGATTTCAACGGCGACGGGAAACTGGATTTGGCGCTCATCAACGAGAACTACACTCTGTACATTGCGCTCGGCAATGGAGACGGTACCTTTCAGAACCCGGTTTCGTTCACCGGTCCTTTTTTCGTGACTTCCTTGGCCGCGGCGGATTTCAACGGGGACGGGAAACTGGATTTGGCTACTAACGGCTTCACGTCTGACACGGGAATAGGTGTGATATCAACCCTGTTGGGCAATGGTGACGGGAGCTTTCAAGCCCAGGTCGAAGAGGCGGCCGGCAACGACACCTTTGCCGTGGCAGCGGCGGACTTCAATGGCGACGGGATGATAGACCTGGCTACCATCGATGGAGGCTTGGCAACCGTTTTTCTGGGGACCACGGCCGTGTTTTCGCCTTACATCGTGAACTTCGGCAACCAGAATGCCGGCACAACGAGCTCGCCGCAGTCGGTGACGTTAACTAATGACGGCGGTAACGCGATCACGATCTCCAATGTCAGCATCATCGACGGTGACTTCGCCCAGACAAACAATTGCGGCACGAGCTTGGCTGCGGGGGCCAGTTGCACGTTCAACGTCACCTTTACGCCTACGACCTTTGGCAGTGTTGCTGGGGAACTCATCGTCACGGACAGCGCTTTAGGAAGCCCGCAGACGGTCGCGCTCGGGGGAACCGGTGAGGCTCCCGGTGTTAGACTATTGCCGGGCAGCCTTGCCTTCGGCAACCAGCTTTTGGGCACCACCAGCCACACCCAGGTGGTAAACCTCACGAACGTCGGAAACCAGCCCCTTTCGATCACCAAGATCCAGTCGAGTCTCGGGTTCCCTAGGAGCGGCGGATGCCCGGGAACGCTGGCAGCCAATGCGAGCTGCAATATTCTTTTCAACTTCACGCCCACCCACATCGGCGTCCTCGCCGGAACCCTAAGCATCACCGACAACGCCGCCGGCAGTCCGCAAACAGTGCCCCTCTCCGGTACCGGCATCGCCTTCAAGCTTTCAAGCACCTATCTCGACTTCGGCAGCGTGCCTGTGGGCCAGACAAGCTCGCCGCAGACCATAACCGTCATGAACGTGGCCCAGGCGGCGGAGAGCATCAGCATCGCGGTGCAAGGCGCGAGCCGTGGCGAGTTCCCCGAATCGAACAACTGCGGTACCAGCCTGGCGGCCGGAGCAACTTGTACCATCACCGTCAGCTTCGCGCCCACCAGCGGTGGGGGCGCCGGCGCCACGCTGGATGTCAACGGCGGCGGAGCGGACCAAGCCGTCTCGCTCGGAGGCACGGGGACGCGCTAAGGGATTCGCGGATCGGGAGACGGACGAAGAAAAGCGAAGATTGTTACTCAAGCTCGCGATCTACGATCTGGCCCGCCCAACTCGCCCGCGCAGCTTGGAAGGGGCGGTCCACCCAAGCCAAGGCCAACGGCCTGGGTTCAGTTTCCTGCCGAGATGCTCTCACAACCCTGAAGGGGCGCGACAAGATCGTAGTCACGGCCATAGGCGCTGGGTCGCCCTTTCAGGGCTCTTGGCTTGCGCCTCGGCCTTTGCCCAGGCCGTTGGCCTGGGCTTCGATGGATCGGCCCTTCGGGCCTGCCTCGGATTGTCTTCTTCCGAGAGCGTGCGGTATACGGCCTCGCTTGTGATCACTCCGTCCGACCCCGGCAACCGCCGGCCGATCAATTGACAATTCTTTTACAAGTCCCCGACACATCATGCCGGAGCATTGCGTACCCTTCCCCTCTGGGCTGTCGGAGCCCCACCCATTGCAGGGCAATTTTGAACCACAGGAGGAACGGATGCAACCGAGGTCGATTTTGCGGCAACTTTCGCTGTTCAGCGTTGCGATCGTATTGTTCACGCCCATCTACGCATCGGCGCAGGCCGGGCAACTGGACCCAACCTTCGCCACCGGAGGTATTTTTGAAGCGCCGACCGGCAAGTCGACGACGAATGCAGTGGCCATCCAGAGCAATGGCAAAATCGTTGTGGCCGGTGCCGGAGTTTTCAACAATGCTTTTGCGGACATGCTGTACCGTCTGAACACCAACGGCACCCTGGATACCACCTTCGGCTCGGGCGGTATCGTCAATATCTCGCCCCCGGGCGGTCAGGGCGACGGATTCTTTGGTCTGGCCCTCCAGCCCGACGGCAAAATTGTTGCCGCCGCCGTAGGGCTCGGCAGCCTTGTGGTTGTACGGGTTGAGTCCAACGGCACGCTCGATTCCTCCTTCGGCAGCGGCGGCTTCACATCGAGCGTCTTCCTTGGGGAACCCAATTTCGAACCCAATTCCGGAGGGTTGGCCCTGGAATCGGATGGGAAGATTCTGTTGGTCGGCGGTGTCGGCCTCGGCGCCGCCAGCCTGATGGCGCGCTTCACCGCCAACGGTCAACTGGATTCGGGCTTCGGCACTGGTGGGCTGATCAGCCTGGAGTATGGCAACCCGACACAAGTCGCCGCCCAATCAAACGGGAAGATTCTAGTGACCTTCGGCGAGTCCGGGACGTTCGTATTCACCCCTCTTCCCATGGCGCAGGCCGGAGCGATCACCCGGTATAACTCGAACGGCGCTGTCGACACAACCTTCGCCGCGGCGGGCACGGCGGCGAGCGTGGCCTCTGCGTCTGCCCTGTTGTTGCAGAGTGACGGCAAGATTGTCGTGGCCGGCGCCATCACCAGCAAGCTCGGTGCGGCCGGCAGCGTCAACGACGTCGGCTTCGGAATCGTCCGCTACAACCCGAACGGCACCCTCGACGGCACGTTCGGCACGGGAGGCGTTGCGATCACGGATTTCGGCGCCGCGAATCCGGTTTCCGGTCCCTTCGCGGCCGCTCTTCAATCGAACGGTGACATTGTCGCGGCCGGGGTCGCGGGGGTTGCGGCATCCGGCACCTTGAGCACAGCAGGCTTCGGCTTGTCGCGCTACACGAGCGCCGGACAGGTCGATACCACTTTCGGCACCAATGGAATCGTCGTTACCAACATCGGCAGCGATCACACTTCCTTCGTGAACGGACTGGCGATCCAGAGCGACGGCAAAATCGTGGTAACCGGCACTTCCTCGTTTGAGTTCGATTTCGAAAACGGCTACACCGCGCGCTATCTCTCGCAATAGTGGGAGCGAGCCCGCGACTTTCCAGCACAGCAAAAGCGCCCACCCTTGACTCTCGTGGTCGAGGGTGGGGTTCGCGTTAGGACCCTGCCCTCTTTCCCTTTGACATGCTACCTGCATGAGCATATACTGATTGGTATACCCGTCTCGGTCTGGGCGAGCGTTCGCCGTCCCGGGGGGGGCCAGAAGCGGCCATGCCAATTCGATTCCACGACCGTGATCCTCGGGACTATTCAGCGTCCGATCAGACGAGCGGCTTGGCTCCGGCGCACGACTTCCAGGGCATCGTTCGGCACCGAAAAGGATCAGCAAAATTTGAAAAATCTGGAACGAAGCCTGAATGTCCTTTAGAATCAGAGGCTATTTCAAAACGAAGCCATCAGGTTCATGAAAACAAAAGAGTTATATCAAAGTTCTGTTAAGCCCCACACAATCAGTTGGATCCAGGCAATTCCCAAAACTGCGCCGTCGCAAAGCCATTAGGTTATTGATTTCATTCAGTTTAGATCCCTAAAAGCCAATAGGTTATTGAATACACTAGGGTTAACCCAGAAAAAGGCACTGATTTTCGCATACCTTGGTGCAAAATCGACTAAAAAAGGCCTCAATTTCAGGCATTTGTGCACCCCGCCTGGGCGGTCCTTCGCTTCGGTCATCGGGTCAGTTTGAGGCGTGGCGACGGCCACCTCAGCACCCATGCTCCCGGCTTCTGTTTTCAATTCCACATCCTTGCGGACTCGCGGCGCGGGCGCTCCCGGGGCCGCGTTCAGACTACCGGTTATATTTCGGTGTGATTCCGCGCAGACGCTTCCAGACCTCGTCGCAGCGGGCGCGCGTGGCTTCGTCAAGCCGGCCATTTTCGGACGCCTTCAGGTTCTCGGCGAGTTGCTCGGGCCGGGACGCGCCCAGGATCACGGAATCCACCTGCTCCTGGCCGAGCACCCACTGCAGGGCCAGCTCCACCAGGGTCTTTCCCGCATCCGCCGCGATGGTGCGCAGCTCTTCGACGGCGGCGAAATAGTCGTCGTGCCAGTAACGGCCCATGTACAGCTTGTTCGAGTCGAAGCGCGTGCCGGCGATGGGGCCGTGTTCGCGCGAATGTTTGCCCGTCAGCAGGCCGCCGGCCAGCGGGTTATACACCACCACTGACACGCCGAAGCGCCGCGCGAAAGGCAGGTATTCGTCCTCGATGCCGCGGGCCAGCAGGTTGTACATGGGTTGCGAGACATGAGGCGGATGGTAGCCGTGCCTCTCCGCGATGCCGAAGATCTCGGCCACCTGCCAGGCGGCGTAGTTCGAAATCGCCGGATAGCGAACCTTGCCGCTGCGCACGGCTTCCTCCATGGCTTCGAGCGTCTCCTCGATGGGCGTGTCGTAGTCGGGCCAGTGCAGGTAGTAAAGATCGAGAAAGTCCGTGCCCAGGCGCTTCAGGCTGTCTTCGAGCGCCTTGCGGATGGCGGCGCGCGAGAGGCCGGCGTCGTCCGCGCCCTCGCCCATGCGGTAGCGCACCTTGGAGGCCAGAACCACCTGCGCGCGGCGGGCGCCGAGCGCCTGCCCGAGCACGGTTTCAGCGCGGCCCAGGTTGTACATGTTGGCGGTGTCGAAGAAATTCACGCCCGCTTCGAGGCAGTCGTCCACCATGCGGGTTGAAGCCGCCTGATCCGCCTGCGCGCCGAAAGGCATGGTTCCGAACGAAAGGCGTGAAACTTCGAGATCGGTGTACTGAAGCGTGCGATATTCCATGTTCGTCTCCGCGCGACCGGCCTCGGCTCGGCTCAACACAGCCCCGGGCGAAAAGTTGCGCGCCATTTGTCAAAAAAAATTTACATCAGTGTGACCTTGGCGCGGCATCTTTTCCAGTCTGGTGCGTCATCAATAGTAGTGGGAGCTGAAAATGCTGAGACTGCTCCAACTCGCACAAGAGCTCGATTGGCAGGCCATGGACCTGCGCCACGCGGGCGAGGGTCTCTATTCCGGCCCGGCGGAAGCGGTCGAGGCGCGCCAGCGCGGCGTGCTGGCCACCGCCGACAAGATCCAGCGAGAATTGCTCGCCACCGTGCGCTTCGACCCGCTGCGGCTGGTCGGCGTCGGCGGACCCATCAGCGACACGCTGGACTCACTCGCCGAACTGCTGCTGGCCCTCGACAAGGTCCGGCAGGAAGCGACCGGCAGCGCCGGCAGTCTGCCTTCCACAGTCCGCTCTTTTCAGGGACTGCTGAAGGGCTTCTGCAATGACGGCGCGCCCATGGCCGCCTAGCGCGCGTCACGAGCTCATGAGGCCGCGGAGGAACCGCGCGGACTCGCGGATTTCCTCCAGGCCGTTCATCCCGTCTTCAATCGAGATCCAGCCGTCGAATCCCGCTGCGCGCAAGAGTTCAAAGATGCGCGGATAGTCGTTCGCGCCGCGCCCGGTGACGCCGTGCACGAGAATGGCGGCGTAACCCGGCCCTTCCTCGGCGCCCGCCAGCTCTTCCAGGGTGTGCCCCGGTTTGAGGAAGCGATCGCTTGCGTGCATCGTGACCACGCGATCCTTAACCTGCTCGAGCAGCCGCACCGGATCCTCGCCCGCCACCACGGCGTTTGAGGGATCGTACTGAACGCCGAACCAGGGTGACCGGATGCGATCCACGATCTCCAGAAAGACGTCGCTCTTCTGCGCGAACTCGGGGTATTGCCAGTAACCGTCTTTGTAGTGGTTCTCGAGCGTCAGGACCACCCGGCGCGATTCGGCATAAGGCAGCAATTCGCCGATGGCGTCCACAACGCGTCGGATGCCTTCGTCGCGCCCCACCTCCGGACGGCGTTGACCGGAGAGCACCCGGCAGAAACCGCCGCTGAGGCGCGCTGTCACGTCGATCATCCGGCGCTCGCGGTCGATTTCCTGGCGACGCGCGACCGCGTCCGGATGGGTGAAATCCGGCGAGCAGCAGAACATGGGCATGGTCATCCCGAGCCGCTCGATGGCCTCGCGCACGTGGTCCAGGTACTCGTCGTCGAGGCTGGTGAAAAAGCCGGGGTACATCTCGAGCCCGTCCACGCCGAGGCCCGAGGCCATCTCGATCCAGTCGAACACGCTCATGCTGCGATCCACGCAGAGCGCGTCCATGTAGCATTTCGGAAAGGCGGCAAGTTTCATGGGACGATCAGTGAACCAGCCTCGCGGCGCGTGGCGTCAGCTCCGGCATGCTGATTTTAAAGGACATAGTGGGTTCGTTCCGCGATTTCGACGCACTTTTCACAGCACGATCCCCTTCAGGCCGGCTTCAGGACGCCCTTGACGATCCCGCCCGAAGCCATGCCGTCGAAGCACTCGCGCCAGCCCTCGAGCGGTTCCACCTGGCCCACCAGCGGCAAGGGATCGAGACGGCCGGAGGCGATGAGAGCGATCACGCGCTCCCAGATGGCGTAGTTGTGGCTGAAGCTGCCGCGCAAGGTGACCGCCTTCTGAACCAGGGGATCGAGCGAAAAGTCTAGCGGATCGCGGCCCCAGCCGACTTTAGTGATCTGGCCGCCGGGACGCACCGCGGCGAGCGCGAGCTCGAGCACGGCCGAGACGCCCGAGGCGTCGATCACCGCGTCCACGCCCAAGCCGTCGCCGTGCTCGCGAATCCCGGCGAGCAACTGCTCGCGGCCGCCGGCGAAGGTGCGGTCGGCGCCCAGGCGTTCGGCGAGATCCAGTCGCGGCCGGTCGCGTTCGAGGCCCGCCACCGCCAGCCACCCGGCGCCGCCGAGCCGGGCGACCGCCATACACAGCAGACCGATGGGCCCGGGACCGAGCACCAGCACGCTCGCGCCCGGCTCCAGGTGCGTGTGGACGGCCGCGGCATTGTAGGCGACGCAGCAAGGCTCGGTGAGCGCGGCGCGCTCCGGGGTCACCGTGCCGGGCAGGTGATGCAGGCAACGCGCCGGGACGCGCACGAAGTCCGCCATGGCCCCGTCAACGCCGTAGCCGAAACCGAGGCGCCGGGGGCACAGGTTGTAATCGCCGGCGCGGCAGTAGGCGCACTCTCCGCAGATTCGCGCCGCCGTCTCGGACGTCACGCGATCGCCCTCGCGAAATCCATGCACCCCGGCGCCCACCTGCGCCACCACCCCCGAGAATTCGTGGCCGAGAATCACCGGCACGTTAACCGGCCAGCTTTGGGAATTGTGGTATTGGTGAACCTCGCTGCCGCAGACGCCGATGGCCTCGGTCTTGAGGACCACTTCGTTTTCGCCCGGAGGGGCCGGCTGCGGGACCTGGCGCAGCTCGACTCCACCCTCCTGAAGCGCGTAGTGCACTACCGCTGCCATCGATGCCATCGCTCTCTGTTGCCTCCCTCGGCCGAATACGGCCGTTTCCTACCTTCGATTTATTAGAATCCGCGCCCGGACAGTTATGATTCTGTCAAAAACAGGTCCTTTTTTCCATATAAGACAGGTCCGCTAGATCTTAACCCCGGCGAAGATGCCGATGATGATGACTGTGTCAGCCCCCGCGTGAAACAGGGCGGAACCCCACAAGGCGCCGGTCTTTTGCGTCACGTAGCCCCAAACCAGAGCAAAGATGAAAGTGATCGCCGCGAAGGTGAGTACGTCCGCTGAATACCTCACGCGGGCGTGGCCGATCGCGAACACCAGGGCAGTGACAAGGTTGGCGAGACGCGGGCCCACCAGCGGCTCGAACGCCTTGAGAAACAGTCCCCTCGACATCAATTCTTCAAAGAAGCCATTGGCAAGCACGAAAATCAGCAGCCATGGAGCCCACGCGATAAGCCGGCTCGTGCTGACGCCCATGCCGCGAGATTCCAACACCCCGAAGGTCGCCATCACCGCGAAGCCGGCGAGGCCGATCGCGAGACCAAGCCCGAGCCGTCCCTTCTGCAGGAAAATCGAACCCAAACCGACCTGAAAAATCCGCATCAGCACGACGACGACCACAAGGAAAACGACCGTGTCAGACACCTTCACCATCGCCATTCCTTGCGGGCTTTTCGGGTCGAACCCGAGCCATCGGGCGGGCAAGTCGTCCAGGAGCCACAGGAAGGATAAAGCAATCGCCTCCATCGAGTACGAGAAGAAAGCCGGCCAATAACCGGCGAAGCGAGGGCTCCGGCGGCTGAAGATCGCGAGAATTGAGAACAGAACGGGCAAGCCGACGAACGTCGCGATCTGAAAGCTCCTGTTTTCACCGTTGAGAGCAAAGAACTGCGATTCGAACAGAAGCAGGCCCGCCAATAAGAACAGGACAAACGAGGCGCCCCGCCGAGGCCTTGCTTCGCGAGCTTCAACATTGGACAGAGTCATCCTCCCAGCGTCCCTTTCTCCGTCCTTATTCAAGGTGAGTCATGCCCAGTTTATAGAGATATCCTCAACCGGTTCACCTTTGGCGATCTCAGGGTAAGGCCGTTCGTGCTGTTAAGGCTAAGTTGAATGGGTTTGCGTGGGTTCGCCGACTTTTCCTGACTCCTGGGAGGCTCGGTCGCACGATGGCGGGGCTCATTGCCCGTGACCATTCTGTCCAAGATCGTTGATGAAACGGTCGACCGCTCGAGTCAGACCGTCAAGCGCCTCAAACATAACGCGCTGGTTGTCGGCCAGTGTGTTCACTTTATCCGCTAGCTTGTCGACTACGACTCCGATGGCATCAACACGAACGGCGAGAGCCTCAACCATGCCTTCCAGGCGGTCCAGGTTGCGCTCGGTGCGCGCCGACATGGCGCCCTGCACCGTGGCGAAATCCTCCAGGCGATGAATCGACTTCTCCACTTCCTCAGGGGTCACGGAATCTCATCTCCGGATCGAGCTGCGCCACAGAACCGACCATACCCTTCATACACCCGGCCATCGTCCCGGGGCAAGCCTCAACGTCTTTGGTCTCCTGGACCACACCGCGCGCGGTCCGCAAGAGCTTGGACGCCTGCAGCGCCCGATGCCATAATCTTCCCGTGAACTCTTCAGATTCCGGCGCCACGTGGAAGACCATCATCCTCGCTCAGCTCCTGATCATTGCCGGAGTCGCGGCTTTCTACAAGTTCTACCTCCCGGGCATGGAGAAGCGCCGGGCGGCGGCCGAAGTGGCGGACCGGGAGGCCAGAATCCAGGCTTTCGCGCGCACCATGATCGTAGACGACACCACGCGCGAGGTCCCCTCGGGCGAAAATGCCGGCAAGCATCCGCAGAAGCTGCTGCGCCAGGACTCCGTGGACGAGGTGCAGACCGCTCTCGGCGCACCCACCTCCGAAAGCCGCGACTTCCGCGGCGGCCAGCACCTGACGTGGACCGGTACGGACCACCGGATTGAAGCCGCCTTCGACAAGGGCGTGCTCTACAACCTGATGTACGAAGACGTGCACACGGGCCACGGCGTGACGGTCTATGAGTCCGGCGCCTACTGGCAGACCTACTGAGCACGACTTGTTTCCTGGGGTCCCCCTCTTAATGTGGAACCGTGTCATCCCGAGAGCAGCGAAGAATTTCACTTTGAAATTAAAGGAACCACGAGGTTCCTCGAACCGATAATCCTTCGGTGATCAAAACGTCGTAATCGCAATTTCCAGAGTTCTCGCTCAGGGCGACGCTCGGAACATCGGCCGGCTCAACTTCCTATCCCACACTCGAAGCGAGCAATTTCTGGAGCGGTTCCCAATAGTGGGCTTTCCATCCTGAAGCCAGAGTTTCCGCGGCGCCTTTAGGAAAGCCTTTATGGTCAAATACAATCTTGGTCCCGGACCCTTGTTCCACGAGCTCGAACTTCGCAATCGAATAGACACCCGGATCCCAGCTGCCCGTTCGCCAGGCCTGTACGATGCGCTCGTTCGGCACAAGTTCGACGTGTCGTCCGGTAATGTACCCGCCGAAGAGCGTGAACGCGCCTCCCACGTCACGACTGATTTCCGTGGGATTGCCTCCCAGGTGCATCGACTTCATAACTCCGCTGAGCTGTATGATCTTGTCGAACTGTTCGGTGTCGGTGAGTGCTTCGTAGACGCGCTTACAGCTCGCTGTGAAAACAGGTTCTTGATGGATGGATTCCGCCGTATGAGAAATCTCCTCCTCGGCACCCGCCCAAACCTGAGTTGAGCTTAGGGCGAGTCCACCTAAAAATGAGATCGCAACACCGGCGATCGCTCGCCGCCGCGTGGGCCCGTTGGCCAGCACCGGGGCATTCGTTCTATCGATCATCATCGTCCTCCCGAATTCTTGCCTTCAAACGCCTCAGTATCACTCAATTCTGTAAGACACAAAACCGGTGGTCACAATCCTGTCAAATAAATCCACAAAACGCACTGGCAAACCACGGGTCACTATCTTGATTTCTCAGCGCAGCCCGAAGATCAGGTAGGCGGTCATGGCTATTCCGATCACGGCCAGCAACAAAGCCACCGCAATGCCCGTGGGTGAGGCTTGGTCGAACGCCGTCTCGCCGCGATTCAGCCTCTCCACGCCGCGCACGTGGTGCCAGGCGGCGATGATGTTGACCGCCACGCCCACCACGATGAGGGCGGTGCCAAACCACAACGAGAGTCCGTAGGAATTGTGCGAGGAGCCCGGCGGAAGCTCACGCACGGCCTGGAGTTCCCGCAGGAAGAGGCCGAAGCGCGCCACCACGAAGCCGAATCCCATCAGGGCGAGCCCGGTGCGGATCCAGGCGAGGAAGGTGCGTTCAGCGGCCAGGTAGTTACGCGGATCACGCTTGACGTCGTCGGGCATGGTTCCCCTTTTCAGACCTTCAGTTCGACGATGGTAGCCCCGGTTCCGCCCTCGTTCTGCGGAGCGGCGTAGAACTTCTCCACGTGCGGGTGGGACTCGAACATCTCCTGCAAGGTTCGGCGCAGAATGCCTTTGCCATGGCCGTGGACCACGCGCAGGCGGAAGCGGCGCGCTACGAAGGCGTGGTCGAGGAAGGCGTCGACCTGCTCGCGAGCCTCCTCGGCCGTCCGCCCGATCACGTTGATCTCGGCCGGGGCTTCGGCGTAGGCGATTACGGGTCCGGCGCCGGTCGCGCCCGCGGGCGGAGCGTGCTTGCGCAGCAGCACCCGCACCCGCGAAGGATCCACCCGCATGCGCAGGCGGCCCACTTCCACCTCAATCCCGCCGGAGGCCACGGCCGTCACGGTGCCGGGGGCGGGGATGCCGTCGACCTGCACGGTGTCGCCGGGGCGCGGCGCGCCCTCGATCGCAACCGCGGGTTCCGGAATCTCCTCAGGTCCGACCACCTCCGCCATTTCGCTCTTCCAACTGTCGCGCGCTTCGTTTGCGATGGCCCCCGGCAGGCGCTCCAATTTCTGTTCCAGCCGGCGGAACTGGCTGCGCGACTGGTTCAGGGTCAGGCTGCGCTCCGCCTGGGCTTTCACTTCCGAGCGAATCTCGTCGAGGGCCGATTCCCAGCGGCGGCTCTCGCGTTTCAAAGCCTCCTCCAGGCGGCGGCTGAGCTCCGCCAGGCGCGCGCGCCGCTCGGCCTGATACTGCTGCTCGAACTCGCTCCGCCGCCGCTCGAGCTCGATCCGCGCCACCTCGCTCTCGCGGAGCTTGCGTTCCATTTCCGCGCGCTCGCGATGCAGGGTTTCGACCAACGCCGACACCTCGCGCTCCTCGGGGGCTACGAGGGCACGCGCGCGTTCCACAATGGTGAGCGGCAGGCCCAGGCGCTCGGCCACCGAGAGCCCGCTCGACTTGCCCGGCAGCCCCACCAGCAGCCGATAAGTGGACTCGAGGGTGCGATCGTCAAACTCCATGGCCGCGTTGATTGCGCCCGGCGTTTCGGCGGCGTAGTTCTTCAGCCGCGAGGCGTGGGTGGTAACGACCGCGAGCGCGCCGCGGGCGCGAAAGTGTTCGAGGATGGCCACCGCCAGCGCCGCTCCTTCTTCGGGGTCGGTGCTGCCGCCGAGTTCGTCCGCCAGCACCAGGTCGCCGGGCCCGGCGGCTTCGGCCATGCGCCGGAGATTGCGGATGTGCGCGGAAAAAGTGCTGAGGCTGGCTTCGATCGACTGCAAATCGCCGATGTCCGCGAGCACGCGGCCAAAGACCGGCAGGCGCGCGATCACGGCGGGCACCGGCAGGCCGCTCTGCGCCATCAACGCCGAAAGGCCGATCGTTTTCAGCACCACGGTCTTGCCGCCCGTGTTCGGTCCGCTGATCACGAGCACCGTCTGGTCGGGATCGAGTCGCAGCGTGAGCGGCACGGGCTTGCGGCCGAACGCGCGCAAGGCCTTCTCGAGCAGCGGATGGCGCGCGTCTTCGAGCTCGAGCGGGCCGCCCGGCCGAAGCTCGGGCAAGCAGCAGTCGTAGACGCGCCCGAATTCGGCCTTGGCGAACACCAGATCCACTTCCGCCAGGATCCCGGCGGCCTGCACGAGGTCGTGGCGGCGGTCGCGCAGGCGCTCCGTGAGCTCCCCGAGAATGCGGCGGACCTCGGCCAGCTCGCGATCTTCCATCTCCACCAGCTCGTTGTTGAGGGGGACGGTCTCGAGCGGCTCGAGATAAAGGGTGGCGCCCGAGGCGCTCACGCCGTGCACGAGGCCGTCCACGCGGCGCTTCTCCTCGGCGCGAATGGGAATCACCAGGCGATCGTTGCGCACGGTGACGATGTCGTCCTGCGCCACGCCAGCGCGGCTCAAACGGCCGAGCAGCCGCTGGATCGTCGTCTGGATCTCGTGGCGCAGACGTTCGATGTTGCGGCGGATGCGGCCGAGTTCCGGGCTGGCGGATGACTCCACCGAACCGTCTGGCGCGATCTTGCCTTCGAGCTCGGCGAGCAGGTTGCGGAAATCGGGGAGGCCGGAAGCAAGCTGGTCGAGCTCGGGGTAAGAATCGAAGGCCCGGCGCAGGTTCTGTGCCGAGCGCGCCAGTGCGGTAAGGGCCAGAATCTCCAGGCTCTCGCAGGAGAGTCCTTCGATGGCCAGCTTGGCGAGGATGGGCTCCGGATCGCCGAGCGACCCGAACCCGGGCCGTGCGGTCGCACTTGCGTAACGGCGAGCTTCACCGGCGCGGGCCAAATCCACGCGGATGCGCTCGAGATCGGTGGAAGGCGCAAGCTCGCCGAGCCGGCTCCTGCTGATGGGTCCGGAGAGAAACTCGGCGAGAATCGAGAGGACGCCGTCAAACTCGAGGGTGGCGAGCGAAAATCGGTCGGAGACACTCATCCTGAAGCGCAGCCCCACGGTCCACTTTGATGTATTGATGAGCGCGAGGCAAGCCGGCTCTCACCTGTCGCGTCAGGCCGAGAGCGAGGCCGCCGCCGTGGCTCCAGGCGCGGTCAATTTCCCTGGGGCTTGGCCGGCTTCTGGTCTGCCGGCTTGGCGGGCGCCGCCGCCGCTCGTTTGAAGTTGAGAGGCAGCCCCTGACCCTGCGTCCAAGTGCCGTCGATCTCGCTCGCGTCGGCATTCACGGTTCCCTCGTAGCTCCCGTTCACGGCGTCCACGCCCAGGCTCAGCTTGGAGGCTTTGAGGGTTACCGAGGACACCGGTATGGCGTTCGCTCCCTGGTCAAGGCTGTCGATCGTGGCCGCCAGGCTGCCGTCTGCGGCCTTTGTGAGGTGAAGCACCAGTCGCAACTGTCCCTGGCCGGTATCGAGCGCTCCCTGCCAGTCCCCCACAACGTCTGGCGCCGGGCTCTGCGCCCAAGCCATGCACGCGACAACAAGCGCGAGTGCGGCAAGCTGTAAAAACCTGGTCATGGTCCTCGTCATAATGCCTCCGATGTCTGGGGAAAATGAGGACTTCGTGACGGCCGTCTCCAGCAAGCCTTCAGACGTCCTTTGCTTCCTCTTATACCACGGGGCGAGTCACGCCTGCAGTATTTTGGGTCGCCCGGCATCCCGGAATCCTATACAAGCATACCGGTTTGCGCGTTCTTTAACGATATTGTAACATTCCTGCAACCGCAGCTTAACGGCAGGGCCGGAATATGGCTGGCGAGAGGGAAATGCCGCCGGCGGATTGTTGGGACGCCGGAGCGGCCGGGAAAACAGGCCGTCGGGAAATCGAGAATGGCCCGTCCGAGGCTGGCGCTTTGCTGCGCGATGCGCACGACAGCCCTCGGACCGCCAAGAGCGCCCGGGCGGCGCACGCCGCTCGATCCAAGGCGCCCCCGGGATGCCAGTCGAGTTTTCAGGGCTTGCGAGGGATGCGGTTCCAAGTGCGCCGAGCGACCTGGCCGTCCCGCATGGTCCGATCGCGAAAGAATACGTCTGGCGGAGGCCGGCGTAAAGACAACCTGATCATACTCAAGGAGGGTTGCATGAGCAGGCGGTATCGCGGCATTGGTGTGCTTCTCTTTTTAGTCGCGTTCATGATGACGGCCTCGTCGGCGTTCGCCCAGCAGTCATTGGGCTCGATGACCGGAACCGTTTCCGACTCCACTGGCGGCGTGGTGTCGGGCGTGCAAGTGAAAGCGCAGAACGTGGGCACCGCCCTTCAGGTCAGCGCTACAACAAATAGTGCCGGCAGTTTCAGCATGGCTGACCTGCCGATCGGCACCTACAGCGTCACCTTCACCCTGCAAGGCTTCAAGACGCAGACGGACTCGCAGGTGATCGTCCAAAGCGGCCGCACGACCACGCTTGATGCCCAACTCCAACCGGGGACGGTCACGACTACCGTCACCGTGACGGCGACGCCACTCATGAATCAGACGGATACCACGACCGGCTATGTGGTCGACCAGCTTACCATTCAGAACACCCCCCTTGGCACCGGCAGCTTCACACAACTGGCGATTCTGAGTCCGGGCGTGCACGCGGATTTCCTGGGCGGCGCGGGCGCCAACGCCGGTCTCGGCAATCAGGCGGTCTTCGCCAATGGAAACCGGGATACCAGTAACAGCTTCTCGCTGAATGACGTCAGCACCAACAACCTGTTCAACGGGAATTCCACCAGCCAGGTGGGCGAAAACCGCTTCGTGTTGAACACGGGCGAGAACTTCGGCGCAGGCGGCGTGATTCAGACCAATACTTCCGTCTACGGCGCCATCGGCCAGGCGCTGCCCACGCCTCCTCCGGATGCGATTCAGGAGATCAGCGTCAATTCCGCCATGTACGACGCATCGCAGGGCAACAACAGCGGCGCGCACATCAGCGTGTTGACCAAATCGGGCACGAACCAGATTCATGGGTCGGCGTGGGAGGAATGGCAGAACAGCGACATGAACGCCGCGCCGTTCTTCTACAACGCATCGCCGGCGCTTTACCCCAAAGTTCCTTTCTCGAACCGCAACATGTTCGGCGTTACGTTTGGCGGACCCATCAAGAAAGACAAAGTGTTCTACTTCGTCTCGTACCAGGGCGTTCGGGTCTCCGATGCAGCGCTCTCAACCAAGGATGTAACGGTGCCGCTCGGCCTCACCGACGACCGTAGCGCGGCCGGCATCGCCGCTGCCATCAACTCCTCTTTCATGCCCAGCACTCCACTCACCGCCGCCAATGTCAATCAAACGGCGCTGAATATTTTGCAGGCCAAGCTTCCCAACGGACAATTTCTAATCCCGAGCGCGCAAATTACCAATCCGACCACCGCCACGAACCTCGGTTACGACGCCGTGGTGCAGGGGCCGAACGCCCTCGCCCCCGTCGATCAGGGCATCGCCGATGTCGACTACCAGGTGAACGATCGGGACCGTCTGTCGGGGAGGTACTACATTCAACACAACCCCACCACCAGTCCGTTTGGCGCCGTCGGTTCCCTGCTGGGTTTCGCTCAGCAACTCTCGGCGGGCAGCGACGTATTTTCGCTCACCAACACCATGGCCCTCTCCCCAACCGTGACCTGGACACAGCACGCCGGCTTCACGCGACTGCGGGCCTATGCGCAAACCGGGCAGGATTTCAGTCCGACTTCGCTCGGCATGAACCTGCTGGGTTCGACGACGTTTCCGCAGCTCCAGATCGACACCTCGGATCCGACCATTCAAAATGGCTTGGAGTTCGGCCCGAGCACCAGTTTCGGCAACGCCGGAATGTTCCAGAATCAATGGGAATATGGAACCTCGCTCAACATGGTGCGAGGAAGACACACGCTGGCGTTTGGTGCGCAGTGGGACTATACGCAGCTCAACGTGATCAACGACAACACGAATACCGATAGCGTCGAGTTCACTAACTTTCAAGATTTCGTAGAAGGGGATGTGCACAACGGAGATGCCTTCGCCGGTTCAGCGAGCCGCTATTACCGGTCCAATACGGTGGGCGCATATGCGAACGATAACTTCAAGCTTCGAAGCAACCTGACGCTCACGGCCGGCCTGCGCTGGGATTATGACGGTCCGCTCTCGGAGAAATATGGCCGGCTGACCGGGTTCAATCCGAACCTTTATTCGTATGACGCCTCCTCGGATACCATTACGGGATCCGGTCTGGAAATTGCGGCAAACAACCCGA